>ENA-UOOK01004203-UOOK01004203.1-fermentation-metagenome-genome-assembly--contig:-NODE-4203-length-15668-cov-3.407929_pt1 | contig 15668 bp, 12 predicted proteins | sample MGYA00245777_ERZ724023 | MGnify/ENA primary metagenome ERZ724023 (study PRJEB28704, sample SAMN03018312) | fermentation metagenome | biome: anthropogenic terrestrial biome; feature: soil; material...
CGGGTATGAACCGAATGCTCTAGCCAACTGAGCTACGCCGCCGTAATGTAAACTGCATCTCCCCGCAAGTGGGGTGGATAATCGGAATTGAACCGACGGCCTTTAGGGCCACAACCTAACGCTCTAACCAACTGAGCTATATCCACCGTGTGGATGAATCATGGCGTGCTAGGAGGGACTCGAACCCCCGACCTACTGCTTAGAAGGCAGTTGCTCTATCCAGCTGAGCTACTAGCACATACAGATAGGGATTCGATTTACCCCCAGATGCTTTCGTGGAGCGGGTGATGGGAATCGAACCCACGTAGTCAGCTTGGAAGGCTGATATTCTACCATTGAACTACACCCGCAGATTTCATCCGTACACCATTATTAAAGCCGCCCGTCTATAATATCACAACTCAAAATGTTTGTCAACTGCTTTTTTTATTTTGATTCATTTTTTATAAAAACTGATTTTGTGAATAAATCTTGACTTTTTACGAGGGTTGGGATATACTATATAGGTATAAAATTCGCAGGGGAGGAAGGTGAAGTATGTTAGAAATTGTAGGCATTCGCTTCAAAGCGGCCGGTAAAATATATTATTTTGATCCAGTTGATATAAAACTGGAGCCCCAAGATAACGTCATCGTGGAAACGGCGAGAGGTAGTGAATTCGGTACCGTTGCCATCGGAAATAAACAGGTGGAAGAACGAGAAGTCATATCGCCCTTAAAAAAAGTCATTCGTATTGCCACCGCAGCGGATGAAAAGAAAGTTGCCGAAAACAGGAAAATCGAAAAACGGGCGGCGGATGTTTGGGAAAAGAAAATTACAGAGCATACATTGGATATGACCCTTGTAGATGTAGAATATGCGTTTGACAATTCAAAATTGCTCTTTTACTTTACCGCAGAAGGCCGCGTTGATTTTCGGGATTTTGTAAAAGAACTGGCATCCGTATTCAAAACCAGAATTGAACTGCGCCAAATCGGCGTACGGGATGAAGCGAAAAAAGTGGGCGGTCTTGGTATCTGCGGTCGTCCTATTTGCTGCAATAGTTTTTTGGATGATTTTCAACAAGTATCCATTAAAATGGCAAAAGAGCAAAATCTTTCCTTAAATTCCGTGAAAATTTCGGGTACCTGCGGCAGACTGATGTGTTGTCTGCGATATGAAAATGAGCTGTATGAAGAGGAATCCAGACTGACACCCAAAGTGGACAGCATTGTACAAACGCCAAACGGAAAAGGTGTGGTGGTAGAAAACAACGTGCTTTGCGGCAAAATTAAAGTCGTGTTGGATGAGACTCCCGACGCTGCGCCCGTTTGTTTTCACAGAGATGTGGTGAAAATTTTGGGTTCTGTCAAAAAAGGTAGAGGAAAACAGTCCAATGCTATTCCCGAGGATGACTTGCCCCCGGACGATTAATATGCAAAAAAAGGAAGAAACGTTAAAGTTTCTTCCTTTTTATATTCATATTTTCTGATAAAAAAGCCAACACTATTCATAGATTTTTTGAATTAGAAAAATCGACATGTCCTCTCTGATATTGGATACATACTCTTTCGCAAAATGAGCAAATTAAGTTCGGTATACTTGCTGATGAAAATCAACAAAAATACCGAAAAAAGTGAATATTTGCGGGAGTAATCATGGGAAAAATCAAAGGAAAGCGGGTGTTGGCATCGCTGGTCTGTCTGCTGATTGCATGTATGGTATTATATGGCCTGGCAGACAGAATGCTGCCGGATGAGCTCTCCGCCTTCCGTGGGGAAACAAAAATCAAAAATGGCTTTTATACAGTTGAAGTGAAGGATACTACGATCGAAGCAGTGGAAGCCTTCCGTACAACCGAAACAAGCAGCACTTGTTATAAAACAGGAGCCACACTCAAATTATTTGGCGTTTTACCTCTGAAAACGGTTCAAGTGAACATTTACAGCAAAGATATGCTGATACCTGGCGGAATACCGTTTGGAGTAAAATTGTATACGCGGGGTGTTGTGGTGGTGGGAATAGCACAAGTGCAAGGAGTAAGCCGCGGGCGTTCCCCGGCGGGAGAAGCGGGAATTGAAAAAGGCGATGTCATATTATCTATTGACGAACAAGATGTAAACACAGTGCAGGATGTCTCTAAAATCATTGAGGATAGCAACGGTCAGCCCGTGACTGTAATACTGCAACGGGGCAATCAAAAGAAAGAGGTCACACTCAATCCCGAAAAATGCAGTGTTGAAAAACGATATAAATGCGGAATGTGGATTCGAGACAGTACGGCGGGAATCGGTACAGTCACGTTTATCAAACCGGATACGATGGAATTCGGTGGTTTGGGTCATGGTATTTGTGATTCGGATACAGGAACCTTAATGCCCCTGATGCGAGGCAATGTAGTATCGGTCAGCATATTGGATATCGTTAAGGGAAGTGAAGGCGCTCCCGGTGAATTGAAAGGCAGTTTTGATAGTGTGCAAATCGGATCCTTACTGGCAAATACTTCCAGAGGCGTATTTGGAACATTAACCGAACTGCCCAAAGGAACGAAAATGAATGCCTTGCCCATCGGTTTGAAAGATGAAGTGCAGGTTGGCGAAGCCACTATTTACACCACCATTAATGGAAAAGGCGTGCGAGCCTATACGGCAAAAATCGAAAAAATCATTGATAAGGACGTAGAAACTAAGAATTTTATCATACGTGTCACCGACCCGGCTTTGATTAAGGTAACCGGTGGAATCGTACAAGGTATGAGTGGAAGCCCTATCGTACAAAATGGTAAAATAATTGGCGCAGTAACCCATGTATTGGTCAATGAACCCACAAAAGGCTACGGAATCTTTATTGAAAATATGCTAAAATGCTTATCTGATTTGTCATAAATGACAAAATTGGAAAAAAATAGAAATTAATTCCTAAAAACACTTGCATTCGTTGGTAATTTATGGTAAAATATCTCCAACAAAGTGGGAATCGGGGAAAATTCCCACGGAAAGAAAGAAAAAGGAGAGTATTGCTATATGTACAACGATGAGAAAATCAAACTTTATCTGGTGGACACGGGTAATGAATTTCGTCGCACGGCAAAAGATCAGTTGAACAGGCTGGGTTTTCGTGTGACGGGAGAATCAGGTGATGGGCAGGAAGCACTGCAGGACATTTGTAAATTGCGGCCGGACGCAGTGCTTCTTGACCTATGGTTCCCTGGTCTTGATTGCACGTCTTTGATGAAAGAAATCAAGAGGGTTCTTGGAAATGCAGCACCGAAATTCATATTGGTGACGGGGATCAACAACAAAGATTTGATTGAAGAAGCTTTTCGAGCGGGCGCATCCAATTGTATGCTAAAACCTTTTGACTATGATAATCTGGGAAATAAAATCCGGCAGACAGTCACTCAAAAACAATCCTTGGAATCCGGAATGCCTTACGATTTAGAGGCACAAGTAACGAAAATCATACATCAGGTTGGAATTCCTGCTCATATCAAAGGGTATCAATATCTGAGAAGCGCTATTATTATGGTGGTCCGTAATAACCGCGTCATCAATGAAGTAACGAAAACCCTGTATCCTACGGTTGCCAGAGAATACAGCACCACATCCTCTCGGGTAGAAAGAGCCATTCGTCATGCGATTGAAGTAGCTTGGGACAGAGGCGATGTTGATATGCTTAACTCTTTTTTCGGATATACGGTTCAACATAATAAAGGTAAGCCCACTAATTCGGAATTTATTGCCATGATTGCCGATAATCTGCGTTTAAAAATGCGGGGCATGATTGTTTAATAGGATTTCAAATCATGGGATAACACCCTGAATATGAACATGAAAAACCACTGTCCTTGTCAGACAGTGGTTTTTCATGTTCTATATGGAGGTTACAGTGCAGAGCCACCTTTTCGAAGCATGTTTCTAACATGTTTCCCTTGTAATTTTTGCATGGCTACATCACCATCGATAGCTAAATATGCCGCCACGCCTGCCGCCTCACCAAGTTGATTTAAATTTACCATAACACGCAAAGCTCCAAAGGAGGATGCGTCGGCATGGATCATTCTGCCTACGGCAATAAAATTTTCGTACTCTTTGCCCACGATATTGGCAAATGGCAACTGATAATATGTAGCATAATCACCTGTCAATGATAAATCTTCTCTCCAATTTCCGACTATCTTTTTGTTTCGTTTTCCGTAATATGTTACCATTTTCCCAGTCAAATCTTTGAATGTGATACCGTTTTGATCGCCATGATGAATATCTACCCTGTATGTTCCGTTTAAAACAGCATCTTCATATTTTGTTCCGCACAATAAATCCATTTCATTTGCTTTAAAATTTGTTTCATAATGTATGGTTTCCCTGATTCCGATGTGAGAACAGGAAGATATTAAATTATATTTTTCTGAAGGGTAGCCATATTTTTTCAGTAAAGTAACCAATGCCCTCATTTGTCTTCTGCCTTCCATTTCGCTCAAAGTTAAATCCATGGCATTGTTACACAGCACATTAAAAACATGGTTATCAACACGCAAAGTTAATTCGCTGTTGACGAGTGGACCACTCCAGCCCCAATCATCGTCAAGACCCACCTCTGAACCGTGATGGAGTATCATATCGGCTAAATCACTGTTTTTTATTTTTCCTTGTAAGTAGAAGCAGGCAGAGGGTGGCTGAACTTGATCATGCTGATAACTGTTTATATGTAAATCTCTGGCTACATCTCCATCCCCGGTTGCATCAATAAAAAACTTTGCACGAATTGCACTTCGCCCGTCTTTGTTTTCTATCAAAACGGAGGTTATTTTTTTGTCATCTGTTATTACAAAAGAATAAAAAGTATGTAAAAATGGTATAATTCTATTCTCTTTGATTACATTGTCAAGCTCAATTTTGAGCTCCTCCGTATTCAAATAATAGGCATGTGTTGGAGATTTCAAATCAACATAAACGCCATCTACTGTCTTTAGTCTTTCTATCATTTCCTCTGTAAGACCTGCGATGATCTGATTTTTATTTCCAATGTCATATAAAGAGTGCCAGATATTCACCAAACCATTTGTTGCCACGCCGCCAAAACAGTTTTGTTTTTCTACAATGGCAACCTTTGCCCCCAAACGTGCTGCACGGATTGCTGCAAACACACCGGTACAGCTCCCGCCGATTACACAGACATCAACATCGGCACATACTTTGATTTGTTTTGCAGGCTCAACGATATATTCCAAAACATCACATCCCATCTTAGTTATATATAGTACATCTTTATGGTACCCTGTTTTTCATTGAATTTCTTCCACTTTACAAATCTGTTTCTCCACTTTTATGATATTTATAATATTGACTAAATAATATATTCATATATAATCAACAATTAGGGAGGGGATCAATATGGAAACATTTGATTATACATATAAAAACAACCATGAGTTCGTAATAGGGTATTCTCATATAGTACATGACAAACCCTCCGGTGCTTCCTTTTTATTTCAAACATGCAGAATCATTTTTATCAAAGAAGGGATGGTGGACTGGAAGATTGGAAATAAAATCCATACCCTTTCATCCGGAGATATCGCTTTATTTAACAACATGATGCCAAGAAAGATTGTGAAAATATACAACAATCAACCGCTTATATATGATTTGTTTGGTTTCTCTCCCTGTTTATTAACGGATCCACTTGTTTCAAGCTTTTTTTATGGTGATCATTGTAAGGTTATGACCGTTGAGAATAAAAATTCCAATCAAACATACTTTCTATTACATGCATTAAAAAATGAAATCCTGACAGAAAACAAATACAAAAAAGACAGCATTGAAAAGTTGTTACACATTATTTTAATACATATTGCAAGGGGTATCGATATATCAATCACAGATAAATGCAATCAAAATCATCCTCAAATGATACTTGCATATGCTATACAGTATATCCAGAATCATCTTGCTTCGAATCTTACAGTATCAAACCTTGCCAATATGTATGGTTACAGTTGCGGACATTTTTCACGGCTATTTAAAAAGCATATAGGAATATCAGTGAACCGTTACATTGTAAGCGCACGCATAGAGAATGTGTTGCAAATGATAAGTACTGAAAACTGCACGGTTTTATCTGCTGCATTCAAAAGTGGTTTTAATACGTCGTCGGGATTTTATAAGGCTTATAAAAAATATAATGAATCATCTCCGTTGCATTAAAAATATGTATAGTAACCACGCAAATATGTGAGTTTTTTCATAAAAGCGGTATGAGAACACCCTTTTTGATTGACACTCATTTTGGTGTGTGATATACTCATCAAGAGCAAAGTGAGGATTACTATGAAAGAAAGAAAAAAACTGTTCAATCACAGTGAAACGGTTGTAACCGTGGTATTGGCGGCGGATGTATTGTTTTTCGGACTTTGGTATTTAATGCTCTTTGGGCAGGCTGTCGGTGCTACCCAGTCGGGGAGAAACAATGCCGGTGGCAGTATGTTGTCCATATATATGTTTTTTATTTGCATCGCACTTTCGGCAGGATATGGGTATTTTGCGGGGAAATATTCCCGTAACTTTATGACTCCTTGTATCATTCACCTGCTGATCGGTGTGGTCTTTTTTATTGTACTGCAATCAACCGACGAAAACGGGGTCAATGTCTTTGCCTTTATTTTGCCCATACTATTTGCTTTGATATTTTCATTCGTTGCCATGTTTGTATTCAATCAAGAGAAAAAGGCTATCCAGAAGGTGGAAGATAAGAAAAACAACAGGAAATGATCCTGTAAGCTGAAAGGAGAATCATCATGTTTTTTATCCCCCAATTTCTTGTCAGAAGAAAAGAAGAAGCGAAACCTATTTCCAATCATATCCACATGCAGGGAACGGACAATGCATATTTGCTTCAACGAGTAACCGGTATTGCCCAAACCTACGGGCAAGAAGGTGACAGCACAGCCGTGCATTTTATAACGGGGTATCCGGACACGTTGAAACAGGAAATCGGCGATAAGTTTGCAGACAATGCCGAAAGTTACGCCATCCGATACGATGGGGATCTTTTTCTGTATGCCCCCACCGAAGCCGGATGGAATTTTGCTTTGTCAACCATAGAATTTTTACTGCGGGACGGAGAAATGGGTCCTTTGACCCTCTTTGATTACCCCGACTGTGAAACCCGCGGATACCGTGTATTTTTGCCGCACAAGGACGATTTTGAAACGTTTCGCCATGTGGTGGATTTTTTGGTACAATACAAGTACAACACCATCATGCTGGAAATCGGGGGCGCCATGGAATACAAGCGGCATCCCGAAATCAACGCTTCCTGGGTGGAATTTTGCAAAGATATGAAACGCTATTCCGGCAGAACCCATGAAATCCAGCACAAAACCTATCCCTGGGCCAAAAACGCCATCCATGTGGACAACGGGGGCGGCGATTATTTGACCCAGGAACAGGTGAAAGAATTGGTTTCCTATTGTCGGGAACGGTTTCTGGAAGTGATTCCCGAAGTGCCAACTTTGAGCCACTGTGATTACTTATTACTCGCCCATCCGGAACTGCGGGAACGGGATAACGACGACTATGCAGATACCTATTGTCCGTCCAATCCCGAATCTTACAAACTGGTATTTGATGTGCTGGATGAAGTGATCGACGTGATGCAGCCCAAACGGATCAACATCGGTCATGATGAAGCCTATACATTTTCTATTTGTGATACATGCAAGGATCAGATTCCTTATAAGCTATATGCCCAAGACATCATCAAAATCCATGAATATCTAAACCAAAAAGGCATTGCCACCATGATGTGGGGAGAAAAGCTGTTGGATGCAAAAAATACGAGCGGCGTTTCCATCGGCGGGGGGGAGCGAAAAGTCAAAGATCCCGAAACCGGCATGGAAGTGATTTATATCCACGGGCTCAGCGATTGCGCATCCCTATTGCCCAAAGATATTACCATGATGCATTGGTATCATGTGTTTGATGAAAACTATGACCATGTATATCATAAAAATGGCTATCCCATGGTATACGGAAACTTGAATATTTTCAGCATGACCAATTGGAGAAAACGGAAAAATTGGGGTGCCAAAGGTGGATTTGTATCCAACTGGGGTTCTTTTCACCCTGAATACATGCAGAGAAACACCCAGTCCATGCGGCTGATTTTCTCTGCCAAAGTCATGTGGTCGGATGAATTTGACCATACCATGCTGGATGAATATTATCGAGAAAATGCGGTGGAGACGTTTTATCATTTCAATCCGTTCATGAAGGATGTCACACCGGGAGACAATACCCAGGCACGGGTGGTTGCCGTGACCCATGCTACGGAATTAGACATCCCTTTCAAACCTTTTTATGATGGCATTTTCATTGAAGACAGCGTTTATGTGATGGGTCATTATGTTTTATCCTATGAAGACGGAACCTCTGCTTTGCTGTCGGTTAAATTCGGAACCAACATAACAAACATAAATACAAAATTTTCATGCCAGGATGCCCATTGCAATGAAATGATCGGCGGTGGCAATCCTGTATTGATGGGGGACACGTTGTATTTTACGGCTGTGTACCAAAACCCCCATCCCGAAAAAGCCATTACGGGATTTTCCTACCAACCAATCAAACCAGACGCCATCAGAGTGGCAAAGGTGCAGTTCTGGAAATAATACATCATAAGGGAGGGGGCAACCCTCCCTTAAAAACCAAAATAAATGCAAGCATTTTCCCTTTAAGGTGAAAAATATTGATATGAAGACATACAATCAAACAATGCGGGCAATTTTACAAACATTTTTATATGGTATCATGGGTGTGCTCGCCGGAGGCGGTGCCATTTTACCCGGGATTTCCGGCGGTGTGATTTGCGTGATTTTTGGGCTTTATCAACCCATGATGGAATTTCTCTCTTCACCCCGCGTGGGAGTCAAGAAGTATTATAAACTGTTTATCCCTGTTTGCATCGGTTGGGCGGTAGGATTTTATGTTTTTTCCAAGTTGGTGGCTGTCATGCTGACGGCTTCATATTTGTTCACCACCTGGTTGTTTTGCGGTCTGATTTTGGGTTCCTATCCTTCCCTATACCGGGAAGCCGGTAAACAAGGTCGAAATCGCTCTTCCGGGGTTTGGTTTTTATTGGGGCTGGTGGTTTTGCTGATCCCTTTGGCAATCGTCAAAGCAGGAATTTTGCCCCAAGTCCAGCCGACGTTATTCTGGTATTTCTTTTGCGGTGTTTTATGGGGATTCAGTCTGATTGTCCCCGGTATGACTTCTTCCTCCATTCTCATGTCTTTAGGTTTATTTACGCCTTTAAACCAAGGTATATCCTCTTTGGATCCGGAGGTGTTGATTCCCTGGCTGATTGGATTGGTACTGGTGATATTGCTTTTTTCCAAACTGGTAACATATCTGTTTCGGGTAAAGTATGCTTTGTTTTACCATGTGGTTTTGGGTTTGCTGGTGGCATCTACCCTTGTAATCATCCCAACGGAAGGATACCATGATGTTTGGCATGGATTGCTCTCCTTGCTTTTGTGCGGATTGGGTGCTGTTTGTACGTTTTATTTAGATTCTCGAAAGGAATGAGAAAGTGCTGCATGTGACATTGCCGGGCACAGGCGGAACGATGCCCATGAAAAACCGCTGGCTTTGTACGGGTTTGATGCAATATGAAGGGGTATCATTGCTCATTGATTGTGGTGAAGGCACCCAAATTGCCATCAAAGAAGGGGGCGGGAAACTACATTCCATTGCCCTTCTTTTGATCACCCATCTTCATGCAGACCACATCAGCGGATTACCGGGACTTTTGTTATCCATGGGCAACGAAGGAAGAACAAACCCCCTGACCATCATCGGTCCTATCGGGATTACCCAAGTGGTGACTGCTTTGCGGGTGATTGCGCCGGAATTGCCCTTTGATATTTACATCACGGAATGGACCGATCCGGAGCAAACGGTATCCACGGCGGGATTTACCGTTACGGGATTCGCCCTGCGGCATACCCTGCCCTGTTTGGGATATACAGTGGAAATACCCCGGGTGGGGAAATTTGACGTAGAAAAAGCAACACAAAAAAGTGTTCCTTTGGCGGTGTGGAGCTTGCTGCAAAAACAAAAAAGTGCGGAATATCAAGGGATGATATATCAACAATCCGATGTGTTGGGTTCGCCCCGCAAAGGATTGAAGGTGACCTATTGTACAGATACATCATTGCCGACCAGGCACAGAATGCCGATTTGTTTATCTGTGAAGGGATGTACGGGGAAGAGGAGAAAATCCACAAGGCGGTGGAAACCGGCCATATGACTTTTAGAGAAGCGGCTATGCTGGCATCCGCTGCCAATCCCAAAACGTTATGGCTTACCCATTTCAGTCCTTCCCTGTCAGCTCCTTCTGTCTATCTTACCCACGCCAAAAATATATTTGAAAACACCGTTTGCGGCTTTGACGGAATCCACACAAACCTATCCTTTGAATAAGATTGAAACAAGAGGAATATATAGTATAAACAGGATAACCGCCGCTTTTCAGCGGCGGTTAATGGTTACCCTTTGAGTTTGTTCATGACGCTTTTTTGCGCGTTGATGATATGCTGTTCCGTCAATTCCTTTGCCTTGAGGCTATCATGGGCGACAATGGCTTCATAGATGGCCCGGTGTTCCGCAACCAGGGCGGTGATTCTGCCTTCTGCCGAAATGGACAATTCTCTGCCTTTTTGCACATAGTTATGGAAGGTTCCTAAGGTATGCTTCAAAATGCGGCTACCGCAAATGGTGTACAGCAAAGAGTGAAAACGGCTGTCCAACTGCCAGATTTGCACCGGCTCATTTTTGACGGAATAGAATTCCTGCAGCTCCACAATTTCCCGCAGTTGGGCAATCCGATCGGGGGTGGCGGATTCGGCAGCCCATTGAGCGGCTAAACCTTCAATGGCGATACGGATGGTATACATATCCTCAATGTCCTTGATGGATATGCCGATGACAACGGCGCCTTTGTTGGGAATGGTGCGAACCAGTTCTTCATGTTCCAATTGCCGCAGCGCTTCCCGGATGGGAGTGCGGGACACACCCAGCTGTTTGGACAATTTAGTTTCAATCAAGCTGTCCCCCGCTTGAAAAGAACCATCCAGGATGGCTTGTTCAAGTTCCTTGAACACTTCATCGGTGAGGGAAGTGGAGGATCCGGATAATGGATTCAATGTGGCTCATCCTTTGCTATTCATCTTTGTATTGTTTGTACAGGGCAATAATTTCTGTTTCGCTCATAACGGTCTGACGTCCGCCTTCGTAAATATCATCGAGGGCTTTTTTTATTTTGATCACAACCGGGGATTTTTTGTGAATCAGATTGTCTTCGGTTCTATTGAAATACACGTTCAACCAGTAAGCGATGCCGGCTGTGCCGGAAGCGTTGGAGATTTCCACCGATACGGGTCTGTTGAGAATAGTTTTTGTGTCGAATATGTTATAAATTTCCTCGTCTTTTAACAAACCGTCTGCATGTATGCCGGCGCGGGTAGCGTTAAAATGCTTGCCTACAAAGGGGGTCATGCGGGGGATTTTATATCCGATTTCTTTTTCAAAATACTCTGCCAGTTCGGTGATGATGGTGGGATCCATATCGTCTAAGGTGCCGCGGAGAGAAGCATATTCAAAGACCATGGCTTCCAGCGGTACGTTGCCTGTCCGCTCGCCGATACCAAACAACGAGCAGTTGACGGATCCTGCACCGTATAACCAGGCAGTGGATGCGTTCACAACGCCTTTGTAAAAGTCATTATGTCCGTGCCATTCGATCATTTCGGAAGGAACATCGGAATAATGTTTCAGACCGTAGATGATACCGGGGACGCTGCGGGGCAAAGCAGCACCGGGATAGGGGATCCCGTAACCCATGGTGTCGCATGCCCGGATTTTTACGGGGATGTTGGCTTCTTTGGACATATCCATCAAAGCATTGGCAAAAGGAACTACGAAGCCATAATAGTCCGCCCGGGTGATATCCTCGAAGTGGCAGCGCGGAATGATCCCCTCGCTGAGCGCATCCTTCAAAACAGAGAGATAGTGCTCCAGGCACTGGGAGCGGCTCATCTTCATTTTCTTGAAAATATGGTAATCGGAGCATGAAACCAGAATGCCAGTTTCTTTCACGCCGATGTCTTTCACCAGCTTAAAGTCGTTTTTGTTGGCACGAATCCAGGTGGTGCATGCGGGAAATTCGTATCCCCGCTCCAGACATTTTTCCAGGGCGGTACGGTCTTTTTCACTGTATACAAAGAATTCGGTCTGGCGGATGATGCCTTTTTTGCCTCCCAGACGATGTATCATATCATAGATATCCAGAATCTGTTTGGGGGAATAGGGTGCCATGGACTGCATACCGTCACGAAAACTGGTGTCGGTGATGAAAAACTGTTCAGGGGTTTCCATGGGTACTCTTCTGAAGTTGAAGGGTACCTTGGGGATTTCCGTATAGGGGAAAATTTCCCGGAATAAGTTGGGTTCTTTCACATCCTGTAATGTATACTTATAGGGATCCTGTTCCAACACGTTGGATTTCTTACTCAATTCAATCATGGCCGTTTGCCCGGATATAGAATGCCGGGTCTCCTTTCAGGCGTATGTGTGGTGACAATGTTATGTCCTGTATGATTGTATACAATTATACAAACATACAATATTTTGTCAATATGAACCGGAACATTTATAATAATTTAGTGTTTTATACAGCAAAATCCAAGCTTAGACAAAAAAATGATTCCATTTGACACATAACCACCGTATAAAAATAGATTGTTTTCCCCTTTTATCTCCAGGGAGTGGCTGTTGTTCACATAAACGGTTATGGTTTCTTGTTCAAATCGACGAGAAAAAATCAACTGTCCTTTTTCGGCTTTCTCAAATTGTATATCGCCGTACCGTAGGGCGGGATGGGATTGTTTCAAGCGGCTTAAGGCGGCAAAAAAGAAAAATAAATCTTCTCCGGGATTGTTCCAAGGGTAATATCGTCTATTCAGAGGATCTTCATAGCCTTCCATACCAATTTCGTCGCCGTAATAGATACAGGGCATGCCGGGCAGGGTGAATTGGAGAAAGGCTGCCATGCGGAGCGCTTTTTCTGCTTCTTCTTTTTGGGTTGGGGTCATGGTGCGAGAAGCCTTTTCCTCTTTGGTTCCCTCAAAAGGATCGCCCAATAAGGTGATGGCGCGGGGTGTATCGTGGGTGGAGAGGCTGTTCATCAAACAGTCTAGAACGGGTTTGGGATAGTTTTCCGCTATGGTCATGACGGTGGTATAAAAATGTCTGCCCCCATCCGCACCAGATACAAAGTCCAGAATGGCTGAGCGGAAGGGATAGTTCATCACCGCATCCAGCTCGCTGTTTGAAAAATAAGTTTTGCGCTTGCCGTAACTGATTTTGTTGGAGGCATCTTCCCACACTTCCCCCACGACCAGCCCGTCGGGTTTGATTTCCTTGACTTTATCCCGCAGCATACGTATGAATGGATCCGGCAATTCATCCGCCACATCCAGCCGAAATCCGTCGGCACCAAGGTTCAGCCAATGCGCCACGACGCTGTCTTCATTCCGGATGATGTAGTCTAAAAAATATGGGTTCATTTCATCCACGGCGGGTAGTGTTGGAACACCCCACCAGGATTCGTAGCGTGTGGGGTATTCCTCGAAGTGATACCAACTGCGATAGGGGGAATGGGGATTGGAACAGGCACCGTTGCCAAAGCGGAGTTTTTTGTCAAAATAAATACTGTCACTGCCCGTGTGTGAAAACACCCCGTCCAAAAGGATGTGAATACCCAGCCCATGGGCTGTGTTGCATAGGGAAACAAAATCCGCTGTAGTTCCCAGCATAGGGTCCACCCGTTTGTAATCTGCCACATCATAGCGGTGATTGGAATAAGCCATGTGTATGGGATTGAGATACAGCCAGGTAATACCCAATTGTTTTAAATAGGGCAATTTTTCTTCAATCCCTTTTAAATTGCCGCCAAAAAAATCATGGTTTTGGATTTCCCCCGTTGCATCGGGCAAAAACATGGGGCAGTCCGCCGTGTCTGCATGGAGGAGGAAGGGGGTTAATTTGTCTGTCAAATCGCACGATCCCACCCGATGAAACCGATCGGGGAATATCTGATACATGACCCCGCCTTTGGCATCAATGGGGGTATCAAAATGGTCTTCATAACAGGTCAACTGCCAAAAATCCCCTTCTTCCAGATGGGTGTCATGGAGTCCTTTCCGGAACAATCGGAAGGAGGTGTGGGCTTCTTCGACCTCAAAATGATACAAATAAAGCCCTGTTTTCTTTAGGGAAAAGCGGAAAACAAAGACGCGATGGGTGTCTTGCTCGTACAGATGGGTATACAGAAGGCGAAGTGTTTCGCCTTCCGTATGGTTGTTCAGAACCAGATAAACCCCCGTAGTGGGGCAAGTTTTGGGAACCCAGATTTCCATATGACAGGGTTCTCTTTTTTGCACACAGCCAAAAGGCGTTTTGTGGCAGGGTGAAAAGGAGTCATAGCGTATATGCATGAAAAACCCCTTATTTCCGGAGGGACCAAATGGTATCAGCATATTCCTGTACGGCACGATCGGCCGAGAAAACACCTGCTTTGGCGATGTTCACCAGGGACATGTCAGCAAAACGCAGTGTATCTTCAAAGGCATTGCCTGCATCCTGTTGGGCGCGGGCGTAGTCTTTAAAATCCGCCAGAATCATATAGCCGTCGGCGGCACCGTATCGGTTGGTTAACAAACTTTGAACAATGTCATCGAATTTTACACCCAGAATCCCGGAAGTGAGCATGTCGAGAACCTCTTTGATGCCGGGATTGGCTTCATAATATTGGCGGGGATCATATCCTTTTTGCCACAACGCTTCCACTTCGGGAGCGGTGAGTCCAAAAAGGAACATATTCTCTTTTCCCACCTGTTCCAGAATTTCCACGTTGGCACCGTCCAACGTTCCCAACGTGACGGCGCCATTGATCATCAGTTTCATATTTCCCGTGCCGGAGGCTTCCTTTCCAGCAACGGAAATTTGCTGGGAAATATCCGCCGCCGGGATGATGCGTTCTGCCAGGGACACTTTATAATCTTCAACAAATACCACTTTCAGGGTATCTCTGACGGCAGGGTCTGCGGCGATGAAGCCGGAGATGGCATAAATCAATCGGATGATTTGTTTTGCCATGCTGTAACCGGGGGGTGCTTTGGCGGCAAACAGGAAGGTACGGGGAACCATATGCATATGCGGATTGTGCTTGTATTGATTGTATAAATACAGAATGTGTAAAGCATTCATGAGTTGGCGTTTGTATTCATGCAGCCGTTTGATTTGTACATCAAAGAGACTATGGGGATTCACATGGATTCCATTGACACGGGCAATCCATTGGGCTAAGCGTTGCTTATTTTGGTGTTTGATGTCCAACAAGCCATGTAACACCTCCGGATGATGGGAAAAATGCAGCAGTTTGGTCAATTCCCGGCTGTCTTTTTTGAACCCGTCCCCGATCAAATCCGTCAAATAGGACGTCAAAGCCGGGTTTGCCTGACACAGCCACCGCCGGTAGGCAATGCCGTTGGTCACATTGGTGAACTTTTCCGGCTCCACCCGGTAAAAGTTTTGGAACACCTCATCTTTGAGGATTTGACTGTGAAG
>ENA-UOOK01004204-UOOK01004204.1-fermentation-metagenome-genome-assembly--contig:-NODE-4204-length-15663-cov-5.469951_pt1 | contig 15663 bp, 18 predicted proteins | sample MGYA00245777_ERZ724023 | MGnify/ENA primary metagenome ERZ724023 (study PRJEB28704, sample SAMN03018312) | fermentation metagenome | biome: anthropogenic terrestrial biome; feature: soil; material...
ATATTGGTGCAGTAGTGTTACCTAGTGACCTTGAAGCACAGTTTAAAAATAAACCTGTGAGAATCAGTGCAGGGTTTAAACATCCAGTTTATCATACAGTTGGTGATGACTATATTATTATTGGACGCATCAATGAAGAAGATCAACTTCCTATCATGTTTAACAATACAGCATATTTTGATATGATTGATAATCATGGTGCTCAATTCTTAAAGATGGAAATTGTTGATCCTAAATTTCCTACTGTGATTGATAGTAATGACTTGAAACTTTAGGAGGTAAACATGGCTAAACTTTATTTTCGGCATGGTGCGATGAACAGCTCAAAATCAATGAATTTATTAGCTATTGCACATAATTATGAAGAATTTAAAAAGAAGAATGTAAAAGTCATCGGTATTAGCAAGGATTCAGTAAAATCTCATATGAATTTTCAAAATGATTATGAATTACCTTTTACTTTATTAGCTGATCCAGATATGGTAGCAGTCAATGGCTTTGGTGTGGCAAAAGCAAATAACGGTGTAAATCGTTCTACATTTATAATCGATGAGAATGGAATAATTGAAAAAGTATTTGCGCAAGCGGACCCAGATAATAACGCTGCTGAGATATTAGAATATTTAAATTAAAATTTTCAGCCCTTAAATGGGCTTTTTATTTTTATTGTTATTAAATTAAAGTTTTTAGAAAAGAGTTTAAAAAATATAAATAAAATAACACTCAATAATTATTTGAAATTATTAAAATATAATTATTAAAACAAACAAAATGATGTGATTTTTAAATTTGTTAATCATATCTCTTGAATAAAAATAAAAATAGTGTATACTATAATGGTATCATAAATGGGGAGCTTCGGCTGAGAGGTTATTAAATTAACGACCCACAACCTGATCTAGGTAATGCTAGCGTAGGAAAAGATTTGTTTTTTCTGTTCTTTGGCATTCCAAGGACTTTTTTTATTAGGAGGTATTGGAATTGAATAATAAAAGTGTTAGGTTTATAGTAGAAGTAAGTATTTTTGCAGCAATAGGATTGGTTTTAGACTTTATTGCTGGATTGTATTCTTCAGGAATTTGGACAGCAGGAGGATCATTATCTATTGCAATGGTACCAATATTTATAATGTCTTTTCGCTGGGATTGGAAAGGTGGAATATTAACTGGTTTATTAGTTGGAACAATTCAATTATTGATGGCTAATAGTTCTTATTTTGTTAATCCATTACAAGTTATTTTGGATTATACATTGGCATATGCCTTAGTTGGTGTAAGCGGATTTTATGCAAAAAAAATTATGGCATCTAACAATAGTTCATATTATATTACAATGGGCATAATTATTGGTGGTGTATTAAGAACAATTTCTCATATCTTATCAGGATGGTTCTATTTTGGAATGTATGCTCCAGAAGGATTTAGTTCATTAGGATGGTCAATAATATACAATTCAAGTTACATGTTGCCATCACTTATTTTATGTTTAATCGTTGTATTACATATTAAAAAGAAAGCTCCTCAGCTAGTAGAGCCTATGCAATAAAAGAAACCACCTTAGTTATCTAAGGTGGTTTTAAAATACAATTTATCGACAGCTGTCAAATAGTCTATAGGTGGAGAATAACCTAATTTTACTTCTTGTCCAATTTCTTCAAATTCACTTACTTTAATACTTTTAATTCCATCTTTAAATATCTTTAAAAAAGGTTTTATGTCGATTATAAAGACTTTATTTATTTTTTTAAAGAAAATAATAATAAATGCAATGCCACCTTGTTCATCTATCTTATGTAAATGTTTCATTTGATGCTCTGAAATATGTTTAAAGTTAAAACTCAAATTATTTGTTTCTTTAGCTTCATAATCAATATACTTACCTCGATAAATCCCGTTATAATCGGTAGTAGAAGGGGTTTGGTAATAAGCCTCTACGATTCTCGCTTTACTGCGCTGAGGATAATCAACTTTCACGATTTGAATTGGGGTGGGTTTCTTATATATAATAGCTTTATTCAAATTCCGATAATATTCATTGGAAATGTTTAAAGCATTTTCAAAATACATTCCATGGGAATTAAAGATATTTTTTGTTGGTTTTTGTTTTATTGATGGATTGGGATAATTTATTTTCATGTTTTCACTCCAATATTATTATAACATTAATTTAATGAATTGTTAAGTAGAACATTAAAACTGTAATGACATATTATCAAAATATTTCATAAGATATATAGAGGTGATAAAATGGTCATTATTATTAAAAATAAGGAATATAATCGGGAGATTATTACAAATGATAATATTGTTTACTTAGACAGTATTTGTAAATTAAAAAATATTAATGATGATAATAATGTATTAATACTCATCGATCTTGATATTGATAATAATGGAGTTATTAAGAATTATAATTTCTTTTTAGAAGAAGTATTAATCACAATCAATATTGGAACAATAATTTCTAACACGAGAAACGAAAAAGTTGAAGAAATTTGTGCTTTCCATAAAATTAATTATTTAAGGCTTTAAAAATCTGTTTTATTGTTTTTAATATATAAATCTATCTAAACATATCCATAATTTTGTTATGGGTATGTTTATTTTATGAATAATGTAATTTGAATTATTATTATTAATTTTATATATAAACAAAAAAGATTAACATAATCTTGATAAAATTGCGATTATATGCTAAAATATATAATATATAGGAAGGAAATAATATATGACTCCCAGTAGAAAAGAATTATTAGAAAGACAAAAACGTATTCGCAATTTCTCTATTATTGCACATATCGATCATGGAAAATCAACTCTTGCAGATCGTATTTTAGAATACACTCACTCAGTTGAAGCTCGTGAAATGAAAGTTCAGCTTCTCGATTCCATGGACTTAGAACGTGAAAGAGGAATTACAATTAAACTTCAGACCATGAGCTTATTGTATAAGGCACAGGATGGACATAATTATACTTTCAATTTAATAGATACTCCGGGGCATGTGGATTTTAATTACGAAGTTTCAAGAAGCTTGGCGGCATGTGAAGGTGCTGTTTTGGTTGTTGACGCGGCTCAGGGCATTGAAGCCCAAACATTGGCAAATGTATATTTGGCTTTGGATCAGGATCTTGAAATAGTACCTGTTATCAATAAAATAGATTTGCCCAGTGCAAGACCTGATGAAATAAAACAGGAAATTGAAGATGTGATAGGGCTGGATTGTGCTGATGCCCCGCTTATTTCTGCAAAGGACAACATAAATATTGATCAGGTTTTAGAAGCTATTGTAAAGCAAATTCCTCCTCCTAAGGGTGACGAAGATGCTCCTTTGAAGGCATTGGTATTTGATTCATACTATGACAGCTACAGAGGTGTGGTTGCATATGTAAGAATCAAGGAAGGACAGGTTAAAAAAGGAGATAAAATAAAAATGATGTCAACAGGAAAAACCTTTGATGTCACGGAGGTGGGTGTAATTTCACCGACACAGAAGCCTGTATCCTGTCTTTATTCCGGAGATGTGGGTTATTTGTGCGCCAGCATGAAGGAAGTAAAAAGCTGTCAGGTGGGAGATACCATAACAAATAATGATAATCCTGCAAAAGAGCCGCTGCCGGGATATAAGAAGGTTACATCGATGGTTTTTTGCGGAGTTTATCCTGCTGAGGGAGAAGAATATAACAGTGTGAGAGATGCACTTGAAAAGCTTCAGGTTAATGATGCTTCATTAACATTTGAGCCTGAAACATCAATAGCTTTAGGATTTGGATTCAGGTGCGGTTTTTTAGGTCTTCTTCATATGGAAATTATTCAGGAAAGGCTTGAAAGAGAATTTGATTTAAATATTATTGCGACAACCCCAAGTGTAATATATAAAGTATATAAAACAAGCGGGGAAATGCTGATTTTGCAAAACCCTACAAATATGCCTCCCGTACAGGAGATAGAATATATGGAAGAACCGATAGTATCCGCGTCTATAATGACCCCTACCGAACACGTGGGAGCAATTATGGAGCTGTGCCAAAGCCGAAGAGGTATATTTGTAAATATGGAATATATGGAAGCAAAAAGGGTCATACTCCATTATAAATTGCCATTAAATGAAGTAATTTATGATTTCTTTGATGCTTTAAAATCAAAAACCAGGGGATATGCATCCTTGGACTATGAGATTGACGGCTATGTCCGTTCGGAGCTGGTTAAGATGGATATACTAATAAACGGTGAATTGGTGGATGCATTTTCAATAATTGTTCATGAGCAAAAAGCTTATGAAAGAGGAAGAGGAATAGTTGAAAGGCTTAAGGATGTTATTCCGAGACATTTGTTTGCAGTGCCGCTTCAGGCGGCAATAGGCAATAAAATAATTGCAAGAGAGACGGTAAAAGCTCTCAGAAAAGACGTTCTTGCAAAATGCTACGGCGGCGATATATCAAGAAAGAAAAAACTTTTGGAAAAGCAAAAGGAAGGCAAGAAGCGAATGAGACAAATAGGAAGTGTGGAGGTTCCGCAGGAAGCATTCCTTGCTGTTCTTAAATTTGATGAAGATTAGTAAATAGGTATGCCCTAACCCCATTTCTCAGAGTGTTTTTTCTGAGAAATGGTTGGTAGGTCAACCGCAAAGAATGCCAAATTTGTGCGACGTAAGGAGCAAACAAATTTGTTGCATTCCCCTGCGAAAATAAAAAATAAAGGAGATAGGAAAATGAGAAAAAAGGTATTTAAAGCAATTAAATTATCAGCATTATTAATTTTAGCAGTTTTAATTATTGGCGGATGCGCCAAGGAAGAACAGGCGCCGACTGAAACCTTGACCATGGGACTTGACGATACATTTGCACCCATGGGCTTCAGGGATGAAAAGGGAAATTTGATTGGATTTGATGTGGAGCTTGCGGAAGAGGTTGCAAAGAGGCTTGGCATTGCAATTAAGTTTCAGCCTATTGACTGGACAATGAAGGAAACTGAGCTAAACGCGGGAAATATTGATTTCATATGGAACGGTTATTCCATAACACCGGCAAGACAGGAAATGGTGGCTTTTTCTAAGCCTTATCTTGAAAACAGTCAAATAATTGTAACTATGTCTGATTCGGAAATAACCACCAAGGCAGACCTTTCAGGAAAAAATATTACTGTCCAAGCAGAATCCAGCGCATTGGACGCAATAAACGCAGAGCCCCAAGTTGCTGCGACATTTGGAAAATTAGTTGAATTTTCAACAAATAATGAGGCTTTCAGCGATTTAGAGTCAGGGCGCTCCGATGCCTTGGTTGTTGATGAGGTTTTAGCAAGATTTTATATGAAGCAAAATAATCAGGAAAATTATAAGGTGTTGGAAGAAAATTTCGGCGATGAGGAATATGGTGTGGGAGTAAGAAAAACAGATACCGAATTGCTTGAAAAATTAGACAAAGCATTGGATGAAATGAAAAAAGACGGAACCTATGATAAAATATACACAAAATGGTTTTCTGAAAATTAAGGGTGCATGATGGAAGCAAAAGTATTGAAAATGCTTGTACCCATGGCATTGGACGGACTCAAGGCAACAATGGGTGTATTTGCACTTACATTGGTAGTATCGATTCCTTTGTCCATATGGGTTGCTAAGCTGAGAATATCAAAAAACAAAGTAATTTCAAGCATTATCGGAATGTATATTTACATAATGCGGGGCACACCCTTACTGCTTCAGCTTATGTTCATATTCTTCGGATATTACCGAGTGCCGATGATCGGATATGCATTCAGCAGGGAGCAGGCTATTTTCATCGCTTTTATTTTAAACTATACAGCATATTTTGCGGAAATTTTCAGAGGGGGAATTAATTCCATAGATGTTGGGCAGTACGAAGCGGCACAGGTTTTAGGGCTGAGCAAGGCGCACACCTTCATAAGAATTATCCTTCCTCAGGTTATAAAAAATGTTATGCCCTCAGTAGGAAATGAGGTTATTACCTTGGTAAAGGATACATCCTTAATATATATATTAGGTGCAAGTGATATTTTGAAGGCTGCAAAATCCGTGTCAAATGCATACGCTGCTTTCACCCCTTACATTTATATAGGATTCCTTTACCTCATTATAACTGCTGTTCTTACAAAAATATTGAGTAAAGTTGAAAATAGATATAATTATTACAGATAGGGGGAGCTATGGTATTATCGGTTGAAAATTTAAGCAAAAGTTTCGGAAAAAACAAAGTGTTCAGCAATATCTCCTTTTCTGTAAACAAGGGTGAAATTGTATGTATAAGAGGTAAATCCGGCGAAGGCAAAACAACTCTTTTAAGATGTCTCACGGGATTGGAGGATGCGGACAAGGGCTCTGTTAAAATAAATGATATGTATTTATGCAGGGAAGAGGGCAATCAGATAAAGTATGCTCAAAAATCCGAGTTATCGGCAATACGGCAGGAAATAGGTCTTGTGTTTCAAAGCTTCAATTTATTCCCCCACATGAATGTTATGGAAAATTTAAAGGAAGCACCTTCTTTTCTGAAGAAGGATTCAGTGGAAGCAATAGAAAAAAGATCCGAGGAACTGTTGAAAAGACTCGAGCTGGAAGGCAAGGAAGACAGCTATCCATTCCAATTATCCGGCGGTCAGAAGCAGCGTGTGGCAATAGCACGTGCCTGCATGCTGAACCCGTCCGTTCTGTGCTTTGATGAGCCTACTTCCGCATTGGATGAGCAGACAAGAGAACAAATATCAAAAATAATCAGGGATTTGGCTTCTCAAGGCATTGCCATAATAATAGTTACTCACGACAATGCATTTGTCGATGAAATTGCACAAAGAATTATTACAATGAAGGATGGTTCCATTTCGATAGGTTAGAGCATTACAACAGGTTAGATAATAAAAAATATGCGGGCGGCAATTCGCATATTTTTTATAGGTATCCTATTTATAAGCATCCTTGCGAAAAATCGGAATGGCATACAATTTCGATTTCTTCATCTCTTAAAAGCTTTGCAATGTGCTCATCCATCTCTTCCGGAGTTATGTTCGGAGCGAATCTTGCGACAACATTTCCTTGTTTGTCTATAAGGAATTTTGTGAAGTTCCATCTGATATCATTTTCTGCAATTCCGGGTGTAAATTGTTCAACCTTATTATAAAAATCAACCGTTTCCTTATTTCTGAATTCTTCGGCGGTTGTTTTTAAGTATTTGTACAGGGGCTCCTCATTAATACCATTAACTTCAATTTTTGAAAATTGTTTAAATTCAACGCCAAAATTTAATCTGCAGAAATTTGCTATTTCTTCATTGGTTCCGGGAGCCTGCTCAAGGAATTGGTTGCTCGGAAAGTCTAAAATTTCAAATCCTTCGGGAGCATATTTGTCGTAAAGCTCTTGAAGTCCGTCATATTGCGGAGTAAAGCCGCATCCTGTTGCCCCGTTTACTATGAGCAGAACTTTTCCCTTATAATCCGATAAGGATATGTCTTTATTTTCTGAATCCTTTACTGTAAAATTGTATATTTTCATGTTTTTTCTCCTCGTATTTAAATATTTTATAATATATTTATACCCTTTTTCAAAACTTTTAAGCAGTAAATATTACAGAAAGTTTTGTGCAGTGTTTTTTGGATATAATCATCTCTAAATAGTTAAATAATTATGAATTAAATATCACAAAATGTAATAAATTACGGGTTGAATTAATTGTCCGCATATTATATAATATCTTTGGAAACGTTTTTAAGTGCTATGGAAAATTTATAATAATGGAGGCATGTAACTATGAATTATATCCATAGTCATTGGAAAACTATTTCTTATGTAATTTTAAAAATATATTATTTAAGGAGGCAATATGGAATTAATAGCAAAAGTCAATGGTTTTATTAATGGTATTGTTTGGGGATGGCCGATGCTCATACTTATTGTAGGAGTTGGTCTTTACCTATCCGTACAAACTAAATTTTTCTCTGTTACAAGAATCGGATTTGTGCTTAAGAACACACTTTTGAAAATGTTCTCCAAAGAAGATAAGGGAGAGGGTGAAGTTACTGCATTTCAAGCCGTTGCCACAGCTCTTGCTGCAACAGTGGGAACAGGCAATATCGCCGGAGTTGCCACTGCAATAGCAATGGGAGGTCCGGGAGCACTGTTTTGGATGATATTTGCAGCAGTACTGGGTATGACAACAAAGTTTGCCGAGGTTGTACTTGCCGTTCATTTCCGCGACCAAACTCCTGACGGAAGATTTTTAGGCGGTCCAATGTACTATATTACGAATGGATTGGGTAAAAAATGGCTGGCAAAAATATTTGCATTCTTTGGTGCCCTCGCCGCATTTGGTATCGGAAACATGACACAGGCAAATTCAATTACAGGTGCGCTTAACAATACATTTGGCTTGCCCCCATTGCCGGTAGGAATTATATGCGCTGTGGTTGCGGCGGTAGTTATTGTAGGCGGTATCAAAAGAATCGGACAAGTAACCGAAATATTGGTTCCTTTCATGGCTGCATTCTACATAATAGGCGGCTTGGTAATTATTCTTTCAAACGCTTCACATATTCCGGCGGCAATTGCTACAATAGTTAAATCCGCATTTACACCGGTTGCCGCAGTTGGAGGTTTTACAGGCTCCACTGTTATGTTGGCTATGAGATACGGTATTGCCCGAGGAGTATTTACAAACGAAGCCGGATTAGGTTCCGCTCCTATAGCCCATGCTGCCGCTACTACAGACAGCCCGGTTCGCCAAGGATTGTGGGGAGTATTCGAAGTATTTATAGATACAATAATTATAGCAGCTATCACAGGTTTATCAATTGTTGTTACAGACTCTTGGCAAACAGGTGTAACAGGTGCCGATTTAACAATCCACGCTTTTAACAGTGTTATACCCACTTACGGCGGATGGATAGTTGCCATAGGTCTTTTGCTGTTTGCATTTTCAACCATTTTGGGATGGGAATACTACGGCGAAAGATGTTTTGAGTATTTGTTCGGACCTAAATATATAATGGCATACAGAATCGTATATATTCCTTTCATCGTTATAGGAGCCATAGGCGGATTAGAGCTTATTTGGGATATAGCAGACACCTTAAACGCATTAATGGCTATACCGAACTTAATCGGAGTAATATTCTTGTGTCCGGTAGTATTTAAGCTTACCAAGGAATTCTTTGCAAAGGAAAAATCCGAACGTATTTCACAGAAATAACATTCATTCAATGCCCTAATAAATAGGGCATTTTTTTATTGTTGGGCATCTCGCAGTCAAAAAATTTTTTTGACGGATATATTTTAATATTTTGAAAATAATATAAGCGGAGGTGTTCAAATGAATTTTAGTACTAAAGAAAGGTTTTTATTAGAAGACCAAAAAAATCATGAGGAAATTTGCATTTTAAAGTATCAGGATTATGCCAGCATGGCATCATGCCCGCAGCTAAAAAGCATTTTTCAAAAAAATGGTCAGCAGGAGGTTGAGCATTATAATACAATCGACCAACTGCTGAAGGGACAAATACCATCTATGGGCGGGCAGTCCGGAGGTCAACAGCAATCCGGAGGTCAAATGAAAATGCAGGCTCAGCAACAACCATTCCAACCTCAGGGAAGCGCAAGCACAACAAACTTTAACAAATCCGATAAGGATCTATGCACAGATTTGCTTATGACCGAAAAATATGTATCAGGCTCCTATGATACGGCTATATTTGAATTTAGAGACCCTCAGGTTAGAAATATTCTAAACCATATTCAAAAGGAAGAACAGCAGCACGGGGAAGCTATATTCAAATATATGGAGAACAATGGAATGTATCAGGTAAAATAAAGAAAGTGGCTGAGCCACTTTCTTTATTTAATATTTAATAAACTTTGAACCCATTACACCGCAGATACTGCATCTGTCGGGAACAGACTTCTCTATATTGCCGCAAACAGGGCAAAGATAATAAAATACTTCTTCGTCTTCATTTATGTTGTCCAATGCTTCCTGATACAATCTTGCATGAACTTCTTCAGCTTTCATTGCAAATGTAAATGCGGTTATGGCAGCTTGATTTCCTTCTGCTTCTGCATCCTTTACAAATTCTGGATACATACTCTGATATTCATATGTTTCACCTGCTTTGGCATCAACGAGATTATCGGCAGTTGCTCCGACTTTTCCTGCCAGCTCAAATTCCTTTAATGCGTGAAGGGTTTCAGCATCCGCAGCCGCCTTAAAAAGCTTTGCTGCATTTAATTTTCCTTCCTTTTCCGCTTTTTTTGCAAATGCGGTATACTTTCTGTTAGCCTGTGATTCTCCGGCAAATGCTGCCATTAAATTTTCAAGTGTTTTGTTTTCCATTATATTTCCTCCGATTTAATTAAATTTATTTTAGAAAGGCATTTTGGACATATACCTTTAAAATAGACTGTTTTTTCATTTATCTTGAATTTTTCAAGCTTTTCCGTATTACATGAATCCATATCTATATCAAAATCATAAATTTGACCGCATGAATCACATTTAAAATGACCGTGTTCTGACATAAGAGCATCAAAATGAGCTTCATTATCATCTGTGGCTAAAACCTTTATGAGCTTTAACTCAGCCAAGTAATTTAACGTATTGTAAATTGTAGTTTTTGACAGAGAGGGAACTTCCTCTTTAAGTGCATTATAAATTTGATCCACAGTCGGATGATTGGTACAATTTGATAAATACTCCAATACTTTCAGCCTTTGGTGGGTGAGACGAATATTATTTTTTTTCAATTCATTTGACAATTCCAACAATGTTTTATTCATATTTGACTCCCTTTATAATCATTCCTAACTTGTAATGATTACAATATAAATTATACAATTTATTCCCTTTGCTGTCAAGCATAAAAAAAACGGACAAATATTTACAGAAAATATTTGTCCGTTTTGAACTACTTATCTTCGAAGGTATTATTCAGTTCGTAGCGCATATAACCATTTTTATCGGCTAAATCGCTGCTGCCATTGTATATATCATTACCTTCTTCGCGTACATTGCTGAAGCTTGTATAATTGTTCTTCATTTGCTGGTACTTATCATTCATATATTCATATTGCTCTCTTAAGTCCTGCTGGCTTTCCTGTTTTTGTTGAAGCTCCCAATTACGCATCAGCTTATCAACATTCTTGTTTTTATGCGGCATAATATCATCCTTTCATTTTAAGATTAATGATATTATTTGTTTATTTGCAGTATTTATTAAGTGTATTATTGTAAAATATACAATATAATTCAAATTAATCTGTTTTATTTTTTTTGAAAATTTTATATTTAGTAAAATCGATCTCCATAATAAAAACACTTGAAATCATAAGCGCCGCTCCCATGTATGACTGAATGGAAAGCACTTCATTGGCAATCGCAAATGCTACAATTCCCGCAAATACAGTTTCCAGTGAAAATATTATTCCCACATGTGATGCCTCCGTATATTGCTGCGCCACACACTGTATTATAAAAGCTAATCCCGTGCAGAAAATTGATAAAAACAAAACCGGCCCCCAATATGCCCTGCTTGACGGTAAATGAGGATTTTCAAATATAAGAGCTAATATTAAATTAAATACACCGGTGGTTCCCAACTGCAGAACACCTAACTGAAAGGGGTCTACATCCTCATAGGTTACAGCCTTTTCCGTAATCAACAGATGAACAGCATAACAAACAGCACACATTATACATAAAAGGTCTCCCAATAAATTGTCATAGTTAATGGTAAAGTCATCCTTTAATGTTAAAAGCCCTATTCCTATAAAACTCATTAAAATCACAATAGTTTGTTTTTTGCTCGGCAGCTTCTTATAAACTATTGCGGATAATATTGGCGTGAAAATTACGGTAAGCCCGCACAGAAAACCTGCATTGGACAATGTAGTATACTGAAGTCCGAAAGTTGCCCCTATGTACACAAAAACTAAGGCACATCCCAGCTGTAGGCTGAATTTAAATGTGGCTTTCGAAATATTTTTCAACTTAGGAAATGTAAATATTAAGGCAACAATAAAAGCTATTAAAAACCTGTTTGTATTCAGGGTAAAGGGACCCATGTCACCCAAGCTTAAATCGGTCAAGTAGTATGAAACTCCCCAGCCAAATGTTACCATCAACAACGATAAATCCGCTTTTAGCTTTGTCATAAATTTCTCCCCTTAATTTTCATAATAATTTAATTAAATCCTTGCTCAGAGAGTTCGAAACTTCAAGCAGCCAATGCCTTATAATATATTCTATTACATTTTCCTGAATTAATCAATCTAAACACGAAAAAAAAGGGACCTTCGCCCCTATTTACCCATTTACGTTATTGTTTCGCCGCTTCTGAGCTTAGTTCTCATTGTATTAATTATTTTGTCCATTTCTTCCAATTCCTTCAGAACCTCTTTTTCCTTTGCTCCCGTTTCAATAACCTTGTGAATTCCGCCGTTTTTAATAACAATTCTCTTATCCGCCATAAGAGCCAAGCTTGGGTCGTGGGTAGCCATGAGAACAATTTTCTCTTCGCTGACCAACAAATTGAGTGCTCTTTTTCTGTCTATTCCCGCATTTTCAATTTCATCAATCAAGACTATGGGAGAGGTGCTTAGTATTGCTGTATCTGCAATCATTAAAGCTCTTGATTGTCCTCCGCTAAGGCCTGTCACAGGTGTATCCAAATTGAATTTTTCACCGGCTAATTCGTTGGCAGCTTCAACAATTTTTAAAACTACTTCCTGCTCATTTTCAATCATTCTGCTTTTTGCATGGAGCTCTAAAAATTCCCTGACGGTTAAGTCCATTACAAAATTCATATTTTGTGAAAGCTGTGCCACCAATTTATTGCTTGTGGAAAATCTGATGCTGTAATCCGGTTTTTCTCCGTTTATTAAAACAACTCTTCCCGTGGGCGTATCATTGTTTGCCGCCCATTCGATATCAGCTAAAAGCCTGCTTTTTCCGGAACCGGTAGGTCCCACTATGGAAATAATTTCACTCTTTTTTATTGTAAGAGAATCAAAGCTTTCCCTGCTGCCGTATTTGTCCCTGCCGGCTAAAATCGTGATTGAATCAACAACATCCTTTTCCATGCCTAAAAACTGAAGCATCTGATTTATATAAGCTTCAAAATCGGATTTAATCTTTGAAATATCTATTGCCCACTCTTCGATTTCCTCATCCGAAAAATGATTTAAATATTCATTGAGGGAAGCATCCCTATAGTCCTCTACATTCATCTTGTTATTTTCAAAGAAAGACAATACAAAGGGATATTGATTCTCTAAATCCCTGATTTTTTTCATTTCCAGTTCTCTAATGCTTGCCATTGTTTTCTCCTATATTCATCTTCCTCACATTTCCCATCTGATATTCCTCACCTATCCGCGTTTCTCCAAGGCAATAGGAGCATAGTGCAGAAGGCATTGGAAATTTAAGCTCGCTGCCCTTTACGGTTTCAATATTTGAGTTTTCGTCATAAATCAATGTGCTTAGTTCAAATGCTCCCTGACCCGTAAGCCCGTTTACGGACATAATTACCGCCTGGGGATTAACGGAATTTACTCTCGAAGCAAATACTTCTCTTTCTGCCTGAGACACAATATCTCCCTTTGTTATTACAATAATGTCTGCTGTTTTGAGCATTGGTCCGATTTTCTTGGGTGTATTTATGCCGCTTAAATTATCTATTACACAAATTGCTTTTATTCCCTTTATATAGGGAGAGCACCTGTTGCAAAGACCTGCACTTTCGGTTATCAGCAGATCCAAGCCCTCTTTGTTTCCCCATCTTACAACCTCTTCTATATTGCTTGCAAAAAAATGGTCCGGGCACAAGGAGCCTGAAAGTCCCTTTTTAACGGGAACTCCCGCCTTTTCATACAATATGTCGTCATCCGTATAAAGACAGTCAAATTTTACCACCCCAACATTTAATTCTCTCTTTTTGATTGCTTCAATTGTTTTTAAAATAACCGATGTTTTTCCCGATGAGGGAGGTCCCGATACTGTTATTAAATTCATAGCTTAGCTCCCTTCAATGCTTCATTGAAAATACCCTCGCATTTCTTAATAAGTGATGAAATGTCGTTTTCCTTTATAAAATCCCAGCCAAGCCACATATATTTATTTTCTGCGGGTATCATATTGTCTACCTCGGGATTTACACTTGGCATTTTGCCCTTGTGCGCCAATATTTCTCCTGTTTGCTTTGAAGCGAAAAAGTCGGCGATGGTCTTTGTATTTATTTTTGTGTCCTTCTTGCTAAGCATGAAAATAGGGCTTATTATTGCTCCGTCCTTCGGCCATACCAATTCCATAGGACTTCCTTCCCTAACCATCCAGGTAAAGAAATAAGGCATTATGGTTATTGCAGGTCTTTCAATTTTCATGTGAGATTTGACCATTTCGGAAGGATGCATACTTTTCTGAAGTATTCCCGCAAGCTTTCTGATGCCTTCCTCGCCATATTTTTTGTATATATTGAGCATCAGTGCATTGAACAAGTCAAAGTCGCTGATAGGAAGACTCACATTGTTTTCAAATTCACCGGACATTAATTCTTCCCAGCTTTCGGGAATCTTTCTTCCCTTCATCTCATCCTTATTTACGAGAAAAACCGCAGGCACAATACCGAGCATGGAATACTGCCCATTTGGATCCTTCAGCCCATATTCCTGAAAATCCTCGTTATATTCCTGTATTCCGGTTATATCTTCGAAAAGATTTTCCGATTTGTACTTTCCCAAAAACTTTTCATCAAAAAATAATTCGAAGCCTGCGGATATGAACAAATCAGGCACTGTGTCAGAATTTTTCAAATCTTCCTTTATCCAATCAATTCCCATCGATGCAGCCTTTAATTCATAATCCAAATTAAAATCAAAGCTTTGCTCGCCCAACCATTCTTCAAATGTTTCCAAAAGAGGAACCTTTACGGGGCATGGTAGAACACCTGTAATTTTAACCGTTCCTCCATGCTTGTTCCGCTCAGACTTGCTTTCATTTTCTTCGATTTTTTCTGTCAGCTGCTTTACGAACATATCTGCATCTATTTTTTTAGACTTTAACGCATTCTCCAACGAAACGGAGCTTCCCAAAAGCTTACGCATATTGTCATCCTTTAAGCTGTCAAATCCCAAGGATATTAAAAGTTCCAATGCTTCCTCATGCTGCTCTGTTATGTTGTATAATGTATCTTTTATATTAATTTTTCTATTCATATCTTCTCCTTACACCTCAGTGATTATAATATATTTTAACACAATATGCAGCAAATCAGCGTAACATTTGTTACATTATTCATATTCCTCTAAAAAAGTATAGGAGAGACATTAAGACTCTCCTGTAAATATAGGTTAATTTATAGTTTCAAATAACAAACAGCATAAAGAGGTATGCTTTTTAAATTTCATCATTTATCCATTTAAATAATTCCAAGGGAATATCTATATCCGATACGGAAGTAATTGTTCTGAAGCCCGCATTTCCATTTACCTCGCATACTGTATATGAATCCCGGGTGAAAAGCAAATCTATTCCGCAAAAGTCAAGACCTGCAGCCTTGGCGGCATTAATTGAGATTTCCCTGATTGAATCGTTTAATTCGTATTTTTCTGCTTTGCCTCCCAATGAAAAGTTGGATTTAAAGCTGTCGTCCGAAATTCTTTTAACACAGC
>ENA-UOOK01004205-UOOK01004205.1-fermentation-metagenome-genome-assembly--contig:-NODE-4205-length-15662-cov-5.750689_pt1 | contig 15662 bp, 15 predicted proteins | sample MGYA00245777_ERZ724023 | MGnify/ENA primary metagenome ERZ724023 (study PRJEB28704, sample SAMN03018312) | fermentation metagenome | biome: anthropogenic terrestrial biome; feature: soil; material...
CCCGCAACTGATTTTGAAGACCAGGAGGCACACCAGCACCTATCTATCCCCATCGAAAATATAATAACATATTATCTTTTCAAATTCAAGTTGATTTTGCCCATAGTTAACTTGCATATATTTCCATAAACAGCAGCAGCTTAGAAACACTGCTTAGCTTTTATTCCTGAAGTAATACCCGACTCCCCATTTTGTAAGTATGTATTCGTATACTTTGTTCTTGTTTTCAATTTTTTCCCTAAGTCTTCTTACATGCACATCAACGGTTCTCAAATCACCAAAGTATTCATATCCCCATATGATTTCCAAAAGTTCCTCCCTTGAAAATACCTTACCCGGATTTGTAATTAAAAGTAATAACAAATCAAATTCTTTTGCTGTAAGGTTTATTTCCTGATTATGAAGACTTACTTTTCTGCCCAATGCATTGATAACAAAATCATCAATCACCAAAGTCTGCTCATTGGATTTTTGACTTAATCCCCGTGTCCTTCTTAAGATTGCTTTTATTCTTGCTTTCAGCTCTAAAATATTAAAAGGCTTGGTCATATAATCATCCGCGCCGTATTCTAAACCCAATATTTTATTCATGTCCTCATTGTTTGATGTCAGTATTAATATGGGTACACTTGATACCTCTCTAATTTTCTGGCAAACCTCAAGACCGTCTGTTTCAGGTAGAATCAAATCAAGTATTATAATGTCGTACTCAGTTATAGCGATTTTACTTAACGCTTCATTGCTGTCGGCAGTAGATTCAACCTCATAATTATCCTGCTCCAAGCTGTATTTGAGACTCTTAATCATTAAAAGCTCGTCATCTACAATCAAGACCTTCATTTGTTACGCTCCTTAAATTAGTTTGTTACAAAAATTAAACTTTTATATTAATACTACATATAAAAACAGTTTTTGTCAAGAATAATATTAATTATGTCAAATTTAGTAGAAAATTCTATCATTTTCCACTCTTTTTGTAAGTTTAATCATGTCAAAGTACTCCAAAAGAGATATGGCAATTTTTCTGTTTGTATTGAGCAGGTCTCTGTACAGTGCCGCCGTAATTTTAGTATTTTTGTTTAAAAATTCAATTAAAATTTTCTTTGCCTCTTCATACAATTCTGCTGTGGATATTAAATCAATTATTTTAATGAGTTTTTTATCCGAGAGCATTAAAGAAACAACATCTTCTGCCATAGGATGGTTTGTTTTTCCCATCAATTCATCTATTTTCAAAAATTCAAATTTGGACTCATTTAAAATTTTCAATATTTTTTCTTCAATTTTCATGTAGTCTTCGTCATATTCAACTGTAAAAAATTTGAGTGAAATAAATTCATCTCTTTGATTTATTTTTCCCTTTTCCACAAAGGACTGAATAACCATATCAAACAGCAATTGTTTCATATCCGGCAAAAATTTGCTCTTAATTTCTGATTTCTTAGCACCTTTTTTGTATTTATTTTCCTTGTGAAAAATAAATAAATATTTTTCCAAATTTTCTTCGATTTCAATTTCAAAGCTTTTGTGCCATACAAATATATCATTTTTTACCTTGAAGAGAGATATTTTTTCTTCCTGCTCCAAAATTTCGATGTCATCCTTTATTTCGGTCTCCAAAAGCGCGGTTATCTTAGCAAGCTGAGATACTGAAATAAGGTCCTTGGCTTCCTTGATTATTTTTTCGATTACATCGGCGCCTGTGCCCTTTTCCTTTATTTTAAGCTCCTCGATGAGATTGTCGTCAAATCTTTTCTTTTGCAAGGGAACGGGCTCTAAAATTTCTCCTCCTCCCACCGTTTCCAAGGGAGAATAAAATCTTACAATAAACTTGTCTCCCCTTCTCACGGCAATTTCTTCCTCTAACCTTAACTGTGCATAACAACTCTCTCCGGGAGACAGCTCATCTCTGTCGAGAAGCACAACTCTGCAAAGTATTTCACTGGTTCCTGTATAAAAATGAAGTCTTGAACGGTTTTCTATAATACGCTTGGAGCTTTTCAGCGAATTTAGCTTAACGTCGAGCATGGTTGTATTTTTCATTGAATTTACAGGGGCAATCACGCATCCCCTGTAAATGTCCGTCTTCTTAATATTCGACAGGTTTATTGCCGTTCTTTGACCTGCATATGCCTTATCCGCATCAGAAGAGTGAACCTGAATATTCCTTACCTTACATAATTTATTTACAGGATATATTTCTACTTCGTCACCTTTTTTAAGTATCCCTGAAATTAAAGTTCCCGTAATTACAGTACCGAAACCTGTTATGGAAAATACTCTGTCTATTGGAAGCCGGGGGATTGTGTTTAACTCTCTTTCCTTAACTCCCTTTGATGCTAAATTATTTATTTCTTGAATTAAGTTTTCTATACCATATCCTGTCTTTGATGAAACTTCAACTATGGATGCATTTTCTAAAAATGTAGATTCCAAAGACTCTCTTATGTCCTCCTTGACAAGTTCTATCCATTCTCCATCTGCCATATCGCATTTTGTCATGACAACAATGCCGTTTTTCACTCCCAATAAATTTAAAATATTCAGATGTTCCGCAGTCTGGGGCATTATGCCTTCGTCTGCGGCAATTACAAGCAGAACCATGTCCATTCCCACTACTCCCGCAAGCATATTTTTAATGAATTTTTCATGCCCGGGAACATCTATTATCCCAGCCTTGCTTCCGTCGGGAAGATCAAAATAAGTGAACCCCAAATCAATGGTTATTCCCCTTCTTTTTTCCTCCTCCCACCTATCCGTATCTCTTCCTGTCAAAGCCTTTATCAATGTGGTTTTCCCATGATCGATATGTCCCGCCGTTCCTATTATAATATTTCTCATGTTTCCTCCGGAATGCTAATTAAATATATTTTTAATTTGTTCATAAATAATAATATCTTCACCATCCAAAACTGTTCTTAAGTCTATGTAATAAGTATCATTTACAACCCTTCCTATAACGGGAATTTGAGAATTCCTCAGTTTTCTTTCAAAGCTTGCGCAGCTCATTGTTTTAGGCTTTATGGATACGGAATAGCTTTTCAGCCTTTCCAAGGGAAGAGAACCGCCACCTACCTGCGACAGGCATTCCTCAATACTGATTTCCAAAAAGTCGTCAAATTCTTTCAGCATATTTAAAAGCTTTTCCGCGCCTATTCTTATGTACTCCGCATTTTTGTTTATCATATTCAGAACTGGAATATTGTTTAATGCCTTTTCCTCGTCAATATACTCATGAAATACACTTTCCAAGGCGGCGGCGGTAAATTTATCAATTCTCAATGCTCTGTTCAGAGGATGTTTCTTTATTTTATCTATATATTGTTTTTTACCTACTATAATTCCTGCCTGAGGACCTCCTAAGAGTTTGTCTCCGCTGAAACACACTATATCTGCTCCAGCCTTGATCGAGTTCTGAACCGTAGGCTCGTATGTAAGTCCATAGCTACTCAGATCTACAAGCACACCGCTTCCTATATCTTCTATAACAGGTATGCCGTATTTTTTGCCTAGCGAAGACAGTTCCTCAATGGAAACACTTTCCGTAAATCCAACTATTTTGTAATTGCTTGTATGTACCCTTAACAAGGCTGCCGTTTCGGAGGATATTTTTGTCTCGTAATCATATGGATGGGTTTTGTTCGTTGTTCCCACCTCCACTAAATTTGCACCGCTTTGCATCATGACGTCGGGAATTCTGAAGGAGCCTCCTATTTCAACCAATTCACCCCTCGACACTATTACATCTTTATCCTTGGCAAGGCTTGACAATATTAAAAGAACGGCAGCTGCATTGTTATTAACGGCAATTGCGGCTTCCGCACCGATAATTCTGCAAACAATATTTTCAAAGTGGGAATACCGAGAGCCCCTTTTACCTTTATCCAAGTCGAATTCAAGGTTTGAATACCCTGTCACAATATTTATAATCCTTTCAGCCGCCTGATTTGATATGACCGCTCTTCCCAAATTTGTGTGAAGAATTGTACCCGTCCCGTTAATAACCCTTTTCATGTTATATGAGGTGCTCTTTCGTACCTCTGAAGCAATTTTATTTATTATATTTCTTATTTCCTCATTAATAATATTTTCATTCTCCGGATTATTATTGATAAATGCTCTCAAATCCTCCGTTGCTTTTCTGACGCAGTCCAAAACCAAATCCCTTCCTGCAATATCCGATAATTCCTTGATTTTTTCGTTTTCCATCAATGAATCTACCTTTGGAATGTTTCTGTAATATTTGTTTATATCCATCTCATACTCCTATTAAATATTTTCACTGTAATTTTAATTTATTGTTATCAATTCTTTGATTTTATCAAAGGTTTTATTCCCAATTCCGGCAATATTCTTTATTTCCTCAATTGAAGTGAATTTTTTGCCGCTTCTGTAATCGATAATTCTTTTTGCATACACTTCTCCGATGCCGGGCAGCGTCATTAAAGAATCGGCTGACGCAGTATTTATATTGATTAATGTACTGCCGATTATATTGTGGTCAATAAACTCAGCCTCTCCTTCTTCATATATATAAATCTTTTCCCCGTCAGTCAATTTTCTCGCCTTGTTTAGATTTTGGGTGGCTGCTGTTTCCTTGAGACCTCCCGCCTTATTAAGGGCGTCTATTACCCTGCTTCCTTCATATAATTCGTATACGCCGGGATTATTAACAGCCCCGTCAATGTCAACATAAATAAAGGCTTCTTTTTCTTCATTATTATGTGCTTCCCCATTTTGCTCATTATCTGAATAATTTGTAAAGTTAATTTCTTTTTCCTTGCCGGATAATTTAATCCCCAAAGCAGTCATAATAATTATCGCAATGATTAAAACAACGGCAAATCCCTTATTATAGATGCTGTTGTTCATAATTCCCCCATCCTTATAGGTGTGTCCCTCATATTGGGGACATTCCTCGTATCTCCAAAGACTATCCCTAATAAAAAGAGGTGTGTCCTCATTCATAAATTCGGGGACATTCCTTAAATGCTTTCCCGCAGAGACTATCCCTACATTTAAGGTGTGTCCCCACACCTATTATACATTATTTCCCCGAAAAAGACAAAATTTTTGATTACAAATATAAATTTTTCTGCTATACTATTATTTGATTTGTATTATAAGGAGTTACCGATGATAAAACGAATATTAGTCTATTTATTAATCTTCCAGATTTTTTTATTTAATTTCTTCACAGCATATGCGGCACCGTCACTTTTAAGCGAAGCCGCAATATTAATCGATGCAGACACAGGTACCATATTGGCGCAAAAAAATGCGGATAAAAAAATGTATCCCGCAAGCCTGACAAAAATCATGACAGCAATATTGGCGATAGAAATGGGAAAATTGACCGATGTTATAACAGTTGATAATGAAACTCCCCATGAAATTGCAGGAAGCCACATTGCTTTGGAAGCCGGAGAAATACTTACATTGAAGGATTTATTGTATGCTTTGATGCTTCCTTCGGCAAATGATGCCGCATCGGTAATCGCAAAGCATTACGGGAAAAGCTTGGATGGATTTGTAAATATAATGAACCAAAAAGCGAAGGAATTGGGGGCATACAACACTCATTTTGAAAACCCTCACGGACTGCACAGCGATAATCATTACACAACCGCCGGGGACATGGCTTTAATAACCAAGTATGCAATGGAAAATGAAACGTTCCGTAAAATTGTTGCAACAACAAGGTATGAAATACAAACGACAAATAAAAAAGATGAGACGAGACCCTTTACAACCTTAAACAAGCTTTTGTACAACACAAGCAACAATCAGATATTGGTAGACGGAGTATATATAAGCCCATATTACGAATATGCCACAGGAGCGAAGACAGGCTACACTCCTGAAGCCGGAAACTGCCTTGTTGCAACGGCGGAAAAAGACGGAACCAAGCTTATTGCCGTTACAATGAAGGGGGTTTCTCTTGAAATGTATCAGGACGTACACAACCTTTTTAATTATGGATTTAAAGAATATGAATGTGCCACCTTGGTCTGCAAAAATACATTTATAAAAAATATTAAAATCACCAACGGCGATTCCAAGGAAATATCCGTAATAACAGAAAGCGACCTTACAGCCCTTGTTGAAAAAAGCTCGGTTGATAAAATAAAATCCAATATTACTATGGACGATATAACTCTTCCAATTGAAAAAAACAGTATTGTGGGTAAAATTGAATACACTCTTAACAATGAAGTAATCGGAACGGTAAATTTAATATCTCCCATATCGGTTAAAAGCACGGCAGTTGAAGGTCAAGGAAATATATTTTTTTCAATCGTTAAATTTATAGGCTTCCTCATATTATTTGCGGCAGTTTCAATATTGCTCTTAAAAATTTACAACGATATAAGAATTAAGGTCAACAGAAAGAAAAGGCGGAGGAAATACAGCAGTTAGTAAAAATTATGTATGATTAATAAAATCTCTTGTTTTTATATACTCCGATTACAAAAAATACAATTGATATAAAAAGAACTACGAGAGATTTCGAACCGATTATATTCATAATTAATGTACCGTTATCTCCAAATATACTTATAAAATGAGTAATTTCAGAATTAATAAAAAGCGAAAACAATTCATATATCAATAAAATCATAAAGCTAATGGTTGTTGATTTCAATGTATATATCAACATATAAAGTGATGAAGTGAAAAAGAAACACTGAATTACGGTTTTAATGAATTCAGCTAAGATATTGTTCCAAAATATACTTCCGACTAAAAATACAATACTTACATGCAAAATATACCACAAAAATATAAAAACAATTTGGAAAGCTTTCAGCTTTCCTCTCTTATTGACACAGTACAGAAGTTCATTTCCATCACCTTCTATATATTCTCTGAATATAAAAGTTGTCCACCATGCGGACATAATTGGAATATATTTCTCGGCTTCTCTAAAAATCATAATATGTGCAATTTCAATGCCATATATTTTAACCATGCCTATACTCAAAACAGGAATGAATAAAAATATGATTAACACAGGTATAAAATAATATACTTTCAGGTTTTTGAAATCATAATATATTAATCTGACATCCATTTATATCCTCTTTATTATACACATGTATCCGTCTTCAACCGTAGGTTTCAACTTTGATTTTTCTCCATAAACCTTTCCAATTGCCGCAGATTTTATTTCTTTGGCACTTCCGCTTTTAAGAACTCTTCCGTCATTCATTATTATTATCCTGTCACAGGATGCTTCAATATCCTCTACAATATGTGTGGAAATAATAATCAGCCTGTCTTTTTTTATTTGAGTCAAAATATTTTTAAACCTTATTCTTTCCTCGGGATCAAGTCCGGCAGTAGGTTCATCAAAAATAATTATACGAGGCTTTCCCAAAATTGCTTGTGCTATGCCAAGCCTTCTTATCATTCCTCCTGATAAGGTGGATACTTTATGATTAATTCTGTCTTCTAAATTGACCGCTTTCAGACAATCCTTTATCTCATCATCCATTCGGTCTTTATTGATTTTTTTTAAAATGCAAAAATATTTTAAATTTTCATATGCTGTGAGTTCTTTAAACAATCCGAATTTTTGCGGCAAATATCCTATATTACTCAAGAATTCATCATTATTGTCAATAGATAATCCGTTAAATTTTATAACTCCCTTATTTATGTCATATAAATTTACCATACATCTTATAAGCGTAGTTTTTCCCGCACCGTTTGGGCCCAAAAGTCCGTATATTCCGTTTTCAAAGCTTAGAGAAACATCCTTAAGCACTTGGTTCTTTTTAAAAGATTTATATAAATTTGAAATTTCAAACATTTAATTTCCTCCTTAATTTAAGCTTCTGATAAATGCTTCCGAATCCCTTGTGTCATTTTTATCATTCAGAAAGACATATGTTTTTTCCATCACATAATTTTCACCCAACTCATCTATTTTTTCTAAAAATAATTTGCGGAATTCATAAATCACGCTGTTTTCCAGCTCTGCTTTCGGAATTTTTCTAACCTTTTCCTTATGTAAAATATAGTTAAAAAATTCTTTCTTTATTTTTGATTTATTTGCATCATATGGAATATATATTTGGGCAAATCCCTGTACTATGCAATCTTCACTTAAATCATACGTAAAAATATGATCGTCAAAGCTTACTATGCCGTTATCTGCCATCTTACCTGAAAATATTACAGTAGACTGAAATATTTTAATTTTTTTAAGGCTTATGTCTTCATCCTTAATTAATGATGATTTGTATGGCTCCAATATATCATCTATCCTAAATAAGTTATTTTCTGTTTCTAATCGTTCTAAAGGCAATCCATAAAAAGTACAATTATTGTATTTCTTTTCATTAACAAATCCGCCGACTAAGGTAACAGCCTGGGCTTCACCGTAATATTTGTCTCCGTCTCTTTCAAGATTAGAATAAATATCAATTGATGATTCCACGTACAAATTAAATTCAGAGGTGCAATCCCTGATTATCGGAATATATGAACTTTGTTCTTTTATGTATATTTTTTTATAGCCCTCCACAGGATAATAGGGAAAACATCCGGGCAGTAAAACACCTTGTGAATTGCTGTAAAAAACAGGACTGTAACCACTGTATACAATTTGTATCCTTTCTAATTTCTCATTTGTGGAATTATATATGTCGAGATAATCTCCATGCCTCATAAATTCTAAAGGATTATTGTTTTTATCCCTTACTTCCTTTATATCAAAATTTCTATATAATGTAAATTTATAAATTCTTAACACTTCACTTTCATCCAATAACAAGCTGACGCTGTTTTCCAACTTCCTGTCAATTTCTATTTTCATATCATATGAGCTAATTGCAAAACCGGATTCTTCTTCCTTCTGAACATTCTTTGAATAATAAAGTTCATCGAAAGCTATATAATTCATTGGGTTGTAATCCTTTTTTACAATACTTCCCGGATGCATATAAAAATAAAAATTATATACCGATATAATTATAAGTGTAACGGATATATAATTGATAATTTTTCTTTTCTTATTGCTTATTTTAAATAATATGGAGGAAGACAGCAGGCTTATCCAAAAAATAACTAAATTCCATCGGTATGGCTCTATAGATAACCCATATAAGGCTTCAGATACCCAATTTAAATTCGGAGGAAGAATATTCAGCACATCCATTAAAGGATATATGTTTATTCCATAACCCATAAACAGAACATAGGGCATAAATTCAGAAATCGGACTTATCAGCACCGTTAGTATTATAATTAAAAGATATGCCTGAAATTTGCTTAAATATAAGGCTGCGACTGTTCCTATGCAAGCCCCCGCCAAAGATACTAAAAAAATATTCAATATATTATTCAAAAATATATGCAGAGCAAACGGCAATAATTTTATACCTTCAAAGAAATATGCGGCATAATTATATATCAGTATATTTAAAGTCATAATTAGCATTATTATTGCTAATGCAGCAAGCTTTGAAATATAAAAAATAAATTTCCCGTTATTGATTACAGAAATGCTTTCCGACAAATTAACATTTTTACTTTTTGCAATATATTCATAGGAAATAAATACAAAGAAGACAAAATAAACGATACTTAACATTTGGCTTTCGCCTAAATAATACAGTACATCATTATGAATCAGTAAATTATAAAATTCTTTTGCCAAAAATGCATTTACCGCAGCTGTAAATAATAAAAAGCTGAATAATAAATACTTTGTCCGGAAAAATAATTTTAAATTATTTTTAATTAAAGCACTCATGTATAATCCCCCCATAAGTCCAATTATCTTGGATTCTGCAGGTATCGTTTACAGAACTGACAAAGGCAACATATGTTGCCTTTGTCTTATACTATATTACCGCTATTGCATCTATTTCTACGTTTGCGTCCTTTGGGAGTCTTGCAACTTCTATGCATACTCTTGCGGGCTTTGTATCGCCGAAGATTTCAGCATATGCCTCATTAATTAAGCTGAATTGATTCATGTCCTTGATGTATACGGTGCATTTAACCACATTCGCCAAGGATGCTCCCGCAGCTTTCAAAATAGCCTTTACATTCATAAGAGACACTCTTGTTTCTTCTTTAATGTCTCCTCCTGTGTAAAGCTCTCCCGTTGCCGGATTAATCGGCAGCTGACCTGAAACATATATTGTGTTTCCTGCTTTTATTGCCTGAGAATAAGGACCTACTGCCGCAGGTGCATTGTTTGTGTGAATTACATTGTTCATAATACCCTCCTACTTCCAATTTTTTATTCCATAGTGCTCAACATCCAATGAATTATTATCAAACCACAAGGATTCAAGGTCATAAATCTGCCTCTCGTCCTTATGAAAGATGTGAACAATTATGTCGTCAGTTTCTAATAAAATCCATCTTCCGGTTTCAAAACCTTCCTTGTAATAAAAATCTATTCCTTCCATTGCACCTTTTGAAATTACTTCATCCGCAATCGCGGCAGTCTGTTTCTCGTTGTTTCCGCTGCATATAATGAAGTAATCCGTAATTGAGCTTGATTTAGACACATCTAATACAACAAAATTATAAGCTTTTTTATTGTCGCATGCTTTTAAAATAGTTTCTATATTTTTTTCGACTACCGTCATTTTTCCTCCCTTTAGATAATTTAAAGTATTTATTGATTCTATATCGAGAACCGAATTTCTTTTTTTAACATATTCAATTGTGCTTTCCAATGATTGGATTATTGCATCATCAATGTTCGAATAGGCTGCCTTCCTGATTTCATCAACGCCTTCATAATTTCTTCCCGGCTCTGTTTTGTCTGCAGTAAATATTATTTTTTCCAAAAGGGTCATATTTACTCTTCCGGTTGTGTGATACATAATTGCATTGATTATGTCCATATCCTTAACATCATATTTAATTGCGGCAAGCTCCGCGCCTTTTTCGGCGTGCTTCAGATTATCGGGACATGCAGCCTTTCCACAATCATGCAGTAATCCCGCAATTTTCGCCTTTTCCGTATCGCAGCCGTAGATACCGGCAAGCTTCTCCGCTTCCTCCATTGTTCTGATGCTGTGACAGTACAATTTTGCACTTAATTCAATTTCCAATTCCTTTTTCATTTCTTCAATATTCATTATTTATCCTCAAGTACGGGAAGATACAGTTCATTCTTAATTATATATCTCTCCACAGATTCAGGCAACAAATACTTTGCGGAAATTCCCGTTTTAAACCTTTCTCTTATATCCGTAGAAGATATCTGAAGCATCGGCACCTGTAATATTTCTATATTACCATTAAGATTTTTTTGTATTTCGCATATTTTATTTTTAACCTCCTCCATGCTTATACCCGGTCTGCTGACGGCAATAACCCTGCATAGCTTCAGCAATTCTTCAGGCTCGTGCCAGTTTGGAATATCGATTACCGCATCCGTACCTGTTATAAAATAAAATTCCGTATTTGCATGGAGTCTGTGAAATTCCCTTAACGTATTCAAGGTGTAGCTTTTTTCCGGGTTTTTTATTTCAATGTCTGAAACACTGAACTTGTCATTTGTAAGCACCGCCATATTGACCATCATTAACCTGTGAAACGAATCAGCCTTCAATCCCTGCTTGTGAGGGGGATTCCCTGTAGGTACAAAAATAATTTCATCCAAATTATATATGTTTAATACCTCATTTGCAACAACTAAGTGTGCTAAATGTATAGGGTCAAAAGAGCCGCCCATTATTCCCACTTTTCGTTTTATCATTTTTCTCCTCTGTTTCTGATTAATGTAAAAGCTACCGCCGATAAAATTATAATCAGCGTAATTATATTTTCCCGCTGCCCTAAGCCTTTAAAGAGAAGCCTGCTCATTGACAATCCTAAAATTCCCGAAAACATGTACGGAAAATATTTTTTAATTTTGCTTTGCTTTACTTCCTTTATTCTTTGAAGCATGCTGTCTCTCCCTTGAAAATAACCCTTCATAAAGCCTGTGTAGGATATGAAAAGTATGTATGCCGACAAAATAAGCATGGGCGCAACAGCCAAATAAAAGCTTTTATCCAAGCACAGCATCACAGACATAGATATAAACAAAGGGGTCAAAACTACCTGAGTGAATGAATCTCCCAAGCCTGCGGATATTCCCATCATACCCTTTTTTATGTATGAAATATCCGAGCTTTCAAAGCTTTGGTTATTCAGCCTTCTTTCTTCCTCCAAGGAAATAATATACCCATGTATCGGCGTTCCCATATTTGGCTCCGTATTGAAAAATTCCGTATGATTATGAATTGCTTCAGCTATGTCATCCTTATTATTGTACAATTTCTTAAAAATATTTTTCATGCTGTGAGCAAAGGCAAGACCCATTAATCTTTCGTAGCTGTAGCATGCATGAGAATGATTCATCCATATGAACCATGAATATATCAAGTCTCTTTTTTTAATTATTCCATTAGGTTTATTCCTGTCCCTTGCAGGTTTTTTTCCTGAAATAAATAATAAAAATATTACTGCTGCAATAAACAATAAATATGCCCTAACATTTAAAATTAACGCAATCGCAAATACGGATAAAAAAATTATGAAATTATATTTATTCTTCATTTTATATAAAATATTAAAGGCAGAAAATATAATCAATATTATTCCTAAATAGTGCAGCAGAGTATTTATCTTATTAAAGTCAATTAATTTATGAAATAAATACATTGAATACAATGCGGTTATTAAAACCAAGGTGCTCAATACATAAAGAAGAAGCTGCGGGAAAACCACATTGTAAAGGCATATGTCGGGATATGCTCCATCTCTGTATTTTCTCTCGTAAATATTTACGAAGATATTATTTATTTTTAATCTGTATTTCCATATCAGTATCCCTAAAAAACCAAAAGGGAATGAAATTGCTGCCGCCTCGAGAGAATTTAGTTTAAAAACTATTGCAGCTGCTGCCGCCATTACCGCAGTAAGGCATTGGTCTCCTCTAAGAGAGCCGCCCGTTGAAACAAAATCAGCATAAACAATATTAACAACCGCACCTGCAAGCATGCCCGTATAAACATCCTTAAGGATGATGCCCGTCAGCATCCCCGCAATTATCGGTCTGTAAATGGTGTAATAACCGATTCCCAATGAAAGCGAGGTGCTGCTTGCCCAGAAATAAAAAATACTCAGTAAAAAAACATCCGCAAAAGTCATTTTAATTACCATCTATCTCAACAGACTTATCCTTTGGTAGCATTCTTATTTCAACCCTTATATTGCTTTTTTCAATATCTCTCAGGATGTTCAGCTCCTCATCGCTTAAATGAATGGAATTATAGTATCTTTTTCTTCCGTCAGCCGCTCCAACGCCGCCTATATTTATACTGATTACCTTTGTTTTTTCGGTTAAACGCTTAACGCCTTCAATACTCCTTAGAAGTATCAGTATTTTATTTTCATTGTCTTCTTCATTTAAGAAGGAAGCTGTTTCGTCGATGGTTAGCACATGTACCAAAATACCCTCTGGTCCGGAGCTTTTTATAAGCTCACACATAAATTCATCATTTGCATATTCATCATCTGCAACAATAACTTCATTTGCTTTAAGATATGGTATCCAGGATACAACCACCTGTCCATGCAAAAGTCTGTCGTCAATTCTAACAAATACATTTTTTTTCATTCCATACCTCAGTCTGTTGTAAATTTTTCATTAACAAACACTATGCTTTTCTTTCCGTTTTTGATTATTTTTTCAGCAATTTCCTCTAAACCGTACGAGTCCCGTGCAATGGCAATGTCAATGAACAAAGGAAAATTAATGCCTGTAATATGAAAAAACTTCCTGTTTTTCATTGCTCTGATTACCGCGTTGTATGGGCTTCCTCCATACATATCGGTGAATACAATAAGTTCTTCATCAGATATATTTTTTACGCTTTCTTCAACCTTATTTAACAATGTTTCGAAGCTGTCACCATGATAAAATGATATGCTTTTTGCATTTTCAACTTCTCCTATAATCAATTCAGAGCTTTTTAATAATTCCTTGCCAAAATCCCCATGTGTAACAAGTAATATATTTATCATAATTTCACCTCATCATTTATAATATCATAATCATACATAATTTTCATCACTATAATTAATTTTTTGCCTTTGCCAACCATCTTTGGTTAAATACACAAGGCATTCAAAACCGATATCCGCTGCCAACTTATACATATCATTGAATTTGAAGGCAATATCCTCTGTTGCATGCGCATCGGAATTCACCATAACAGGAATATTCCTTTCCTTTATCATTTTTAATATTTCGGTTGAAGGATATTGCTCCTCGGTATATTTTCTTGCAATTCCCCCGGTGTTTATTTCTATGACGGAAGATGTATTCATTATTACATTTAAGCATTTCTTAACAGCTTCCACATACCAGTCTTCTCTTTCATCAAACAAAATACTATTTTTGTTATTTTTATTGAACAAATTCAGATGACCTATTATAGGAGGCTGAAATTTTCCCGCCATTTCTGAAATTGTTTCGTAATATGTTTCTACAGCCTTCCTGATATTTCCTTGAAAGCCTTCATTTATACCTCTTAAAAGCTCATCAATATTATAATCGACAGTCCACCTTACACCATTTTTAAATGTCCCTAAGTAATGGACAGAGCCTATATAATAATCAAGTCTTTTCATTAATGACAAGCTTAATTCAGTGAAACCAATACCCGGAATATAATCTAACTCCATGCCTAAAAAAATTTCAATCTTATCCTTGTATTTTTCCTTAAGACCGTTAACAATCTCTATGTATTCTTCAATTTTTTCATGCTTTATATTCCAGTCCGTTTCCCAATCAACCGGTCCGTGGGACGAAAATCCCAATGAATTAAAGTTGTTGTCAATTGCCGCTAAAACCATATCTTCGGGGCTGTTCTTTCCGTCACAATAAAAAGTGTGAGTGTGTAAATTAGTTAAATGCATCAGAGCCTCCTGTTTTTCCTAATTTATATTTTAAATGAAGTTGACAAAATAGTAAAGAATTCTTTATTTTTTAATTCACTAATATTATTTTCAAACGTATATTATTATAAGGAAAATCTATTTATATGGAGGATGGTATGAATTATTCAAATTATAGAAATAATATGCCCCACTATGATTCTATGACGTATAGTTATGAACCAATGGGCGTAAATGATTACAGAGTTACACAAAACAGCAGAATGCGCATAGCTAACACAATGCCAACAATGCCGGGTATGCCCGAAGATATGTTTAACCTAAGACCATTTATTCCCGACACCGAAATACCTTTTGAAGTTGACGGAGATATGCCTGCACTGCCGCGAATGCCGGGAATGCCGCAAATGCCGGGAATGCCGCAGATGCCCGGTATGCCGCAGATGCCCGGTATGCCGCAAATGCCTCAGATGCCTCAGATGCCTAACGGGATGCCTCAGATGCCCGGTATGCCGCAGGTGCCGCGAATGCCGCAAATGCCGCAGATGCCCGGTATGCCGCAGGTGCCGCAAATGCCGCAGAACCCTAACGGAATGCCGCAATCGACCCCCGGTGACGGAAACATATATCCATCAATGCCCGGTATGCAGATGCCGGGAATGCCCGCAATGTCCTGCGAGCAATTGAGAGAAATGATGAGACGCATGAACTGCCCAACGCGCGGCAACGGCACAAAT
>ENA-UOOK01004206-UOOK01004206.1-fermentation-metagenome-genome-assembly--contig:-NODE-4206-length-15657-cov-9.509165_pt1 | contig 15657 bp, 19 predicted proteins | sample MGYA00245777_ERZ724023 | MGnify/ENA primary metagenome ERZ724023 (study PRJEB28704, sample SAMN03018312) | fermentation metagenome | biome: anthropogenic terrestrial biome; feature: soil; material...
CGGGCTACAACCCTTGAATAACCTACTGACCCGGCAATTTTTTATACCGCGTGTTGAACTAAATCCCTACGGGATAGCTCCTTTCAAAAATAACACAAATCTTTCTAGCCGCAAGCCGTTATAACTGTATTATTCACTTTAAAATAATACTGTTATGAGAAAAAAAACAAGCTTAACTATTGTTGAGCGTGCCATGGTACTTGTCCCTGAATTCAAGTCCAGGGCCGTGAAGCTGGAGCATCAGGTGGTACTTCGTGGCCAAAGCGCCAGCACCCTGAATAATTACATCAGGCGCATTGCCCTGTTTGTCATCCATTTTGAAAAATTACCCGAACAGGTTAGCGAAGACGAGATCAATGAGTACCTGGTTGCTTTGGCACGTGATCCCAAGGCGCCTTCGCGCAGCAGTTTCAAGCACATGGTTTACGGTCTTAGGTATTACTACCGTTTGTTGGGCATGAACAAAAAGGCCATTGCCTTGCCTTCATTAAAGCAGGACACCAAGTTGCCGATTGTCCTGAACCAGCAGGAACTGAAAATGCTGTTTGCAGCACCTACACTGCTTAAACACCGGATAATCCTTACGCTCATTTATTCTGCCGGATTGCGAGGGCAAGAGGTCATCAATCTTAAAATATCAGATATTGACTTTGAACGCATGGTCATCCACATTCGCCAGAGCAAATACAAGAAAGACCGAATAGTTCCCTTGTCCCCTACTATGGCCATTGGACTCGAGAAGTATCTCAGAGCCGAGAACCCGCATGTTTGGCTGTTCAATGGCAAAGAGCCTGACGGTCGCTACAGCGTTAAAGGATTATCCTGGGTAATGCGGGAGAACCTTAAAAAGACCTCTATTGCCAAAAGTGTCAATCTTCATTCCTTACGGCATAGCTACGCAACGCATTTATTGGAGCAGGGATTAAACATCGTAACCTTAAGGGATTTATTGGGCCATGCCGACATTTCTACTACAATGATTTATCTTCATGTTGCTCAGTGCCAGCACATAAACCCTCACAGCCCTTTAGATACCCTTTATGGAAAAGCACTGCAAAAGCAAGCATGAATTGGCTCACATTGTCCGCCAATTTGGGAAATCCTTGTTGCAGAGCGGTGAGCTATCCCCCAAACAAATCAAGGTTTTGTACAACATCCTCCAGTGCCGCACAGCCTCTTTGGGTGGTCATGAGCAGGTTTGTAAGGATTGTGGTGTGATACACTACAGTTACAACAGCTGTCGAGACCGCCATTGTCCCAAGTGCCAGGGAACCAAACAGGCTCTTTGGATTGAGAAGCTGATGAAATCAACACTTGCGGTGAAACACTACCACATCATTTTCACGGTACCTCATGAGCTCAACCAGATTTATCTGTGGGACAGAAGGCTTTATTGCAACATCTTGTTCCGTGCTGCCAGCCGTACGCTGCACAGCTTCGGTTATACACATTACGGTTGTGAAACCGGAGCCGTTGCGGTGCTGCATACCTGGGGGCAAAACCTTTCTCTGCATCCGCATTTGCACTGCATTGTTCCGGCAGCCGGTTATTCCTTGTCGGGGAAATGGCGCCATATCGGCAAATATGATAATTATCTGTATCCGGTGCACCAGTTGAGTGCTGCCTTTAAAGGCAAATTTCTGGACAGCATAAAAAGGGAGCTGCGAAAACTTTCTGCAATGGATGGCTTTAAAGTCTGCTTAGAGAAGGCCCATCAAAAAAAGTGGGTGGTCTATTGCGAGCCCTCTATGGCAGGTGCCGAGCATGTTATCAGGTATCTGGGGCAATACACCCATCGCATTGCCATCAGCAACCAGCGGATCTTGAACGTTGATCCAACACACGTAACTTTCGTAGCTAAAGACTACCGGGACCGGGCACAAAAGAAACCGGTATCACTGACCGGCGAAGAGTTTCTGCGTAGATTCTCTTTGCATGTAATGCCCGATGGTTATGTGCGTATTCGTCGATTCGGCATTTATCATCACTCTACAAAGCTTCATCTGGATTTACAATTTGTGCCCGATGAAAAGCCCGACATCGAGCAGATGGCAGCTGACCAAAACGATGAAACGGCCTCAGAGCGCATTTTAAGGCTGACTGGATTTGACCTAACCAAATGTCCGCATTGCAAAGAGGGACGTCTGATTGTCATTAGAACCTTACCCAGGATACGGTCACCCGCAGGAAATCTGCCCTCATTGCTTTTTGCGAAGTTGCAGTAACCTACAAAACACCCCCTTAAAAACTTCATTGACATGAGGTTCGGCATCGTATTGCCTTAACGGTAGGTTTTCAGCCAAAAAGGAACAGATTTTCAACTTCTCAGCCACTACGACCAGTCACTTCTTAAGTTCAAATGCTTAAAAACGGGAAGACGGTACCACGGGTGGCCTTGCCAAAAACATCAAAAACCGACTTAAAGTCCATAAAAGCAGGCTGCAGACCTAGCGGGATGTAGTTCAACCGAGAATAATCGCTGGGTCGTTCCGACCGCTCATATTCCTATATATTGTAAAGCGTTTTTGTTAATAATCCAGAAATTCAAATGCTAAATCAGTCTCTTTTCTTCCTCCAAATGGAATCAAGCTGTATTTATTCAAATTCCTTCCTTGTTCCGGACTAATTAATACAAGTCCGTATTTATACGATAATGATATATGAATGATAAAGTAATTTGATTGTTTATTCGGGTCAAAGTTTTCTTTATTTATTTTATCGACTAACTCTTTTAAATAAGTATCTTGAAATCTATCAAAATCTATATCAATTCCCTTTTCTGAATAAATTTGTCTTATCTTTTTTAAAATTTCTGGAGGGGTAAACCTTATATATTCGTCATTAAACATTACTATACCAGATGCATTTTCCTTTGCTATTTCTCTTAAATCATATTGAGGAAAAATTCCATATGGAAAATCATTTTTTTGAATTATTTCATCGCTATGATATTTCATCAAGAACTTATTCAAATCCTCAACATTAGTGAAACCATGTATTAAGCTATCTCCAAAAATTTGAGATAATTCATCTGCTACTTTAACAGGATATCTGGAGTTTTCCAATTTTCAAATCCAAATACCTAAATTTTCATTTTTCTCATTAAATCCATAGAATAGGTATGTAAATCCTTCTTGCCAAGTCGATACCGAGAAAACTAAACATTTTTTTATTGATGGATAAGTGCTTCTCAAATGTCCATCAACCATTTTTGAAGTCATTACAGGGTCAAGAAAGAAAAGCTCTTTATTCTTTCTGTATTCATTTTCAGTAATTGAACCTTCTTTTTGTTTGAAATACATTGAATTTGACTCATTCATTGCTCCGCTTACTTCTCTTGAGACCGTATATTCATGTAAATTTGAATTGGATAAGAAAAGCATCTCGCCATAGTTACAATAGATAAATTTTCGATTCACGGAATCAAAGCCCTTATCACTCCACAAAGTATGCAAGTCTATAGGCACCTGAATATTTAACTGTCTATTTATTTCGGAATTTATCTTTTGAGCATTCATATAACTCGAAATGAAAATTAGTATTAATGTGATTGTGTTTCTCATCTTAAATGCTTTACAACGGTTTGTATAAGAATAGTAGCCGTTTGCGGGCTTCATCCCTGTCAAGTTACACGAAAGTTGAAGCGGGCTGCAACCATTGAATTTACTACTGGACCGGCTATTATTTTTATACATTGTTGTATGCTGGCATTTATTCAACCATTAATTTTACATTTTATCTTAATCATTCCCATTTGCATTTTACTCTTTAATTATTTTAAAAACTTTCTCTGCAATTTTCACAAAATACACTCCACTCTCTAAATAATCGATGTTAATACTATGAGATTGCTTGTAATTAACAGTTTGACATAAAATTAGAGTGCCAGAAAGGTCAAATATTTTTATTTCGTTAATGGTTTTATCACAATCAATATTTAATATGCCATTTATTACTGGATTTGGATACAGTGTTAATTTATTTGCGACTGCATTATTTATGCCTGTAATTAAAGTAAACTTGGCCCATATATCAACATTACCTGTACTCCCTTGTGAGATTTCTGCTACTTCTGTTCCATTTTGAAAATCAATCGTTGTAAACCAACCATCAAAAGAATATCCCTCTTTTGTAGCAACGTCAAAAATAATATTTTCTTCTATTGTGTAAGTAGTAGGATTGTTTATCGAATTTACTCCTCCATCAAGTTCGTAATTAATATTGTAATCAATTATTGAATATTGAGCTGTTATTATTAAATCCTGTGTTACATTGGTATATTCTGTATCCCAACCAGTAAAAATATAACCTTCACGAATAGGGTCATTGGGTGGTATCGCATCTAAACCATTTTCAACTTGTACGGTATCAATACCTGAACCGTCCCAATCAAGAAATATTACCGTATGAGTAATCACCTCATTTTTGACACAGCGGACAGAAAAACCGTATGATTTCTGACCAAAAGAACGATTAATGCTTGCAGAATTGGTGTTTGTCAGATATCTGAAAGCCCGTGTGGGATATGCAGTATATTCATTAGCAGTCCACCAACCTGCTGGTCTGGCCCCCTATTAATCGGACAATCGCTACAGAGGTTAGTACAAACATAAACTTTTCTGCCGATATTTGCATCGGCAAGGAACAACCGACGGCGATAATTAGACCGATGGTTGTAGAGATGTAGCGGCGCCGCACATTTCGTAATTTTTCTCATCTTCAACCCCATCGAGGGGTTTCAGCTGAGGGCAAGGAACAACCTTCTGGCTCCAATATCCCGATAGTTGGTGGTATGGGATCAGCAGTTTAAACTTGGTGGTTCTTTGTTTTTCATTGACGGTTACCTTTACATTCCCCAATTGCCATTGAGACCAGAAAACCATTGGTGGCAGGTGCAAAGTGGAGCTATGGATTCGTTGATTGTTGTACTTTTCGTAAAACAACGTCAAACACTGCTCGAGTTGCTTCAGTGACCAGAAATCTTCTGGGTTTAACTTCTTTGACAGAATAGCGTGAAAACTCTCAACATGGGCGTTTTCCTGAGGCGTATAAGGATGCGTGAAGACCTGATTCAGCTTATTTTCTTTAAAGAAGTTCTGCACCTTTTTTGCTGCAAACCGGGAGTCGTTATCGTTGCGTATCTCAATGTCAATTTTTCTGTTAAGGCAATCGTAGGGCTGCAAGTGATTTTCAATTACTTCTTCCCAAAGCTCCTGAACAAGAGCTTGTTTGATGTTGTATGCGGTTTTGCGTCCCAAAAGGACACGGGTAAAAGTATCGATAACCGTCAAAATGAAGGCGTGTCGTCGGTGTTCTTCAACCCAAACAAACTTAATATCCATCTCCAAAACCTGAAGAGGTTCAGTGGGTAGAACCTTGCGGTACTTAACGACGGATCGTTTAGGGCGCTTATATTTCTCTTTAAGAAGATCATGCTCGTCCATAAGTCGGTAAACCTTTTTGTGGTTAATAAGATATCCTAATTGCATCAGAGCAAAGGTCATTCTGTGGTATCCGTAATCTAAATCCGGATCCGCTGCTATGTCCTTAATGTCGTCAACAACTTCCTCGTTGGGAATATCCACAAGCATATCTTCATCCATGAACATTTTTGTCGTTGCTGAAGGGCGTCGGCCTTGTTTGCCGCCATTTTTCTGATAATAGTACTGATGCTTTGTGATGCCGGCTATTTGTAAGACCAGGTCGCATTTTAAGCCTTGGTAGATGTACCTGGTTGCGATCTCTTTCTTTTCTCCAAGGCTTGTTTCTTTTTTAGCAATTCCCCCTTAAGCTTATTTTCCAGCTCTTTTTCAGCAACAATCTGCTTAAGGGCAAGGTTCTCCTTTTCCAGTTCCCTGATGCGCTTTAAGAACTGAGGAGTCATGCCATGATTAAAGCCCTCTTCCCCCATGCTCTCCAACTTCTTTTTCCAAGAATAGAAGGAGGCTGGATAAATACCGTGCTTCTCAAGGGTGGAGGTAACACCATTAATGCTTGCTTCCTTGATAATGGCAAGCTTTTCTTCTTTACTAAAACTTCGTTTTTCCATCAGTGTAAAATTATAGATTATTTTCTATAACTCAATCCGATGTTTTAAGGGGCCGATACAGGGGCTGACACAAATTTTAAGTCCATATGAGTATAATTTCTCTTTTGGTGGATGTATGTATCCTGTTTCTTTGACAGTCGGTAGTAATGCAAATTTATATTCAGGTGAAATTCCCAAAGAGAAATTTTTAAGGTTGATAATTAATCGAAGCCCGGTAATTGTATTAATGTTAAAAATATTGAAATCTTTCTCATTTAGCTCACTAAATGAATATTTTATAGTGCCAGGTTCTTTTTGTATTCTTGGTATTGACCATCTTCCAGTGCTCATATAAGCAGGAAGTTCATAAATGTCATAAGGAATATGTTTGGCATAAGTCAATAATTTGAAGTTTAGTCCTAGATTGAGACCGATTTTGAATATACCTCTATTTAAAAAGTAATAATTAACTTCCAATGGAATACCAACATAGGACAACCTATATTTTGTTGAATATAAATAAACTCCATCTATAAGATAAATGGGTTTTCGATTGAATCCATCAATAGAATAATCAATTCCACTGGAGATAGAGATTCTTGTAATTAGTTTTTTTTCAATAGAAATTCCGAGATTAAAGGAGTTTGCTTTTTCATCATATTTATTTAGATAGCTATAATCATTATCATAAGACCTGAAATTTCTATTCAACGAATAATAAACCCCATAGTTTAAATTATTAGTATATGATGAAGTAAATGTCAGAGTGAAAATTAATATAGTCAGAAATTTTCTTTTCATTGTGAGGTTTTTTTGAGTTAATAATTAGCGCTAACGTTGGCGGTATGAAAAGTTGCCGATTGCGGGCGATTTCCTATCAAGTTACACAAAAGTTGAAGCGGGCTACAACCCTTGAATAACCTACTGACCCGGCAATTTTTTATACCGCGTGTTATGGCGCGTTTTTTATTCTGTCATGTTGAGTAATCCTCATATTTAATCATTATCCATATGTCATTAATACGCTTAAATGTGTATTGAGCATTTATTCCATTATTAAACCCTTGTATTATCAAAATTCTCAGGTCTGTATCTTTGAATGTCCGTTGAAAGTCGTAATATAGAGTTGCTATGCTGTCGCAGTTATAATAAAATCTAGAAAATTTCCATTTTTCTTGAGTCCAATTTTCTTTTACTTCATTAAAATCATCATCAAGATAATTCATGTCTAAAGGAAAATGTATTCTTTGCTTTTGAAATACCGAATCTTTACAAAATTTACCAAGAAATGAACAGAAATCCTCCTTATTTTCATCAACTAAGTCCTTTATAATCTCAATCTTTAATAAAAACCATTGGTCTTTATCTCTTTTGAAATAATAGTTTTTGCTAATTCCTGATTGTGTTTTAATCCATGAAAACACTCTCTCATTTGATTTGTCATTAACCTTTAATCCATTGGAAATATCAGTAATAGCCTCTAAATCCACATATAGTCTGTCATTAATCCATGTGTTTTCTGTAATTACAGATATTGTCTCTAAATTGATAAATTCAAGAGGAAACTTAATCCTTAATTTTTGAAAATCTGAATTAAAACCAAATTGGAGAATGAAGTCATTAAATGTTGAATCGGGTTGAGAATCATCCTCGATTATTGCCTCTTGTGCATTTGTGTCAGAATCAACTTTTGAGGAATCAGTCCGACAAGCGCAACTAATCAGCAAAATCATTATAATAAGTACTAAATATCTCATTGTCTGTTGTTTTAAAATGCGCCATAACGTTAAGCATATACACCTGTGCTTTGGCCGTGGGTTAGCCTTGTGGGGCATGGTGTATATGTAATGTTGTGCGTATGTGCCTTATTTTTAGGGTTTCAATAATCTCTTTTTATCATTTTCATTTTTGACCCCTGGTGAAAATAGTCAATTTGTTGCTTTTGCACGCGTGTGATTTTCGTTTTATGGACATTTTTAGTTCTTTTGGTGCCCAATTATTGCGTTTTTTCGCGTCCGGACATACCAATCCCCTTAAGTTTTACGCAACCTGCCTGTCAGGAATTTTTTCCTTCATCAATTCTGGTCTTTGAAATGTTTCTTGTTTGCTTTTATTATTGAATCTGATAGAGGTGTATATGTAAACCTTTCTTTTTTGACAGTGGGGGCAAATCAAAGGATTTTCTCCTGTAATCTCTTCCTGTAGGCTTCCCCAATCTGCTGACTCAATTGTTTCTTTTTCTTCTTCTGTTTCTGAGTATAGATATTGTTGAGGAATTTGATTTCGATTAGCATAAGCACCGTAATACCTGACCAATCTAAAATACCTCAAAGGAACATGTTGTAAAAGTCTGGGAAAGAAATCCCAGAAGTTAAGCTCAAGTTCACGCTCCACCGGCTTTTTGTTCTTGTCTGTTGTTTTATAGTCTTTATAGCGGAAGGCTATATTTTCAGCTTCTATTTTGGTGATTTTATACTCGCTTAGACAAGCTCGTTTTGAGTATCGGCCAATATAGCGTATGACCTCAGCCGGTATTTGCATTGGTGGTTCCAGGTGGATAATCCATTTTTGTTTATTGAGGCTTTTAATGAAACGTAAAAAATCCTGCCGGTCAATAAAATTGTGTATTAGAACGCCTTTATTATAAAGGGCTGTGAGTTCATCTTCAAACTTGCAACGGAACTTCTTTTTGAGAAACTCATAATTGACATATTCTCCCTTTATGGCTTGTAGAGAATGGTCTTTTCTACTGATGCCACCCCAGGAAACAATCATATGGGTATGAACATGATAATCCTTTGTTTCCCCAAATGTGTGAAGCACTGATATTACGCCTGGGTCTAAATGGTATTTTTCTTTAATCCACTCTTTCATTGTATCTGCAGAAGTTCGCATTAACGCAGAAAGCAATTTGTCATTGTTTTCCTTTATTAAGTTGTTGAGTTTGTGTGGAAGTGTCATAACCGTGTGACGATGGGGTAATGCAAGCATTTTTTGCTTAATCTTATCTGCCCATTTCAAAGTGTCTTGCCAACTGCAGGTCGGACAAAATCTGTTTTTACAGTTGTGATAAACTTGGGTTCTTTCGCCACAATCAGGACAGGCGTAATGGTCGATGCCAAGGGATTCTGTTCGACATTGACGCATGGCATTAACAGCCTTATATTGTTCGGGTGTGATAAAATGCCGGGGATTCTTTTTATACGTATCCCACCACATATCAAAGAAGTCTGCTAATCGGTATTTATCTTGTCCAATTGCTGTTTTTGCTTCTGTATGTTTTTGGTGCCAACACATTTATATTCCTTCAGGTTTATCTAGCTTTTCGAATTTGTCCGCTAAACAACATGTTTTCAATTTTTTCCTGTCCATAATCACTAAAGATTAATTCTTCAGTGGTTCCACAATTTGGACATGCTGGTTCGGGTATAAACTCAATATCTCCCGTTGTCTTTAAATATATATCGGTATAAACAAATGTGAAGATATTTAGGCAGTTACCGCATGAGAACTCAACGTCTTTCGATGGTCCTTTGTAATTGCCTGAGAGCTTTTTACGTGTTTCGTCTGAAAATTTTCCCATGATTTTTGCAGTTTTTAAGTGCGCTATGCCTTGGCATTACGTACAACGCCCACATGTATGAAATTGTTGGGGGCTTGCGAGCATCGTTATTGTCTGCCGTTAAGATATTTGCTACGGGGAGTGGAGTTGCCTATTCACACATAAACCCCCAATATTTTATACATGATGTTGTGTGGCGTTTATTTGGTTATATCAGTCAAGTTATTATTTCGAATGTTATATCCATCTCTTGGAATGAGAAGTCCACACTACCCTTAAATTGTGTCCAAAATAACCCTCCTTACGAGAACCTTTTCTCTCTTATAAATTTATTTCTTATTCGCAATAATGATTTTTTTATTACTTCTTCAGTTTGGCTTGCAGACATATAAAATCCTAATCTTGAAAATAGAAACAAAACAAGTAACAGGATGGATGGAAATACCTGCAAGACATCAAATGAGGTAATGGATAAACCAATGAGCTTTATTATTAATATTTGCATGATTCCTAAGAAACTTATGAATACCCAGCAAATTATTTTAGCGAGAAATTCTATTTCATATTTGAGTCTTATTTCAGAATATCCATCATGCCCATAAAAATTTAAGGTTACAAACGGTTTGAAAGAGTTTACATATGAGGTTTTTAATCTAAGAATGAATAAATCTCCTTCGTAAAAACCTGCGAGGAGTTTTTTATCCTTCGTTGTATCAAAAACAATACTTGAACCATCTAAATCAATTTCCTTGATGAATTCATTGATCAAGATTTCTTTTGGTATGTTTAATTTGAGATTTTCAATTCGTTGGGGAAACAAGCTTATTTTCATTTAATTAAGAATTTCAGAAATTATTCAGGCTATGGTTATTATTCAATATGGTTGCATTTTTCAACCCCCTTATAATCCATTCTTTTAATGATGTAAAATGCTTCTAAGGTCTTTTAAATGCCACACAACGGTTGAGTGTAGCAGCAGTAAGGGATTGCGGGCTTTGTCACTGTCAAGCTACTCCGAAGTTTATGCGGGGCAGAATGCTTGATTTACCACTGAAACCCTTATTGCTGCTACACTTTGTTAGCAAATGTTAATTGTTTCTCCTAATACTTATAGGCTACTCCAGTTACACTTGCTTTAGTTCCTCCACTAACACCGTAATGTCCTCCTTTCCCAGTAGTCGTCAATAATAAAACAATATGACATCCTTGCGCAGCTGCATCTTTTTTTAACTTATCCATAGCTTTCTTTTCCATTTTACCTTGATTTGTTGTACTCCAGCCACTACTGGCCTTTGCCATCATTTCTCCAACTCGGGTTAATCCTTCTACATCTGACTCTACATTTGTAATTATAACTTTCTCCCAATCCAGCACACTTGCAACAACAACTTTGTCAGATACTTTTTGGGTTCTACCATTGGCAAATTTAACCTGTGAAACAAGATTCTTTGTGATTGAGTTGGTTAGTTCCTCTCCCTCATACTTGTACTTTATTGTTTTTTCACCCATTTCTGTGACTTTACAGACAATAGAATCACCTTTATGGGTGTAAATTTTGTCTTGTGAATAAGCAAAAACGCTTATTAATGCAATTGTCAACGTTAAGATTGTTTTTCTCATAATAACTTAGAATTAAATTTGTCCCTACTAAAATAGGCGTCAGGTTTCCTTTTTTTAATATTTGCTAACGTGTGGCAATATGGCATGAGGCGGGATGCGGGAGTCTTAATTGTCCACCGTCACAAAACTTTATGCGGGGCAGAATGGTTCAAAAAACCACGAAACCAGCCTTTTGCTATATTGCGTGTTAGAGTCTTTTCAATTTTCCTTTAGAGTTTTATGTATTTATCCATTCGCTTCCAAACAATTCCATTTTCCACATTCGTCTGTTCATGGTCAATTACGTAAACCCCTTTAAAACGATAAAATTTAAAGCCTAAAACATCTATATTCCTATAAAAGACTATTCTAGTTCCGTCTTCTTTTAATACTCCTTTGATATGCTTCAAGCAAGTTGCAGGGTCATTGTGCCTTTCGAATATTTTGGAATTGTCATCTGTGATATGATTATGCCAAAGTTTATTATCTTCGTTAGGCCACCAAATAAAATGTTCTTTATTCAATGGGTTTTTGACACCACCTTTTCTTAGAAATCCGCGTTTTGGCTCTTTCGCTCCAAATAATTTACATATATCCTCAATGGTTCTAAAACTAGGATTTTCATCAGCGTTTAAATAGCCTTTTGTAATATGATAGTCTGGATTAAAATCTTTTGCATTTGCCCATGGCTTAAATGATTTTTCTTGTCTCTTTTTTTCAATTTCTGATTTTATATATAAAACAAGTTCATCAATATCTTTATTTATTTCGTCGATTGATTTTATAATTAACTTTGTTTTGTCATAAGGGTCAACGGTTGAGAAATCGATTATTTTAAGATTATGATTTGTTTGCTTAATGATTTCCTGATTTCGAATTCTATCTGCCAATATCTTTTCTTCGTTAGCATTATGAGCCGGCTCATTAACTTCAATATGTAAACCTATCTGAGGCAAATACAAATCAGTTAATGAATACTTTGTTTCATTACGTTTGACATACTGCTGAGGAACAAATTCAACTTCGTTATCGGATAATTTATGCCAGATTCTTGAGATTACATAGTTTTCATATCTTTTCTTACTTATTTTTTCAAAAAGCTTAGCGATATATTCTATTCTATAGTCCATAGTTGGTTAGTTATTATTCTTGAATATTTCTTTGTAGATAGCAGTGAAGAACCATTTAATAATTCGCCAAAGCAATCTAAAAGGAAATAGCCACCAAGGTTTTGCAAACAATGAACTATATTCTTTTGATGCTTTTGACTTAGTTTTCTTTTTGCCTACTATTTCACTTTTTTTTTAATCACTTCAACATTTATTCCAATTGCTCTGGGAAAAGAAACACCAGGGTAAAGTACAGATAATGCGGCTAATGCAGCTTCATCTCGTTTGGGTCCAGTAAAGGCTCTTCCAGCTGTTTCATCATATTCAACAGTTCTTGTAATTGGTACAGGCCCATTTAATTGCCCTGTCGCTCTAAATGTCACTTTGTAAACTTTTTCCATTTCTTTTTTTTTGTAAAGTTAGTATCTGGGTGTGCCATAATGTGTCTTAGGCCTTTGAATTGGCTCTAACGTTGAGTATATGCAAAGTAGGCGATTGCGGGCCTCAAACTTATCAAACCATAACGGCTTTGGAGCGGACTACAGCCCTTGAATCTACTGCTATTTCGCCTATTTTGTATATACATTGTTAGCGGTTTGTTGTTTATTTCTCGTCATTATTACATTATCAATATATTCACCTGATTCCGTTTTAATAAACCCTTTCTGTCTGCCAGTTTCTTCAAATCCCATATTTGAATATAAACGTAATCCTTTTTCATTATTACTAAAAGCCTGTAACCAAAGAATCTCAATATCTGGATTATGGTCAACCCAATCTATAAGTATTTTAAACATTGCTGTCCCAATTCCTTGTCCTTGCCAATCTTCATGAATTCCCATGCCGATATAGCCCGTATGTTTAAGCATTTGCCGACCATTAATCATCAAGTCAATATTGCCGACAATTGTACCTTCATGTTCTGCAATTAATAGCAAATCATTTTTCCCGTCAATAAACTTTTTAATCCATTCTTCATGATTTTCTGCAAGTTCATTAAACTCTGAATCAGTTAAAGGAATCTGTTTACTCTTCAGATATGATTTCACACACTTTTGTAATTCTTTCGAATCGGAAATTTTGCCTTCTCTTATTACAACACGGTTGCCCCGTTTATCAATTATTTCTTGTGTTTTCAGTTTCATTTTATTCGGTTAGCTCGGAGTTGATACAAATTCCATAAATATCTCGGGGCGCTTAATTAATTCAAATCCAAACTTTTCATACAATCCATGAGCATCGTCAGTTGCTAATCCCCAACGTTGAAGGTTTTGCAATTCTTCATGATTCATTATTGATTCCATAAGTTTTACTCCCAAACCCTGTTCTCTGAATTCTTTTAAGATGAAAACATCTAAAATCCATGCAAAAACTGAATAATCAGTAACAACCCGTGCAAATCCAATTTGCTGTGAATCCTTATAAATTCCAAAACAAAGTGAATTCTCAATAGATTTTTGAATTGTCTCAATACTTCGTCCCTTTGCCCAATAGGAATCATTATTTAAGAAATCAAGAATCAACTTGACATCAAGCTTGTCTTTATCAGTCGATATGTAAAATTTGTTATTCATAAATTCATGTTTGCAGTGCCGTTTCATTCAATAACCGCTAACGGTTTGCAAATATGATTAGTTGCGGAGTGCGTGGTACTTTCCTTTCGAAAAGCACCGAGGTTGATGCGGGTGAAAATGTTGATTATCCGCACCGAAACCGCAATTAATTATATTTTGCTGTTGTAGCCAGTGTTTTAATTTTTCAAAGTGTCAGTTTTTGAAATGGTTTCATAAATAACCTGCATAAATATCTCCAATTTGTCTGGTAATTCATTCTCATTTGGATAATATAAATAGGTTGAATCGCTTTTATTCGTGGTTACGTACTTCATTTTTGTTGTCGGTGAATCATTTGCAGCATTGTCATGAAATCCATACTTATCCGAAATGTCAATTGAAAGTAAGTTTTCCAAATTTTCTTTAATTAAAGACATATCTTCGGTTGAAATTTGAAATTCAGATTCCCTGTATTGGTCGCTTAAATCATATTTTTCCTGAACATCTAATTTCCCGTTTTGGTCAAAAGTGGCTTTATAATAGAAATCTGCCCAAGCACTTGATTCTTCCCAGAAAATCGAATATGTATTTAAGTCAAAATTTGAAACATCTTCCTTATCACAGCGAGAAAAGCCAATCAACATAATTACGGCAATAAGTAAATTTATTTTTTTCACGACATTTTAGTTTTTTTTGTAATCAATATCTGTTGATAGATGTTTTTATCAATGTAATGGTTGCGTTTCCCAACATTGGCTACAACGGTGGCGGTATGGCCAGTAAGGGATTGCGGGCGAATCACCTATCAAGTTACACGAAAGTTGAAGCGGGCTACAACCCTTGAATTTACTACTATCTCGCCTATTTTGTATATACATTGTTGCCGCCAGTTTTTTTTCTTATTCTCAATTTAATATGAATATAATATGCAATCAAAGGTAATAATAGTAAAAATAATGTGTAGAATTCAATAAAACTCCAAAGACGTGAAATAAGGAAAATCGAAAGTGCAAAAAAGATGATAAATATTTCAAAACCTAAATCACTAAATCCTTGTTCTGTTGCATATTGTCTGCTATCAATTACTTGTCCGTTGTTTTTCTCAACTATCTCAATCAAGTTTCGGATAAAAATCCGAAAATCATTTTTTATTGGTTTTCCGTTATTAATCATAATTAATCTATCCTTTAAAATAATCTTTCTGAGAAACATTCCTTTATCGACAACTAATCTTTTAATGTCAGTAATATTAATTGGCCTAATCTCTGAATTGTCGAATGGGAATCTCTTTTTCCATTCAAAACTTATTCTGTTGTCTGAGTAACTTAGAATTATTTTTGCAAAAGCTATCCAATAAATTAATCCAACCAATAAAATAAGCAAAAACAAAGGAGTCAATATTTTAGATGCCGAATTGTCCAATTCAGCACTGAGAATTATTAAACCTGGAAATGATATGCTTAAAATCACAATTCCAATCAGTAATCTCGACGTTTTATTTACTGTTAATTCAAAACTCTGCATATAATTCTAAACATTTTGATGGTGTCTTTTAAATTGGTGGCAACTTGCTAATATGCACGCCACCATCACCCATATCCACCCAAAATAAAAGGGATAGGTGCAACGGCTATTGTACTTATCCCAAACTTAGCAAAAAAACTATATGAAATTACTGCGCTTACACGTTTTGTGGTAAGGGCACATGGCTAGTCTTTTATGCACCTTACAGGGAATCCAAAGCTGCTTTTCTTGGGGAGTTCAATAATTTTGGCGTTGGGGTTATCGCTCCCTATGCTCATTACC
>ENA-UOOK01004207-UOOK01004207.1-fermentation-metagenome-genome-assembly--contig:-NODE-4207-length-15657-cov-9.201961_pt1 | contig 15657 bp, 12 predicted proteins | sample MGYA00245777_ERZ724023 | MGnify/ENA primary metagenome ERZ724023 (study PRJEB28704, sample SAMN03018312) | fermentation metagenome | biome: anthropogenic terrestrial biome; feature: soil; material...
ACTGAGGCTGAATGAAATCGACGGGCCCATTATAGAGGCCGCAAAGGATTTGGGCGCGGCCGGGTGGCAAATCATCAAAACGATTCTGCTGCCTTTGGTTACCCCCTCCATTGTTACGGCATCTTTACTGGCACTGGCACTATCCCTGGATGATGTTGTTATTTCAACGTATATGGCGGGTCCGACGTCCACCACTTTGCCGGTCCATATTTTCTCCATGATGCGGGTAGGCGTCACCCCCAAAATCAATGCCCTGTGTACGCTGATCCTGGTGGGAACATTTTTTGTGATTGGCTTGGGTCAACTTATCAACAGAAAGAATCATCAAAAGGAGGCGTCTTAATTGGTAAAAAGTAAAATCAAAAGAACTTTGTCCATCGCCATGGCTGTCCTATTCGTATTTGCTTTCGCTGCATGCGGCAACGGTAGCAGCGGCGGTAAAAAACAGATCAACCTGATGACATGGGGGGGTGACTTTATTCCCCGTGAAATCATCAGCCGATTTGAAGAGGAAACCGGCACTAAAGTCAATTACAAGGAAGTTACCTCCAATGAGGATATGCAGTCTTTACTGGAAGCTAATCCTGATCAATATGATCTAGCAGTGGTAACGGATTATATGGTAGATATATTAAGACAAAATGAATATCTTGGGAAAAGTCTGTTAATAATCTGCTTTGTTTTACTAACCTTCCAATGAAATCTAACCCATAACCTTTTTGAGTATTAATATTTAAAGCGTTTTTAAAAGCATCTTCACTCCCAGAGCTATGAGCTTCTATCAATTTAACTACTAAACTCGATTTCATATTGACACCTCTTTTTTGGACACTATTGTTTTTACTATTAAATAGTACCATTTACATTCCCATTTGTCAATATATTATTGGACACGATTGGACAGGTTCTTGTTTTGCCTACAGCATTTTTTGATGACCTTACCGTAAAATATCCTTAGTTTTGATTTTTATCTGCCTTCTTTCCTCCAATGCAATTTCATTTTCAAGCTTCAATACACCATCTTTAGGTTTGTATATCCCGATTGCTGGTTTTCCTTTGTTATTAATTAGGTACACAGAACCATCGAATCGCAATCTACCTCCAGAAGTTATTATTTTTATATCTTTAGGAATGGTGTATATGCCGGCAATATGACTTTCATTCTCTGTACAATACCTACCATCATTTAAAATAGGTTCAAGCGAGAAATTTTGTCCATCTTTTGTTCTATAAACCTTTACGTCCAATTCTGTCCCTCCTTTCAATTTTAGGCACAAAAAAAGAGCTAGTCATATAAACTAACTCCATGTTAAAAAGTTACTATTTAATTTTTATCTATATAAAAAAGTTGCCTACTCATTTTAGGGCAAGCAACTTTTTGTTTTCCTGTTCAACAATTAAATCCGCCTTGAAGTTTATATTTACTTTATATATTCTTTTATTGGTCATTCTTTTGTTATATCCGTATTCTATAAAATAAATGGATGATTTAACGAATTCTATCGCGAACTCGCTCTCTTTCTCTTTGACGAGTTTTCACTCTTACCTGATTCTTCAACTTAGTATACAACTGTATATCTTCTTCACTTTCATATGAAAAGGTAATTGCCAATGCATAGTCTTGTGGAATTTCTTGCTCAGCATACTTAAATTTTTCTTTTCCTGTAACCAAAACATATATGTAAGGCTCATTTTCATCCCACAGTAAATCAGCTCCACCTCCTGCTGACTTTTGCCAAATACGCTGCTGTAATGTGCCCTTATTAATTTCTGTATATCCTGGCTTGAAATCTTTAACTTTATTTCCATCAGGTAATTTATCTAAATCATCTTCCTCATCTTCTCCGGATTCCTTTTTAGCCTTATACAAAACTAAGGCCTCTTCATCAATCCTCCTGAAAACTTCAAACCACAAATTATTAGTTAGATAATCTTTTCTACTAAGTCTTGTTATGGGATTATACGCTAAACTAATTGAAATAACTTTATTAGCTTTTATTTGTAAAAACTCCTTAGGCACAGGTATTTTATAAAGATGGAAGGAACGTAAAGAAAGTTTATCCTCTGTAAATAATGTAACTCTATTGTAATCAGAATATAATAAACTATCATCAGCTCTTCCAAATCCATATAGTCTTAACTTCCTTTCCTGTTTAGGATTAGATTTACCTGTATATAATGGATCTTCAGATTTTTCACTACATTCAACCATATCTTCTGAATATCTAGCTGAGTTTATAAATATCGCTCGTATTAAATTTGCAGAAGCTTTCTCATGTAATTGCTTTTCTAAAGCTCTTTCAATTCTAGCTACAATATGCGTGGCATGGGGTGCTGAAAAACTTGTACCACAATATCCTTTAAATATTCTATCATTTGTATTATTAAGTGTTGGTTCTAGTAACCCCATATTATTTTTAACCCATATGTTTCTACTTCTCATGAATTGAGAAACTGCAAAATTCCCTCCATAATCTACAACATCTGGTTTTATAGCTCCATTAACACCTTTGCCTATCCTAGTAAATACAGATAAATAGTCTTTCTTCCCAGCAGAAATACTCGTTATTCTATTAGGAACCACTGATGGTTCATCAAATCTAGTAATCGAGCCAACTGTTATTCCTAGTGCTGATGTTGCTGGATCGATCAATCTATGACCTGGCATAAACAATTGATCTCTACTTTGTTTCATTAATTCTTCACGGGAAGAAAATTCTTCAAGTCCTGGTTCTATAACATTTCCTGCACTAATAATAATAACAATGTCCAGTTCCCTAGCTAATTGATCAAGCATTTCTGCCCATGCAAATTGCCTGCCACCACTATATAAATGATCTCTGTCACCAACGGATAAATTAAATACTCTGCAATCAAACTCCTTATTAAAATATTCTATAGCTTCTCTGACTATTTGTTCTGGTCTTTTATCATCTGGAAAACATGGTGCACCATTCTCATCATGCATTATTTTACCGTTGTAAACTCTTACTAACGGCTTAAAGTTACCCGTTTGTATAGAATTGGTAAAATCACCATACACTACAATTCCTGCTACTCCTGTACCATGCCCATTCACATCTGTTGTTGTATTTTCTGTAGTATCAAATTCTTCTTCTGCAACTACAACATTCTTCAATAATGGATTTCCAGTAAATATCCCTGAATCCAAAACTGCTGCTAACGGAGCATCATCTTCCAAATCGTCTTGTATGACAGGTTCGTAGTCCCAGTTATACAACTCATACGGTTCTGGCGACACATTACTAAAGGGCAGTTCTACCATAGCAACAATATCCATATCCAATAAAGCATTTAACGTAAATTCATTTACTAATGCCCTACCTAATAACATACTCGGAATTTGAAATAAATCACCAAGCAATTTGCTCCCTTCTGTTCCTAAAACCTGTCTGATTTGTCTTTCAATTTCAATCGCAGTTGTCTGTTCTCCATTAAACCAAACATCTATATTCACTATAAAGAAACCCTCTGGGAACAGAGATGGAGTTTCAATATATTCTTTCAGTCTGACTCCAATTCGGTCTTCTCTTATTACCGTCCTTATATTATCTATGCAACTAAATATATCTCTTCTTTTGGCATAAGTTAATATAGCTTCTGTTTTATCATCATTCTCCCATAATTCTCTTTCAATATTAAACAATTGTATATCACTAAGATTTTCAAACTGAACTACTAACTTTGAATTGTTACTGTCTGGTATATCAGTTTCCTCTACTAAATACATATTGAATTTACGAAGCATGTGCTCAAGAAATTCAGAAGAAAGTGCATCACTCATTAATTCTAAAACAACTAAATTTTCAGACTGTATCCCTATATCTCTTCTTTTAGAAACAATTTCTTCTAGTGAAGTTTCCAACTGCTCTTTCAGTTTCTCACCGTGCTGCCCTCTATCACGCACAGGTGGACGTGGTGCATTCGGATATGAATGAAACTTATATTGCCGCACCATTTCCTCACGCATTATTTCAATATGATTATATTCTGCCACACCATTACCTCCCTTTTAGTATTGGGTTTTCCTCAAAGAGACATTTTTCTTCTGTTTCTCTACTGCATATTCAATATCATTTTTTGTATAAATATTTTTGCCCTCCAATATGCACCGCTTCATAATTATTTGACACACTTTTTCAATATCAGAATGAGAAAATGCTTCTAATTCATTTAAATATTGCTCAAAAACATGAGCAGGTCCTTTAAACCTATTCATCTTCAAATTAAACAGTTTAATTTTTTCTTCATTAGACGGCATATCAAAACGTATTGTTTCATCAAATCGTCTCCAAATTGCATAGTCCAAAGACTGTTCAAAATTTGTTGCTGCAATAATTAAAGAACGTCCCTTAAAATTATCAATTTGTTGTAAAAAGGCATTTACAACCCTCTTAATTTCACCATGTTCAGTTGAGTCATTACGACTTCTTCCTATTGCATCAAATTCATCAAAAAAAATTAACCAACTATCGTTTTTCGCATAATCAAAAATTTTTCTAATATTACTTGCCGTTTCCCCAAGATAAGATGAAATTAATGCATCAAATCTCACATACATCATTGGAATTCCTATTTCCCCAGCTAAAGTCTGTGCAGCTAATGTTTTTCCACATCCAGGTGGACCATAAAACAAGGCTCGTCTTATCGGAAATACTCCATTGCTTACCAACACATCCCAATTATTAAATTCCTTTATTATCTGCTCTAACTGAGCTATTTTCTCATCTGAAACAATTAGGTCAGAAAAATATTTTTCTGGATACATTATCTCTACTAAAGACATATCTCTATCTTTATCCTTTGGAGTGCCAGATGATAACATATTCGTTTTCTTCGTCTGATAATTTCCGTTTAAAATTAATTTTAAATCATCTGCCAAAATACCATGATTTTTCTTTTTCTCATCTTCAATTATTTCTGTAGCTACGGTATAAAACATTTCTTTATCATCTTGTTTAAAGCTACTAAATAGCTTTTTTAGCAAATCTGCTCTGGCCATTAGAAATCTCCTTTCAAATTAGCATTATTTAAAGTTGTTGCAGCGCTAAAGTTTTTCCAATTCAGATATTATAGTCGTATCTACGGCATTGTTTCTGCAAAACTCTATTAAACACACTATTGCCAACTTATTAGGAACTCTGTGCCCATTTTCCCATCTATTAATTGTGGAAAAACTTACATTCAATTCATGTGCAAGTTGCTCCTGTGTAATACCTAACTGTTTTCTAATGGATTTTATAATTTTACCAAATGCCATATGACTACACCTCCACCTTTAAAATATAGCATATGCTATAGCAGATATCAATGTTTTTTCATTAACAAAAGTATATTTATATATAAAAAGTTGCCTATCCCTAAATTATAAATAAGAGCAGACAACTTTTTGTTTCCATATTCAATTATTAAATAATGCTAAATTGTTTTAGGTTAATTTTCTCTACCTTTTCAAGAGTTAGCATAATATCAACACTACTGAATACATTAATCAAAATGACGTGCAAACATGTCTACACACTCAATGTCCAATACAACGGAAACATCAATTTTATTTTTCAAAACCTTATTTCTGAAATCATCACCATCTGTTGTAAAAGTAGTGTAATTCGCAAAGTGTTGAAAACTCAGGATTTCTACGTATCTTTCCTTTGCATTCCTATTACGCACTCCACATGCCCGGTTTGCGGAAACATATCAACACACTGAACCTTCACAACCTTATACCCATTTTCCAAGAAGACAGGCAGGTCGTTTTTCAGGGATGTTGGTTTGCATGAAATGTAGATGAAGGTTTCCGGTTTGTAGTTTATTATTTTTTGAATTGCTTTTGGATGGATGCCTTCGCGGGGCGGGTCGAGAACTATTATGTCGGGCTTTTCATTTAATTCATCTATTTTCTTTAGAACATCGCCTGCTATGAAGGTACAGTTGGTTAAGTTGTTTAGCTTTGCATTTTCGTTTGCTTTTTCTACTGCTTCTTTAACTATTTCTATGCCTATTACTTTCTTTGCTGTTGGGGCTAATATTTGTCCGATGGTTCCGGTTCCGGAATATAGGTCAAATATTGTTTTATCCCTTGTTTTTCCTATGAAATCTCTTACTATTGAATATAGTTTTTCTGCTCCCAAGGGATTTGTTTGAAAGAAGGAAAATGATGAGATGTTAAATTTAAGCCCTAAAAGTTCCTCTGTGATTTTATCTTCACCATATAGGATTTTCATGGTATCGGCTTTTGCTACATCCGCTACCCCGTCAAATATTGAATGTGCAATGCATTTTACTGTTCCTTGCAAGTTAATGTTTAAAATCAAATCTACAAGCTCTTTTTCATTTAGAATGCTTTGGCTTGTTGTAATTAAATTAATTAAAATTTCTCCTGTTTTTTCTGCTTTTCTCACTAATAAGTATCTTAAAAAGCCAATATTAGTGGTTTTATGATAGTAGGTTTGACCATTTCCCCGGAAATATCCTAATATGTGACATAATATTTGTCGAAAATCTTTATCCACAATTTGGCACCCGTTAGTGCTGACTATGCTGTGAAAGCTGTTTCTCCTGTGCATTCCCAAGGCTAAAGGACCTTCCTTTACTTCATCGCCGAATGAAAATTCCATTTTATTTCTATATTCGGTTTCTTTTGGGCTTGGCACTATGGGAAGAAATTCATAATTTTCTGTCAACACTTCGTCTAATATTCTTTTAACTTGTTCGGATTTTATACTTAATTGCTTTTCATAAGGTACATTTTGATAAGCACAGCCTCCGCATAAATTAAAATGTTCGCAGGATGGGTTTTGCTCATAATGTGCAGTTTGTAAAACTTCAACTAATTTTGCCTCAGCACTGTCTTTTCTTGAACGCGATATTCTTGCCCTGACGATTTGACCCGGCAGTGTGTTTTTTATTTTAATTGTTTTATTTTCATAATTTGCTGTTCCTATGTTAGGAAACTGTAAATCATTTATAGCTATATCGATTATATCGTTTTTTTTCATCGGTACTCCTTGTTAATTATGGGATTTTCTTAAGCGGTGACTTCAGAACAATAGAGCTGAGCTATTAGTATGGCGGGTTGAGTATATAAAAACGACTTAGATCATGTCTTCGTCGTTTGGCAAATTTATATCTTCATCAGTCTGACAGTCATTTCTTTTATAGCAAGAATTATTTTCCCTCTTGGTCTTAGATTTGAATAATCTCCCACATAATGAATTAATCCATATGCCGGAAAGCTCTCATCGGATACTAAGTCTCCCGGTACAGGCACTGCAATCATCCCCATATGCTGTCCGAAAACAGTCATTGCGTTCAGGCACATGTCCCCTCCGCCTTCACCGTTGGCACAGGTTGTGTACGAAAACATCTTCTTGCCCCAAAACCTTGCATCCTGCCAATAAGGAGAGAATGAATCCATAAATGATTTCATAGCTCCCGAAACATTGCCGAAATATGTAGGTGAACCAAATATTATTATATCGCTGTCAATCAGTTTATCTGCCTTTGCTTCTTCAGTATTTGATATATCGTTTTTATATTGGCCTGCAATTGTAAATTGCTTTGCTAATTCTTCAAAATTAGGATCATTTACTCTTAACAATTGCACATCTGCATTATGATTTATAAACTCATTATAAAACTCTTTTGCTATGAGATAATTGTTGCCGCAAATGCTGTGAAACACTATCGATACTTTCTTTCTCATTCTTGTTTTCCTCTGATTTTGCATCTTTTTAAGCAGTTTTCATTTTCATCTGCAAATACACAGCTTAAATACTCCTCTACTTCTAATGCATTTTCCATATCTAAGGTGCTTTTTGCAATTAATTCGATGTCTTTTTTGTTTAAATTTCTTACTATATATCTTGACCGTAATATAGAGGGAGAATTCATGCTGAATTCATCTAATCCCATTCCAACAAATACAGGTATAAGCTTCGGGTCCCCTGCCGCTTCACCGCACATACCAACCCATATGCCCGCATTGTGTGCATTGTCGATTATACCCTTTATTAATCTTAAAAGAGCAGGATGGTATTGGCTGTATAAGTGAGATAATTTAGAATTCATTCTGTCAACAGCCATTGTATATTGAATTAAATCATTGGTTCCTATACTGAAAAAATCAACTTCCTTTGCCAAAAGGTCGGATATTATCGCAGCTGATGGAATTTCAATCATAATACCGATTTCTATATCATCCTTGAAGTTTATTCCTTCCTTAGTCAGTTCGTCCTTAGCTTGCTGTAAAATTTTCTTTGAGTCCTTTAATTCCTTCATGGTGGAAATCATAGGAAGCATTATTTTAACATTGCCGTAAACGCTGGCTCTCAGTATCGCACGCAGCTGGGTTCTGAAGACTTCAACATTTCCAAGACACAGCCTTATAGCCCTGTAACCCAAGAAAGGATTCATTTCTTTTGGAATATCAATATAAGGAACATTTTTATCCCCTCCGATATCCAATGTCCTTATTATTACAGGTTTATCTCCCATCTTTACAAGGACTTCTTTATATTGCTCAAATTGCTCGTTTTCTGTGGGCTGGTGTTCTCTGTTCATGAATATAAATTCACTCCTGAAAAGCCCGATTCCTTCAGCATCATTTTGGAGTGCCATATCCACATCATTGGGAGTTCCGATATTTGCCGATAATGATACTGCAAAACCATCCTTTGTCACTGATGGTAAGCCAATCTGATTTCTCAATTCATTATTGATTTCATCTTCTATATTCTTTTTATTATTGTAATAAAACAGCTGCTTTTTATTGGGGTTTATCAATACCTTGCCTGTCTTGCCGTCACAAATTACCATATCGCCGTCTTTTATTTTATCAGTAATGTCATTTAACCCTACCACAGTAGGTATACCCATTATTCTTGCAATTATTGCCGCATGGGAAGTTTTGCCTCCCACTTCCGTAATCATGGCGACTACCTTTGTTCTGTCAATTTGTGCAGTATCGGAAGGAGTCAAATCCTTGGCAACGATAATTGAGTTTTCATCTAAGTCGGAAAAATCAACACTGAAAATACCCATTAGTATTCTTATTACCCTGTTCATTACATCTCTGATATCTTCTGCTCTTTCCCTTAAATATTCATCTTCTATTTTCTGAAACATTTCGATATAAACATTGGAGGTTTCATGCAGTGCAAATTCGGCATTAATCTTTTCATCTTTGATTCTGTTTTCTACTTCAGAAATGAATGTATCATCCTCCAGCATCATTTCATGAGATTTGAAAATTTGTGCCTCTTTTTCGCCTAATTTGTCAATTGATTTATTATATAACTCATTAAGCTGTTCTTTTGCTGTTTCAAAGGCAGACTTAAGCCTGTCTATTTCTCCTTCGACATCATTAACATAATTTTTAATTATGTTAATTGATCTTTTGTCAATTATAAAAGCCTTACCAATACCTATACCCGGTGATACTCCCAAACCTTTCATAACATCACTACCTTTCAGCTCTTATAATTACTAAATTTAATATATAAATTTAGAATCAGCAATTTGATATATTTCGCCTAATTTACACTATTATATTATGATAAGCGGCGCATTGTCAATTGAAAATATTGCAATTCCAACATTAATTATGATAATGTTTTCATTGTTGTCATTGCTTGCCTCTATATAAAATACTATTTATTTTATTTTATATTTATTATATAATGAATAAAGATAATATGGTGAAGGAGAAACTCCGATGAAAAATATACAGGTCAAAAATATTGTTTTCAATGGTAATTTGCCTAAAATTTGTGTACCGGTAACCTACATTGCAGAAAGTGAAATCCTTGATACTTTTAATGAACTAAATAATGCGGACATTGATTTAGCTGAGCTTAGGGCTGATTATTTTGAATTCGTACATGACCGATATAAGGTTATAGGCTTACTTGAAAAAATCAGAAGATTATATCATAAACCTCTTATATTTACATTAAGAACAAAGAAAGAAGGAGGAGCTTCCGATATAACTGCCGACTATTATTTTAAGCTAAACAATAGTATTATTGAAAGCAATTTGGTTGATATGATAGATATTGAGTTTTTTTCTCAACCTGAAGAAATAAATTATACAATTGATTTAGCGGGAAAAAATCAGGTTACAACTATATTGTCAAACCATGATTTTTTGAAAACTCCTTCCATTGAAGAAATTATAAACAGGATTAATAAAATGACGGAATGTGGAGATATAGCTAAAATTGCAGTAATGCCAAATTCCGAAGAAGATGTTCTCACTCTTCTTTCCGCTTCGCTTAAGCTAAAGAAAGAAAAAAAAGGCCCCTTTATAGCTATTGCCATGGGACCATTAGGAATCATATCAAGAATATCATGTGAATTATTTGGTTCCTGCATGACCTATGCTTCATATAAATATCAATCCGCACCGGGTCAGATAGATTACAAATTAACTAAAGAAATATTAAAAAATATTCATTTTTAATTGTTTATAGGAATATGAATTTTATTGTTGTCTGCATTTTGATCCTTTATCATTCCCATAATATACTCTTGTATGAAGCATTCACCTAAACCTTCAACAATTTTATACCCTTCGGTCTCTATGAGTTTATTCAATGCTTCGTTTCTGTAGCCTGAAAAGTATTTTTTATTCATTTCGGTTACTGTTTTAAATACTTCCTCTTTCTGTTCCTCAGAAATATCCAACAGCTCAATGCTTTCTTTATGTTTTCTGCATAAATTATCAATGAAAAATTTCTCGGAATATTCATTAAATGAGAGTAAATTCTCATCCTCAATTTTATTTTCCAATGCATACTCTTCCACATTCAGCTTTATTGTTTCATAATCATATCCTCTTGAGGGCGAGTATATCAGCTGCCCATACTGATGAGCAAATACCGGCAAGCTGCTTGTAGCAATATCATATAAAGTGCTGCCTGTTGTTACGGAGGTATGTGATTTAATGTCCTGAATGTGTATATGCCCCGATAATACCACCTGTATGTCGCATTCATGCAGTGTATTAATTACGCTTGTGTTGTTATCCAATGTATAGTCTTCCCATATAATTTCACTGTGATCAAGCAGGTTGTGGTGCATTACAACTATGATTTCAGCATTTTCCTCCTTCGCCATATCCGAACAGGTCACAATCCAGTTTAGTGTATCTCTGTTTAAATAACCGCCCGGTTCCGGGTATTCCTTTGTGGTATCAAGCATTAGCAGCCACAAATTTTGGTATGGCTTGACTAAGTAGCTAAGTGTGTTTGCATCTTTTAATATGGCATCATCATATCCGTAGTTGCCATAAATTTTAGTAAACTCGTCACGAGTTATACTCTCGGTATTATGTATTTTATCATCCTTGAAGTAAAGTGCCTTCTTATTATTAATATCATGATTTCCGGGAACCACATAAACCTTTGCACCTGTTGATTTTATTCTTTTTAAATGTTTTTCAAATTCCCTGTGGTTAACCATAGAACCGTTATTCGTTAAATCTCCCGGATATACAACAATATCAGGACGGTTCTTTCTAACATCATCTTCAACAACATCAAGGAAAAAGCCGGTAAACTTCATCATTCTGTCGACAGTATTCAAATAATTATTGAATGTTTCACTGTCCTCAGTCATTTTTTCAGACATTAAATGAGGGTCCGCAACTATATACATCTTTATACTTTCATCAATATTAATCATAGGTACTTCCTGAGGGGTAAGGTAGATTGTTGCAATTAGAAATATGAAAACCAAAACTCCCAGTATTAACAAAGTTTTTTTCATTGCACTACCCTCCGGTTTTAATTCTTATGCCATTTTATACATTATACTTTAAAATTAACAATATAACAATAATTTTTATTCTTAACAACTTTTGACAAATAATCAGGGACATTCCTATAGCACAAAGAATATCCCTAATTTGAGGACATTCCTCTTGCTCGCAGAGAATATCATTAATATGGGGACATTCCTCTATAGAGGTATGCCCCCTTCGGTATGGACTATTCATACCGCTATTTATTGACTTTAATTATTTATTTTTTCTAATTTCATTCCCGTATCTATTCCGTTTAAGTTTTGAACTTCCATGTTTTCATCATTAGATACAATTATTATATCTGCCAATGTTTCCTTCTTGATAAAATCTTCATATTCCTTTACAGCCCTATCAATTTCAGGTGAGCTTTCATAAAATATTTTTATCCTGTCCATCATTTCATATCCGTTGTTCTTTCTCATTTGCTGTACCTTTGATATGAATTCACGGGCATATCCTTCATTTATCAATTCCTCTGTCAGATTAGTATCAATTATTGTAAATAAATTGAATCCTGTGGAAACATCATAGCCTTCCTTTGCAGAAATTCTAATATCAAGCAATTGGTCATCAAGCTCAATGACTTGACCATTTATATCCAACTCATATTTTTCGCCTGACTGAACCTTTGTTATAATCGATAATGCATCTGCTTTTGCAAGAACATTTGCAAAAGTTTTTACATTGCTTCCAAGCATGGGTCCTGCAACCTTAAAGTTCGGTTTCAGGGAGAAATCCATAAATTCATTTAAATCATGCTCGAACACAACTTTCTTAACATTTAATTCTTCCATGATTAACGGAACCAAGTCTTCAATTAATTCCTGGTACTTGCCGTCAATGTGAATTTTTTGAATTGGCTGCCTAACCTTAATTTTAGCATTTTCCCTTGAAGCCCTTCCAAGCTTGACAAGATCCTTAACAAGGTCCATTCTCTTTTCTACATTTTCATCGATTAATTTTTCATTAACCTCAGGATAATAGCTTAGGTGCACCGATATATTTCCTGTTAAGTTCCTGTAGATTTCCTCTGCCAAGAATGGAGCAAAGGGAGCTGTCAATTGAGAAATCCCAACCAATATTTCATATGTTGTATTGTAAACGGCCTTTTTATCTTCTGTAAGCTCCGTTGCCCAGAATCTTCTTCTGGAACGTCTGATGTACCAGTTGGACAAATCTTCGTTAACAAAATTCTGAATTGCTCTTACAGACTTGTTATGGTCATAAACGTTCATGCTTTCTCTTACATACTTAACTAAATTATTGAATTTTGAGATAATCCATCTGTCAAGCTCAGGTCTGTTTTCATATTCAACAAAAAATTCACTCGGATCTATTGAATCGGTATTTGCATACAATGCAAAGAATGTATAAACATTTTTAATTGTTCCGAAATACTTGCTTAATACTTCTTTTAATCCATCTTCGTCGAAACGAGTCGGAGACCATGCCGGCGATACATAAAGCAAATACCACCTTAATGCGTCTGCACTGTATTTATCGAACATATCAAATGGGTTAACAGTGTTACCTCTTGATTTGGACATTTTCTTGCCGTATTTATCAAGAATCAGGTCATTAACCAGCACTCTCTTGTACGGAGATTTTCTCCTGACATATGTTGAAATAGCTATTAACGAATAAAACCATCCTCTGGTTTGGTCAATTCCTTCGCAGATAAAGTCTGCAGGAAATAAGTCATCGAATCTTTCTTTATTTTCAAAAGGATAATGCCATTGTGCATAAGGCATTGCGCCGGAGTCAAACCAGCAGTCGATAACATCCTTAACTCTTGTCATATGCTTGCCGCATTCAGGGCAGACAATGTGAACATCATCAACATATGGTCTGTGAAGCTCAATTGATTCATCTATGTCTTCAACTGCTCTTTCGACTAATTCTTTTCTTGAGCCTATACTTTCCACATGACCGCACTCACATCTCCAAAGAGGAAGCGGAGTACCCCAATAACGGCTTCTTGAAATAGCCCAGTCATTTAAATTCTCCAGCCAGTTTCCAAAACGCTTTTCACCCACAAATTCCGGGTACCATTCAACACTGTTGTTATTATCTATCAATATATCCTTTAATTTCGTCATTTCAATGTACCAGCTTGGTCTTGCATAGTACAACAGAGGTGTATGGCATCTCCAGCAGTGAGGATAGTTGTGAAGAACAGGCTCCTTCTTGTAGAGCTTGTTGTTTTCCTTCAGCCATCTTAATATTGGCTGATCGGCGTCCATTACAAACATTTCCGACCATGGTGTTCCTCTGAATCTTCCCGTGTCATCAACCGGATTTAATACGGGCAGGTTATATTTTTTACCGGTATTGTAGTCATCCTCACCAAATGCGGGAGCAGTATGAACTATTCCCGTACCGTCTTCAATTGTTACATAGTCGGCGAGAGTTACATAGAATGCTTTCTTTCCGGAAGGAACTTCAACAAAAGGCATGAGCTGTTCATATTCAATGTTCTCTAAGTCCTTGCCCTTCATTTCCTCTAAAACTTCGTACTCCTCGTTTATAACATTGCCTGCCAAGGCTTTTGCAAGAATGTAAACCTCGCCTTTTACATCTTCCTTATCCTTTGTTCTTATTTTTACATAATCAATATCGGGGTGTACTGTCAAGGTAACATTGGATAATAATGTCCACGGTGTTGTTGTCCATGCTACGAAGTATGCATCTTCATCTTTCTTTTTGAACTTTGCATATGCTGTCACTGTTTTTATTTCTTCATAACCTTGAGCTACTTCGTGGGATGCAAGACCTGTTCCGCATCTTGGACAATATGGCAGAATTTTATGTCCTTCGTACATCATTCCGTCCTTGAACATATTGTCAAGTATCCACCACTCAGTTTCAATATAATCATTTTCCAAGGTTACATAGGGGTCATCCATATCTATTAGATATGCCATTCTTTCTGTCATTTCACGCCATTGAGCTTCATAGGTAAATACCGAATGACGGCATTTCTCATTAAATTTATCGATACCGTACTGCTCGATGTCGGTTTTATCTTTTAATCCCAATTGTTTTTCGACTTCAATTTCAACAGGCAGACCATGAGTATCCCAGCCTGCTTTTCTGTTAACCTTGTATCCTTCCATTGTTTTAAACCTGCACACGGAATCCTTTAATGTTCTTGCTATTACATGGTGAATTCCGGGTTTTCCGTTAGCTGTGGGAGGTCCTTCATAAAATATAAAGGGCTCTTTATCTTTTCTTGTTTCGACACTTAGTTTCAGCAAGTTTATTTCATCCCAGTACCTGGATATTTCTTGCTCGTTTTGTTTATAATCAGCCTTTGAAATATCTTTAAATTGCTTCATTTTTTCCTCCTATAATATTTTTTTCTACGATTCAAAAGGGTTCGCAGGGAAATAGAAAGTCCCATGTCTGACGACATGGGACGAAATCCGCGGTACCACCCAAATTACATATAAATATACTAAATATGTCTCTCAAAAATTTAACGCATTTATACGTAATTTCTTACTAAACCGTTTCAGAAATTAAACTCCTGGATGATCTTCGTTGCATTCGGACTTATAATCTCTCACCATATGATTATATCTCTTTGAATCCCACTGCAATTACTGTTCCAATCACTGTTTTATTATTATTTTTATTCTGTATTATGATATATGAAATTATGAACAAAGTCAAGGAATAAATTGCATGAGTTTTGTCACAATCTCTCTGAATAAATTAAAATAATTATGAAATAATAAGGTGAACACAAAAAATTGTTGAATTATATAATGTGGAAGGAGACCAACTATGAATTGTCAAGTAAAAAATGACAAATAAATCAAATAATT
>ENA-UOOK01004210-UOOK01004210.1-fermentation-metagenome-genome-assembly--contig:-NODE-4210-length-15650-cov-7.163129_pt1 | contig 15650 bp, 17 predicted proteins | sample MGYA00245777_ERZ724023 | MGnify/ENA primary metagenome ERZ724023 (study PRJEB28704, sample SAMN03018312) | fermentation metagenome | biome: anthropogenic terrestrial biome; feature: soil; material...
CTCATTATAAGCCCGTGGGAAAACTGCTGGAACATGGCGCCTGAAATCGAAAGGGCAACAAGGCCGGCTGAACCCAGGGTTACGTAGCCCATATGGCTTAGACTGGAGTAAGCGATCATGCGCTTGAGGTCTTTTTGCCTTAGAGCAAGAAGAGCCCCATAGAGTATGCTGACAGAACCTAGCAGGCCAAGCATCATGATCATCAGGTCAGGGTTGCCTGTGTTCGGGAGCATGGGTAGTGAGATCCTGAAAAGCCCGTACCCTCCGATTTTGAGCAGGATAAAGAGTACACTTCCTGCTGTGGGAGCTTCGGAATACGCATCCGGAAGCCAGGAGTGGAAGGGAAAGGCCGGCATCTTTACCAGGAACCCGAAGAGGATTGCAAGAAATATTCCATCTTTCATCAGGCCGGGTTCGAAGTACTGGAACTGTGCCACCAACTCTCTTATGTCAAACGTAGGAACGCCTGTCTGCTGCAGGGCTGTGTAGAAGAGCCCGAAGATCCCGAGTAGCATCACAAGAGATGCAACGTGTGTGTAGATAAAGAACTTGTAGGAGGCATGAGCCCGTTTTTCTCCACCCCAGATATTTACGATGAAGAAGAGTGGGACCAGTGTAAGCTCCCAGAATATGTAGAAGACAACGAAGTCAAGGGCTACGAAGACCCCTATGACTGCTGCCTGCATGGTAAGGATGAGCCCGTAGAACCTGTTTGGGGATTCCATGTCTTCCTTCCAGGTGAAGAGGATCATAAATGGGATCACAATCGCATTCAGGAGGATAAGGGGCATGGAAATGCCGTCAATTCCTACTGAATAGTCGACTCCAAGGAAGGGAATCCACTTTACGGATTCATAAAACTGCATTGCAGCAGTACTGCTGTCAAAGTTCAGATAAGCATAAAGGGTAAGCCCGAGAGTCGAAAGAGACCCGAGAAAGCCCAGCCCTGCAGCCAGTTGTTTTGTTTTTGTGAAAAAGGTCACGACTGCGAAAATCAGCGGCACCAGAATCAACAACGATGCGACCGGCAGCATCAGAGTACCTCCATTATCATTTTAACGAGTATTATCAGCAGGCTCACACCCGCGATTATGACGGTTGCATAGGTCTGGACAACTCCTGTCTGAACCTTTCGGAGTTCTTCTCCCGCAAAAACCGTGATAATTCCTATTCCTTCCACAATGCTGTCAATGACCACATCAACTACCTGCGTAAGGAAAGCAATAACCCCGTAGACCACGCCGATTGAGAAGAACTCGGTGTAAATCTGGTGCTGGTAGTAGCGGTTGTAGAGCAGCCTGTAAATCGGGTTCTTCATGGAAGCCAGGACTCCGAGTTTTACTGCTCTGAGGTAATAGATCACGAAAGCAATTGCAAGACCTGCAAGTGCCATTATTAACGGAAGCCACAGGACAATGAGAGGCTCGTGCCCTGCTGCCTCTACCAGTTCGTTTCCTCCGATGCCGGCAAGGTTTCCTATATCCAGGTTCACAAAGGTGTTGGCAAATGTTTCTTTAAGGAACTTCATAAAACCGGTTCTTGTCAGTGAGCCGAAAAAGAGGGCAAAGAGCGCCAGAATTGACAGAGGAATAGTCATAATGGCAGGGGACTCATGCCCGTGGTAATTGCTCCTCGGCTTTCCTGTAAAGGTCATGAAGATAAGCCTGAAGATGTAAATGGACGTCAGGAGAGCTGCTGCAATTGAAAATACATAGGGTATCCAGTTGCTGCTGTGTTCTCCGAAAAGGTATGCAGCTTCAATTATCGGGTCCTTTGACATGAAACCGCTTGTCCCTATTGAGGTGTCTGGAATACCGATACCTGCAAGGGCAAGGGCTGCAATGGTCATAGTGGCAGCAGTTATTGGCATTACCTTTCCTACGCCTCCGAGTTCCCTCATATCCTGGGTGCCGACTGCATGGATTACACTGCCTGCACAGAGGAAGAGAAGTGCTTTGAAGAAAGCGTGGTTGATGAGGTGGAACATGGAAACTCCAACCGCTTCAAGCCCTATTGCAGTACCCAGGCCCAGGCCCAGAACCATGTACCCGAGCTGGCTGATGGTTGAATAAGCAAGCACACGCTTGAGGTCGTTCATTACAATGCCCATTGTGCCTGCAAAGAGGGCTGTAAACCCTCCGAAGTAAGCGACTACCATGAGGGAATCAGGGGCTGCAATGAACATCGGGAAAGTCCTTGCGACCAGGTAAACACCGGCAGTAACCATTGTTGCTGCATGGATGAGGGCTGAGACGGTTGTCGGGCCTTCCATTGCATCAGGCAGCCACACATGGAGGGGGAACTGGCCTGATTTTCCTACGGCTCCTCCGAAGAAGAGCAGGGTGATAATAGTAAGGTGGCTTATCTCAAAGCCGAAAATGTTTGCCTGCAGGGCTGAAAGCTGGGGAATGTAACTGAAGATTTCATCGAAACGCAGCAGGTACACTCCGTCCTGAAATCCGCCTGCAACCTTGAGAAGGTCGGAAGTGAGCACGATTATTCCTGTAAGGAACATTACGTCTCCGACCCTGGTTGTCAGGAAAGCTTTTTTGGCTGCTGCTGCTGCTGAAGGTCTTTCAAACCAGAAGCCTATAAGCAGGTAAGAACACAGACCTACAAGTTCCCAGGAAACAAAGAGCTGAAGAATGTTATCAGACAGGACCAGGGAAAGCATTGCAGCCGTGAAAAGTGCGGTTTCTGCAAAGTACCTGGGTTTTCCAGCTTCATGGGACATGTAGCTTACTGCGTATATATGGATTAACAGGCTCACAAAGGAGACCATTGACAGCATGACTGCAGCCAGCGGGTCGATTAATATTCCTATGTTAAGCACTGCAAACCAGGGATAGGACTGGCTTATGACCTCTTCGGGGTTTGCCAGCAGCCCGAGAGTAATCGCAAAAGAGATTACAAATGAGGCGGCGATGGCAAGGATGGGAACGATTGCCCCTCCTGATGGCATTTTCTTGCCAAAGAAGAAGGTGATCGCAAAAGCCAGTGCCGGAAGCAGGGGGATCAAAAATGCAAATTCTTCCAGTGCCGTTTTTACCACCTCAGAATGTTAAGCTCATCAAGATTTATTTTGTCGTGCATTCTGTAGATTGCCATGAAAATCGCAAACCCTATTGCTGCTTCAGCGGCTGCAAGGGCGATCGAGAATATGGCAAATACCTGCCCGTTAAGGGTGTCAGTATAGCTTGAGAAAGCCACAAGGTTAATGTTTGCGGAGTTCAGCATGATCTCTATACACATGATCATCCTGATACCGTTTTTATGGGTCATGACACCGTAAAGCCCTATTGAAAAGAGCAGGGCTGCAAGGCCGAGATAAAATGATAATGGAATGGCAGTCATCTGTTGCCCTCTCCTTTTGCCATATAAATTGCACCGATAAGGGATGCGAGCAGGACAATTGACAGGACCTCGAAAGGCACAACGTACTGGGTGAAGATCAACATGCCTATGCCCTCTATATTGCTCGGGTCAGCAGGGTTCTCAGGGAGTTCCGGAACCGTATGCCAGGAAGTCCCAAAAGCCCCTGTCACTATAACCGCTACAAAGAGCAGGCACACCAGGAAAGCCAGAGGCCGGTTAGTTTGCACGGGTTCTACCTCCCAGTTCGCGCTTTGTCAGCATAACTGCAAAGAGGATCAGTACGCCGATTGCCCCTATGTAGACCAGTACCTGGATAATCCCAAGGAACTGGGCATTTAAGAGGATATAAAGTCCTGCAACTCCGAACATGCAAATAATCAGGGCAAGCCCGGCTCTTACAACGTCTTTTGCAATAACCACAAAGATTGCAAAGAAGACCGTGACAAGTGCAAGGAGTCCGAAGGCAGCCATTTCCAGAGCTGCTCCAACCGTTTCAAGTCCGATCATCTCTCATCACCTTCTTCAATATCTACTTCCCTTGCGAGTTTATCAGGAGTTATAAGCAGGTCTTTATGGGTCCATTTCACCACGCCTTTGGCGTATTCTTTCCCGCTGGAAAGTGCACCTTTGGGACACTGGTCAATGCAGAGCCCGCAGAAAAGGCAGTGTCCTATGTCTATTTGAGGGAACCACCTCTTCTTTTCGCTGCCTGGGGCAATCGGGGCTTTTACGATTTTTATCGCGCTGTTAGGGCAGGTATTGGCACAGATCCCACAGCCTATACATTTGGTTTTGTCCAGTTTCTGAAGGCCTCTGAACCTGTCGGAGAGCGGGGTTTCCACTTCCGGGCACAGCCTGGTCACGCGTTCTTTAGGGATGTTTTTAAGCGCATATCTGATGTTTTTAAGAACCATCTCTCAAGCCCCCAGATAGAGTCCAAGGCATACTGCCCAGACAAGGTTCAAGATAGACAGAGGCAGAAGTTTTTTCCAGCTCAGGTCCACTACCTGGTCAATCCTGAACCTCGGGACAGCCCACCTCATTCCTATAATGGTCATCAGCACAAGCAAGGTCTTAAGAAGGAAGAAACCTGTGGGGGCAATAAGGCCAAGCACCGCGTTGTTTGCCACAAATGCCGGCACGTTCCAGCCGCCGAGGAAAAGGAGTGCAACAAGGAAGGAGCCAAGAATCATGTGGATATACTCAGCAAAGAAGGCAAGCCCGAAACGCATTCCTGTGTATTCGGTAATCCAGCCTGCAACCAGTTCTTCTTCGGATTCGTTCTGGTCAAAAGGAAGCCTTCCCATGTCAGCCATAAGTGCGACAAAGAAAACAATGAATCCGATCGGCTGCAGGAAGATGTTCCAGAGAAGTCCCTGGGAGCTTGCAATTTCCACGATGTTCAGGGAACCTGTCATAATAGCAACACTGACAACAGTGATCCCGAGGGGCACTTCATACCCGACCATGCGGGCGAAGTTCCTGAAAGCTCCAAGCAGGGAATACTTGTTGTTAGAACCGTAGGCGATCATGAAAATACCAAAAATGGTAATCGCAGACATTGCCTCAATATAAAGGACACTGATATCCATCTCGGTTACAGCCAGAGGATATTCGACCCCGTTTATGAAAACTGCACCCACAGGGATCGCAACAAGCATAAGGAAAACCGAACTCATCATGAAAATAGGAGCGTTGTCAAAAAGAAGACGGTCAGCATTTCTTGGTCTCATGTCCTCTTTCGTGAAGAGTTTGATAGCATCGGCTACCAGTTGCAGGAGCCCGAACTTTCCTACCCTTGAAGGCCCATACCTGAACTGGATATCTGCTGAGAGTTTTCTCTCAATCCAGACAGCACCCATTGCTCCAAGGAAGATGGCTCCCACAAGAGACAGGCCCACAAGCCCGCGGATCCAGGGAATAAGGGGAACTATGAATTCCGGTATTTGCATAACCATTATCGTCACCTGTCCGCTTCACTGGTGCAGCCATCCATACTGCCCGAAATAGATACCATGTCTGCAACCGTCGTGCCTTTGATTAGAGGAGGCAGAGCCTGCAAAGTCGGGTAATAAGGTCCTTTGACTTTTACACGGTAAGGCTTGTCCGAGCCATCGGAAACCATGTACATCCCCATTTCTCCTCTCGGGTCCTCGACCCTGTGGAATACTTCACCTGCAGGGACTCTCATTACCGGAGTTCTTCTTCCGTAAGAGGTCCCTTCCGGAAAGATAGGCCCGCTCGGGATCATGTCAAGGCACTGTTCTATGATGTGAATGCTTTCGCGCATTTCATCGAGTCTGACCTGAACTCTTGCAAAACAGTCTCCTGCAGTTTCAGTGCAGACCTTAAAGTCCAGGTCCTTATATACAAGGTAAGGTTCGACTTTTCTTATGTCATAAGGAACGCCTGTTGCCCGCAGGACAGGCCCGGAAACTCCAAGGCTCTTTGCAGCATCTGCGGTCAGGACACCTATTCCAATAGTCCGCTCCCTGTAAATCGTATCGGAGTTGAACATTTCCTCGTAATCGCTAATTACTTTCTTGAGGTTGTTCAGGATAGGGATGGCTTTTTCTTTAAATCCCTCCGGCAGGTCGTCGCGTACTCCTCCGAACCTCAGGTAGCTGTGGGTAACCCTTGCTCCTGTGACCATGTCGATCAGGGTGAGGATATCTTCCCTTTCCTTGATGGTGTACATGAACATGGAGACAAAACCGATGAATTCCCCGTACTCTCCCAGACCAAGCAGGTGGCTCTGGAGCCTTGAGAGTTCCTCTACAATGACTCTTATATACTGAGCCCTCTCTGGAGGTTCGAGGCCCAGAAGCTTTTCAACGCAGCCCACATAGCATTCTTCATTTGTCAGGGCTACCAGGTAACAGATCCTGTCAACTATCGTGATGCCCTGAAGGTAAGTCTTATTCTCCAGGATTTTTTCAATGCCTTTGTGAATATAACCCAATTCCACTTCAGCATCCATGATAGTTTCCCCTTTTAACTTCAGGTTTAACCTGAAAGGTCCGGGCTGCATGGGATGCTGGGGGCCCAGGTGTATAATCATTTCATTGGATTCAAGCATTTCTTCCATTTTTCACCCCTCACACAAGGTTTCTTGCTGTCCTGTTCGGAAAACCCTCGTAGTCTTTCCGAAGAGGCCACTCGCCCAGCATATCTTCTGGAAGCACAAGAGCCTTCAGGTTCGGGTGGTTTTTAAAGAATATCCCGAAGAGTTCGTAGGTCTCTCTTTCGTACCAGTTTGCATTCCAGTATACCTGCACAACGGATTCTATTTCCGGGGAGTCCCTGGGCAGTCTTGCTTTCAGCATCAGAACTACAGGATGTTCAAAAGAAGCGATATGATACACTGCCTCTAGCTCGTTCCTCTGGGGATAGTCCACTCCGCACACGGAACAGAGGTGGTCGAATTGAAAGGAGTCCTTAAGGTACTGGCAGACCTCTTTTGCGTTATCTTTGTCCACATATGCCCGGATACGGACCTGAGAGTCGATCCCGGCTTCGGAAATTGCCTCCGGAAATTTCCCGGTTAATGATTCTATAATTGTTCTGGCATCCATTATATTTCCCTCAAAATAAGCCTGAAATCTTCTCAGTATTCCGTTCCCCGGTCTTTTTTGGCTTTTATTTTCTTCTGGAGCTCCACAAATCCCTGGATAAGGGCTTCGGGCCTGGGAGGGCATCCTGGAATGTAAACATCGACAGGGAAGATTTCATCAATGTTCTGCACGGTGCTGTAAGACTCATAAAAAGGCCCGCCGCTGATAGAACAGTCTCCCATGCAGATTACCCATTTAGGAGCAGGCATCTGTTCCCAGAGCCTCTTTAAGGCTGGCAGGTATTTTTTTGTCACATAGCCGCTGATGATCATGACATCTGCTTGCCTTGGAGAGTTCCTTGGAATGATCCCAAAACGGTCAGTATCATAATGTGCACAGCCCGTTGCAATCATTTCCACACCGCAGCAGCCCATGGGTTGGGTCATGAACCAGAGCGAGTTTTTCCGCCCCCAGTTGATCAGGTCCTGAGCCCTGGTCTTCTTGAGGAAATTGTGGATTGCACTCGTGGTTGTTGTTATGACTCCAGGGATTTCTTCTTCCGGGATCTCCTTTGAGATATTCGTTTTTGTCTCCTTCACTTCACCCATGTAAGGGCCTCCTTCTTCCAGAGATATACGTATCCGAAGAGCAGTATGAAGATAAATACAAACATCTCAACCACTGCAATTGAAGTAATCCCATGCCCTTTATAGACTGTAGCCCACGGGTAAAGGAAAAGAACCTCAATATCAAAAAGGACAAAAGCAATCGCATAAAGATAATACTCTACATTGAACTGGATCCTTGCAGTCCCGGTAGGAATAGAACCCGATTCGTATGTCGTGTATTTGCTGGCTGCTTTGCTCCTCGGACTCAGTTGCTTTACCATGAACATTGTCATGGGAGGCATAATCAGTCCCACGGCAAGAAATATAGCAACCGGTATATAGCTATCAATTATTCCAGACATTGTATCACCTATCCAAAGTGCAGCAATCTGAAATTGCAGCGTCGCATGATCCTGATTTTCTAGTTTTCAGATGTGCGGACAAAAAAAACTGTAACACGGATTCCGGTTCTTTAAAAACCCCTTGGTCCGAAAACAGGTCCTATATAGAGAATGCCTGTATTCAGGTGCCTTTTTGATAGATATGGCTCTTGAATTCGGACATCCTGAATCCCAAGCCTTGAAAAATTTACTTTTCATTGCCTGAGATTATATGATAAATTGCCGAAAGTCAGGAGGTATCCATCCTTCCGGTGACTTGGATTCAATTAGCGTGAAAGTATTATAGTTAATAATTAAAATTACAGGTAGCTATGTTAATTCTGCAAATAAATCAGGGGATATTTATAGTTATTTGCTAGATAATTAATATTATATAAATATTGAGTTTAAATAATTAAAACTCTCTTATTAAAATATAGATATGTTGAAAAAATTAGAGGAAAAACTCTGATCGGGTCACGAAATTATATATACACCATAAATATGTTATTAATTTTTAACAGCCGTAGAATTCCGGGAATTAATTTCCTGAAATCACAAATTTTCTCCGGAAATGGTAAGAAATTATATATCTCAACTAATTATTTTAATCTCCTTAAAAAATCCATGAATATATATGAATAATAGTGATGAATGTGGATAGCACAGGCTTCTGGAGGCAACTCCTGGTATGAAAAAAATAAGGAACTTAGAATGCTGAAAATTTACTACGTAATCAATGCATCATTCCACGTGTACTGAGTATAATATACTCTGAAGTTGTATTATATTCTAAAGTTGTATTATATTCCGAAGAGGATAATTTCATAGTATATTACCTGTTGCATATTACGACTGGCGTATATTTATCAGGGGAGTTCTGCTCATCTTGATGTCAAGAATGTGTAAGCGACACGGTATACCAATACATTATAATAAGTCTTTTCACGATAGAAAACTGGTGGAACGCATGAAGATAAATGATAACTGTGTAGGGTGCGGCCAGTGCGCTTCTTTTTGCAAAAAGGGAGCAATAGAAGTAAAGGGTAGAGCATGGGCTACTGATGCCTGCGTGGAATGCGGGATGTGCATCCCCTACTGCCCGGTGAAAGCCATAGAGGTTCCGGCATGAAAACGATTGTCATCGGGGCAGGGCTTGGAGGGCTTTTAAGCGCTGCCCGTTTATCAAAAGCAGGGCATGAGGTTGAAGTTTTTGAAAGGCTCCCTATCACAGGAGGCAGGTTTACCAATCTCAGTTACAAAGGGTTCCAGCTATCGAGCGGAGCTTTCCATATGCTTCCTCATGGACCAGGAGGTCCGCTTGCCAGGCTACTCAGGGAAATAGGGGCTGATGTAGATATAGTGCGGTCAGAAATGACCAGTATACGTGTGCCTCTCAAGAAAGGGAATCCAGATTACGTGAAAGGCTTTAAAGATATTTCTTTTAATGATTTTCCTTCGCTTCTTTCCTATAAAGACCGTATGAAAATAGCTCTCTTGACCGTGAGTACGAGAAAGAACCGCCCTTCGGGAAGCACACTTCAGGCCTGGATAAAGACCCAGGTCAATGATGAGTGGCTGATTAAATTTGCCGATTCTTTCTGTGGCTGGGCTCTCAGCCTGAAAAGCGACGAAGTCCAGGTAGAAGAGATTTTTGAGATAATTGAAAATATGTACCGGTTCGGAGGTACAGGTATCCCTAAAGGAGGTTGCAAAGGGGTTATTGATGCTCTTGAAGCGGTTATTTTTGCAAATGGAGGAAAAATACATACCGAGCAGGAAGTCTCAAAAATTCTGATTGATAATGGGAAGGCTGCAGGGGTAATTGTTGAGGGCAAAAAATATGAAGCTGACATTGTTATCAGCAATCTCGGCCATGCTGCAACCGCTTTGCTCTGCGGTGAAGCCCTTTCCAGAGAGGCGGATGCAGGTTACCTTAAAATGCTTGAGACCCTCAAACCCTCTGCAGGCATAAAGATCTGCCTTGCCGCAGACGAGCCTCTTGTAGGGCACGCCGGAGTACTTTTGACTCCATATACAAGGCGCATAAACGGGGTCAATGAAGTTACTCAGGCTGACCCGAGACTGGCCCCTCCCGGAAAGCACCTTACCATGTCCCACCAGTATGTCGCCCCTGAAGATGTAAAGAACCTCGAATCCGAAATCGAAATGGGCCTTGCGGACCTTAAAGAGATTTTTCCGGGTAAAAGGTATGAAGTCCTTCTTATCCAGTCATACCATGACGAGTGGCCTGTAAACAGGGCGGCTTCGGGTACGGACCCTGGAAATAAAACTCCTTTTTCCGGACTCTATGTCGTTGGAGACGGAGCCAAAGGAAAAGGAGGCATAGAAGTAGAAGGAGTAGCTCTCGGCGTGGCGTCGGTTATGGGAAAAATCTTGAGTTGAAGCCAAGAAACCAGATTCAGCAGGTGTTTTACATTCCATCGAAAAAAATCCCTTTCGTAACTTATTCAAAAAACGTTTTCATCCCTGTAACCAATATCTGCAGAAACCAGTGCGGTTACTGCGGATTTCAGCGGAAACCCGGACAGCCCGGAGCCCGGCTCATGAAGCCTGAAGAGGTTTTTTCTATCCTTAAAAACGGGGTGAAGGCAGGATGTACCGAAGCCCTTTTCACGTTCGGAGAGCGTGCAGAAGAAGTATCCGGATACAGCACAATGCTTGAAGAGCTTGGCTATTCCTCCACTATTGAATATGTGCTTTTCCTCTGTGAAACTGCAATCGATATTGGAATTCTCCCTCATACTAATGCAGGAATAATGACCCGCTCTGAACTTAAAGCTTTAAAGCCCCTGAATGCGAGTATGGGGCTGATGCTTGAGAGCACGGCAGTTCTGGATGCCCATAAAGACTGCCCCGGAAAAATTCCGGAAACCAGGCTTGAGACAATCCGGGATGCCGGAAAACTGGAGATCCCTTATACTACAGGCCTCCTTATAGGGATAGGGGAGAGCAGGGACGATAGAATAGAATCGCTTGAAGCAATAGCAGACCTTCACAGGGAGTACGGGCACATTCAGGAAGTAATTATCCAGAATTTTGCCCCAAAGCCAGGGACTGCCATGGAAAATTTCCCTGAGCCGACTGTGGAAGAGATGATGGATGCTGTAGCTCTTGCAGCCAGGATCCTGCCTCATGACGTGGCAGTCCAGGTTGCCCCCAACCTCATAGACCCCAGAGCACTTATCGCAAAGGGAGTAACAGACCTTGGAGGCATATCTCCTCTTACAATTGACTGGATCAACCCCGAAGCAGAATGGCCCGACGTAAAGAACCTGCAGAAAAAGCTTGGGGACATTCCGCTTAAAGAACGCCTGCCAGTTTACCCTCAATATGTGAAAAATGGGTGGTATTCGGAAAGGATTGGCAGCCTCATCGAACGGCTCTCTGATAGGGAGGGTTACAGGAAGCAGCCCTGAACAGAGAACGCGGAGGATTTAGAAAATGAACAGCAAAATTCCCGAAGACCTCATAGAACGTGCATACCAGGGGAAGAGCACAAAAGAAGACGCACTTCTGCTCCTGGATGTACCTCCTTTCGAACTTTTCAGATTTGCTGACGAACTCCGCGACCTTGCAGTAGGAGACACAGTGACTTACGTTGTGAACAGGAATATAAATTTCACAAGCCGCTGTGTAGGTACCTGCGGTTTCTGTGCATTCAGGACAAACAACGGTAAGGTCCTCAGCATTGAAGAAATTATGGAAAAGGTTAGAGAGGCCGAGAAGGCAAAAGCTACTGAAGTCTGTATCCAGGGAGGTCTGCTTCCGGATGTGGGCCTGGACTTTTACCAGGGGATTGCAGAAGCCATAAAAGCCGAATTCCCGGAAATGCATATCCATTCTTTTTCGCCTATGGAGGTCTACCACGCCTCCCGAATAAGCGGAATACCGGTAAAAGAAGCCCTCAGGAGGCTCAAAAGAAGCGGGCTTGATACCATACCAGGGACAGCAGCTGAAATCCTCTCAGATCGCGTGCGGAAAATAATCTGCCCATCAAAGCTCAGTGCTGCGGAATGGGTCGGTGTAGTCAAACAGGCACATGCTGCGGGAATTCCTACCACGGCAACCATGATGTACGGGCACGTTGAAACTCCTGAAGAGAGAATAGATCATATGCTGATCATCAGGGAGATCCAGAAAGAGACCGGGGGGATTACAGAATTTGTGCCCCTGCCTTTTATGCCCTACAACAATCCTGTAGGGGAAAAAATGATTCGGGAAGGCCGATATGCTACTACGGGCCTTGAGGATCTTAAAATCTATGCAGTATCCCGTATACTCTTCCACGGGTACGTGGACAATATCCAGGCAAGCTGGGTGAAACTGGGAAAGAAACTTGCCCAGTTTTCTCTCCTCTGCGGAGCCAATGACCTCGGCGGCACACTGATGGAAGAAAGCATTTCCAGATCAGCAGGGGCCTGCCATGGGGAAATGATCACTGCGGACGAGCTGGAATGGATGATCCATGGAGCCGGGAGAACCCCGAAAGAAAGGACAACCCTTTACAGGGGAGCGCATGAGCTGGCTTCCAGGAAGCATGGAAGGACTGCAGGATGCGGGATTTCCGAATAAGCCTGACAGCCAGGTAACAGTCAGGGAAATGATGGAATTAAAAAAAGGATGATCGGATGTACACGAAAAAACCGACAACTCCAGAAGACGTAATTGAAAGGGCATACCAGGGAAAATGCACTAAAGAGGATGCCCTCCTCCTGCTCGAAGGAAACCCGTTTGAGCTGTTTGAGCTAGCCGATGACCTGCGTGCCAGTACGGTAGGCGATGCTGTCAGTTATGTGGTGAACAGGAATATCTATATCACAAATAAATGCATCGGAAACTGCGGGTTCTGCGCCTACAGGACAGAGAAAGGATATATCCTGAGCGTCGAAGAGATCCTTAATAGAACAGGAGAAGCCATAAAAGCCGGAGCTGTGGAAATCTGCATTCAGGGAGGATATACCCCGGAAGCTGATATGGAGTTTTATCTTGAGATTATAGAATCAATAAAAGCCGAATTCCCTGACCTGTGCGTTCATGCCCTGTCCCCTATGGAAGTGAATTATGCAGCAAGAATCTCAGGCATGTCCGTTGAAGAAGCCCTGTGCAGGCTTAAAAAAAGCGGGCTTGACTCCCTTACCGGGACTTCGGCCGAGATCCTTTCCGACAGGGTGAGAAAGATCATCTGCCCCGGAAAAATCAATACCCAGCAGTGGATTGATACCATAACTGCAGCACATAAAGCAGGTATTTCCACCAATGCCACCATTATGTACGGGCACGTCGAGACCCTCGAAGAGCGCCTGGACCATGTGTTTACTATCCGTGAGATCCAGAAAGAGACCGGCGGGTTTACTGAACTTATCCCGATGTCCTTTTTGCCCTACAATAACCCGATAGGGGAAAAGATGCTTGCATCCGGGAAATTCTCAAGCACAGGGCTTGAAGACCTTCAGCTCATAGCTATTTCCCGCGTAATTTTGCATTCTCATGTTAAAAATATCCAAGCTACATGGGTAAAATTAGGAAAAAAACTTGCTCAGGTAGCCCTGCAGTGCGGAGCAAACGACCTCGGAGGCACGCTTATGGAAGACCAGATCTCAACAGCGTCCGGGGGCAGCCACGGAGAATACGTATCCCCTGCAGAGTTTGAATGGATGATTAAAGGGGCAGGAAGAGTTCCCATGCAGAGAGATACTCTTTACCGGAAGGTAGAACCCAGATTTTCAGAACAGGAACGCCTGCTTCCTAATTATGCAAGAGCAAAAATGGGCAGCAAAGAATAAAAAACGAAAATGAAAAACGAAAATATGCAGGAGTCCAGATGAGAGCTGTAATCCCCTACAAAAAAGCCGGTGCAAAATCCAGGTTATCGCCTGTCCTGAGCTTGCAGGAAAGGGAAGAGTTTGTAGAACTCATGTTGAACCAGGTAATAGATTCCCTCACAGAAGCCGGAATAGAAAATGTCGATATTCTCAGCCCTTCAGTCTACGGACTTGAAGCCATGAAGAAAGCAAGAGTTCTGCTGGACGAAAAAGACCTGAATGAAGCCCTTAACAGGTACCTTGAAGAAGCAGAAGGACCTGTCCTGATTGTTATGGCGGATCTTCCTCTCCTTTCTCCGGAGCATGTAAAGGAGATAACCTCAACTGAAAAGGATATCTGCATCGTCCCCGGAAAAGGCGGAGGTACGAATGCCATTTTTATAAAGAACCCTTCGAAGTACAGAGTAAGGTATTACGGTTCGAGTTTTCTAACCCACTGCTCGATCGCAACGGATTCAGGTCAGAACTTTGAAATCTATGATTCCTTCCTGGCAGGCACGGACATAGATGAGCCTGAAGACCTGGTAGAACTCCTCATACACGGAAAGGGACCTGCAAAGGACTACATTAACCGGAAGTTCAAACTCGCCGTCAGCAGAGGAAGAGTTAGACTGGTCCCACTTTGAATCCCATAGAGTAAACGTGTTGCCAGCCAGTCCAGGCGGCTTTTCAAAAAAGAAAGTTTCCACAATTTGGAATTTCTTTTTTTGAATTCTTTTTTATGGCTAAGTCCCTGAACCAGAGAATTCTCACATGCCTGCACTTACAGGTGAGGAATTTACAGAGCTGCATGTTCGATTAACCGATTCCGGAGAAGTTTCTGTTTTTGTATCTGTTCACTGAGACACATGTTGTGTATGATAAACTTTTATTTTGTTTTTGTTTAATGAGTATAGGACTTACGCACTGGAAGTACAGAATCATGTACAGTAGACGCTGCAATTAAACTCGTGATTTAGACAGTTGAAGGTTTAATGATATTGGTTTCTCAGTTCAACTGCGTAAGTCCTAGAGTATATGTTATAGTGAATCATATCTGATTTAATCCATATTAATAGCCCTAATTTGCCTTTATTTCTTCATAATTTAAGGGAATATGTTTATAATTGGTTTAATTGACGCCTATTCCAAATTTGAGGCAGCAGACGATAAGAGCGGTATGAACTACCAGAATACCTTCCAATATTTATTTTTCGAGACTTACGGATTTAGATCAGCAAACAATAATGCAAGTGATAAATGATAGTAATAATTATATGAATATTTCTTCAATTTTGTATTAAATAACTTAGTAGAATTAATACTTAATGGATTAAATTTAATTAAATTTCAGATTTAAGATACCTTTAAATAACTGTTACTCTTATTATATCTTTGGTCGGAGACATAAATAAAATTATGAAAACGATTGCATTGTGACCTGCTGTAAAAATCCTGCAGCCTTAGCTTATACCTGGAAAAGCAATAAGTAATCCCAATTTGGGAAGCAGGACTTGTGAGACATATCCGGCTGTCAATCTTGTATTATTTTTGAATGCTCTGTGCTTACTGCACAGTACCGCTCGGCGGTTCCCCATTAAGCCGTTGAGGATGACCTGGCCAAAGAATAAAATGGAGCCTGGCCAGACTCTTAATTGTACTATTTTGGATTCTCTTGCACTATTACTGGATAGTATCGATTGGCAAACTTTTCCAAAAAAACTGCAGAGAATGGAATAGTACAATAGATGTTAAAGTGCGGGAAGAACTCGAAATATAAAATCAACATAAAACAAGGTAGATTTAAAAAATGCAAAAAATTAAAGGAGTAGTATAATGAATGGAAAATCTAATTTAAGTTGGCGCATCGGAATGATTATGATGCTCCTGTGCGCAGCGCTTGTTATG
>ENA-UOOK01004211-UOOK01004211.1-fermentation-metagenome-genome-assembly--contig:-NODE-4211-length-15647-cov-77.439905_pt1 | contig 15647 bp, 13 predicted proteins | sample MGYA00245777_ERZ724023 | MGnify/ENA primary metagenome ERZ724023 (study PRJEB28704, sample SAMN03018312) | fermentation metagenome | biome: anthropogenic terrestrial biome; feature: soil...
AACCCTCACAGGCACAATTGACAATGAAGGCAATATCGGTCCCATAGGCGGGGTAGTAGAAAAAGCGCAGGCAGTAAAAGCCGGAGGCAAGACCCTTTTCCTTGTCCCTGAAGCAAACAGTGAACTTGTTACATACAAATATGTAGAAAGGAAGGTAGGAGGCTTTACTCTTATTGAGAGGAAGCCTGAAGTAGTAGATACTGAGAAGTATATAGAGAAAAATGTGGGAATCGATGTCGAATATGTTAATACGATTGATGATGTACTGAGGTATGAGAAATAAAATCCCGTTTACAAAATATAAAAATCATAACTCTACTGTGATTTAGATTGGTTTTTTGGGGGTTTTTCTACCCGAAACCCATTTTTGCTACTACAAACCGGTTTCTCGCAGTTTTCAGGAAGCATTCGAAATATGAAGTGCCGAAATAATACTAAAGCGCTGAAAATACTAAAACACTGAGATAATACTAAAGCACTGAAATAACATAAAAATACTGAAATACTAGGAAAATATCGAAATATTACTGAAAAACAACTTTTTATCGTTATGTCACCCGAAATCACACCTATTATTGAAGAGCCTGCTCTTATTGTGGCTAATACCGAAACCTCACTGGTAGTTGCCGATATTCATCTAGGGATCGAGTGGGATCTGTACAGGAGCGGGATCAATTTGCCCAGCCAGATGGAATCACGGTTGGATAGGATTCTGGGCTATATCCAGGCAAATTCTCCTGATAGAGTAATACTTCTCGGCGACGTGAAACATAATGTTCCTCAGGTCTCCTGGCAGGAAAAAGACGAGATTCCTCGATTCCTTGAAGCCCTTGCAGAACACACACATGTGGATATTTTCCCTGGAAATCATGACGGAGGAATCGAGCTTCTTTTCAACAGGCAAAAGGATATCAGGGTTCATTCCACACGAGGAGCTGTTCTTGATGGGATAGGATATTTCCATGGGCATACCTGGCCTGCACCTGAACTTCTGGCTGCTTCTCATATCATTGTTGCCCACAACCATCCTGCAATTCGTTTTACGGATTCATTCGGTTACTCCATAGTTGAACCTGCCTGGATCAGGACAAGGTTCAATACGGGTGTAATGAAGGAGCGTTTCGGAAGCCTTGATTTTGAAAATCCTGTACAGTGGGCAGATCCTGAACTCTTTGTAATGCCTGCTTTTAATGAACTTTGCGGGGGCGTGCCCTTTAACGAATCTACTCAGAAAGATCTGCTGGGCCCGGTTTTTTCCTCAGGCGGGATTGAACTTGAGGCTTCCGAAGTGTATTTACTTGATGGGACCAGGTTAGGAATACTCAGGAATATTAAGAAGTTGCCGCATACAAGGGCTAGGACCCGGGCTGCAGGAAAGAATCATAAAAAACCTGAATGTTCTAGATTATGAAATTTTTATATATTCTTTAAATAAGATACAAAGATTTTATTTATTATATCAATTCTTTTTCTCAATGTTTATATAAAATGCATGGGTCTATTGGAAAAATAAATGTAAGGAATCAGGCTAATAAACAGTCATTACTCCAGATTATTAGGAACTTAAGCTATCAGCTGCCAGGATAAGTATTGAATTCACTTGCCTCCTGAAGCCTCCCTTCCACAGTGGGTGCCTGAGCTGGTTTGTTGATTACTGATTTACTTGTTCCAATCTGATTTACTTGTTCCAATTTATTGGTTATTGATCCATCACTCATTGATTTTGATTGATTATTGGTAAGTTGTTGACCCGTCACATGATACTAATTGACCACTGATTGACTTTTCATCAATTACCGATAATCACTAATAAATTTACTGAGTGATTTACTTGCATTCACCCTAAAAGGACGTACTGATTCGATGAGCATAGAACTTAATAACACGGAAATATCGGATAAAATCCCCCAGTCCGACAATAATGTTACTCTGTCTGAAAATAATAATTTATTAGATACCAGGGTTTTTGATGAATCAAAACTTGCAAAACTAAACGGCATCAGAAGCCAGGGACTTAACCCATATCCCCACAAATTCGAAAAGAAAGGGGATATCTGTGAAATCTTGAAAAAATTTGAAGACTTTGAAAAGAATGAAGGTTTAACGGTCAGAACCGCAGGAAGGCTTTACAACATTCGCAAGCTTGGAAAAATGATATTTGCCGATCTTGGAGACCAGGGAGGCAGAATTCAGATTACTTTAAGGAAAGGAGATCTTCCTAATGAGGATTTCGAGATTTTTAAAACCTTGGTCGATTCGGGAGATATTATAGGTATTCAGGGCGAACTTTTCAGGACAAAAAGGGGTGAAAACTCCATCAGTGTGTCTGAATTTTCCCTGCTCTCAAAATCCCTCTGCGCCTTGCCCGAAAAATTCCACGGCTTAAAAAACATTGAAACCAGGTACAGGAAAAGGTATCTTGATCTTATAGTCAATACTGAGAAGCGAGAGATTTTCATAATGAGGAGCAAACTCATCTCCGAGATCAGGCGATACCTTACTGACAGGGAATTCCTGGAGTTTGAAACTCCAATACTCCAGAATGTGTACGGAGGTGCAAATGCAAGACCTTTCATGACTTTCCATAATTCCCTTGGGCAAAACCTCTTCCTGAGAATAGCTCCTGAACTCTACCTTAAAAGGCTTGTTGTTGGCGGGTACGAGAAGGTCTTTGAGATCTCCAAGAATTTCAGGAATGAAGATATCGACACAACCCATAACCCTGAGTTCACCATGATAGAGGTCTATGAGGCTTACAGAGATTACAATGACATGATGGACTTAACCGAAGGCATGATCTCGGAACTCGTGTTCAAGCTGACTGGCAGCTACGAAGTCAAAATGGGCGAAAACATAATTAATCTCCGTTCCCCCTGGAAGAGAATTTCCATGGAAGATGCCTTAAAAGAGTATGTCGGACTTGATATTTTTGCCCATTCGCTTGATGAACTGAAGCAAATTGCAATCGAAAACAGGATCGATGATTACGAAAAGGCAAAAACTTACGGAGAATTCCTTGCCCTGCTCTTTGAGGGTCTGGTAGAGGACAAGCTGATAAACCCGACTTTCATCTACGATTTCCCTGTGGAAAATTCCCCGCTTGCCAAAAGCCACAGGTCAAAAGAAGGCTTTGTTGAGAGATTCGAGCTTTTCCTCAATGGCTGGGAACTGGCAAACGGCTATTCCGAACTGAACGACCCTCTTGAGCAGGAAAAGAGGTTCGAAGAACAGGACAAAAAAAGAAAGCTCGGAGACCTTGAAGCCCAAACTGTTGACTATGACTTTATAAATGCCCTTGGGTATGGACTACCCCCAACCGGAGGCATGGGTCTCGGAATCGACCGTCTTACCATGATTCTTGCAGGTCTGGAGTCCATCAAAGAAGTAATTCTATTCCCGCAGATGAAAAGAGAAGACTGAGTTCATGTTTGAAAATATTTGTTTTAATCTAATCAACTTAAAAATTAGGAGAAAAAGTCAAGGAGAAAAGGGCAAGCCGAAAATGTCAAGGGAAAAAGCCCAAAAACAAGGATGTAAAACTGAATAATTAAGGGAAAAACTTGTTCTTTTTAAGAACAGGTTCTTCATTGGACTTTTTCCCTTTGATAATTTTACATTAACGTTTAGCAGGTCTTATTCGGAAGTTGCATTCACATACCTTGTCATGTTACTTCCAGCGTCGTCCTTTCCTTTAAAGATCCAAACCGGTTTATAGAATTCCTGTTTTTCTCCCGGGGTATCCGAGTAGTAACCAATTTTTATTTCGTTGATTTCTGCAGGCTTGTTCAAGCTTTTCAAAGGTTGAACGGAATCTCCATGCTTGAGTTTTTCTATTGCAGCGTTTGCATCAATAATTGATACTTCCCCAGCTTTTTCAACTTCTCTCCAGGTTTTGAAGAAATAAACAATTTCCTCTTTTTCTCCAATGCAGACTTCCATCGAGTCCCCAGGGCCGACAATTGGGTAACCGTCAAGGTTTCGGTTATATGAGACTCTTACGAACACAGGTGTTTCTTTTTCAACAGAACCCTTGTTTTCGTCTACTGTTTTGATAGTAAACGTTTCCACATTACTTATGTAGGCGTCATCTGACAAGGTATTACGTTTTCCAAGGAACTCATTTGCAGTTTTGACCGCTTCCTCTTCGGAAGGAAGATATTCTCTGGGAATAACAACCTTGTCTACACTTTCATGAATTTTATCTTCATTCATAACCTTATAATACGGAAGGGTTTTTCCAATTTCAGGAGCTTGAGCATTGACTACTATTTCATTACTTAATCCAGAACCTTTCATTTTTTCTGCATCAGAGAAAGCTACAGCATTTGACTCAGGGTCTATTACAAAATAAGCGACGCATGCTCCTAAAACAAGCATTAAAAATGTTAATGAAACCATTTTATTCAAATTAGCACCCCCATGAATTATATGCATACAAAGAATCATCTGGACTTTCATTTGGTTCCATGGTACCCTGACCATTAAGGTGATCATAAACGAATTGGTCATCAGTATCTGCTATCGCAACAGCTGTCACACTTGAGTCAAATGTTTCTACTGTAGCAAATAGCCATGCATCAACGATCTCATCATCGTTATTTATTGTTTCCTCAAAAAATCTATCGAGCAGAGCTGTAGAAGTTGGAACAGTGGAACTAAAGCCTAAAATACCATGCCCATACTTTAGAGCTTTTGCCCATTCATTAACATCGTGTAACACCTCACAACTGGCTATCATGACCCATTAATTATTCTGATCCCATTTTTTATTGACCTCTGAAGCTTGTACATCGCCCGTGCTGCTATATGAAGCCCAATTATACAGACAGATCTCAGATACAAGGCCTATTTGATCAGATCCGTGGCCCGTATGATAATGAAAATCAGCACTGTCCAAACCTGTATATCCACTGTTACTTGATCCAAAATCTGTTTCATCCACATTAGTTTCAGTTGCATAGAATGCCCGGGACCAGCCAGCAACAGTGTTTAACCAATAGTCAACTTAACCAATAGTCAATTCGTGCACACTCTGGTTCTAAATTTAAAGGACTAAGATTAGTGTAACTGTTTATTCTAGTCATTGAGACGAATATGCACTAGCATTGGATATTGTCAAGCTAACAAGAAGGACTAAGATAACAAATTTACTTGCCATCTTTTTGTTCATAGTATATACCCCATTAATTATTTTTCACTTTATTTATCTCTCTGTTTTTGGTTTTGATATAAAAAGTAATATCCAAAAACTACTATAAGTACTTAATTACTTATAAACAATTGTTATACTGTCTTATACATATCAAAATTAATATATTTTATCTCTTATAATGATATCCATTTTAATAACTAAAAAATAAATTCCTGTCTATTTTTGTTTCTGATTAAAATATAAAATCATTAACACTTTATTTGTACTTTGTAATTCTACAATTGTCTTATATAATCAACCAAAAACTACCAAAGTTGAGTTATTAACTATTTAATTAGAGGTTAAGTATAATAACGAACGTACTTGATTGTATATTCTTTTCAGTGAAGCAGTGTGCTAATTTTTCTGTAAAATTATAAATTTTAATATACTTTTGATTCAATACTTCGATATAGGTAAGTCTGTTTACATACAATGTTCAAAAAATTGACTTTGAATTCAAAGCAAATTTGAGACACTGCCTCTTTATGTGTAAATCTTTTTTATGAATTTAATGAGCTCGTAAGTCTATCAAATTTGCCTTTAAAGCGTAAATATTTTTATATGTTGGGAACAAATACCTTATATAACACCGAGATAATCAAAGGAAAAAAGTCAATGTTATAAAAAATTTTTCTGCTTTATCTTGTACTCTTTGTAAATTTTATTTAATTTTATAACTGTTCATATACCATAAAATGAGTCAACTAACACCATTTTGGTCATAGAAATCTGTCTAATAAGAGATTCATAGCAAAATTAGAAATGCCATCATTTAGCATCGGTTTACAAAGCCGACTGAAATCTATTGTAAATGCCAAAAACTCTAAAGTTACGGCTTTTGAAATCGGTTACGGTACCTGAATAATTAATTAATTAATTTTTATATTTTGTAGACAGCAACATATAAAGAAATTTGGATAAAATTGTTTTTAACAGGAAGAAATATTTATGAAATCTTTTGAGCATTTACATCGTTCAAAAGGTATAAACGTTTCAAGATTATATCCACATATCTGGATCTGGGTTCTTACAATTCTTGAAGTGTTAATTGCATATTTTTTAATAACAGTGATTTCTAAAAAATTTTTAGCCGAACCTCCAATCTTTATACATTTTCTGGGGCTTTTTTTGGGTTTTTGCTACATCACTTCTATGCTCTTTTTTTACCGAATTCCCAATGGAAGTAGCTCAGAATGTCTATGGGACTGTATAGTAATCTGGATAATTGCATTATTTGGTGTACCACTTATCTTTTTAGCATGGTTCTTATCTCCTCTTAAGGGATTGATTTTGGGACTTTATTTTATTGCACTAATAATGTTTACTCATTGGAGTTTTAAATATTATAATTCAAAATTGAGTTCTCTATATCATCGAGTAAAATTTTTTGAATTTATAATAAGGAAAATTTATTTCTTGAAAGAAGGTAAAATCGAAAATAATTTAATCAGAAAAAAGTTCATCATGAGTCTAAAACTATCTTTGTTTTATTCAACACTTGTAATATTAATCGTGGCTTTAATGGTAAATTTCTCTTTTGTAACTGACTTTCATCTATATGAGTCTCTCCCGATTAGTAAGATGATTTATAACGTTATAGAAGTTCAAAAATTCGCTCTCACTATGAGTTTGGCTGGATTTTTGATCGCATTTTACATTACATCATGTATATCGTTGACTTCTCACTTCGTGCTAAGAAAATCAAATACTTTAAAACAGTGAATATTTATATACAATTATAATCTCTTATCTTCTTAGATATTATCTCGTTACTTAAGATTGGTCTGCGATCTTTTTCAGTAGCTTTCATCTAACTCTAGTGCTTATCCTTTCTCACATTCCTTTTAAGGGTTATTACTCTTTTTCCATTAGCAAAGGTGTTACAAAATTCCCCTAAAAAAATATTCAATCTTTTGTCTAAATTAGAATTAAAGGCATAAAATATCGTAAATTTTATTTAGAAGGAGTATTGATCCTTCTCTAATAATGATTACAAAAACTCCGCTTATATCATTAAGCGAAGATCTCAAATTGAAATTATTATCTGAAGATGAATTTCTTCCCAAATTTTTCCTTAACTTGTCAAAATGTTGAGTTAATAAACAGATCCAGTGCCCGGAAATGCTCTCCTTGAAAATGTATACCCTTGGAGCCAGGCTTTATCTCTTTGTCCGACAACCCTAAAACCGAAGGATTTTAGGAGAGATGGTTGATAATCTTCTCTGCAATTAAGGAGGGTCTATCTTTTCTCACCTCGAATACAAAGCTGTTTTTTACATTCCATCTCCGGAGCACAGCTTCAAGCAGGCTTTTTCGCACCACCCAGATCATCGGGAAATCCACGAGAGATCTCAACCTGTCCACACTTTCGGCCCAGATCTCCCCGTTCAGTTCGAAGCGGCCTATTTCATCGATTACAACAAGGTCTTGATCTACTTTTTCCGAGGTTAAAAGGGCATTCTTTCCATGAAACACCCCGTCAGGGTTGAAGTAAAAGGAACCATTCCTAATCCAGGCCCTGTTTTCTTTGTTGCAGAGTTCAACTGATTTTCCTGTCCAGAGATCCTTTACGGTAAAGCCGTATCTTGTGCCGTCCTTTATTTTTCCGGAGGCCAGGATTCCTGAATAGCGAATCCCTTTTGCTCCGAGAAAGCAAAGAGTTTCGGTAAGGAGGGTCGTTTTTCCCTCACCCGGCTCCCCGGTTATTATAAATATCGGTTTATGGGCTTTATGTTCCGGGTAATTCACATTTCCTGGCATCATTTTTTCGGACACTGTTTTTCCTCACATTATATTTTTCAATTTAATTTTAGGGGCCGTTCTATAGGCCTTTTTAGGGACAGTTCTATCGATAGTTATATGCACTGTTTTATGGGCTGTTCGATAGGCTGTCTCACAGATCATTTTACTGATAATTCTCAAAAAACTATATATATCGATATGTTTATCCAAACACAACTGTTGCGCAATTCCGGAATATATCAAAAAAGAAAATGCTATTTCACCCTCAGATTTTTCAGGAGCTTAGAATGATACAATATGGATCTTCATCGTCATTATGCGCGCTCGCCCTGGTTTTTGCGTGTGTGCTGCTTTCGATACTCCCGGGCCAGGCTCTTGCAGCCGGAACAGACTCCTCCTTTACGGTCGAGCGAACGCTTCAGTCATCTGTGGCTCCGGGTTCGGAGCTTGAAGTGCAGCTGAATATATCGGGTTTTGAGACAGGGGGCATTGTTGAAACACTTCCAGAAGGGTTCATCTATCTCAATAGCTCCCTGCCTGAAACCCAGGTGCGAGCCAAGGGACAACATATCATTTTTGCTCTTCTTGAAGAGGATAAAGTAAGCTACAGCGTAAAAGCCCCTGCTTCAGGAGATGGAATTTTTAGCGGGGAGTGGGAAGAGGTTCTCGAACAGAAGAAAGGAAAAGTACAGGGTAATTCGGAAGTAGTTATCTCATCCTCCTCTTATTCCGAATCTGGGGACTCAACTGGGAAAGCCCGGGATATAGTCTCTAACCCCGGGAATGCCTCTGACCAAAAACCCGGCAGGTTGCCTTTTGCAGGCCCAGGACTTCTAGGAGGGGCAATAGGGCTTGCGGCTGGGTTCAGGGCTCTGGAAAAATCCCGTAAGGAAAAGAAGGGGGGAATTTTGTGAATCTCAAATCCTTTAAATTCAGAATCTTAAAAGAAAACTCTTTGCAACCTGTACGCTCATGGTTTTGCTTATTATTTATCCTGGGCCTTTTTTTGCCGGCCTGTATCCTGCCCGCAGGAGCAAGCGTAATTCCCGGTGATTCCAGCGGTGACACCTGCGTTTCGGACGAGGAACTTGCAAGCTCCATTTTATCCTATATGGAATACAGCTATCTTGGAAAAGAAGAGCCTCATCTCTCGGCGGAAGAGTTATCCCTTGCAGCTCACAACTTCAGGCATATTCCTTACGGCAGGGTGGTAATCCCGGTTTCCTCGGAGGGAGATTTCATCACGCCCAACATCTGGTACAAAATGGGAGTGCCCACAGGCTCTTTGATCTATGAAGGACTTGTAACCCGGAACAGGGACGGTAACTACGACTCCTGGCTTGCAGAAAGCTGGAACTCCTCAAAAGACGCAAAAGTCTGGACTTTCCGGCTCAAAGAAGCAAAATGGCAGGATGGGGAACCGGTAAGCTCCGAAGATGTCAAGTTCACCCATGATTACCTCAAGGATAAAAAGCTCAAGCTTGCTTTTGTGCTCAACTCCGTTGAAAGAGTCGAATGCCCTGATGCGCGGACCGCGATCTTTTATCTTGAAAACCCGGATCCTACCTTCCCGGACAGGCTTTCTCATTCCCCGGGCATTGCCATCTTTCCTAAACACATCTGGGAAAACGTTGAGAATCCCGCAAGCTATGACGAATACGCATCCGGCGATACCCACTTTATAGGGTCGGGCCCTTTCAGGTACAAAGCGGCCGAGAGAGGCCAGTACTTCCTTCTGGAAGCAAATGAAGCCTACCACGGGGATAGCCCCTATGTAAAAGAGGTGGCCCTGAAACTGATCCCGGACGCTTCAAGCCGGCTATTTGCTCTTCAAAGTGGGGAAATCGACGTGCTGCCTGAAATAACTCCCGTAGAGGCAGAGAAACTCAAGGGTAAAGATAACATAAAAGTCTACAACATTCCGGATGCCACGGGCTATGAAATCGCCTTTAACTGCGAACTGTTCCCCACAAACGATCCCCTCTTCAGGCAGGCCTTAAGCCATGCCGTGAACCGGGAAAATGCCTCTAATACGCTGGGAAACGCGGAACCTACGGAGACCGTGTTCTTGCTCCCTGACCTTGCCCATGATTTCGTAAACCCGGACTGCATCAGGAAATATGACTACGACATTGAGAAGACAAGGGCAATTTTTAAGGCATCCGATAACTTTTCCGTGGATTCCGATGGGAAGGTTCGGTATAAAAACGGGGATCAAATTCACCTGAAAATCCCGCTTGGAGGTAAGGCTCACATGAACAGGGCTGATGAAAAAATCCTGAACGCCATAAAAATGGACTGGGAGGATAAACTGGGTTTTGATGTGGAATTTGAGGTCGTTCCAAAGGATATCTACCTTGAAGAGATAGGAGAGAGTCCGATCTTCATAGACGGTATGCCCGGCACCATGCACGACGATGTGGAAGATCTGAATAATTTCTACAGAAGCCCTGCGGGCAGCAACTACTACCACTACGACAACCCCAAATATAACCGGCTGATGGAAGAGTTGAAAAACACAACTGACCGGGACAAAAGGAAGGAAATCGGGTACCGGATGCAGGCCGTCCTGGCCGAAGACGTGCCCACTATTCCGGTCTGCAGTACAGGTACGCTCGTGGCTTACCGCACGGATCGCTTTACGGGCTGGGAATCCGTCATGCCTTTGCAGGCTGGAATCCTGGATAAAAAGGTCTTTTTGAACATCAAACCCGTGAGTTCCCAGGCTTCCTGAATCGAAGTTTGCGGGCGCTTTACTCAAAGCTCGCAGATATATGAATCGATGAGGCGGTTTAAGCTGAGTTTCAGAATCAAAAGCGTATATCTGAATTGAAAAGGCATGGAGGGAAAAAATGGTTTTAGAGATTGGGAACAGGTATATCCTGAGAAGGTTTTTCTCAGGTCTGCTGGCTTTCCTTCTCAGCATTACCCTCACTTTTTTCCTCCTCCGCTCTTTGCCCGGGGATTATATGACCGATCTGTTGCTGGAAATCGGAAGATATGCCCCGCCTGAACTGGTAGCTTCCTTCAAACATGAGGTTGGGCTGGATCTGCCCCTGCCCGAGCAATACCTCCTCTACCTTACGGGCATCCTGAAAGGCAACTGGGGACATTCTTTTGAATATGGGCTTCCGGTTTTTTCCCTTATCCGGGAAAAACTATACTGGACCCTTGTGCTGCTTTTACCTTCGAGTCTCCTTTCTGCGGGCTTGGGCATGGGGCTTGGGGCCTACTCGGGTTGGAAAAACGGTTCGAAAACGGATGCTTTCCTCCTCCATTCCCTGGTTTTTGTAGGAGCGGTTCCCTCTTACTGCTGGGGCTTTGCCGGGCTTTTCATATTCAGCTTCCGACTGGGGCTGCTGCCTTTTGGGGGCTACGTGAGCCTGCCGGGTACGGAACCTGCCGGGCTTTTCCGGCATGCCCTCCTGCCCGTGTTGACCCTTACCCTCTGCTCGGTTCCGGGGATCTATTACCTTATGCGAAACTCCATGCTCGATACCCTGGGGGAAGATTATATCCTGGCCGCAAGGGCAAGAGGTTTTTCCGAGAGCCGGATTCTTTTTCAGCATGCTCTCCCTAACTCCATCCTGCCCGTGCTGACCATGACCTCTCTGCACTGCGCCCACATGCTTGCGGGCAGCGTCTTCATAGAAACCATCTTTGCCTGGCCGGGGCTTGGGCTACTTACATATTCCGCTCTCGAAACCCATGACCTGCCCCTTTTGCAGGGGATTTTCCTGGTTGATACCCTGCTCATAATCATCGCCAATCTCACCGCCGATCTACTCTATCCCCTGATAGACCCGAGAATCAGAAGCCGAATTAGGGGGGAGTAAGCTGGCAGGAGGAAGTGAGCTGTTCCGGGAAAAAGCCTTTCTTGCTGGCCTTGCCCTTTTGCTGCTTTATTTGCTCGTAGCCCTCCTGGCTTCCTGGCTTGCTCCTTATGACCCTTTGGAAATAAGCGGCAGCCCCTGTGAAAGCCCTGGCCCGGATCATCTTTTTGGAACCAATGATTTCGGTCAAGATCTTTTTAGCATGCTGCTTTTGGGGAGCCGGGCCACTCTGCTTTTTGGCTTTCTGGGCGCCTGCATCTCCGCCGGGCTGGGTACAGGTCTGGGGGTCTTTTCAGGCTTTTTGGGCGGCCGCACGGACAGGGTGATTTCAGGAACTCTTGACGTGCTCATGACCATTCCCCAGCTGCCCTTGCTTCTTGTGTTGAGCATTTATCTGAGGCCTGGGCTCTATCTTCTCTGCGGGGTTATGGGGCTGCTCGGGAGCCTGACGCAGGCCAGGATAATCCGGGCAAAAGTACTCTCTCTTTCCACGGAAAATTTCGTATATGCGGCAAAGGGCCTGGGCCTCAGTGATTTTCATATCATGTTCAGGTACATTTTGCCTTCGGTCTTCCCCCTTACTTTTGTAAAATTCCTGTTCGGGGCCCAGCACTATATGCTGCTCGGGGTAGGGTTGAGCTTCCTCGGGCTCGGAGATCCAGAAATTGTGGACTGGGGCCAGATGCTACACCAGGTATATTCTGGAGGCGGTTTTGCTCTTGGGTTGTGGAACTGGTTTTTACCTCCCTGTTTTGCAATGGTCGGGCTCTCTTTTTCCCTTTCCCTGCTGGGTTACAGCCTGGAACCCTGGCTATCCCCGCAGCTGAGGCATGAAAAACAAGCCTTCTTTGAATGTGATTGAGGAATTTTCGGAATCATGAGATCTTTCCAAAAGTGTGAGGACTTTTCAAATCAATCAGTAATTTTCAAACTTAGAAGGGCTTTCCAAAGCAAAGAGGTATTCAGATGGAGCTCATAGAGATAAAAAGCTTGAAAGTAACTTTCCCGACCGAAGCAGGGCTTGTTAGATCTGTGGATTGCGTAGACCTGCAACTTGGAGCTCGGGAAAAACTCGGGCTGATCGGGGAGACCGGATCCGGCAAGTCCGTGCTCGCCCATGCAACCCTGCGCCTGCTCCAGCCCGATGCCCTCTGTGAAGGGGAAATCCTTTATCAGGGCCGGAATCTCCTGGACTGCACCCCGACCGAACTGCGCAGGCTCAGGGGCAGGGAACTTGCCCTTATCCCGCAAAATCCCTCTCGCGCTTTAAACCCCCTGCAAACGGTAGGAAAACAGCTCTTTGAAACCCTCCGGCAGGCGGGATATTCTAAAAAAGAAGCCGTAGCAAAAATGCCCGAATTGCTTCGCTCGGTCGGGGCGATTGACCCTGATTCCTGGGCAAAAGCCTATCCCCACGAATGCAGCGGGGGAATGTGTGAGAGGATTGTGATTGCGCTCTCCCTTGCATTTTCCCCTTCTCTTCTGCTCGCAGACGAGCCCACGAAAGGGCTCGATTCCCTGAACCGGGCTCGGATTATAACCTTGCTTGGAGAAGTGACGGAAAATCGGGCCCTGCTCTTTATCACTCACGACCTGGAGGCTGCGGCCCTGCTTTGCACCCGGCTTGCCCTGATGTATGCCGGGGAACTCGTGGAACTTGGAGATAAGGCCGCAGTTTTTGAAAATCCCCTGCACCCTTATACCCGGGGTCTGCTTTTTGCCCTCCCGGCAAGGGGTATGCAGCCCATTCCGGGCAGGAGTCCTCCTTTAACAGCTTTACCCGACGGATGCAGGTTTCATTCCCGCTGTCCCGAAGCTATAGCCCGTTGCCGGAGTCAGCATCCTCCCCTGTTTGATACGGGAAACGGACATTTTTGCAGATGCTGGCTCTATGTTTGAGGTGATTTGTGTATGTCAGTGGTAATTTGTGCATTCTTGAGGAAATTTTATGCTTGAGGTAAAAGATTTGACTGTTTGTTTCAGGACCGGCCTCTCGATTGATAAAAATCGAAAACATAGCTTCTGGGCCGTGGACAGAGTGTCTTTTTCCATGAAAAAAGGCGAAGCTCTGGGCCTGGTAGGGGAAAGCGGTTCCGGAAAAACGAGCCTGGGGCTTGCCCTACTCCAGCTTATCCGACCGACTTCTGGAAGTGTGCGCTTTTGCGGGACCGAGCTTACGGCTTTGGACGGCCGGGCTTTAAGGGAAATCAGGCCCCGGATCCAGCCGCTTTTTCAGGATCCGACTTCTTCCCTCAATCCCTGTATGCGGATTGGGGCAAGCCTGGAAGAGGCCCTGAAGCTGAAGGCTCCGCTTTCAAAGGAAGAGGCAAGGACCAGGGCACTGAAACTGATGGAACTGGTAGAACTTGAACCGGGCCTTTATTCTCGCTATCCCTTCCAGTTAAGCGGAGGGCAGAACCAGAGGTCTGCTCTTGCAAGGGCCCTTGCGCTGGAGCCTGATTTACTTGTAGCCGACGAGCCTACCTCCGGTCTGGATGTCTCGGTGCAGGCCCAGGTCCTTGGTCTGCTGCAAAAGCTCAGGAAGAAATGGGGGTTGACCCTTCTTTTTATTTCCCATGACCTTGAGGTCGTGAAAAAGATGTGTGACAGGGTGGCGGTTATGCATGCGGGAAAACTTGTTGAACTCGGGAAAACGGAAGAGGTTTTCAAAAACCCGAAACACCCCTGCACAAAAAGCCTGCTTTTTCCGAATCTGGAAGTCGGACCGATTCCGTCCAAACGGAATTCTTCCATGGCTGCAACCGTAACTCCGGATGAAAAGGGGTTTTCCGTTTTTTCGGTGTTGTCATTTTTGAAAGAAAAGTTCAAACCCTGCAAAAAAAGAATGCCGCCGGAGCCAGGATGGGAAAATGAAAACAGAAATGAAGAAATGGTTGAAATTTCAAGAGAGCATTGGGTTTTGATCCCTTCCGGTTTTTCGTTCTCAGACTGAAAAAGGCAGGCTCAAAACTATCCTTTTTTCGGTTTTTCTTTACTTTTTTATTTTAATATAGGTTAATTTATATATTTTAATGCCCATATCAATTTTTGCATTTTTCTTACACTCTTCTCCTTGATTTTTCTATTTGCCTCGCCCACTTTACCACACTTTCATAGAAATATTTATACTGGCGCCAACTAACACAATAATTGAACATTTTAACCAAACCCCGATCGCAAAAAACATGATATTTCGTAACAGCTTCAACTCTTTTAATCCGAAAATCCAGGAAGCTCTCAAAATTCTTGGCTTTACAAAGCCCACTGAACCTCAAGAAAGGGCTTTTCCTCATATAATGGATGGAAAGCATACTCTTTTGATAGCTCCTACAGGCTCAGGCAAGACCGAATCAGCTGTGCTGCCCGTTTTTAACAGTATCCTGAATAAGAAGCCAGAGGCCAGAAAAGGAATCTCTGCCCTTTATATAACTCCTTTAAGGGCGCTTAATAGGGATATGCTTTCTCGGATTGAGATTCTCGGGCAATTGCTTGACATCAAAGTCCAGGTTCGGCATGGGGATACTCCTCAAAGCGAAAGGCAGCGTCAGTCGAGAAACCCTCCTGATGTGTTGATCACAACCCCTGAAACCCTGCAGGCAATGTTTACCGGCTCTCGCCTGCGCCAAAATCTCGAGACTGTGACTCATGTTGTGGTAGACGAAATCCATGAGCTTGCAGGCTCAAAACGAGGCACTCAGCTGGCTGTTGGACTTGAGAGGCTTGTGGAAATCTCAGGAGAATTCCAGAGGATTGGACTTTCTGCAACAGTTGGGAATTCCTGGGAAATTGCGAAGTTTCTGGCAGGCAATGGAAGGGATTTTAATGTAATTGAAGTAGCTCTGTTGAAACTGCTTGAGTTTGACGTGGTCAATCCTCAG
>ENA-UOOK01004213-UOOK01004213.1-fermentation-metagenome-genome-assembly--contig:-NODE-4213-length-15645-cov-3.510520_pt1 | contig 15645 bp, 12 predicted proteins | sample MGYA00245777_ERZ724023 | MGnify/ENA primary metagenome ERZ724023 (study PRJEB28704, sample SAMN03018312) | fermentation metagenome | biome: anthropogenic terrestrial biome; feature: soil; material...
GTGTTCGAATCACAGCCGTTGTTTTATCCGCTTTTTCCGTATTTTCCGTATTTTCCGGTATATCATCCGTAGCATCCTTTTCCCGGTACAAAGTGCTGTCCAGAATTCTGTGCCAGTACAGACCCATGGACAGGGTCGCCGCCTTGTCGGATTCCAGTCTGGAGTAATACAGCGGCGAGACGCCGGCCAGTTTCTCCACCCGCTTGGAAAGAAAGCTCCCGTCCTTATTGCAGTCCTGCTCCTGTTTAACGATTGCAAGCCATCCTTCCTCAAACGCCGGGCAGTCCGGGTCCCGATACTTGTCCTCCATCAGCAGGAGGGTCGGAACCAGATAATCCTGGCAATAACAGTATCGTACCCTGGTGTCCCCTCCGATCCGCAGCAGCCTCCCATCGGGGAAAATACAGGTCTTCACGAGCTGCCAGAGATCGGGCACATGGTGGTACAGCGCCTCCGGCGGTTCAATTCCCTTTTCCCGGTACAGGAAGTGCAGCATGGCCGCATTGGAAAGGCAGATCACCATATACCCCACATTCATATAGCGGTGATGGTTCAATGCATAGGAAGAGAAGAAGTTGTTCCCCACATAACGCTCGGAAACCGATTTCCCGTCCAGAATCTCCGAAGACTGGGCGTCGGAGGGAACGGAAATGGAATTGACAAGGAACCGGCTTCCCTTTTCCCGGTATTCCGCCGCCCGGGGCAAATCCGGATACATGGCCGCCGTCCGGTGAAGAAGGGCACCGTTCCATAAATTGCTTTCCGGCTTGTTATGCTCTACCGGTCCCGCCTCGATGGGATAGTTGTCCAGAAGCCAGTCCGCTTCCGAAGTCAGAACCTTTTTCAGCAGCGCCTTGTCCTCTGCCGTCAGGTACTTCCGGATGGCGTCCACTCCGTGCATCATCCGCTCGATTCCCAGAACGCTGATCCAGGTATGGCCCCAGGAAGTGCCGTCGGTACAGGCATAATCCCCCTCCAGATGACTCTGCAGGGAAAACCGCAGCATAGCCAGCGCGTAATCCAAAATCTCCTCCCGGGTCATTCCCGTTTCCTTCTCATCCAGCTCGGGTTCTGCCGCCAGTACCGCGAATGCGGCCAGCGCTTTCTGGTTGGTCTGAACCCCCCAGGTATTCGTTCCGCTTCCGTAGAAAGCCAGCTCCGGCCGGTCCGGAAAGCGGTACAGATACTTCCCGGCAGCCCTCACCCAGGGCTGCAGTAACTGTAAATATTTTTGACGAATCATGATCATCGGCTCCTTTCCATACAAACCCAATTATATCATGCATTCTTATTCCTTTCGACTGCAAAACAGGATACTTATCCCTCTTGCTTCCGGAGGCGCAAGAGGTTCCTTATGCGATGTATGTACCTGAAACGCAGCCGTTTCAAGCCTTTCGAACATTTATCTGCACGACAATGTGTCGTAATCACCCCTTCAACGCTCCGATCATTACTCCTTTTACGAAATATTTCTGGATAAAGGGATAGATAAGCAGGATCGGAACGGTTGCCACCATAATCGTTGCATATTTGATCGTCTGAGCGATGGGCTCGCTGTCACTTCCTCCGAGTTCAATGACGTCAGTGGTACTGTCGATCAAAATCTCACGCAAAATCAACTGCATAGGATATAAATTGCGATCCTGCAAATAGATCATTGCATTAAACCAGGAATTCCAATGCCCCACTCCATAATATAATACCATAACCGCAATGACCGGCATGGAAAGCGGTATGATGATCCGAAACAAAATAACAAAATCATTGGCACCGTCAATTCTTGCAGATTCTTCAAGGGAAACAGGCAATGCCCTGAAAGATGTCCGCATGATAATCAGATTTGTTGTTCCGATCATTCCCGGCAGCAATAACGCCCATCGGGTGTTGAGCAACCCCAGGTCCACCATAATAAGGTAAGAAGGGATCAGTCCTCCGCCGAAAAACATGGTAAAAGCAATGAAGAACATAATACCGTTTGCCAGCAGAACATTCTTTCGGGAAAGCCCATATGCTGCCAGCGTAGTCATGAGGATGTTGATCAATGTACCGACAACCACATAAAAGATAGTATTCTTATAGCTGATAAAAATCATTTTATAGTTGAAAATTGCTTTATATGACTCCAGACTGAAACCCTTAGGCCATAGAAGAAGCCCCTTATGGGACAGCATCAGGGAGGGACTGCTCAGGGAGGCGAAAGCTACAAACAACAGTGGATAGATCATAACAAACATCAAAAAGATCATGAGTAAATAATTGAACCAATCAAAAGCCTTTTCTCCCATGGAATGTTTCATTGCCATACTTTACTCTATTCCCCCTTCACCACAGACTCGTTTCCGAGACCTTCCTGCTGATCCTGTTGACACTGATAATTAATACAAAATTAATGGCCGAATTAAAAAGGCCGACGGCGGAACTGAAGCTGAAGTTGCTTTCCAGCAATCCTTTCCGGTATACATAGGAGGATATCACATCGGCCGTTTCATATATCGCCGGATTATAGAGCAATATGATCTTTTCATGACCGATCGTCATAATACTTCCTACCCGTAGAATCAACATGATAACGATGGTGGGCAGAATCCCCGGAAGGGTGACATTCCACATTTGCTTCCATCGTCCGGCTCCGTCAATTTTTGCGGCCTCATACAATTCCGTATCGATCTGGGAAAGCGCAGCGATATAGATTATGGAATTCCATCCTATCCCTTGCCAGATCCCGGATCCGATATAGATCGTCCGAAACCATTCCGGTTCCGCAAGAAACATGGTCCTTTCCAGTCCCAACAACTCCACAAAGTCATTGATCAACCCATCCAAAGATAAGAAATCCCTCAATATTCCGCATATCACCACCAAGGAGATAAAATGGGGAAGATAAGTAATGGTCTGTACCGTTTTCTTGAAAAGAGGATTTCGGATTTCATTCAACAGCAGCGCCAAAATAATAGCGGCCGGAAATGCAAACAATATTCCATATACGCTCAGCAGAACCGTGTTGGAAATAATGCGCAAACAATAGGGGGAATTGAAAAAAGTCTCAAAATTCTTGAATCCGATCCAGGGGCTCCCCAAAATCCCCTTATTGGGCATAAACCTTTTGAATGCAATGACAGCTCCATACATCGGAGCATAATGAAAGATCAGGTAATACGCGACGACCGGCAGCAGCATGATGTAAATGTACTTGTTCCGAATCAAATCCTTTATGAGGATATTCCGAAACCCGGTCTTCCGGCTCCTGTTTTTTATAAGTTGAGTGGCAGCCAATGCTTTTTCACCTCTTTTAATACTGGGATTTTACAGATATGATTTGATATACCTGTAAAATCCCGCATCTCCTTTTACTTACCCAAATATCTGTCTACCGCATCCTGAGTCAACTGCCTTGCTTCTTCTATCCCCAGGTTCTCCACTTTGGCTTTGAAACTGTCAAATTCATTCAGTGAAATACTGCCCATAATGAATTTATCAAACATCTCTTTTACATAGGTATCTACTTCGCCCATGATTTCGTTGTACCGTTCACTTTCTTCCTTGGCCCTGATAATGGGAGGCAGGAAAATGGCATCGGATACGTTGCCGGATTGCATCGCTTCAAACGCCTGCCTTTGTTCATCGTAAGTAAGAACGGCTTGCTCAAATTGTCTCTGGTCTTTTACATAGGCTCCGGAAAAAGAACCGCAGGAGAACCTGGACAATGCTTGGGCAAATGTAAGCCCGTCCGGATTATTCGTTACAACATCCTTGAACTTCGGATATCCGTCAACCCATTCGTAGCTTTCTCCTTCCACACCAAATATAATCAGATTATGTCCCTGTTCCGTGTAAGCAAAATTCAGCCATTTTGCTGCTTCCTCCACATGCTTGCATGCCGTGGTGATCGCCGTACCGCTGCCTCCGATATAACTACCCGCCGGCCTGTACTGATATCCGTCATCCGCTTTCGGATAAGGCGCTCCCGCCAATTTTGCTTCAGGATTCGTTTTATTGAATGCACTCTGATAGGTACCGAGATTGGCGCTTAATATGCCCCAATAGGAGAATCCTCTTTCACCGGTGATTTTCGTATTCAAAGCGTCCCCGTCCGTTACAATGTACTCCTTATCCAAGAGTCCCTCCGTGTACCAGCGATTCATATAAGTCAGATATTCCCGGGCGGCATCTGAAGTCGGTCCATAATATACTGTATCCCCGTCCATGGACCAGGTACCGGCATTCACTCCGAAACTATAGGACCATTGATTTGGTGTACCATAGGAGCAGAAAGGCAATTCATCCTTTTCGCCGTTTCCGTTCAGATCCGTCTCCTTTACCAGTTTATAGACCTCTTCCCACTCATCTATCGTTGCGGGAACATTCTCGATACCGAGAGCGTCCAGCCAATCCTGCCGGTATTGCAGCGAGCTTTGATTAATGCGATGCCCTTCCGATGATATTTGGGCAAACATATAGATTGTACCGTCATCCAATCTGGCCTGCCGATACAGGTCCGGATTCGACTCATCATTTATGATCTTAGAATAATCCGGTGCCAACTGATCAATATACTCGTTAAGCGGGATAATCACTTCATTGTCGATCATGGCATGCGGGCCGCCCGGAACACCGTTCCAACCGGTATAAATCAAATCAGGCAGATCATAGGATGCAATCATCAGATTCAATTTCTCTGCTTCTTGTCCGGCCGGAGGATGAATCCACTCAATATCAATACCGGTAAGCTTCTCCATTTCCTGGTAGCATCGGATTTCTTCGTTGCTGGCCATGGTGGCGGAAACTTTCCCATCCAGGTAATGAAAATAAGTAAGTGTCAGCGGCTCGCTGACAATAGGAAGCTGATTTTCCTTCACATCGTCCGTAGAAGCAGTGGTTTTCACTTCAGGTGAAGAGGTCCCTGCCGCGGGCGTGGCGGTATTCTCCGGATTGCTGTCTCCGGTCGTGGTTGCGTCATCTGTTTTCTCTGCGCATCCGAAAAGAGATACTGCAATCAGAAGCGATAAAATAAGTGCCAAAAGCTTTTTCATATTACGTTTTTCCCCCTTATCATATTATCCGTTGAACAAAATGATCCGTCCATTTGCGTATCGTTTGTTTCAACATGGTTTCAATGTAGGCGGGTTTCCTCTCTGAGTCAATTTTTAATTTTTAAGATACATTGTGATTTTTTATCAGATTTCCTATCTTTATATTATGCAAATGGATTTAAATTTTGCGAATTTATCCAGCACATGGCCCAACATCCCGACCATTTCATGATAAGTTGATTCCGGTCTGTTTCCCTTTTTGTTTACGGTACTGTCCCGGGGTGATCCCATAGAACTTCTTGAATATCCGGATCAGGGAAGCCGAATCCAGAACGCCCACATCCTTCGCAATCTCATTCAGCGTCTTGGAAGTCTCCCGCAACAGGTCGGCCGCCCGTTCGCAACGCTTTTTGCTGATAAATTGAGACATATTGACGCCAAATATATCCTTGAACAGGTAACTTAAGTAAGGCGCGCTGATATGTAGCTTTCCCGCAATATAGGACTGGTTTAAGTCTGGATTGAACATTTCCGTTTCCATGATGCCTTTGATCCTGCATTTCAGATTTTCGTTTTTATCTTCATGAGCATGGCTTGATTTCACATGATCACAGATAATTCCAAACAGAAGTTTGAACCAATACATTGTGCTCTGAACATTCGCCCCAAGTTTCAGGGGCATGAGTTCATTATTTTCATCATCATGCTTGAGATAGCGGTACATATCGATGCCCAGGCTATCGGATATGCGCAAAACGGAAGAAAAGATATCCATCATCAGGCAATGTGCCATCTGGGGATCGATCCGGTTGTCGATAAAGTTGATTTTGTAGATTTCATCAATTATCCCCTCGGCTTCCCCGGTATTTCCCGTTATCAGCATATTTTCCAATTTGATCTCCATATCATGTGTGTATTTCGGCAGCACTTTACTGCGAACCACTTGACGAAATGCGATGACTTGTTCCGCATGATAGAGATACCTGTAACTCAACGCTTCTTTTGCCTCAATATAAGATCTGTAAATATTTTGCATATCCGAATATTCATTGCCCAAATAAATCTGTCCTTTTATACCTTGCCCGGCACGCAACCTATCCAGCAGCTGCTGACATGCTTGGATGACATCAGCCTCATTCGCTTGTTCTCTCAGATTGAACAGAACAGCAAGGTCTCTGTTTGCCAGGTTCGCCACATAACATTTTCCATAAGGGCTTATCGACTGACCAATCAATTCATCTATGACGAAACTGATCGTCATGGATGAACTCTGTGGCATGCAGGAATAATCGATTACCAAAAGGGCAACCATAAACCGGTTGGAAAAGAACTCCATATCAAATAGTGCTAATTCCTCCGGTATCCGGGTTAAGCGGTTCGGCACAAGGGGATCCGAAATGAGAGATATTATGTAGTTATTTCGTGCAACAGGGAGAAGATCGGAAATCTGCTTTTTGGCATGATTGTTTTCCTTTGCGATTTCTATTATGCCGTCTTTCATCCATTCTATATTATTCCTGTAATTCCCGTGCAGGAATTTCTTATCGCCATGATTTCTGGAATCGCTGTAATTTCCATATATGGATCGGAAAGAGTTCACTAATGTTCGAATCGGCGCATAATTATGGTTGGAAAGCAGAACGGCAAATATCGTATTTATGATAAGATAGCCTAAAACGCTGAATAATGCTTTATTTCGTATCTTTCTGACAGGAGACAGTACCTCCCGGATCGGAGAGATCATTATATATTCCCAGGATGAATTGATGGAATGGTAAGTGCTCACAATATAGTCCTTATTCAAATCGGGATTGGACCGCATTTGATTTATCCTGTCCTGATTGCCTGCCAAAGTCATTCCATTCGCATCATCCTGATCCAAAAGGATTCCTATATAGCTTTCCGAGTAAATGTCGGCATACTGCCTATAGGATCCGGAAAATCTTTCAGAATCTATGATAACAAATACATTGGCCTTCGGTTGAAGTCCGGATCCGGGTAATGTCATGCAATACAACAGATTATTCTGCTCTTTTCCTCTGGAGCTGATTCCAACATCCATTAACCGGGGCGTATGGCTTTTACATAATATCTGTTCGTAGAAATCCTCGTAGTCATACTCCTTTGTATAATAACGATAGGTAAAAAAGCTGGACGGATCATAAACCGCTCCCTTGTAAACAATAATATTGCTTTTCGGAAAATAGGTAAAAACTCCTTCAATATAATTGGAAAGCAATGCTGTATTTTGAACATCATCCGCTATTTCCCTAATGACAAAATAATTGTTGGCATGAATCGGTTTCGAAATGACGCTGTAATCGTTGACTTGGGTATTGCTTATTATTTGCTCACATATTTTGTAAATCGTATAGATATCCTGGTCGATGGATTCTCCGATCTGCTCAATTATGGTATCATTGATCCGCATTGCTTCTTTCTCTATGCTTTTTTCTATACTGATATAGGCTCCACAGCCAATGACAACAGGTATAAATACCAGTATCAGATAGGAAGTCAGAAATCCTGAGACGAACTTTTCCTTAAATGCATTGAACTTATTCGTAACTTTCATTTGATATACCTTCCCTTATTCGCTCTTTTGTATATGGTTTATGTTTATCTGGTAATAATCCGCGACGAAACGAACATAAAGCAGGCTGGGATTCCCCCGTCCAAATATACCTCGCAGTAATAATATACCATAATCCGCCAACAGATTCAATTCTTATAGTGTATACTTTTAACTCTATCAGTCTATGGAGTACTTCCCCTTTCTCCTTGTATAGTGTACTGGGGAGGGATTCTGATGGAATTGAATTTAGTTACTTTAGGCAGTAATATAAGAAAACACAGGAAACTGCATCATCTTACCATTGAACAACTGGCTGAGATTGCGGATTTATCGCCATCTTATCTGGGGCTGGTCGAGCGCGGCCAACGTAAAATAGCGATCGATAAGCTATGGCATATTGCAGATATTCTTGATACCGATATCGGTAGTTTAGTGAAAACGGATACTATGGAAGCAAACTCCTGTATCGATACCTTAATGCCCCTTCTGACCGGGCTGTCAAAGTCAGACTGTGAATATATCTGCGATATGGTAAAATTATATCGCAAGCATATCCGGAATCTTTGAAAGGGGATGGGGGCAATGCAGCATACGATAGCGATCATACTCCTCTTTCTGTTGGCCTTATCGTTAGGCAGCGGAAGACATGCAGCTTATCATTCCTTTGGGCGCCTGGGTCCTGCGCAGCTCCTGTACGTTCCTGAAAAAGCTGGAGCAAATGGGATATGCCTCGTTGGGTGTTTCCGTCAATGTTTCCGTTACCCAGCTCATGCAGAATGATTTTGTGGCTCTGGTGCAGGAAACCCTGGAATTTTTGGAGATTGCCCCCGGGCGTCTGGAGCTGGAAATCACGGAATCCATATTGATGGAGTCCTTCCAATTGGTCCGGCCCAGGCTGGAAGAACTGAGGAAAATCGGTGTCCGCATTGCTCTGGATGATTTCGGAACCGGCTACTCTTCCTTTAGTTATCTGGCCCAGATTCCCATCACAACCCTGAAATTGGACAAATCCTTTATCGACCGCATCGGCACCGGGCAGGAAGCATTGATTGAAAGCGTTATCTATCTGTGCAGAAAAATGGATCTGTGCGTTGTGGTAGAGGGAGTGGAAAAGGACAGTCAGCTCAATTACCTGCGGGAGCAAGGCTGTCAGAAGATACAGGGATATTTGTTCAGCAAGCCGCTTTCTCAGGGGGAAATTCTCAACCTGCTGCGCTCCGGCAGTTTCTCTGGCTGCCCCCTGAAGAATGCAGAAATCAACCGGTCATCGGAGGAAATGAGATCTCCCAACATATTCTGATATCCGACAGGAAGATCAAGAACTATCTATTGCTCCGGGAGAAACACCCAGGGGCATAGCCTGCGTTCCAGCCAGTCCAGAGCCTTGAACAGCAGAATCCCCATCATACTTCATCCTTCATTTCAGAAAACCCGGGTCGACCAGATCATCCGCCGTGACTTTCAGTTCCTTGTTCAGTACATTGCCGGTCCAATCGATGATTTCTTGTATGTATTCTTTCTCCTGCAGCTGTGCAGGCGTGAACTCCGGTAGAATCATGTCGTCCTTTATTTCCGGCTTCAAATTGGTCATACTCTCCATAAGTACATCCCTGGCTTCCTGTTCATTGCCGTTGAGCTCCTTTACCGCCTTGTCATAAGCCTGGTGAAAGAGCCTGACGGCCTCTGCTTTTTCCTTCCGCGCCTTGCCCGTAAATGCCAGAACGTCGGGGCACCAGCCGTCCGCATATTCATAGGACTTCTTTTTAAGGCCCTGCAGAGCTCCCATGGAGGCAAAGGGCTCCGGGAAAGATCCCATATCCAGTTCCCCGTTGACGATAGCGGCCAGACGGGTCGGAATTTCGTTGATGTATACCTTTTCGATTTCATATTTGCCGCCAAGCCACTGGTCAATCAGAAAATTGGTGACACTGACCTCCATCATGCCGATCTTGACCTTTTCCTTTTCCTCGCTGCCTTCCTTCATCAGCACGGGAAAGACACCGTTGGTCATAGTCGTGGCTTTCAGATCGAAGCCGCTGTCCACATTGGCCGCCACGGCGATCAGATCCGTCATTGCGCCGTCGATGGCATCGGTCTGCAGGGCGCTTTGCCGGTCCTGCCCATTGTTGAACATTTCGAGTTCCACATCCAATCCCAGTTCCTTAAAGTATCCCTTTTTATCCGCCAGCAGCATCGGTGCGGCATCCACAGCAGGCATAAGACCTACTTTCAGGGACAGATCCTTTGCAGGTGCATTGCCCCGGCTGCAGCCTGCTGCGATTACAACAAGAAGAATTCCCATTGCCAATGCAAAGCATTTCACTTTTTTCATTTCACAACATCCCCTAATATCGTCGCAGCGTTACATTGTTATGATAATGCATAACAGTTTTCTATATTATATACCATTATGCCGTTATTTTTCATTTATACTTGCTTCTGTTATCTTCTTTATATAACATTTGTAATACACCTTTGGCCGGTTATATCGCTTATCTCCTTGATTATTGCCATAGTTAAGGCAATAACAGGATCAAAAAAATAATCACCCTGTAGCAGCAGGATGATTATTCCTAAATAATCTACCCGTGGCAACCGCATCATTGTCGAATCCGATTACCTGCTATTATTATAACCAAAATTAAGCTTTTTGTAAACGCTTATTGCGAAAAAAATGAAAAGAAAAACTCAAGGAAAACTCATTACAACTTTGTCCGCTTGTAATCAGATTAATGTTAAAACTTATATTTGAAAAACGAGAAGATAGATATAATCTTATCTCCCGCTTTTTCACCTCTCGTTCGTATCCCATCAAAACTGATAGGACGAAGTTGCTATTCTTCTCCTACAAAAGCCTCTCCCATTAACGTAGCCCCAAGTCGAAAGCCATATGCGAAAGAATCGCACGCATAAATGGAAATGGATCGGGAATACAGTTCCGCCAGTCTTTCAAACTTTTTGGCATCATCCGGTGTCATTCTTTGACTAAAATACTCCTCCATCTCACTGATTTGCCGGTTGACGGTGCGATATTCCGGATCTTTCGGCACGATTTCCTCAAAAGGATAGATCCCGCTATTGAAAAGCGATTTCAGGGTCGACCTCATAGTTCCACCTCCATATTGAAAACGCCAAGAAAAGCAAGGATTTTTACGCTGTCCCGCAAGCCCTGTATGTAAGCCTCGTTCCATTCAAACCCTGCTTTCACCGTTTCTCCCTCATAATGGCAGCGAATAATGATCCGTTCTTCCTTTTCCAGCTTGCGAAGCAATTCTTCGACGACCTCGCCGCTCTTTTCCTGCAGGTGGCATTGCTCCAGATAAGCCGTGTTTTCATTCAAGCGTTTCAGTGCGATATCCAGCCGGGAATCCATTAACCCAATTAATATTTTACGCTCGCTGTCTGTCATATTCTCATTCTCCTTTCGTAGTTAAAACAGTAAAAAACTGTAATAACCGGCAGTACTTGAAAGGGTCTGCGGCGCATGGTATAATATTTACGCTGCATTTGCCTTCGGGCATCTGCCGGTGAGGGAAGTGGCGTATATCTTTGATGGGGTTGGCGCCGCTTCCTTTCATTTTTCATTGGACAAAAGTAAATCAACCGCCCGTCTTACCGCTTCAGCTCGTGTGATATTTTTTCTTTTGCAATACTCCAACAAGCGCTGGTTAACGCTTTCCTCAAATCGTACTTTGACTTCAACGCTTTTAGGGTTATTTACTTTTGGCCTTCCTGTTCGAGGGCTCAAATCATCACCTCACTTTATAGGACCCACAAAGTTATTCTACTATATGGGTTCCATAAAGTCAAGGACATTTTTATGAAACCCATTCATTGTAAACAAAATCTATAATTCAGTAAATCAGTAAAAAAGTAGCTCCTGTGTAATTCAAAAAAATTATTTTCTTGACCTGAAGTAAATAAAATAATATAATGAAGATGCACTAAAAAGCAGTATTTAAAAAATATAATTATGTATTTCGGTGATAAATAATGACCAGTAAAAAGCAACAGCTTGCCAAAGAGCTTTTTGCGTCCAAGGGTCCAATCCTTAAAACAAAAGCATTAAATGCAAACAAGCTCTATAGCCGTGAGATTGCTGAGCTCGTTCAGCTTGGCTTTATAATGAAAATCAAACCAGGGTATTATATCTGGTCTGGTGATGCGAACAATCTGTCCGACATTGAGATAGCGGCGTCTGTTATACCACACGGAATTATCTGCCATCATTCTGCTGCACAGCTTCACGAAATGACTACGGTAAATCCTCTTGTTGTGTCTATCGCAGTTCCAGCGAATAGGACGAGAATCGTCGTACCGGATCATCCCCCTGTCGAAATTATTCTATCATCGATCCAAACCTTTGAGCTTGGCCTTACCATGCTGAAAACAGAATATACAACAGTGCGAGTATATGACCGGGAGCGGACAGTGTGTGATTTTTTCCGAAAACGCAATCAGTTGGGCGAAGATATTGCGCTGGAAATCCTGAGAAATTATATGTCCAGAAACCGAAATCTTCAGAAGCTCTTCGAATACGCAGAAAAGCTGCGGATAAAGAAAGTAATGAAACCTTATGTGGAGGCTCTGCTATGAGAAATCCTGACAGCATTAAAGCAAGACTGAAACAGCTTGCACTTCAGGAAAACAAGCCATTTGACTACCTGATGATGCATTACTTCATTGAAAGACTCCTTTTTCGCCTGTCTATATCGCAATATACAGACAATTTCATCCTCAAGGGCGGACTTTTACTCTACGTCATACTGGGAAATAACGCCCGTGCCACAAAAGATATTGACTTTCTAGCCAAACAGCTGACGAACACGCCTGAGGAACTGGCCTGTATCTTCCGAACGATTTGTGCGATAGAGGCAGATGACGCTATTCGCTTTGATCTTGACTCTATTACTGTGGACCGCATTAAGGAAGATGCCGAATATGAGGGTGTGCGTATCAAAGTGACCAGCTATCTGGATAAAAGCCGCCATGTCCTGCAATTCGATATTGGTTTCGGCGATATAGTCGTTCCGAAACCGATACCGATGGAGTATCCTTCCCTGCTTGATATGGAACGGCCGAAGATAAAAGCCTATTCACTTGAATCGATAATCGCGGAGAAGTTTGAAGCGATGATTGCACTGTCCGAGGCTAACAGTCGAATGAAGGACTTTTATGATGTATATACCCTGAGCAGAATGTTCGCCTTTGAGGGGCTCATACTTTATGAAGCAATCAGCCAGACGCTGCAACGCAGAGGTACACCGTTGACCGCCGTACCTGCCGTCTTTTCCGATGAGTTCATGCAACTCAAGGATAAGCAGGTTCAGTGGAAAGCCTTTCAGAGGCGAATAAATGTCGCTGAAAGTGTTGAATTCCCAGAGGTCATAGAGTCAATCAAGAAATTTATTCAGCCGGTGTATGGAGCAATTCTGGAGGAAAACGAGTGGATGAAGAGCTGGAATTGCTCCCGGCAGATATGGCTTTAGCAGCGAATAGATGATAAAAATATAAAGTGAACTTGCTTTTCGCCATTAAATAGCCTTCCGGACACTCATCAGGCTGCAGGTACTAGCCCGCAGGCAGTTGTCCGGAAGGCGCTTATTTTTATCGCTTGCTCTCCCCGTAAACAAACCAGGCCGTGGCCGTGCAGTCCCGATCGACCGTTACTCTTACCCAATGGGCCTGAAATCCTGTCGGAAAGTCATGGCGTACGGTTTCGCCCGGCTGCACCGGTATTCTGTCATAGACATGCCAGGTGTTATCTGCCATGTAATCCACTTCTATAGTGAATGTAACGACAGTCTTACTGTCATGGGACAGACGGACTGATTTCCGGTCATAACCCGTCATCAGATATGGATCGGATGGTTCCTCTGCCTTCATTGCTGTATTACGACACGGCCCTCCCTCCCCTCTTGGCGTTCCCATTCTCCAGAGGTCGTCCACATTCCCGAACCACAGGCCTGCTTTCCCGTCATCGGAAGAGATGTAATGACCGTCGTCCGCTGCTTCCTCCAGGTTTCCGGAAAGGACCAGCATTCCTCTCCAGGAGGCAAAATCATATATCAGAAAGTTATGGGTGCAGATCGGTTTTATCTTTGCCAGTCCGCCTGCCGATTCCCTGGGCAACTCATAAAAACTGCCCTGGACATTGGCGAGGAAACGCTCCGTTACGACTTCCCGTATGCAGCGACATCCTCCGTTTTGCTGCAGTTCATCGAACGTACCTGGTCCTTTCGGTAATCGGTATCGGTTGCCTTTTTCGTCATACAGGATAACCGAAGCGGCATCCGTCTCATAATCCTTCGTTATGCTGCATTTTTCCCGGATCTCCTGCTCTGAGGATGGGTTTTTCACACGTCTCAGCACCATATCTTCCCCGATTTCATAATAGGCGCTTCCGGCGGTATTCCCTCCCGCATCGACGAAATCGGCCGCAAAACCAAGGCTCAGGGCATCATCGCTTTTCGGATGGAGAATGCCCCTGGAATATGCCTTGTTTCCCCCTGCTTGTGCCAGGCTTCTGAAAATGGAATCGTCATACCGGAAATCGGGATTGGAAAAATGGAAATAGGCCGACACCGAGTTTGCCTTGCGGTCCGCTTTCAACCGTATCCAACAGGCTTCCAGGGTTTCCGGCAGAATCCTGTACCGATACCCATGGGCAGGAACCTCCAGGGCCGCATATTCTTCCCATGTTCCCGTGCCGTTCCGGTCGATCTCAAGGGTAAAGGATACGGCTGTATCGCTTTCATGACTTATGTGAAGCACGCGGCTTTGAAACCCGCAGCACAGGAACGGTTCGGACGGCTCATCGGGTTTTATGTTTTCCTTATGCCAGACACCGCCCCATCCGGATGGTTTTCCCATTTGCCGGAGATCTTCCAATTTTCCGAACCACAGATTCGATTGGGAACGTCCCAGCAACGGGTTCTGCATGACCGAAGCGTCGTCCGCGCTCATGACCAGATTTCCGTTCCACTCGGTGAAATCCACAACCATCTTGAGATGTCCGGAGACCGGTTGTATCCCCGCGGTATGGTTCCGACGGAAGGAATCGGGAAAATCATAGAACATTCCGTGCATGTTCATAAGAAGCTTTTTCCTTCCGATATCACGGATGCGAGGCCATTCCGTATACCATCCGTGGTCCGCATCATACGTATAGCTGGATTTCGGAAGCCGGTACCGGTACCATGTTCCGTCTTCCAGGATCCGCAGGAGCACCGATTTCTCATCCCAGCCCAATGCCCAGATGACATCCGTTTCCTCCGGCGAACCGTAAATCCCTCCGCGGCTTGTAACTTCCGTATATTTGTTCCGGTCGACAATGGTCCAGTTTTCCGGTTTTCCTGGGTCGCTTTTCCCGTCCCATTCCACAAGGGCCCCTCCTCTTCCGTTATTGGAGTAAATCAGGCGTCCCTGACCGGTATATGCGCCTTTGCCATGGGTCCCGGGCAGTATGCCCTTCTGGGTGTCTGCCTTATCCGGAAGAAGAACACGAACATCGAGGGTATGGACATCCACCTCGTACAGCCCTTCTTCCATGGTCATAATATATATCTTGTTTTCGGGATCGGTCAGATGCCTTGCGGAAGCCGTGCACCGTCCCCGCAGTTTATGCGGTGAAACAGTACGTACAGCACCCTTTTCATCAATAAAATACAGGCCGATGTTCATCTGATTCGATTCGCGGTGGACCATCCGGTTGGCATGGGTCCCTCCGACGCTGCCGGGATGGATCCGGACATTCATTTCCTCATCCAGACAGTACAGTTTGTCGTCGCTTCCTTCCGGCGCATGGGCGGGATAGGTAATATACCAGAGCTTTCCGTTCCAGACCGCAACCGCCCCGATGCCGCATTCGCTGTTCCCTCCGTTTGTCACCGCCAGATGGGGATAGATCCCGCTGTATTTCTTCCGGTTTTTCCTGCCGGTAGAATTGTTTGCATGATTCACAGCTTTTCCTTCCTTTCCTTTGTAATAAGGTAAGTGTAGCGGAATTCATCGGGATGCCGCATGGAAAATATTTTGCTG
>ENA-UOOK01004214-UOOK01004214.1-fermentation-metagenome-genome-assembly--contig:-NODE-4214-length-15641-cov-11.987874_pt1 | contig 15641 bp, 18 predicted proteins | sample MGYA00245777_ERZ724023 | MGnify/ENA primary metagenome ERZ724023 (study PRJEB28704, sample SAMN03018312) | fermentation metagenome | biome: anthropogenic terrestrial biome; feature: soil...
CAATTTCACCATAACTCCCGTTCAAAGATACGACAGCGATGAAATAAAATTCGGATTTTGGGCAAGAGATGATATAGCAGGAATCGGAACAGTTACCTTTGTAGACCCTGAAACAGGGCTCTACAGTGCCATAGGTCACGGTATCTCCGATTCGGTAACAGGTAATTTGATAGATATTGAATCCGGCACTATTTCAAAAGCCAATATTACAAGCATTAAGCTTGGCAAAAAGGGTGAGCCCGGAGAAATTATAGGTTATATTCTAAAAGAAGAGGAAAGTTTAGGAACGGTATTAAATAATACAAATTTTGGAATCTATGGTGAAATAAATAAGGATAGTATCGGATATTTTAGCAGTGATTTAATGGAAATCGGCAAGAAAGAAGAAATTCAATTAGGACCTGCATATATAATTGCATGTGTTAATAATGAAATAAAAAAATACTCTATAGAAATATCAAAAATATTCTATCAAAACAAGCCTGATGAAAAAAGTTTTGTTATAAGAATTACTGATAAAGAGCTTTTAGAAATGACCAACGGAATTATTCAAGGTATGAGCGGCAGTCCCGTAATACAAAACAATAAAATTGTCGGTGCAGTAACGCATGTATTTATGAATGATCCCACAAAGGGATATGGAATATATATTGAATGGGTTTTTGAAAATATATATGAGTAATTAAGATTAATACATTTTTAATAAATTTATTGTATAGAATTAATGAACAATTTAACATATTTAGTTATCGACAAAATTTTAGTATAAGTTTGGAAAAACTGTATATAATAGACATATATACTATTTATATTACAAAATTAGAATTTAAAAAAATTTTTTATCAAAAAAAAAGGGTTTTTTGATTCTTTTGCGTATTATATTAGTAAGAGTAAAAGATATTATGAATGGGGGAGTTACTATGCAAAAAAAGGTAAAGGTTGTCATTGCTGATGATAATAAAGAATTCAGGTTAATATTAAAAGACTTCTTACTCAGCAAAAAAGTTTTTGATATCGTGGATATGGCAGAGGATGGAATAAAAACATTGGAATCTGTCGAAAAACATGAACCGGACATTCTAATATTAGACATAATAATGCCTCAGCTTGACGGTTTGGGGGTGTTAGAAAGACTTCATAAAAAAGAATTAACCAAATTTCCCAAGGTAATAGTATTATCTGCCGTAGGCCATGACAAGGTTACCCAGAGGGCTATTAATATGGGTGTAGATTATTATATTGTGAAACCTTTCAATTTTGAATCATTTGCCGACAGGTTACTTCAAATATCAGAATTAGAAACTTCTAAAGCACAAAACAAAAATAAGGAAATCGTTTATAACGATAAAATGAATACGGAACTGAGTTTAGAAGTCAGAATAACCGAAATTTTGCATGAGGTAGGAGTACCTGCTCATATTAAAGGCTATCAGTATCTGCGCACTTCTATAATTGATGTTGTAAATAATGTTGAATTGTTGGGAGCAATTACAAAGGAACTGTATCCCATGATAGCATCAAAATATTCAACCACACCAAGCAGAGTTGAAAGAGCCATACGTCATGCCATAGAGGTTGCATGGACTCGAGGGAAAATTGAAACTATCAATAATATATTCGGCTATACAATACATAATAATAAAGGCAAACCTACCAATTCGGAATTTGTAGCAATGATAGCAGATAAACTTCGTCTTGAACAAAAGGTTTCATAGCAATACTACTCAATTGACTTGACAAAAACATATATTGTTATTAGAATAAGTCCAACTATTAAAAATTGCTCATTAATTGCAATGGTTTAATTATAGGAGGCAATATTGAATACGGAAATTACGGTAAAAAGTGAAAAAATATTTGAAGGCAAAATAGTTAATTTAAGGGTAGATACAGTTGAACTGCAAAACCAAAAATATGCAAAGAGAGAAATTGTAGATCATAAAGATGCTGCCTGTATACTAGCTGTTATTAATGATAGGATAATTTTGGTTAGACAATACAGAAAAGCCGTTGAAGATTTTATATATGAACTGCCTGCAGGAATTCTAAATATCGCAGAGGAGCCTCAAGAAGGAGCTTTGCGTGAGTTAAAAGAAGAAACCGGATATAAGGCAGGTAAAATTAAGCTTATTTACGAATTTTATACTTCACCGGGTTTTTCCAATGAAAAGGTATATTTGTTTGAGGCTTCGGATCTTGTATTTGAAGGTACTGATTTCGATGAGGATGAATGCATAGAAACAATAGAAGTAAATATGGATGAAGCAAGAAAGATGCTTGAAACCGGTAGAATAACGGACAGCAAAACAATAATAGGACTTCTCCATTGGATATATTCTTAAATAGAATATTAAAAAAGAATTAAACCTCTTGTACAAGCATATATTATATAAAGCTTGACAAGAGGTTTTTTGCGGTACAGCGGGGACGTATCTTATGTCCCGCTTGAGGCATGGACAATAGGCGGGGGGTTTATTATGAATAATACACTAAAGAAGCTTGTACAATCTGAAAACAAAAAGTTATTAACACTTGTATTAATTTTTATGGGAGCTTTGGTTTTATCAGCATTAATTTACTCATTAACAGGAAAAGGGACAATGACAGAAATTAACTATGAAAGTATAAGCAAAATGACTTTTATACAAATTTTTGGGAACTCATTTAAAAGGAACATTATTTATTTTTTAGCTGTAATCTTTCTCACCTATATAGGACAGGGAAATTTAATAATGATTTTGTTCGGTTTTATTTCTGTATATTATGGTTTATCCGTCATTTATATAATCAGGACTGTGGGTATGGAGTTTAAATACTTCATGCTTACATTTACGGATTATTTTATTTTCTTTCCTATTTTACTTTATTTTACATTTATTTCAAGTTCAATATCAAAATATACAAAAAAAGCAAAAAATATCGAGACTATTTCCCGTAAATTTGATATAATTATAGCTGGATATATTAGAGTTTCTTTATTTTATTTAATGATTATAACAGCTTATTCTTTTGTTTACAGCTTCTATATATTAATATTAAGCAGATTGATGGTGAGATAATGGATATTACAATTTATAAAAATTATTTGGGGCAAAGAAACTTAAGCGATAATACAATTAACTCCTATATTTATGATGTTGAAAACTTTGAAGAATATCTTCGTGAAGATTATGATCTTGAACTTGATGAAACAAAAAAGGCACATATTTTGACATATTTAGTAGCTCTGCAGAAAAACGGCAAAAGTTCATCAACCATATCAAGGACTATTTCTGCATTAAAGAACTTTTTTGATTTCTTGAAAAATGAAAAGCTGATTAAGGACAACCCTGCTGTCAGCATTCACAGCCCAAAACAAATAAAAAAGAAACCTTCCATTCTTACTGAAGAAGAAGTAGCTCAACTAATGCTCTTGCCTGACAAAAATACTTTTAAAGGAACAAGGGACTTGGCAATGTTAGAGTTGATGTATTCATCAGGAATAAATGTGTCTGAGCTGATAAGCATAAAATTAGCTCAAATAAATTTAAGCGCCGGAATAATTTCTATTGAAGGAGATAAAGAAAGAATAATTCCTCTAAGCAAATATGCAAAAAGTGCAATTGATAGCTATTTAAATAATTTTAGAGATAATAAATCTATTGATGATAATGAATTTTTATTTATTAATATTTCCGGTGAGCCCATATCAAGACAGGGAATATGGAAAGTTCTAAAATCTTATAAGAAAAAAATGAATTTAGAAAAGGAATTATCTCCTCAGATTTTAAGAAATTCATTTGCAGTACATATGTTGTCTCACGGTGCTGATTTAGGAACTTTGCAGGAGTTAATGGGACTCAGCAGTTTAGGGGCTGCGCAGAACTATATAAATAATGTAGAATTTAAATCATTGGAAGTGTTTAAGAAAACATTCCCTCGTGTATGACCTAACCCCATTTTTTAGAGTCTTTTTTCTGAAAAATGGTTGGTAGGTCAACCGCACAGAATGCCAAATTTGTGCGACGAAAGGAGCAAACAAATTTGATGCATTCCCCTGCGAAAGGAGAACTAATGATAAAAAGAGCAGTATTGATAGTATTAGACAGCTTGGGAGCAGGCGAGCTTCCCGATGCTGCCGACTATGGAGATGAAGGCAGCAATACACTGAAGAATATTTACAAGCATGCACAGAATTTTTCATTGCCAAATTTAGAAAGTCTAGGTATTTTAAATATTGACGGATTCGAAGATATAAAAAGCTCAGACTGCTTTACAGGCTCTGTGGCAAAATGCAATGAAAGCTCAAAAGGTAAGGATACAACAACCGGACACTGGGAAATCAGCGGACTGATTCTCGAAAAACCATTCCCCACCTATCCGGATGGATTTCCTGAGGAGTTGATTTTAGAATTTGAGAAAAAAATCGGTAGAAAGGTAATAGGAAACTATGCTGCTTCAGGTACCGAAATAATCAAAGAACTAGGTAAGGAGCATGTAGAAACAGGAAATATAATAGTTTACACATCTGCTGACAGCGTATTTCAAATAGCTGCCCACGAAGAAGTGATACCCCTCGAAGAACTCTATAATATTTGCAGGACTGCAAGAAGGATGCTCCAAGGCGAGTATGGAGTAGGAAGAGTTATTGCAAGACCTTTTATCGGGGAAGAAGGTAATTTCACAAGAACAGGCAACAGAAAGGATTTCTCTTTGGAACCTTACAAGGATACTATGCTTGATATTGTAAAAAACAGCGGCAGAGAAGTCTATGCCATCGGGAAAATAGAAGATATTTTTGTCAACAAAGGTATAACAAAATCAAATCATACTAAAAATAATGAAGAAGGAATTGAAGCAATAATTCAAGCTGTAAAAGAAGATTTCGAAGGTTTGATATTTGCAAATCTTGTAGATTTTGACATGATTTACGGTCATAGAAACAATGTGCAGGGATATGCTGATGCCCTTATATATTTCGACAGCAAGCTTCCGGAAATAATGGCTAATCTTAAAGAAGACGATGTCTTGATTATTACGGCAGACCATGGTTGTGACCCGACAACTTCCAGTACGGATCATTCGAGAGAATATATTCCTCTCATCTTCTATGGAAAGAGTATTAAGGGAAACAACAATCTCGGCATACTTGACACATTTGCATCCATAGGCAAGACTGTATTGGATATTTTTGATATTGAAAACGACATTAAAGGGATAAGCGTTAAAAATCAAATAATTAAATCCGGGAAATAGACTAAATAACAACATTTTCGACAACCAATTTAATGTATGAATCAACAAAATATGGTTATTCTACATAAAAAGGAGGTAGATTTTATGAAGAAAAGTTTAACCATATTTTTTATATTTATTTTTGTCTTAAATATGATGGTAGTTCCCGTATATGGAATTGAGCCTGAGGACATGCAATCCCGTTCTGCAATTTTAATTAATGCGGATGACGGAAAGATTTTGTTTGAAAAAAATGCTAATGATAAAATGCAACCTGCAAGCATTACCAAAATAATGCTTATGGTTTTGATTTCCGAAAGAATGGATGATGGTCAAATGACGTTGGACCAGGAAATGACTATATCTGAAAATGCTGCAGGTATGGGAGGAAGCCAAATATATCTTGAAGCATATGAAGTACAAACTGTAGAGAATATGCTTAAAGCTATTTCCATGCGCTCAGCCAACGATGCATCCGTTGCCATGGCTGAATTTATGTACGGCTCCGTAGAAAGCTGTGTTAAAGCAATGAACGAAAGAGCCAAGGAATTAGGGATGAACGATACCATATTTTTAAATGTTACAGGTCTTCCTGACCCGGAACACCTGACAACTGCACATGACATAGCTATAATGACACGGGAGCTGCTGAAGTATGATTATATGGATGAATATATGCTTACCTGGATGGATTCCGTATACGTAGGCAAAGAAAAGGATTCAGAGCAAGTATTGGTAAACACAAACAGGCTGATAAACAATTATGACGGCTTATTGGCGGGCAAGACAGGTTATACAACTGAAGCAAAATATTGCTTATCGGCAGCAGCAAAAAGAAACGACACTACATTGATTGCCGTAGTCCTCGGATGTGATAACACTAAAATTCGTTTTAATGAAGTTACAAAACTATTGAATGAAGGATTTGCAAATTATAAAAATATAATTTTCCACGAAGCAGGAGGCATAATTTCAACAACACCGGTTTATTGCGGAAAAAAAGAAACAATTAACATAGTTTCAAAGGAAAATATCAACTATTTTACAGAAAGTAATTGCAAGGCTGAAGATTTTAATTTAGAATATGTAATAGATGAAACTCTTAAAGCTCCTTTAACTATAGATACAAAAATAGGAACAGCTATACTATCCAAGGATGGTCGAGTTTTAGGCGAATTTGAATTGTATCCGGAAACAAATATTGAAAAGGAAAATTTATTCAAATTTTTTATAAATAACTTTTTAAAAACTACCATAAGATAAGGAAGGTTGAAAATGAATTATTCCGTAAATATAAACGTTTTTCAGGGACCATTTGAACTGTTGTTTCATCTTATTGAAAAAAAAGAAATCGATATTTATGATATACCCATTTCTGAAATAACAGATCAATATTTGGAATACCTTGAAGAAATGATGCAATTCAATATGAATGTTGCAAGCGAATTTATATTTATGGCGGCGACCTTAATAGAAATAAAATCTCAATTGCTTTTGCCCAAGAAGGAAAAAGAAGAAGACCCGAGGCAGGAATTAGTTGCTAAATTATTGGAATACAAAATGTTTAAAGATGTTTCGGAAGAATTGAAAAAATATGAGGACGAGAGCAGTTTCTATTTTTCCAAACCTCGGGAGGAAATGGCTTTAACATCTGATACCAATACTGAACAGATTTCTTTAAACGAAATAAACGTATATGAACTGTACAATGTATACTTGACTTTGATTAAAAAACAAAATTTTAAAATTGAGCAGGAAGAAAAATTCAAATTATACAGAGAAAACTATCGTGTCAAGGACTGTATGGAGGACATTGCAAAAAAAATAAGGAAATATGGGAAAGTTTCATTATTCAATACTTTTAAAGAAAAAGAAAGCATATCAAAAGAATATATTGTAACATTGTTTTTAGCCATATTGGAACTTTCAAACAATAAAGGAATGAAAATATACCAGGATAATATATTCGGAGATATAATTATCACCTCACAGGAGAGAAAATGAATATAAAAAGTGTTTTGGAAAGCTTGATGTTTGCTTGGGGAGAGCCCTTAAGCATAAATGAAATATCAAAAATATTGAATATGCCTGCTCACAGCATCACATTTACATTGGATGAAATGATAAGTGAATTCAACGACGATGAAGACAGAGGTCTTATTATTCAAAAGTTTGGGGATTCCTATCAGCTGACTACCAAAAAAGATAATTATGAATATATTCAGAATCTCTTGGAAACTACGGTAAATAAAAGTTTATCTACTGCAGCAATGGAAACACTGTCCATTATTGCATACAAGCAGCCTGTTACAAAAGTGGAAATAGAAAGAATAAGAGGGGTTAAGTGCTCCCAGGTGGTAAAAGGGCTTATTGACAAGGGACTGATAAAGGAAGTGGGACGGCTTGATAAGCCCGGCAGACCCGTAATTTTTGCTACAACGGATGAATTTCTGAGACATTTCGGCTTAAGCTCGATTGGTGAATTACCAAATATCGGAGACATTCAAGATGACAAGGGGACGGGGGAACTGTCATCTTAATGACAAGGGGACGTGACAAGGGGACGGGGGTACTGTCATCCAAGGGTATAGCGATATGACTAGGATACAACATAGAGAGACTTTTATATTATGGGAATATTGATAGTTCTTGTGGGGGGACTGTTATTTTTATATTTAAATATCAAGTGGTTTTTTAAAATAAATATTACTTTTTCTTTTTTGCAAGTTTATTATTCTGTAATTGTTTTTAGGAAAAAACATGAATATGAAAGAAAAATATATTATTTTTCTACAAAAAAAATAATTGATAGATATAAATCTCCGGAATTAAGAAACAAGTACAAAAACCGGTTAAAGCATTTTAAGCATATTAAAAAAATATTTAATTTATTTTATATTAAAGATATTTTTTTCTATCCTGAATGCATATTGGAAAAGCAATCACTTGCAGTTGAATTTGTGGTAGTAAACAGAATACTAAAAAGCTCACTTCTAAACGGATAATTGCATAATAAGTATTTTTCCGCCTACGGGCAGGAGGATACTTTTTTTGTTATAATTCTTTTCTTTTAGGGCATAATTAATATATCGGAAGAAATTGCCACAAAATTTATGAATAGATAACAAGGTATGGATACTGACAGATTGTAAGGTTTCGCCTCGTTATAATGATTAAAAAAAGAAAGGGGATAGCATGAGTAAGGACATAGAAAGTATAATCAAAACAACTTTGGACAATATTAATAATTTGACGGAAAATGAAAAGCTCATAAGCAGTAAAATATTTTATGATAATACCAATTATTTGGCGATATCCAAGCTTAATATGAATTTTATTATAGGAGGCAGCGATATAGACAAAAAATTCCGAACAGTTGATTTAAAGCCCTTTGCCGGAGCAGCTTATGTCAATCTGCAACTAAATCCGCAAATTCTTATTTATGAAACACCGGATAATGATGTGAGGACAATAAATATTAACAATGAAACAACTGCAGGTGATATAACATCGTCCATTATGAACATCATGTCATTCATAAAAGATGTAAGGGAGAAAAAGGATTGTGATAATTAAAAGAATAATTGCTTTGTTAATAGTTATATTTATTTTTTTATGCCAATTTACGCAAATTGAAGCTATGCAAATTGAAGCTATGCCCGATATTTCGGCACAGGCATATATAGTGATAGATGCACAGTCGGGAAGAATTCTCAAATCTCATAATGCAGACATAAAACTGCCTATAGCCAGTACAACCAAAATAATGACAGCTATTCTTGCAATAGAAACCATCAAAAATTTAAACCAAAAAATAGGGGTACCTCCTGAATGTTCAGGCATAGAAGGCTCCAGCATCTATTTAAGACCTAACCAAACAGTTTCGGTAATTGATTTGTTATACGGAACAATGCTTCGCTCCGGAAACGATGCAGCATCAACTTTATCTAAATTTGCCGGCAGAAATGATTCGGAAGGCTTCATATCAATGATGAATAAAAAAGCAAAAGAACTTGGCGCTTTTAATACAAATTTTGAAAATGCCAACGGTCTTCATGATGATAATCATTATTCAACAGCATATGATTTAGCATTAATAAGCTCCTATGCCATGAAAAATGATACATTCAAGAAAATTGCGGCTGCTGAAAAATATAAAGCTGAAAGTATTAACAATATTTTCTACAATAAAAATAAAGTAGTTTATCAGTACAAATATGGTACCGGAATCAAAATAGGCTTTACAAAAGCAGCAGGCAGATGTTTAGTTGCGTCTGCGGAAAAAGACGGTACTGAAATTATAGCAGTGCTTCTAAATGACAACAATTGGTTTAATGACAGTTATCAAACCTTCGATTGGGCTTTTGAAAATTATAAATGCTACAGCATTGTTGAAAAAAGGCAGTTTGTTAAATATACTGACGAAAGAAATCCCGTTTTTATTGGAGACAGTTTCAGATGTGTATTAACGAATAAAGAAATAAAACAGCTCCGTTTTGAAGCATTAATTAAACCGGAGCTTATGTCAAATGATTCCGATACTAAAACATGTGGGCTCTACAACATATATTTGGGAAAAATCAAGCTTCATACAGGAACACTAATAACCGAATAATTATCTTAACCCGCTGCGGCGGGTTTTATTTGTCATTGCTATAATTAGGGTCATAATAAGGGCGCAGTCCTGAATCTCATGTACAGGTATTAATTTACAATTATATATATTTATATTATAATAAGAAAAACAAAGAAATACAGGCGAAGGAACGGCAGATTTTATGACACTGCCCTCGTCCCCTTGTCAGTTCAGGGAGAAATTATGGCTGAAGAAAGACTGCAAAAGTATATTGCACGGTGCGGAATTGCTTCAAGACGCAAAGCTGAGGAAATAATTTTACAAGGTAATGTAAAAGTTAACGGAATAATTGTAAAAGAGCTTGGAAGCAAAATTAATCCTGAAAAGGATGTCGTTACAGTATACGATAAAAAGATACATGAAAAAGAAGAACATATCTATATAAAATTGTATAAGCCTGAAGGATATATTACCACTGTCAAGGATCAATTTAATCGCAAGACTGTCCTTGATTTAATCAATATTAGTGAAAGAATATATCCCATAGGGAGGCTTGATTACGACACTTCCGGACTGCTGTTATTAACTGATGACGGAGACTTAGCCAACAAATTAATGCACCCTAAATATCGCATCTTCAAAACCTATGAGGTTGAAATTAAAGGAAGTATAAGCGAAGCTTCCATAAATATGCTGAGAAACGGTGTTTTAATTGACGGGTACAAAACTGCTCCTGCCAAGGTAAAATTGATAAATCAATCCCAAATGAATACATCTGTGCAAATAAGCATTCATGAGGGTAAAAACAGGCAGGTAAGAAAAATGTTTAAAAAGATAGGTCACAGAGTTATAAAATTAAAAAGAATATCCTTCGGTAATATCAATTTAGGTGGACTGAGTGAAGGACAATGGAAATACTTAACCGATGATGAAGTAAAATATTTAAAGAGGTAAATACACCCCCATCTCATTGTCTCCTTGTCATTTTAATTGATACTGGTTGTACATTTCTTGCATAAATTCTATTTTAGCGTTAAATTTCGGTATGGAAAAACGTTTACCACCCATTTAAATGCAGAATATGAATTAAATCTTGCAATATACAATATTATATGATATATTTCTTGCAAAAATTCTTGAATATGTTATAATTAAAATAACGAAATTATATGGAGGAAGTATATGGCTGATGAAAAAGTTCTTTTACAAAATATACCATGGTGTAAGGGATGTGGTGTATGCGTCGGTTTCTGCCCTACAAAAGTATTGGAACTCAAAGACGGCAAGTGTGTCATAGCTAACAGAGACAAGTGTATTTTTTGTGGACAGTGCGAACTGAGATGTCCGGACAATGCTATTTGGATTGGAGGAAAAAAATGAATAAAAAGGGATACAAATTAGTTCAAGGAAATGAAGCTTGCGTTGAAGGTGCATTAGCTGCCGGTATGAGATTTTTTGCCGGTTATCCCATAACACCATCGACGGAAATAGCGGAAATATCTGCAGAAAAGCTTCCGACGCTTGGAGGCAGGTTCATACAGATGGAAGATGAGCTTGGAAGCATGGCTGCCATAATAGGAGGCTCGCTTGCAGGGAAAAAAGCAATGACTGCAACCAGCGGTCCGGGTTTTTCTTTAATGCAGGAAAACATAGGGTATGCAGCTATTACAGAAGTACCATGTGTTGTTGTAAACGTGCAAAGAGGAGGACCTAGTACAGGACTTCCCACATCTCCTGCTCAAGGCGATGTAATGCAGGCAAAGTGGGGAACACATGGAGACCATCCTGCTATAGCCTTAACACCTAATTCTGTTCAGGAGACATATGAATATATTGTTAAAGCATTTAATTTAGCAGAAAAATACAGAACTCCGGTCGTATTTCTAATGGATGAAACCGTAGGACATATGCGAGAAAAAATGGCTTTTAAAGATGTTTCGGAGATTGAATTAATAGACAGAAAGAAACCGACATGCAAGCCTGAGGAATATGTTGCTTACAGACCTGATGAAGACATGATACCTCCAATGGCATCATTTGGAGAAGGATACAGATACCATGTATCGGGACTTACTCACGATGAAACGGGTTTTCCCACAAACAACAATGAAATATCTGAAAAATTAGTTAAACGATTAGTTGATAAAGTAGATAAAAATATAGATGAGTTTGCATATTTTGAAGAATACAAATTGGAAGATGCAGAAATTGTTATAATTGCATACGGCGGAGTATCAAGGTCAGCCAAAAGTGCCGTAGACCAACTTAGGAAACAAAATATTAAAGCAGGATTATTCAGACCTATCACTATTTGGCCTTTCTTGGAAAAACAAGTGAACAAAGTTTCTTTAAATGCAAAAGAAATATATGTTGCAGAAATGAACTTAGGACAGTATTTCCTTGAAGTTGAAAGGGTTGCGTGTAAAAATAGCAACGTTCATAAAATAACCAAAGTAAATGGTGAATTAATCACTCCTGAAGAAATTGTACAGGCAATAGGAGGTAATAAATAATGAACTGTAACGAAACAACTAATAAATATTACAGAGCAAACAAGCTTCCTCATATATGGTGCCCGGGATGCGGTCATGGCACATTAACAAATACTATAGTGAGAGCAGTAGATAAATTAGGACTTAATAAAGATGAAGTAGTAATAGTTTCAGGTATAGGCTGCTCATCAAGAGCTCCGGGCTACTTAGATTTCAATACACTGCATACAACACATGGTCGAGCATTGGCTTTTGCAACAGGTATTAAATTTGCAAATCCAAAACTTCACGTTATTGTAATCATGGGAGACGGAGACAGTTCCGCTATTGGAGGCAATCACTTAATACATGCCTCAAGAAGAAATATCGATATAACAGCAGTAGTTTTCAACAATAACATTTATGGAATGACCGGCGGACAATTTTCACCTACTACTCCTTTTGGAGATATGGCAACTACTACACCTTACGGCAATATAGATAAATCTTTTGACCTTTGCAGCTTGGCTCAAGGAGCAGGAGCTACCTATGTAGGCAGAGGCACTGCTTATCATGCACCTCTTATGCAAAAATTAATAGAAAACGGAATACAAAACAAAGGATTTTCATTTATAGAAGGTTTAAGCCTATGTCCAACATATTACGGAAGAAGAAACAAAAAGGGCAGTGCTTTCAAGATGCATACTTTCTTAAAAGAAAATTGTGTCGATAAAAAGGTAGTTGATAAAGATCCTGAAAAAGGCAAGAATAAGATTATAATTGGAGAATTTTACAACAATCCGCAGCCTGAATATACAGAAAGTTATCAAGTTATTATTGATAAACTTCAAGGATAGGGGGATATGGAAATGAAAAAACAAGAAATAAGACTTAGCGGTTCAGGTGGCCAGGGAGTTATATTAGCAGCTATTATATTAGCGAATGCCGGAGTTGAACAAGGGTTAAATGCTATACAAACCCAGTCCTACGGGCCTGAAGCTAGAGGCGGTGCAAGTAAGGCGGAAGTTATATTGAGCAATGATGATATAAATTATCCAAAAATAACAAGAGCAAATATACTTCTTTCTCTTACTCAAAAAGCATACGATAAATACAATTCAACTTTGGAGGAAAATGGTATACTAATAATTGATGAAAGTGTTAAACTATCGGGAGATGAAACATTTAAAGTTTATAGTCTTCCCATATTGAGAACTGCACAGGAGAAATTTGAAACGCAATTGGTAGCTAATATAATCTCATTAGGTGCGATTTATGAATTGATGGGAGAAGATACAATTGATAAGGATATCATGATACGTTCCATAACTGAAAGAGTTCCACCTCATACAGTTCAAAAAAACACAGATGCATTTGAAGAAGGTATTAGATTAGCAAGAGGGTAAGATGAATGATTTAATAAGTATTATTAAAAATAACTTTCATAAATTCAGCAGGGGACAAAAGCTGATAGCCCAATTTATTATTGAACACTATGACAAGGCTGCATTTATGACTGCTGCTAAAATCGCAGAAACAGTAGATGTAAGTGAATCAACCGTTGTCAGATTTGCATCAGCCTTGGGATATTCAGGATTTCCTGAAATGCAAAAAGCTTTGCAGGTTTTAATTAAAAACAAACTTACCACAGTTCAGAGGATAAGTCTTAATGATGATTTAAATGACAAGTTAAAGCTTCATAAAAGAAATTTAAAAAATGAAATGAACAACTTGCGTTATTTGTATGATCATTTTGATATGGAAGCATTGGATAAAGCTACCGAGTTGATTTTAGATGCTGACAGAGTATTTGTATTAGGACTTAGAACATCTTCAACTATGTCAAATTATTTGGGATTTTATTTGGACGTAATCTTGAATAACGCTAAAGTACTCAACAACAGCGGTGTTAATTCCTTATATGAAGAAATTATAAGGATTAAGGAAGATGATTTATTGATAATTATAAGTTACCCGAGGTATTCAAGAACAACAATCGATGCTGCAAGATTTGTTAAGGGACGCAATACAAAAATAGTTGCGATTACCGATACAGAAGAATCTCCTGCCTATGCTTTGGCAGATGTATCACTATTAGCAAAAAGTAATATCGTATCATTTGTTGACTCTTTAGTAGTACCTATGGCAATGATAAATAATTTGATAATAAATATAAGCTTGAGGGAAAAAGAAGAAATAGTTGAATACTTTAATACATTAGAAAGACTTTGGGACCATAACAGTATATATCAGAATCTATAAGATGCCCTTTATGACCTAACTATCGGGATGTCAGGTAAAACTAATATATTTTGAATAAAAAAGGACGAAATGTCCTTTTTTTATTCAACCACAATTAAGTGCCATAAAAAACTTTTTGTTGTTATATTTTACAATATGTACTATAATGTTAAGGTGTTGGAGCCGTAATCGGGGACATTCCTGTCCCCGCAAATACTAAGTCGGGTGTCCTTACCTGTACACTATGAAAGGAATGCAATATGATAATCGCAATAGACGGACCATCAGGAGCAGGAAAAAGCACTGTTGCAAGACTATTAAGCAAAGAGCTTGGATTTGAGTATATCGATACAGGAGCTATGTATAGAGCCCTTGCATATAAAGCATATGTACAAAATATTGACATAAATGAAAATAAAATTGCAGAAATGCTTAAAACAACCAATATAGACTACTATGACAATCAAATTTTCTTAGACGGAGAAAATGTTGAAAACTTAATTAGAGAAGAAGCAATATCCATAGCAGCTTCAAAAATATCCGCTTTAAAGATAGTCAGAGAAAAAATGGTTGAAATTCAACGTAAAATTGCACAAAACAAAAATGCTGTATTAGAAGGCCGTGATATTGGTACAACAGTATTTCCGGAGGCAGAGCACAAGTTTTTCATAACCGCATCATTGGAAGAGAGAGCAAAAAGACGTTATGAACAGTTGAAAATAAACAATATAAAAGCTGATTACACAAGTGTATTCAATGATATGAAGAAACGTGACGAAAATGATTCATCAAGGAAGTTTTCTCCGCTTAAACCGGCAGAGGATGCAATATTGATTGACACTACAAACATGAACTTAAATAAAGTTACAAAGACCATTGCACAATATATCGGAGGAAGCAATGTTTTATAAAATAGCAGTAATAGTATTAAAGGTTCTTGTATTTCTTATCTTTGACTTAAAGGTATATAATAAAGAGAACCTTGACAATATAGAAGGAGGCTTAATAATTTGCGGAAATCACAGGTCTATGATTGACCCTGTAATTTTAGCTATATCAACCAAGCGCCAAATTCACTTCATGGGCAAGAAAGAATTGTTTGAAAATAAATTTCTATCATTTATATTCAGAAATCTTGG
>ENA-UOOK01004215-UOOK01004215.1-fermentation-metagenome-genome-assembly--contig:-NODE-4215-length-15641-cov-8.014372_pt1 | contig 15641 bp, 8 predicted proteins | sample MGYA00245777_ERZ724023 | MGnify/ENA primary metagenome ERZ724023 (study PRJEB28704, sample SAMN03018312) | fermentation metagenome | biome: anthropogenic terrestrial biome; feature: soil; material...
GGGCATTGGGCAGACCTCAAATTTTTGGAGAAATTTTGGATAAAGATAATGTGCTTAGCCCTATGCAGGCAGTAAGAATGCATTTGGGCGAATTAAAAAAGTGTCTTGATGACCGTACGGTAGCGGTTAATTTTAGAAAGCATGCTGGTTATTATATCAAAGGCATAAACGGCGCAAGAGAAATTAAGGTTTTAGTTAATCAGGCTCAGTCAGTCGATGAGGTTTTGGACATTTTGAGTAAGATTTTGGATTAAAATTTAAAGCACTCTGAAAAAATCAATTAATCTAAAAGAACTTTTTTAACGTTCTCATTACCATTTTTATTACTATAATAAATTAATCCTCAGTCGGCTAACGCCGCCAGCTCCTTTTGATAAAGGAGCCTAGGGGGTTTATTAATTGAACTTCACTTAATTGATATTCACAAGTCATCCATAACTGACAATATAATGATTATATGAAGATAGGAATAGTCAATTCTACTGATTTCAAAAAGTTTGCGTTATCGCACCTTCAGACAATAACGGATTTGGATATTATGATTTTTGCATTTGGTGTTACAGGCGAAGCGGACTTAGCAAAAGAAATAACAGGCGAATCTCAAATTTATTCAGAACTTGTTTTGCTCTCTTTGACTTTGGACTGTATCGTAATAGCCGCAATGGATACCTTAATTTACGGTCTTAAGCACAAATCAGCTGTTATTATAGAAGACGGTCATATTATTGATATCAATGACATGGTGCACGGTTATGACGATGAGTATGACCTAGGTAAGGGCTTTAGAGTGTATGACACATCCAAGGGTAAAATAGGCTTAATAATTCATAATGATATATTATTCCCCGAATCTTCACGCATGCTTACGGTGTGTGATTCAGATTTTTTGATAACTTTGATAGATACATCTCTTGGAAGAGATTGCATGGTCATGGTCAGATCTTCTTCTGTTTCCAACGGTATATATAATATTTGCTCTGAGCCTTCTTCATCTTATTATTGTGATGAGCTTGGCGTGGTGCAAGGTTACAGCAAAAAAGATTTTTTAGAACTTGACATTACGCCTAGAAAAGATTACTTACTGGTCAAATCCCGCAGAAAAGATAAATATAAAGAAATCTTCTCTAATTTTTTATAGAGTGTTATTTGTTTAACTTTTTTTGGTTTGGGATATATAATGTCCTATAACATATCATATTATTGTCATAATCGATAATTTAAAGACGGTAAACAATGTTTAATATTGTATTGGTTGAACCTGAAATCCCTCAAAACACAGGCAACATAGTCCGAACATGTGCTGCAACGCATACTAAGCTGCATCTGATACGGCCTTTGGGTTTTGATGTTTCGGATAAATATCTCAAAAGGGCAGGACTTGACTATTGGAATTTGGCAAATATAAGCTATTATGACAGCTTTGAACAATTAAGGTCAAAATATAGCTCTGAAGAGTTTTGGTACCTTAGCACCAAAGGTCAAAAAGTATATTCGGATGTAAAATTTAGCGACGGCTGCTTTTTGGTTTTTGGTAAAGAAACATTTGAGCCTCCATGTTTGATATAAGGTCCAAAGCGTCCTATATTAACAACGACATCCTCTTTTTCATAAATTCCTAAATTTCTTGGCATATCAAATAAAACAAGAGCTTCCTTTAAGGTAATCTCATCTATTCTTTGCTCTTTCTTCATACTTGCAAATTTAGGCTTATCCTCATTGGAAGTTTCTCCCAATTGAACCATAGGTCCAAAGCGACCTATCTTAGCATATACGTTTAGCCCTGTTTTAGGGTCTTGTCCGAGTAACTTCTCTCCTGAGGTCTTTTCAGAATGTTCTGCTGCTGTATTGACCTCTTTATGAAAAGGCTTATAGAAAGAACTTATCATCTTTTGCCAATCTTTGTTACCCTGCGATATTTCGTCAAATTCCTTTTCTAAATTGGCTGTAAAATTATAATCAACTATATCCTCAAAGTTTTGAACCAAGAAATTATTCACCACAATTCCAATATCTGTTGGGAAAAGCTTAGATTTCTCTGCTCCATAGTTTTCTTTTTCTTTTGAGGCTTTTATTTCGTTATTTTTTAGTGTAATTATTTCTATCTCTCTTTTCTTTGCTGGGCGGTCTTCTCTAACTATGTATTCTCTTTTCTGAATGGTGCTTATGGTTGGTGCATAAGTGGAAGGACGACCTATGCCTAAGTCTTCAAGTTTTTTAACAAGGGTTGCTTCGTTGTAGCGTGGTGGTGGTTGATTGAAGGTTTGTTGGGCTTTGGATTGGATTAGGGTTAGCTTGTCTGCTTGTTTTAAATCGGGAAGCTTTGAAGATAATCCTTCATCTTCTTCATCGTCATCTTTGGATACAGAATACACTTTTAAGAACCCATCAAAGAGGATGACTTCTCCAAGAGCCACAAAATTTTCTTTACGGGTTGAGATATCAATATTTATGGTTGTCTTTTCCAAGAGGGCATCTGCCATTTGCGATGCTATGGTTCTTTTCCAAATTAGCTCATATAGTCTTTTGGCTGAGGCATCACCTTCAATGGTTTTGTTGTTAAGATAAGTGGGACGTATTGCTTCGTGAGCCTCTTGTGCTCCCTTTGATTTGGTTGTGTATTTTCTTATCTTTACATAGTTTTCGCCGAATGTGTTAGTTATTTCTTCTTTGGCTAAGGAAAGAGCCATTTGTGAGAGATTTACTGAGTCTGTTCTCATATAGGTTATAAGCCCAGCTTCGTAGAGTTGCTGTGCTACCATCATTGTTTTAGATACAGGGAAGCCAAACTTACGGGCAGCTTCTTGTTGAAGGGTGGAGGTTGTAAAAGGAGGAGCAGGACTTTGTTTGGCTGGCTTTTTCTCTATGCTGTTTACCGTGAATGTAGCTCCTATGCAGGCTTTAAGAAAATCTAATACTTCTTCTTTTTTCTCAAAGCTCTTATTTAGAGCTGCAAGAAGTGGTTTGGTGGTTGTTTTGATGCTAAACTCAGCTTTAACTTTATACTGATAAACAGAAAGGAATGAGCGTATGTCATTTTCTCTTTCTACAATTAAACGCACTGCCACCGATTGCACTCTACCTGCCGAAAGAGAGGGTTTAACTTTTCGCCAAAGGATTGGAGATATTTCGTAACCCACTATTCTATCTAATATTCTTCGTGCTTGTTGTGCATTAACCAAATCTAAATCTATTGTTCTGGGATTTTCTACTGCGTGTAGGATTGCTGTTTTGGTGATTTCGTTAAAGACTATTCTCTTAACCTTTGTGTCGTTTAAATTGAGGGCTTCTTTTAAATGCCACGCAATTGCTTCTCCTTCGCGGTCTTCATCGGAAGCTAACCAAATAATTTCTGCTTTTGAGGCATCTTTTTTAAGTTCTAAAACAAGTTTTTCTTTATCCTTAGGTATTTCGTAATTAGGTTCGAAATTATTTTCAATATCTACCCCCATCTCACTTTTAGAAAGGTCTCTAATATGTCCGAAGCTCGATTTTACAATAAAGTCTTTTCCAAGAAACTTTTCAATAGTTTTTGCCTTAGCAGGCGATTCCACAATCACAAGATTTTTTGCCATAGCTGTTTTTTGAATTTACAGCTGCAAAAGTACAATAAAATTAAAAACTGCAAAGAAAATACTTTTTTAAACTTGGGATTTGGCTTTAAAAAAGATAGTTCATATAAATAAGAAATCTACCATAAGAATCTTTAAAGGTATTATCGGTTTCATTAGAATAAATCAAATCGTCCTTTATTTGCTTGTATGAGGTGCCAAAATTACAGAAATAAGACACTCCAAACTGAACTGTTTGTCCAAATTCAATTCCTGCCCCTACATTTAAGCCCCAAGTAAAATCTTCTGGCTTATAGATAGTTTTTAATGAAGAAATTGTTGTATTGCTATTTAGTTCTATATTCTTGCTATTATGCAGGTTAAGTTCAAGTACTGCTCCCGATAGAGCAAATACTTTTAAGTTTTTAAGCCCTGTTTTCCATTTTAAATTGATTGGAATAACTAAATAATTTACTTCAACGGAGTTCATTAGTTTATCCCCTGAGACTCTTTCCAATTCGTATAGTGCCGAGACTTCAAAGCCTAAGGAAAAAGGCAATACCATTGTTTCGCTAAGCAATCCAATTGAAAAGGGACGGAATATTCTTATGTTATTATTTTGTATTTCTAAGTTTTTGAGCTTAAAAGGTGCTCCCACTTTCACTCCAAACTTAAACTGAGAGTAACCAAAATAGCTAATGGCCGTTAAGCAAAAAACAAAAAATAAAACTTTCTTTATCATATTTCTGATTTGTTTTTATATATTTGCAAATGATTAATCATCATTTAAAATGAAACGTTGCTATCTTTATTTTATAACTCTAATGATTTCAATATCGGTTGCAAATTTAACGTTTTGTAGCGACACAACGTATAATAAATTACAATTTATTGAAAATAAAGGTCAATGGGAAGGGAATATTTTATTTAAAACCACCCTCCAAAATGGGAATGCTTTCATTGAGAATAATGGGATTACATTCTTTTTGTCGGACTATAAATCTTCGTGCTCACATGATATTCGTAATGATAAACACACCTTATGCGAACATCAGGAAAAAGCAATTAATAATCATGCTTTCAAACTAATTGTTATAAATAATAATTTCTCTAAACCTACTGCAAGTATTAAATCTAAGGAGTATTTTAATTATTATTACGGACAAGATAAATCAAAATGGGTTAATAGAGCTTTTGCTTATGAAAAGATATCTTATAATGAGATATACAATAATATAGATTGGGTTATCTATTCACAAGGATTTGATTTAAAGCATGACTTTATTGTTCATAAAGGAGGCAAGGTTGAAGATATTGAACTTGTTTATAATGGAATAGATAAGATATCTTTGAAAGAAGGAGATTTAATTCTTCGCACCTCTATTGGAGAAATCATAGAAAAAAAGCCTTATGCTTATCAACAAATTGGAGGGAAGACACGTGAGATTGAAGTTGAATTTAGATTAAAAGGTAATACTATCACTTATTATATAAAAGACTACGACAAAGACCACGACCTAATTATAGACCCTCAACTTATTTTTTCTACATACACAGGTTCAACATCAGATAACTGGGGTTTTACGGCAACTTATGATAAGGAAGGAAATGGTTATTTGGGTGGAATCGTGAGTGATATTGGTTATCCTACAACATTTGGAGCTTTTCAATCTAATTTTGCAGGAGGCAATTGGGATATTGGAATATCAAAATTTGATGCAACAGGAGAAAACCTCATCTTTTCAACCTATATTGGCGGTAGTAGTAGTGAAATGCCCCATAGTTTAATTGTTAATGAGTTTAATGAATTGGTTATTTTTGGGACAACAGGCAGTAGTAATTTTCCTATAACTCAATCGGCATATCAAACAAATTTTGTTGGAGGGGCTAATGTTGTTTATGATGGTTCTATTATCTTTTATAATGGTTGTGATATTTTTGTGAGCAGACTAAAAGATGATGGAACAGCCCTCTTAGCCTCAACCTATATTGGAGGAAGTGATAACGATGGTTTAAATTTTAGAATAGGTTATCACGATTACAATGGGAACGATTCTTTATTTTGCAACTACGCTGACGGAGCAAGAGGAGAGTTAATAACAGATGATTTGAATAATATTTATGTTGGCACCTGCACTTTTTCTTCTAATTTCCCTACAACTCCTAATGCTTTCCAACCTTATTCTGGTGGTAAGCAAGATGGAATAGTCTTTAAATTGGATTACTCTCTTTCTACATTATTATTTTCTTCTTATTTGGGAGGAAGTCATGACGATGCAATCTATTCTATTGACACCGACTCCGATTATAGATTATATGTTGCAGGAGGAACAGTTTCTCATAATTTCCCCACAACTACTAATGCCTTTTCTACATCATTTAACGGAGGAAATACAGATGGCTTTATTGCATTAATATCTTATAATGGCTCTACTATACTTGCTTCAACCTACTTTGGTTCCAATGAAAGAGACCAAGTATATTTTGTTAGAACAGATAAAGAAAATAGTCCACATGTTTTTGGGCAAACTCACGCAACAGGTTCAACACTTATACATAATGCAACCTACAATACGCCTAATAGCGGTCAGTTTTTAGCTAAGTTTTCCCCTGATTTACAAACAAGAGTTTGGAGCACAGTGTTTGGTTCTGGAAAAGGCTCTCCTAACATTTCTCCTTCAGCTTTTGCTATTGATAATTGCGGAAGAATACTTGCAACCGGCTGGGGAAGTTTTGGAAATCTTTCTACATTAGGTATGCAAACAACTCCTAATGCTTACTCTCTAAATAGTGATGGAGGAGATTTCTATATTATGTCTTTAAGTTCTGATGCCTCAACCTTAGAGTATGCAAGTTTCTTTGGTGCTTCGGGCATTGCAGACCACGTGGATGGAGGAACAAGTCGTTATGATAAATTTAGTAATATTTATCAAGCTGCTTGTGCTGCCTGTGGAGGAAGACAAGGTTTTCCAATCTATCCTACTACTGCATATTCCACAAGCAATAATTCCACAAATTGTAATGGTGCTATTTTTAAATATAATGTGTATGATGATTTTGCTGTTGCAGATTTTAATATTCCAGAAATTGGATGCGCTCCAATAACCCTTAACTTTATTAATTATGGGCGAGGAACAAGCTTTTTATGGAATTTTGGTGATGGAACCTCTTCCACCGACACCAACGCAACACATACTTACACAGAAGGAGGAGTGTACGAAGTTGAACTAATTGCTTATTTGGATAATGGTTGCCTTAGTTCTGATACATTGAAAAGAACAATCTATGTTTTAAAAAACTCATCAAGGACAATACCTGCTGTAAGAACATGTAGAGGTACGCCTGTTCAAATTGGGATTGCTCCTTTGCCTTCAAGCAATATAACATTCCAATGGCAACCAGCCGAACTTGTTACTGACCCTAATATATCTAATCCTTTTGCAATAGTTGACCAACCAACAGAATTTTGTTTAATAATAAGTGATGGCAATTGTACCGACACCATTTGGCAAAATGTGAATATTGATTTTTTATTGCTTGATTTGATTGATACAATAAAAACTTGTGATAGCCCATACAATCTTGAAATAACAATAGACGGAGCTTCAGGTTTTAAATTCTCCGATTTTTCAAATTTCTCCTTAGTTTTAAACTCCGATACCACGCTTAACCATACCGATATTTACTTGCACGGAAGTAAGTATGTATATGTTATGATTGAGAAAGACGGATGCACTGGTGTTGATAGTATTTGGTTTGATTTTAGTGGAACAAGTCTAAATATTCAACCCACTGACGTCAAATGCAATGGTGATAGCAATGGAACTGCAATAGCAACCATTAGTGGTGGAATATCTCCTCATCTTTATCAATGGAGCAATGGAGAGTCGGGGGCTTCATTAAATTCTATTGACAACTTAGCACCAGGAGATTATTCTCTTACAGTTACAGATAATAGAGGCTGCCACTCAACACAAGAGTTCACAATCAACTCTCCAAATATTCTATCGGCCCAAGTTACAAAAACCGATAACCCTTGCCAAGGAGCATGCATTGGAACAATTAACCTCACACCCAATGGCGGAACCTCTCCTTTTGCAGTTCAATGGGCGGATGGACAAACCACATTAAGCCTCTCTAATCTTTGTGCTGGAACATATAATTACATATTGACGGATATTAATAATTGTACCACAGAAGACAGCATTGAAATACTTATTGCAGGAGTTTTTAATTCCATAATTACCAAAATAGATAATAACTGCGAAGGCGTTTGTAATGGAGAAGCAAAGGTAAATCTTAGCGGAGGAAGAGCACCTTATTATTATAAATGGAGTAACAACGAAACCGAACAAACAATTACAAACCTTTGCAATGGAATATATAGTGTTCAAATAGCAGATCAAGATGGGTGTAAAACCTCCAACACGGTAGAGATAATAAACAAGGAAATATATCAAGATTTCTGGGTACAGGCTTCAAGTTATGAGATATATGATGGAGAACCTATCTTGCTTTCTTGCACAGAACTTCAAGAGGTAACTTATCAATGGTCGCCATCTTCTTACATTTATCACCCAAATAGACCCAAAACCTATGCATCACCAATGCAAAGCATAACATATACTATTTTTGTAACAGACGGAAAAGGATGCGATTATTTGGATAGCGTCAGTATAAAAGTAAATGTTATAAACTGCGGAGAGCCTAATATATTTATTCCAAACATATTTACTCCTAACCAAGACGGAAAGAATGATATAATTAGAGTTACAGGAGAATATATAAGGAAGATGGAATTGTATATCTTTGATCGTTGGGGTGAGTTAGTTTTTTCAACAAAAGACATAAATCAAGGCTGGGATGGAACATTTAGAGGAGAGAAATGTATGGCAGGGGTTTATTTCTACCGATTGGAAATAGAATGCGAGAAAGGACGAACCTTTAAGAAAAATGGTGATATAACATTAATCAGATAGAAGATAAATGGCAAAGAAGCAGAAATACTACGTTGTTTGGAAAGGACATAAGGAAGGAGTTTTCGAAAGCTGGGAAGAATGTCAAGAACAAATAAAAGGACATCCACAAGCACAATATAAATCCTTCACTTCCAAAACAGAGGCCTTGTTTGCCTTCAAAGAAAAAGCCGAAAAGCATCTTTATGCCTCTAAAAAAACTACCACAAAGTCGCAAACCCAACTCCCAGCCATTCCAATAGATAATCCTATAATGGAAAGCATATCAACCGATGCCGCATGCAGTGGAAACCCTGGCCTTATGGAATATCAGGGAGTAAGCACCAAAACAAAGAAACGCCTATTCCATTATTCCCACCCTCATGGCACAAACAACATAGGAGAATTCTTAGGCTTAGTTCATGGACTCTCCTATCTCAAACGCCATAATTTAGATATACCACTCTATACCGATAGTGTTAATGCAATAAAATGGGTTAAGGCAAAGAAATGTAAAACCAAACTTCAGCTAAATTCTCAAACCCAAGACCTATTTCAATACATCCAACGAGCAGAAAAGTGGTTAGAAGAAAACCAATATACTACCCCAATTCTAAAATGGCACACCGAGCAATGGGGAGAAATACCTGCCGATTTCGGAAGAAAGTAAGCCTAATCAACATAGGCATTCATTGTATTATCACTTGCTTTTTTTCCTGTTTTTATAACGAGAAGTTTTGTAGAATTTCAATTCTTGAAGCTCTTTTCTCAATAAACTATCAGCCTTAAAAGCAACTTTCTTAGCCCTTACCTTATTTGGCTTACACTCTTTCTCACTCTGGCATGGTTCACTTGTTATTGAAACACTAAATGTTCCAATTCCATTGAGAGTTACGTTATAGCCCATCTTCAATCTGAATTTTAAGGTGTCGGAAACAGCTCTTAGAGCACCAATAATATCAGCTTCGGTAAAACTTGAAGCCTGTGAGACATCCTTTGCTAATTCTTCGGTTGAGTAGTTGCCTGCCGAGACCCCATTAGCAAAGTATTTAGTACTTTCAAGGCCATCTTTATTTTTAAATGTTTTAGAACTGACGCTGTAATATCTTCTCATAACATTGTTTTTTTTTAAGATTAATAATATTTATTATTGATTTTTTACTTAATAAGCCTTTGTTTAAATGCTATTTAATCAAGTTTCAATTTTACAAAAATACAAAAAAAAATCATTTAATCAAATATAAATTTTGTAACCTTAGGGGATACAAGTTGCATCCTTAAAGGTTGCACCAGTAACCTTAGAGGTTACACCATACAACCTTAGGGGTTACAAAAATTAAACCTCATTTATCTAAAACATAATTAAGAATTATGATAATTAAACGACAATTACTTAGTTTATTTGTAGGAATAATCAGTTTCTTCCCTATTGATTAATGGAAAATTTTCTTTATCATCATATTTTTTTCTATAAATATACTCTTTTAGAAAACTATATCAAATTTAAAGAAAAGAACAATGAAAACAAGAATAAATTAAAACTAAGAATTAATTTCCTTAAACGAGGTTTTAATTTCATAACAAGTCGTATTAATTTTTAAGGGTCTATAAGATATCTCTTTAGAGTTAAACTTTAAAAGATACAAATAAAACAGTTTTTTTTTGGAGTTTACATATTAATTCGTAATTTTGTTGCTTTAAATAGTTTTCTTCTTATCAAGAAAACTATCTTATTTCTAATACTTTATTAGGTTTATAGGAATAAAGGAGTAAGGGTTTATTTTTTTTCTCTGAACAAAAAGGAGTAAATAAATAAATTTTGATAATGAGGCTATGTTTTTTAATATTTAATTTATGATAATAAAAAAGTACTTTTTTTTCTTAATAATATTTCTTCAGTTATTAAGTATTGGCTTGGAAGCCCAAACTACTATTACCCTAAACCCAACTAAGGACACATATTTGAATAGGGCTTTAAGAGGAACAAATTATGGTACAGACAATACCATGAATGTTCGAAGATATTCTAATCGTCAGCAAAGAACAATTATTGAATTTGACATATCTTCAATTCCTGCTGGAGCAACAATTATTTCTGCAGAATTAAGACTAACTCAATATAATTGGACATATTATACGGATAATATTACTGCATACCCTCTTACTCAATCATGGTCTGAAAGTGGAGCAACCTGGAACAACAGAATAGCTGGTTCTGCATGGACAAATGCAGGTGGTACTTATAATAATTCATATTCTGCACAAACAAGTGTAGGTGGCAATTTAAATTATGCCTGGGATCTGACTTCTATGGTTAGTGCTTGGCATTCTGCGACATTGGATAATAATGGTATTGTTTTAATAGCAGAAAATGAAACATCAGGAAATAGCACCTATACTTTCTACACAAAAGAAGCTACAAATTCAAATTATCGTCCTCAGTTAGTTATTTCATACTGCTTTATTCCTGTTTTTACACTTGGGAACTCTTCTTTTCGTTGTCAAGAAAGAGATTCTATTATTTATACTGCAACTTCAGGCACAGACAGCATTTATTATAGTTTAGATATAAATAGCTTATGGGCAGGAAACTCAATTAATCCTGCCACAGGAAAGGTTGTATGGGCTAAAAATTGGATTGGCGTATCCACGATTACTGCTACAAGCAACTCTTGTACTTCAACTCATACAGTAACAACAAAAGGCTCGGTTGAAACTCCTATATTTGAAATAGGTGATACTTCCTATCGTTGTGCAGGAGCAACAACGAAAACTTATAATGCCTTAGCAAACTACAGGGATAGTACAATTTATAGTTTAGATGCTGCAAGTTTAGCCGCAGGGAACAGTATTAATCGTCTAACAGGAGCAGTTACTTATGTTGCTGGATACATCGGCACAACATCAATAACAGCAAGTGCTTATGGGTGTGGAGGACCAAAAACAAAAATACACAGAGCAATCACTAATAATACTTTAAAAGCAGTAGAAGATAGAGTAACTGCTCAGCAGGACTTACTTGAAATTATAGATGTATTAGCTAATGATGTTTGTACTTATGATGTATCAACATTACAAATTATTACCCCACCAACCAATGGCACTGCAACCATCATAGGAGGAAAGATTCATTATACCCCTAATTCTTCTTTCTTTGGAGATGATGAGCTTACATATAGGATTTGTCAGACAGGTAACACCAATTGTTCTCAAGCTAAGGTTTATATTACTGTTGAACAAAACATTTTTGATGCTTGTGTTAGTGCAAGTAGAGCTAAAACATTCTATATGCCATTTCCAGAGAATAGTACCCAATTAAGAAAGTCACTTATTAGTGCTGCAAGTCAACATTACCTTACAGACAATGTTCGTGCTATTACCAGTATTAAAATCACTTACCCAGGAACAGTAATAACTTATGATCATTGGGAAGATGGCTATGAGAACGATATAATAAAACCTATGCAAAGAACAACTTTGGTTTGGGGAGATGCAAATCCTTCTAATGGAGTAGCACCAGGATACCCCAATGATATAATTCCGCCAGGAGGATATATTGTTCTTGATAATCAGTTTAAGTATAATGAGAGAGATTTTTCCAATTTTGTATTTGATGGAAAGGATAAGGTTTTTTCAACAAATGATATTCTAATATCAAAAGTAGTTGGTGATGCAGGTCTATATGGAGCTACTCCATTATTTACTGTTCAGAACTTAAAAACAAATGTTTATGATGTTGATTATTTTGGTAAAAACTTTATTATCCCTCTTGGAGAAAATGTTAATAATGGCATTAATATTACTGCTTTTAGATATACAGGGCTTTTTGTTAGAGCAATGACAGATGGAACATTAGTAAGATTAGACTATAATGGAGATGGCACTTATGATGCAACTAAGGTTTTGAACGAAGGAGAGGTTTGGCTATATGATGGGACAGCATCGATCCCTGGACAGACCTCTGACGCAAATCAAGCAAATGATATTAAAGCTGGAGCAATTCTGACTTCAACTCAGCCAGTTGGTGTTGATTTAGTATTTGGAGGAATTGATACTTACGGAACCCGTAATATTTCAATATTGCCTGATAAGTTTTATGGCTCAACATACTATAGTCCTATTTATACAACTAACTCAGATGCTCCAGTATATGCTTTCTTTACAAATATTTTATCAACCCCAATAACTATTAATTGGACCTGCGGTAATGGATCATCAGGAAGTTTTACCATACCAGCAAATGGCAATTCTTATTTTTCTTTGTATCGTCAAGGTGGATATAAATTTGAAAGTGCTGGAGGAGAAACCTATACTACAATGGCTGTTGTAGATGCTGATTCTGATGGTAGCGGATACGATTGGGCTTTTAAGATGATTTCTGCAGACCAACTCACTTCTCATGTTGGTATTGCTTGGGCTCCAGGAAGTTTCGATAAGTCCGTTAATCATAATCCAGTTTGGGTTACATCTCCCGACACAAATACTTTGTATATTAAATATGATGGTAACCTCTCAAAAGTAACTGATACTTTAAGTCCTTGTAATCTTCCTTATGATTCGATAATACATATTAATCCGTTGCAATCAATAAGAATATATAATCCATATATGAATGATCAAAGCGGAATGACAATTTATGCTTGTGATAAAAAAACATTTTCTGCAGTATGGGGACAAGATGCAGGTGTTGCTGGAGCTGCTTATCCGGATATTGATGTTGGTTATTCATTACTCCCACGCTGTTTTAGTGAAATTATTTTAGCAAATGATGATAAAGAAAATACAGACCCTAATACTCCAATTGAAATTGCTGTTTTGGATAATGATGCTGCTTTCCTATGCTCAATAAATAGAGAATCTCTTACAACTACAGGTCTCTTGCAACCATCTAATGGAACAATTGTAATAAATTCAGATTTAACAATAACTTATACACCTGATTCTGGATTTGTAGGAACAGATTATTTTGAATATAGAATTTGTTCTGAAGAATATTTTGGAATTTGTGACCTTGCAACCGTAACAATTGATGTAATTCCTTGTCAGGCTTATGACAATCAAAATATTATCAAAGGAAGAGTTTATGTTGATAAACAAACATACAATCATTCTTACGATGGTGGTGAAAGAGGGGCACATGGAGTAAAGGTTGATTTGTATTACGATGTTAATTGTAATGGGATAATAGATTCTGAGGATAGAATTGAACAATCAACTATTTCAGAAACTTCCGGGAACTTTTCGTTCACAACTTCCAATGGTCATAATGTAAAAGATAATTTTGATCCAATTGCAAGCTTGGATGGAAATATTGGTAGTAATAATTGGAGTACAAATTGGAGTGAGAATGGTGAAAATGATGGAATAAATTCGGGCAATGTACGAATTATCTCTGATGTCGTTTCGGGCAATAATGCTATTAGTTTATCAGGCATTAATAGAGGAATTAGTCGCTCAGTAGTATTTGATAATGCAACATCAGCAATTTTAAAATTTAGCTTTAGAAGACAAGATATTACTGTAACCTCAAGCCAAACTAAGAATTTGAATGTAAATATCAATAATCAATTTGTTTATCAAATTACTACTAATAGCTCTCTAACTGATGATTTTTATACTGATGTTTTTGTACCCTTAAGTGCTGAGCAAATAAATGGAAATTCTTCAAATACACTTCAATTTATTACTACTGGTAATTTTTCAACGACTGGTTATTATTGGATTGATAATGTTGAAATAATCTACTTTAATAATAGATCATGTTATATTGCAAAAGCAGATCCTTCAAATACCAATGGAACCTATCTTGAGGATAATACATCTACGAATGTTTTGCCTGTCGAATTTGCTTCTATTGGAGAGTGTTCTGTAAGAGGTTATTTAAGCGTGCATGCAAATCTTATTGCAAAAAGAGATACTATTAAAGCAATGACAAATTACCCAGCAATATTTTTTAATGTGTTGTTAAATGATACAATTGGTCATCCTAACGCATCAACACTTTCCATTATAACCGCCCCTAAACAAGGCACAGCAGTTAAAAATGCCGATGGGACAATTACATATACCGCTAATTCAGGATATGTTGGTGCAGACTCATTAGTATATAGGGTTTGTAGCATAGATGATCCTTTAGTTTGTAGTAGTACAACAACTCTAATTTACCCTTATCCTCGTGAACCAATAATCACTAATAATTCACCTATTTGTCAAGGCTCACAAGCAAGATTTACTATTTCCGGAACAGCTGGAGATACTATTACATATAATATTAATGGAGGAACTTCAGCAAAAGCTATTATTGCATCTAATGGAGAGGTTGATGTAATAATTAATTCCGCTTCTGTAAACCAAACCATCAATCTGACACAAGTCGTCAACATTTATAAATTAGGATTACCTCTCTCCCTAAGCTCTATAGTTCAAACCTTCTCGTCTTCAAATTCAGGAACTGCATCTTATGACCAAACAATTTGTAGTGGATCATCAGCTGCGTCATTATCCCTAAGTGGAAGTATTGGTTCAATTCAATGGCAGTCTTCGGAGGATAATATTTTATTTTCTGATGTTTTAGGAGCAACTTCTTCGAGTTATACCCCAGTAGCATTAACCAAAACGACATACTATCGTACCATTGTCTCAATAGCAGGATGCCCTTCTGATACATCAAATATTGTGACTATTACCGTTAATGCTTCACCAACCTTTACTGTTTCACAAACTAATTTATCATGTTTTAATAGCGGAGATGGAGAAATAACCGTTACAGGACAAAGTGGTTCAGGACAATATATTTATTATTTAGACAAGGAAACCTCAGCAGGAAGTGGAGTATATGCTGCTTATGAAAATTCTGGAACAGCTAAATCGACTCCACATACTTTTGAAAACTTAGTAGCAGGCAATTATCGCGTCAGAGTTATTGATAGCAATGGTTGTGAATAAACCAATTAAGAAGATTACTGAGATTTAAAATTGCATTATTTCAAACAATTAATGATATAAACTCATAAAACTAACTTTTTAGTGTAAGTAAAAGGTATAGTTAATTAACTTATTTTTTCTTCGATTTGTTAGTAACTACTTGTTTTGTCCAATTATTTAAAAAGAAAAGAACTTCTTTTTCACTATAACCTTC
>ENA-UOOK01004216-UOOK01004216.1-fermentation-metagenome-genome-assembly--contig:-NODE-4216-length-15637-cov-2.936144_pt1 | contig 15637 bp, 9 predicted proteins | sample MGYA00245777_ERZ724023 | MGnify/ENA primary metagenome ERZ724023 (study PRJEB28704, sample SAMN03018312) | fermentation metagenome | biome: anthropogenic terrestrial biome; feature: soil; material...
ATCAATTAAAAGCTGCATTGACTTTGTGTGAACCTTTTTATCTACCGGAAGCTTTTTATCGAGACCACCCTCATTGGAGAGGACCTAGATGTGACCATCCAAGACGTGCCCGTAACACTTATTACAGCCCTTGTATCGATCAACCGAGAGTGTTGGATGTCTACAAAAAGACTATGGCACAATTGTTAAGCTTTATTGATGTGGATTACATGACTATATATACCAATGACAGTGGGGGAGGCTTGTGTTGGAGTAAAGGGTTATACAACGGGGCAAACGGACCTTCTTTTTGTAAGGATCGCTCCCCGGCAGACCGTATCACCGGCTTTTTGGGTGCTCTAAGGCAAGGCGCTCTTATGGCCGGAAAGGAATTGGATATTGAGATCCACAGCAATATCGGCTACAAAGAACCGGAGCATGCCTTGGATAACGTTTGGCCCAAGCTTGCCGACCATACGGCTGTAAACGGGCGAACCAACAAAGGAACACCCATGACATACCGGGTGAATCTCAATTACGAGAACACCTTTTCGCCTGTTAAAAATATTCCCCTCGCTTTTGAATTTGCACAACAATTGGAGAATGCATACAAGTCGGACAGTGAGCATATTCACCTTTTGCTACCTAGTTCGGATTTTGACGCATATTTTCATATTGCTAAGCGCTTTATCAAGAAGCCTGTTTTCGGGCTTTATGATCGAGTGGTATTATTACGAGATGTTGCGACAGAACTTGTAGGAATGCCTTACGCAGATACATTGCTGTCGGTTTGGCAATCCATTGATCGCGCATGGTGGCACTTTATTGATACTCATATAGAGGGCTTGAATATTTGCAGCGTGAACCAACGGTGGATCAATCGTCCTTTTGTTCTTTTTCCACATGAACTGACTGAAGAGGAACGGGGATATTACCGGGCATTTCAATTCCAGGCCAATGACGAGAAACAGGCAAATGATTTGTTGAATTTTCAATGTACCAGCTTTATTCGCGGATATTATGCCGTGTGGATTGCTTCAAGCATCTTAGAAAGAGCCGGTAATTGTATTAAAAGTGCTGTTTGCGAGTTGGATGCCATTAAAAATGATGACCAGTCCATTAGTAAATCTATCTGTATACTGAAGGATCGCTTGAAACTACTCCGTTGCTTTTTCAAAAATGCCGTTCATGCCATGAAGTTCCAAGACATCGTAGACAATATTGATTATTCCGAAGAACCTGAAATCAGTCCGAGATGGCCCATCGACGCCCAACCGGAGTTTTTAGAATATCAAGCCATTACTCGGGCGGAAATCGATAACACACAAGAAATGATTGAGCTGATTCAAGGACGGGAAAGCAAAATGTTGTTTGTTGCACCAACTAAAGAAGGCGAAGATATATTTGTGTTCAGCCCGGAATTGGTATCCCAAATGAAAAAGAAAATAGACATCATGCTAAATCATGAGTTAGACGGGAAGAGAGTGTTCGTGACAAATAATAAATAAGGTTGAGTAACTAATCGAAAGTCCAATCGGGTGAGGAAGATTAATGTATTTATACTTAAGAGGTTTTTTCTTAAAAAACCTCTTAAGTTGAATATGATTGTGTGATGTATTTTAGTATTTAGGGTATTTGGAGTAAGTATATGATTGATACAAACAGGCAAATAGCAATAATATGGTCAGTAGAAGATGTACAAGAGGTTAGACCTGATCTGAATGATGAACAAGCAATGAAGGTCCTTTTGACAGTGAAGAAATGCCATGATGCAACAATAGGTGTCACGTTTGAAGCATTAGAAATCGCAGCGGACAACATATATCCAAGAGAAGAGAACGAGGATAAAAAAGCATATAATATTGTAAATTCAATTTTGTGATCAATACAAGGACAGTTGCGGGATGGAAATGGTTTCTACTCCTACCATACAGCTTGTGATAACGGAGAAACACAACATCATGCATGCCCGATACAAGAAACTCAAGTCCAGTCCCGGTTGACAATCATATCGTGCGTTTAAATATTTGTGTTGCATTTTATCAATACGGTTACAGATCGAGGATGCACTGTAGAATATAACTTCGGTGTTTTTCTGCTCATCAATACAACGTCCGGATTTTATGGCGAAATAGATATTCAACCAAATCTCATATAAATTGTGCTTTAAAAAACCACCTTTGAAACGTTCAGTGTGAGCATGACAGAAAAAATCAGAGAGATAATGGGTTATTGTGCCTAATTGCATGGAGAAATCAACCGGACATTTTTCGTTTTCATATAATCTTGAATTGATAATTTTCTTGACCTGTCCACGAAAAAACAGATCCGCATCTTTTTTAAAGTGAGGGATTTTCCGGTGTCTAGCAGTTAAATCTGGCTTTACATTTCCCCAGATGAAACCAAAGGTCGAAAGTTTCACCTGCATTGATTTTTCTATTGCTTTTTTTAACCGCAAAGATATACCTATATGGTTAAATACATTCATTTATGTTAAAAATTCTCCACTTCGTTTAATTATATTTGTTATAACCCGTAACAAGGCCTAATTATACAGACAAATCTATAAATATTCAACTAATCTATATAGATACTTTGTAAAATTTTTATGAACTATATAATTGGATTTTTTTTGTGCTTCATTAAAAGATGTGTTAACATGAGTAATGTCTTTAATTTTAACCGGTGGTAATGACATATATGAGATTGATTAAAAGATTTATAAAATTTGTTTTCAAATGGTCGGTAAGGCTGCTTATACTAATATTAATAGGGTTATTAGCTGTTGTTGTCATCAACAATTACATGCAAAACTCTGTAAGAGACAGGATTGTTTCGCAGGATACGGCAAAGGATTTTCAACCTGACTGTATATTGATTCTCGGAGCCGGAGTTTGGGGGGATCAACCGAGCCATATGCTGGAGGATCGTTTAAAAACCGGCATTATGCTCTATAAAAACGGTGTATCCGATCGTTTGCTAATGAGCGGTGATCACGGACAGATCCAATATGATGAAGTTAATGTGATGAAAAAATACGCCATGGATGCAGGTGTTCCTTCTGAACATATCTTTATGGATCATGCCGGCTTTTCCACCTATGACAGCATGTATCGAGCAAGAGACACATTTTTAGCAAAAAAGGTCGTGATTGTAACACAGGAATACCACTTGTATCGAGCTTTGTACGCTGCAAAAGGATTAGGCTTGGATGCAGTGGGTGTTTCTGCGGATTTAAGAGTTTATGCAGGACAAGATTGGCGAGATTTTCGTGAAATTTTAGCAAGGGTAAAAGATTTTCTCTATGTCATTTTCAAGCCCTTACCCACCTATTTAGGAGAGACCATCCCGGTATGGGGAAACGGTGACCTGACGAACGATTAGTCACCGTTTCCCTATAGGTTCTTCAAGATAGTATGTATTTTATAAAATCTTTTTTTCCAGTAATTTTAATGCATTGGTTCTGCACACCTTCTCATAAGCAGCTTTGGATATTTTTTGCTTTGCAAAAGCGTCATCCAACCAATCGGACAAGCCGTTTTCTTCCCGCGGCGAACATATATCGGTTCCGTAAAACAATTGATCTTGAAACTCCTCAATAAAATCATATCCATATTCCGGATCTCTCTTGACTGCGTTAAATCCGCTACCGGCAGACAGATCTCCGTACAGATTCCCATACTTTCTCAACAATTGGGGAACTCTCCCGTCAATGATTTTTCCTTTGGGATAGGAGTTGCGATCATTTTCTGTAAGATCACTACTCATTTCGGCCCAAAACGGCTGAGAATGGCCGATGAACAAAAGATCCGGGAATTTTTGAAGTGCTTTCTCCAATAACGGCAAACCCAAATGATCCACCAATCCGTATGAGTACCCGGCTTTCGGTGATATGTGAAACAACAAGGGCATTTTTTGTTTTTGACAATGCTTGAATAAGTTTTCCACCATGGGATGGTCAAAAGGTAGATTAATCGTGACTTCACCCACTCCTAAAGCTCCTTTGTCTTTGTAATACTCCAAAAACCATGATAAGTCGGTTTTCTCGGAGTTTAGCCCTACACGGGGGTCTACATTACAAAACCAATAAAAGCGATCCGGGTGTTGGTTGTAAATCTCCATTTCCTCTTCAGTCATCACCATTTGATACCGGGCTTCCGGGCTGACCAAAGGCAGCAACACCGCTTTGTCCACGCCCATTTTATCATACTTGGGCAATATCTCTTCCACGGTACAAAAGGTTGAAAGATCGTGGGGGTAACACATTCCCGATTCCTTGACCACATGAATATGCATGTCTATTTTCTTCATGGCAATTCTCCTGTTACAAATAGTTGATTGATACACAAATTATACCACCGGATTCAAGAAAGAGACAATAAGGAATGTGTTGAAATGGCTTCAAGAATGATATATGATTATTATTGTCAAATTCGAAATAAAAACAAACAAAGGCAATCCGGTAAATGAGATCAACTATTTTTAAATACAATAAGGACTTACTTGAGTTAGGAGCAATCGAAACAGATTCCTCCCTTTTGCAATATTTCAATCCATCTGAACGTGATGTGACTTTGAAAAACATGAAGGGTGATGAGCGGACATTTACATTGGACAGGGACGAAAAACTCTTGCAGGGAAGAGGTATTTTAGGTTTTTTCAGAAGGTTTCAGTCAGACTATCTTTTTATTTTTGAGGATGAAGACGGCAAGCATTTGGTTTACGAAAATTCAGAGTTGCCGAAAAAGTGGCCGCAAGATATGATTGAAAATCCGGAAAAATTCGAAAGAGTCCGGCTGGTGATGGACAGCATGAATCGGTTCCATCAAAGCGGAGGGGAGTGGTTGAACCTTTATGAACGTGCCGGTGATTTTTCGGCAGATTCCGGGGAGGATACTCTCCTCTGCCTTCCTCATCTTCGAGACTTGGAAATGTACAAGTATCAGGAAAGAACTGTTAAAGCAGTACTGAATCGCTTTCGAGGCCGTGTTTTGCTTTGTGACGAGGTGGGATTGGGAAAGACCATCGAAGCCGGTATGGCCATGTTGGAATATATTATGCGAGGTCTGGTCAAAAAAATATTGATTCTCGTTCCTCCATCACTGGTAGACCAATGGTATTATGAACTGAAAAGAAAGTTCAATCAGGACTTTATCCGTTGGGACGATCCTCAATTCAAAAGCATGGGAGATGCTGCATGGGGTCACTTTGACAAAGTGATTGCTTCTCTTGCCACCGCCAAGCGAAAATCCAACGGGGAATTGATCGCTGACATTCACTATGACCTGGTCATTGTAGACGAAGCCCATCATTTGAAAAACCGCAAGACGCTGGCGTGGCAGTTCGTCAATAACCTGCAAAAAAAATACATATTTCTCTTGTCGGCAACACCGGTTCAAAACAATCTGGAAGAGCTCTACAACCTGATTACATTACTCAAGCCCGGACAACTGAAGACTTACAGTTATTTTAAAAAGACTTTCATAAGAGACAAGGAAGGGCTTGAAGTGCGCAATGTGGATCAGTTGAGGTATCTTTTATCCAATGTTATGATTCGAAACAAGCGGAACGATATCGACATTAAGTTCACTAAAAGAACAGCGACTACTGTCACGTTATCACTGTCACCAAGTGAAAAGAAATTGTATGACGACATCAGCAAGTACATAAAAAGCAAATACGATGAAAAAGGTTCCGGATTGACACGATTAATGCTCAAAAATTTACAAGAAGAAATGGGAAGCAGTTTCGAAGCTGTGGTGGAACCGTTGAGAAAGTTATCTGACAATGATAAATTGGATTCCGTGGAGCGGAAAGTTTTTAAAGGCTTTTTAACATCGGTGGAAAGTCTGGCGAATCAAAAAACACCGGATAAAAAGTTATTACAATGCTTAGATATTGTGAAGCAACATCGCGACAAGGTCATCATCTTTACAAAGTACTTGGCTACACAAAATGCCATCGTTGAGTTTCTATCGGATCACGGTATAAAAACGGCAGTGTTTAACGGGGGACTTCGACGAAAGGATAAAGAAGAGCAAATTGGGCTTTTTAAAACAAGTGCTGAAGTTTTAGTCAGTACCGAAACCGGTGGAGAAGGTAGAAATCTGCAATTTTGTAATGTAATGATCAATTATGATTTGCCTTGGAATCCCATGGCAATCGAACAAAGGATCGGTAGAATTCATCGTATCGGCCAAACCAGAAATGTATATGTGTATAATTTGGCGGCAAATGATACGGTTGAGCACTATATTCTTGAATTGCTGGATAAGAAAATCAATATGTTCGAGCTGGTTGTGGGAGAAGTGGACATGATATTAGGTGATATTGAGGATAAGGCGGATTTTTCCGATCTGATCATGGAAGCTTGGGTTCGCTCGAAGGATACGGACGAAATGAACGATGAGGTTGAAAAGTTAGGTGAGAAACTGTTGCTTAACAAAAATCATTATTTGAAAGCCAAGGAGCTGGATGAGAAGCTTTTTGGCGATACATTGAAAACGAAAGAAGACGGATTATAAAAGATGGAGCTTCAGAAATTTGTAACCGATATTATTAGGCAAATGGGCGGAGTAGTCATGCCCCTTGAATATGCATTGTGCGATGTCCTTTTACCGGATGAATACAGTGATCTTTTCGCAGGAAAAACCGAAGTAACACTTGCATTCGATATTGACGTTGCGCAAGAAAACCCCCAAGCGGAATTTGTGACATTTGGAAGTTATATTCTGGACCGGATGTTGGAAATCGTTAAAAAAAAGCCTGTCTTTATTATGCGACATGTGGTGCTGGATCGAGTATTTATCAATCATCCGGAAGAAGCCATTTTAAAATATTTGAATACAGATAGGGCAGAAGTAAAAATTAATGAGGAACGAACGGTGACGGGAATATGGCCCGTATTCATATTTTCCATTCAATATGTTTCAGATGAGAAGATGAGTGAGGTTTTTCCCGTTTGGATCCATCCGGTTACAGGTGAATATGAAAAGCAAATGGAAAGTATCCGACTATTCTACGAGGACAAACCTTTATACTACTATCCGGTCATCCGATCAAATGCTTTTAGGAATGCCTTTGAATCGGCATACCAGGTTGTTTCACAAGTTGCCACTGAGAAAGCTAAGGAACAAACGGATATCCGGATGATTAAGAACGAAATACAGCGAATCGAATACTATTATGAAGATTTGAAAGAAGAAAACCAAAAACTGATGGATCGCAAAGGGATCAGTGAAGAAAGATATTCTACATTATTAGAAAAACACAAAGCCTTCGACATGGAAAAAGAAAGACAAGCTCGACAAATACAAGAGAAATATACAGTGAAAACCGAAATATCTTTGGATCATAGCTTTACATATTTCATACCTATGGTGGAATACACCGTGAACATCAAGTTAAACGGTAAAACCTCCACAAAATTGTTGTACTATAATCCGGTACTCAGGAAGTTCAGCAGTAAAGACTTTTAAGAACGGACACCGTTTTTCTGCTTGACCCTGTGTCAACTTGAAATCCCGTCATAAAGATTGTACAATGGTTCCTGAAATGAAATATGACAACAGGTGATGAATTGGGCAAAAGATTATACATAACAGAAAAACCATCCGTGGCTGCAAGTTTTGGAACGGCATTAGGGGTGAACATTACTCCTGCGGACCGCAAACGCGGTTATGCGGAGCAAAACGATACCGTCATATCTTGGTGTTACGGACACTTGGTGACCATGGCTTATCCGGAAAAGTACGACCCGAAATACAAATCGTGGAGGATCGAGCATTTGCCCATCATACCAAATGAATATATCTATGAAGTGATCAGCGATAAAGGTGCTGCCAAACAGTTTAAAATCATACAAAATTTAATGAAAAGACAGGATGTGGATTTGATCTATTCATGCACCGACAGCGGGCGTGAAGGGGAATATATCTTCCGGTTGGTGTACCGTCAAGCCGAATGCACAAAGCCGGTAAAAAGAGTATGGATTAATGCCCAGACTGAAGAAGCCGTTAAAAACGGTATCCGGGATGCAAAGGATCTTAATGAATATGACTCATTGGGTCAATCGGCATACTGCAGAGCCAAGGAAGATTGGCTTTTCGGTATGAATTTCAGCAGGATTTATACCATTCGTTACGGCAGTAAGCTTTCGGCAATATTGCAAGAGAAAAAAAGTACTGTGATTCCCATCGGCCGTGTCATGACCTGTGTTTTGGGTTTGGTGGTAAAACGGGAAAGAGAAATTCGAAATTTTGTCCCTAAACCATATTATATAGTCACTGCGGATTTTCTCTCTCAAGAAAGTAACATTGCATACAAGGGAAAGTGGCAGCCACCAAAAGCCAAAGGGAAAGCCAAAGAGGGTGAAGAAGAACAAGACAAGACATTAAGCAAGGAAGAAGCCGAGGAGTTAATCAAAAAACTCGAGGGAAAGAAAGCAAAGGTCAAAAAGGTGGAGGTTAAGCTGAAGAAGGAACCGGCACCCTTGCTTTTTAACCTTGCAGAGCTGCAATCCGAAGCCAATAAGAAATTTAAGATTCCTGTTAACAAGACATTGGATATTGCACAAACTTTATATGAAAAAAAGCTCATATCTTATCCGAGGACAGACAGTAGGGTGCTGTCCACGGAAGTGTTACCGGAATTGCCAAAAATATTGAACGGGCTGTATACCAATGCTGCATACAAGGAAAGTGTATTGAAGATAAAGACATTCGGTCCTTTTGCAGTGAACAAAGGTGCAAAACGATTTGTGGATGATTCTAAAGTCACAGACCACTATGCCATTATACCTACCTATGAAACCACAGATCTTTCACACTTGGATCCGGATGCGCAAAATATATATGATTTGATCGTCAAGCGCTTTTTGGCTGCTTTTTATCCTCCTGCGGAGTACAATACTGTAAAGGTTGAGACCGATGTGGAAGGAGAAATTTTTGTCACCAACTCCAAGACATTAAATGCCCCGGGTTGGAAAGAGATCTATGATCTGTCTCAAAAAAAAGAGGAGGATCTCACCGATTCCCCCATCCAAAATCTTAAAAAGAACGAACCTTGCGATGTAAAAGGGCTTCATGCGGAGGAGCGTGAGACCAAGCCCCCTTCGAGATATACCGACGGTTCACTAATAGTGGCCATGGAAAAGGCCGGAAGATATATTGAAAATGAAGAGCTCAGGGAACAGATCAAAACTTGCGGCATCGGTACATCAGCCACCAGAGCCGGCATTATTAAGAAACTGACGGATATAAAGCATATCAAAATTCAGCCTAAGACCCGGATCGTTACTCCTACAGAGAAAGGTGAGGAAATTGTTAATATTGTGGGACGAACGGCAAAAGAGCTGTTGAACCCTGTTTTAACAGCCAGTTGGGAAAAAGGTTTGTTTATGATTGAAAACAAAGAAATTACATCGGATGTCTTTGACGGGAAATTAACCCGATATATTACCAAGACCATTGCAAAGGTTAAAGCCACGGATTTATAAATTCTGTTAACAAGAACTTGGTTTTATATGGTATAATGAAGCACATTACCAACCATACCGGAGGTTAATTATGAATGAAGTTTTGATCAGGCAAGTGGTTGATTCAGACATTGAAGTCATCGAAGATATTGCAGTTGCGGCATTTGCCGTACACTACGAATTCTATCAACAAAAGATGGGGGATGCCATCTTTCAAGCAATTCACAAGGATTGGAAAGAAAAAAAGAAAAAAGCGGTTCGGGATGCATGCTTACAAGAAAACGGATGGCATGCTTTTGTCGCGGAGATCGACGGTAAAATCGTCGGCTTTGTCACGTTAAAATGCGATCTCCAAACCAAATGCGGAACGATGGGCAATAACAGTGTGGACCCTAAATATCAAGGACAAGGGATCGGGAAACGCCTATACAAGGCTGCCTTGGATTTCATGCGGGTGAATGGCATGGAATACTCATTGGTACAAACCGGATTGGGACCCACATTTGATTCTGCAAGATCTGCTTATGAAAAATCAGGCTATGATCGACAGCTGCAAACATGCACCTATTATATGGAGCTATAAATACTGGAGGACTATATGAACGAGTGGATGAATCTTTCGGAAACCAGATTGATGGAATTGGTTCCGGACAGGGCCGGCCTATTTTTTGTCGGTTGCCCTAACTGTACCGGAGGACTGCAGGAAAATCAGCTCCACGGCTGGTCACCAGATGAGCCGGATGTGGTTCGATGCCGTTATTGTGGCATCTCCTACCCGAATGATCTATATCCGGATGACAAGACGGAAGAGGTCTTAACACCCGGAGGAAACATGATTTCCTACCCGTATTATGAGAACAAGGACGGATATCGATACTATTTTACTGCAGCCAGGGAATTCAACAAGAGAGACTTTTTTGAGCAATTGGCACACAAGCTTGCATTGAAATGGCAAGAGACTTCTGATGTGGCCTATGCAAGGAAATCCGCACTCATTTTGTACCGTTTTGCTGTGGTTTGGCCTGACTACTGCTGGCACTTTGATTATCCTTTTATCCAAAAACAATGGTATCAAGGTTATGTGGCGCCAGAAGACTGCAGACAAGGATACAGAACAGCAAGATACCATTGGTGGGGATACGTCGATTTAGACAAAGATTTGTTATTGGCTTATGCAATATTAAAGGACGGAGATTTTTGGGAGGATTTGGACAAGGAATACAATGAAGATCTCAGAGGAAAAATTGAGTGGTTTTTCCGAGACAATGCAGATCATTTGATCGCGCAGAAAACCGGATTGGGTAACATGCATCCATTCCTATGGCGTCCTGTTGTAATGCTCGGAAAAATCTTAAATGATGTAAAATACATTCATTATCCTATTCCGGATCTAAAACGCTTGATTCGTGAAAACTTCTTTGCAGACGGTGCATGGAATGAAGGAAGCCCGGATTACACATCGCAAACATTAGGCGGTATTATCGGTACTTGTGAAGCCTACGGGGACTGGAAAGACCCGGATGACTATATACCGGGCGAGTCCGACATTTTTTTGGACGGAACGAAGGTTCAAGATTTGTTTCCTGAGATCAAAAGGGCTCAAGCAACATTAGATCAACTGAAGTTTCCATACGGTCACCGATTGACGTTGAATGATTCATGGGGGCACATGGAATATCCTTATCCGGATGTTCCGGAGGATTATATCGGAGAATCTTTCCTCTTGCCGGTTTTAGGTCATGGATGTTTAACCGGAGGAAAGGGGCGATCCGCCGGTAGCGTGAATTTGAAATGGAGCGGTGGATACGGACATCAGCATATGGACGGATTGTCTTTAATGGTGACTGCATACGGCAAAGAAATGCTGTCTGATATCGGTTATACCCATTCAAAATATCGCTGTTTAACTTTGGCTACATTAGCCCACAATACCGTTGTGGTTGATAGTGAAACCCAACATCATGGCGGTCGGGATCATGCCACAGACGGAAATTGCCGGTTCTTTTATGATAAAAGCAAAGTTTTTCAAACAGTATCAGTGGATAATCCACAAGTGTATCCGGATAAAGTGCAACGATATACAAGAACATTGGCGAGAGTGCAAACCGATGCCGAAAATTTCTATCTTGTGGACCTGTTCCGTGTCAAAGGAGGCGTACAGCATGATTACATACTCCATGGAGATTGTATTTCCGAGCAAAAGGTACAATTTGATGACCTGATTGGCAAGCGCTTTTCACAGGTTGAAACCTTGTTGCCGGAAGGAGTGGAATTTACACCGCCCACAGGAGAACATCATTCCGGATACTGTCACAAATATGGGCATACATATGGATTCATGAGCCAAATTAAAGGAGCTGTTGTACCTGATGTCGATTGGTATACCTGCACAATGCATTATACAGGATTGCCGGTGGGACCGGAAGAAGTCAAGAAAAACCACATAAAGAACGAACAAGAAAGTAAATTGGGTATCCGTATTCACAGCTACAACAAGGTAAATGATCAACTCTATACAGGATTAACGCCCTCTGTCAGACAAGGTAATAAGAACGACGATATGCTTGATCGGTATATGCGTCCTTTTGTAATGGTGAGAAGAACACCGGGACAAGAAGGTTCGGTCTTTTGTACTGTCATGGAACCTTTTGAACAAAATGCAAAGATCAGAACCGTAGAAACGGTTTTTCAACAAAATGACAGTGTGATACTGAAGATCCTTTGGGATGACGTTTGTGATGTCGTGTTTTTCAATATCAATGACGAGCAAAGCATCACAGTGGATGGTAAGGACTTGATGACAGTTCAAGGGTCCTATGGATTTGCTCGGATGAAAAACGATATCCTTCAAACCGCCGTAGTCAGTTGCGGAAGCATTGATGTTCAAGGTGAACTTTTCTTTTCCGGTTCTGAGACGGTTTGTCCTATTGAAAAGGTGGACTTGGAAGAGGAAGAAAGCGTTATAACGGTATTCGATCCGAAAAGCTTAATGAATCCCCAAAGGGATGACACAGTAATCATCAAGCGGGATCATAGGACATTCGGATACAAGGTAAAAGAATTGCTTCACATAGGTGAAAGAACAAAAATAAAGGTAAATGGATGGCTTGGATTTACATTTGATTCACAAAAAGAACAAAGTGAGGATCTTTGTTTCCCGAGCAGAACATACACCGGAAAGCACGAAGTGGTTTGGATGCCTACAGTGAGTAAGACAACCGAAGAGATATAAAGGAGAGGTCAGCAATGATTCAACTGAAAGTAAGTGCCGGAGGAAGCCAATACATAAAGTGTTCCGATGACAATTGCCGGATTTACATAAAAGGATGCTTGGATTCCGGGAAAGAAGTAGAGATCGAAGAAAAGAAGATTCAATATGAAGCATTAACACCGGATATTGCGGAAATAAGCCGAGACGGACTTGTGAATGCGAAAAAAGCCGGAAAAGCCAAGTTTAAAGTTATTGTCCCATTAGAAGATGGCACCCGTGACATGGAAGTTACTCTTCCTGTGATCATCGGCAAGACTCAACCGTCTTTAATGACCATGGAAAAACGGTTGATTGCACGTGAAAATATCAAGAAATATGATTGGGCGGCAAAAGTCGCACAAGCAGACTTCAATTTAGCAGACTATTATTTAAAATTCCAAGACAAATTATGGGAGATGGTGCCGGCAGAGGGAATTGCCCGCTGCCTGACAGTGGGCACTGAAGGAGATCCGAAAGGGTATCATTGCCGATATTGCGAAGCGGATCTAAGAGCCGGGTATGGTAATTACCCTTGGATCACCAATGCATTGGAAGACCCTTGGAAGGTTCAATGCCCCACTTGTCAAAGGAGGTTTCCTTCCAATGATTTCGGTTCATATTACAAGCTCGGCTTAAATGAATACGGCATTTTTGATCCGGTTCTAGCAAAACAAAAAAATGATGAACTGGTGGCTTCGGGAAAACCGGGGTATCTAGTCAATGAATTGTATCCCGAAATGGGGGAAGACTGGGGTGTGGATGACGGATTCGGATATATTCCAAAGGATGAAAACGGAAAACCCCATATTTATCAAAATGGTGTTATAGAGCGCCACACCTATATCGGATACTACATGCATTGGGCTATTTGGCACAAAATTCGATCCGGGGGAGGTTCCCTTGTTGACGCAGTTCGATCTTTAGGAATTGCTTATGCCTATACGGAAGATCTAAGATATGGCCGTGCAGGGGGTATTCTACTGGATCGAATTGCAGACTTTTATCCGGATTTTCATTACCTATTGGGAGACGAATGCCATGGTCGGGGCTGGAAAGGTAAAGTTATTGATTCCATATGGGAATGTGGCACAATAAGGATCTTGGCAGAAGCCTACGACAATCTGTACCCTGTTTTTGACGATTCTTATGTCATTGACTATTTACATGAGAAATCAAAACAAGTGAAAATGGGCCATGCCAAGACAAACGGAACGCAAATCAGAAACAACATAGAAGACGGTATTTTACGCACAGGCTTTAATGCCGCTGTTAACGGTGAAGTATTAGGGAACTTCGGCTTTCACCAATCGGCAGTTGCAACTCTAGCGGTAGTGCTTGACACCATGCCGGAATCCGCTGAGTGGATTCATTGGATCATGGCGGACGGAGATAGAAATGTTCCCATCAGTGGTGGGAATATTGAAAGGACCCTTATTGATATTATTGATCGTGACGGTATGGGGAACGAAGCGTCCGGCTATAACGTGGGTTGGGTAGGATCCATGTTGAAAATTGCCGATGTTTTGGAAGGATATGATAAGGTTCCCGCAGCGGATTTGTATGGTAATGTGAAATTTAAAAATATGTTTACCTCATTGGCACCGGTGATTGCCGGGGGATTCTATTCATCGCAAATCGGTGACTCCGGTAGTACTGCGAGTACCGGGCTGTGGATGTCTACCGATATTGCACTAAAAGGATTCCAAAAATTCGGCGACCACAGATTCGCACAATTGGCTTATTTATTAAATGGTAACAAGTTGGAAGGTTTAAGACTGGGGATCATGGATAAGGATCCGATGGACATTCAAAGGCAATTTGATGATGTGATTGCCAAAGAGGGCACCATCGATTTAAAGAGTGATATGATGACAGGATTTGGGTTTGCCATATTAAGAGATCAACCTTCCGGCAATGAAGCAGGAAAACAGGACTTTTGGATTTATTTCGGCAAGAACTGCGGACATGGTCACCAAGACACACTCAACTTAGGCATCAGCGCATATGATTTGAATATGGCTCCGGATCTTGGTTACCCTGAGATGACCGGTACACAACCGAACCGATTACAGTGGGTTTCACAAACATTAAGCCATAACACGGTAATGGTGGACGGGGAGACGCAAAATGTGCCTTTAAACAACGGAAACGGTGGATATCCAATTCATTTTGATGACAGTGGTATGGTGAAGCTTTTTGATGTCGATGCACCCAATCAATACAACAGTACAAAAATATATAGAAGAACTCTGGTCATGGTGAAAACCGATGATCAAAGCTATGGTGTTGATTTGTTTCGCATCTTAGGGGGAAATTCTCATTTGTACAGTTTCCATTCCCAATCTGATGAGATATTCGAGACGGAAGGCCTTGAATTGATTCCGCAAACCGATGAGAAAGGCAACTATGTAGGATCTTATGCAGGATCTGATGTACCTTACGGACCTGATCCGAATTCACCGAAATCTTGGCGATATGAAACGGTTTATCCTCGGGGGTACACGTGGACCCACACTGTGAGCCGTGATGCAAATCAACCCAAGTCTTTTGCCATCGATTTTAAAGTAAAGGATTTCAACAAGGTTATAAATGATTCAACCGATTTGCATCTTCGAATGACTATGCTGTCCGATGTTGCATTCGATGAAGTGGCTACCGTAAAGGGACATACACCCAAAAAAGCTCCTAACAAAAATGTTCCCGATCTTCAATACGTATTTGTAAAACGGGAAGGGGATTGTTTGAACTCTTTGTTTACAACCGTTTACGAGCCGTACAAGAATAATCGAACTTTGAAATCAGTAGAAACAGTAGACATGGCTCTGATAAAGGGCACACCTTCTTCAAAGGATACTGCAAGGGCAGTGAAAGTGACTTTGAAAAACGGCAGGACGGATTATATTGTTTATGCAACAAATCCTTTGTTAACATAC
>ENA-UOOK01004217-UOOK01004217.1-fermentation-metagenome-genome-assembly--contig:-NODE-4217-length-15636-cov-9.886208_pt1 | contig 15636 bp, 16 predicted proteins | sample MGYA00245777_ERZ724023 | MGnify/ENA primary metagenome ERZ724023 (study PRJEB28704, sample SAMN03018312) | fermentation metagenome | biome: anthropogenic terrestrial biome; feature: soil; material...
TTTGCGACCAGCCCCGGTTGCATGGGCGAGCAGCAAACGGAGTTTGCGACCAGCCCCGTTTCAAGGAGGTTGGGGACATATAAGCCTCATTATATGTATTATATCAATTTTAGCATACAATTGTGAACACAGCTATCCAGACATTCAATCCTTGATGTCAAAGTTGAATTGGTTTACTATATATTTATGAAAATATAGTTATTAAAAAATATCCGGAGGATTTAACATGCAGGGTAAAAAGAAAGGTCTTACTCATATTTACACCGGTGATGGAAAAGGAAAGACAACAGCAGCTATTGGTCTTGGCATCCGAGCAGTGGGGCATGATATGAAGGTTTTAATCGCACAGTTTCTAAAAGGTCGCTATACTGGTGAATTAGAGGTTTTAAAGAAGCTTGGCAATAATTTTTTGGTTATAAGACACAAAGAAATAAAAAAATTCACCTGCGATATGACTGAGGATGAAATCAATGAGCTGAAAACAGAGGTAGTTGCTTTGTTTAAACGTGTTATAAATGAAGCAGACACAGGTAATTGGGACATGATTATTCTGGATGAAATAATGGCATCCGTATCTCTTGGTTTTATTTCTTCCGGGAAGCTGCTGCAGTTTATTAAAAGTAAACCTGAGTGCCTTGAGCTGGTCTTAACAGGAAGAGAGGCAGGGGCTGAATTAATTGCGGCTGCAGACTATGTTTCAGAAATAAAAATGGTAAAGCACCCCATGCAGATGGGTATTAACGCAAGATCAGGCGTTGAGTTCTAAGAACTCGACATGTGCCACATACTCTATTTAATGAAGCTGCAAACTTGGAAGCTGCAGTGTATATCGTTTCAAATGAGTCTATATACTCTTTTTAAATGAACTTGGAGAAAAAAGAACAAGCATTGGGAATATTTCAAGCCTGCCTGCAATCATGCAAAAGGAAAGCAGGATTTTGCTGAACCCTGAAAAAGCTGAAAAGTTTCCCATTGGACCGACGTCTCCTAAGCCGGGACCAACATTAGAAATTACGGCAGCAACTGAAGTTACAGTCGTAACAAGGTCAAAGCCATCTAAAGAAACCAAAATAACAGCGGATACAAACACTATAATATATACAAAGAAAAATGCCATTACGTTGGTTAAAACGCCATTATCCACCGATTTTCCATCTATTTTTACAGTATGCACAGCTCTTGGGTGACGTATATTCATAATTTCTCTTTTTACGATCTTAAACATAAGAACAAATCTGATACATTTCATTCCACCGCCTGTTGAACCTGCACTGGCGCCAATAAACATAAGTACAACAAGGATTATTTTGCTGAATACCGGCCAGAGGTTGAAATCTCTAGTTGAAAAGCCGGTTGTTGTTATAATTGAGCTAACTTGAAACGAGGAATATCTGACACTTTCCCCGACAGAGAATAATCCATTCAAGGATAAGTCTGCGGTAATGAGCAGTATGGCAATAAGTACAGTTCCCAAATAAAAACGGAACTCCTGATTCTTAAAGAAACCTCGAATATTACCCTTTATTAGTTGAAAATACAGACTGAAATTTACACCGAATAAAAACATGAATACAGTTATGATAACCTCGATAAATACATTACCATAAGCTCCAACGCTTAAGTTCCTGCTGGAGAAGCCACCCGTACCTGCTGTTGAAAAAGCATGAACCAATGCATCATACGGGGACATGCCTGAAAAGAGGAGAGCGGAAACTAATATTGCTGTCATCACTATATAAATTGTGTATAATATTTTAGCTGTCTGCCCGAGTTTTGGAACAAGCTTTTCCGTGCTGGGCCCGGTGCTTTCAGCTTTCATGACATGGAAAAAACTCGCTCCTACGGAAGGTAAAACAGCAAGTGTTAAAACAAGTACACCCATGCCACCCATCCATATAATAAAATGCCTCCAAAACAGTACTCCCATGGGCATCCCTTCTATTTGCTTTAAAATTGTGGACCCTGTAGTGGTGAATCCCGAGGAAGTTTCAAAAAAAGCATCAATAAATGAGGGTATCGCTCCGCTGAACACAAAGGGCAAAGAGCCAAAAAGAGATACTGTAATCCAGCTTAAGGCTACAAATGCAAAACCGTCACGAGCATAAAAATTCTTATTATCTGCCTTTATCCGGTACATTAAAAACCCAAAAAGAAAGCATGTCAAAATTGAATAAACTAAGGCCATAAAGTCTTTGTCACCGTAAATAGCGCTTACGAGAAGCGAAGGGATCATACAAATAGCTTCAACCACTAAAACAATGCCAAGACTTTTTAATATCATTTTTATATTCAATGCTGTTACCTCCGGAAACAATAATATGATTGCTTCTCCCAAGTACGATTATTTCCTACCGGTTTATCAGCAGGAAGTAGTAACAACCTGCAACCCGGTGCAATCAAAATATGATTATACAGCCCCCTTTGAAGGCTAATTAAGTATAATTTAACGCGTATAAAAATCCATTATATAAGTTGAATATTTTTCTAATGCTGTGCCTTCGCAAAAACACCTACCCCCATCTGTTAAATCTGGGGTCGCTCATCGCTGGATTATGCGAGCATAATCCTTTATTGCTCGTCACAGCATAAGTAAAATTAAGTTCAACTTATATAGAAAGTCACTTCACGACTTTCTGGGAAACAATAATATCGTTAAGGTCTAAAAATTTCTTATCATTTGTAATTAATATAACGCTATCACCCAGTTTTACCATGTCATTGCCATGAGGGATAATTATATCATTTTTCCTTACTATGGCTGCCAGTAAAACACCGGTTACCATCTTAAGATTCCTGAGGGGTATATCTAGAAAAATTGTCGCTTCTGTAGCCGAAAACTCAATAGCCTCAGCCTGATCATCAATTATTCTGTATAAGGTCTCAATAGTATTTCCCAAAGCGTTTTTCAAACCACGCACATACCTTAATATAAGGTTTGTGGTGATTTGATTTGGATTTAACACGCCATCTATTCCCAAACTTTTTATCAGACTCAAATAATTTATTCTGTTAATTTTTGCAACAACCTTTTTAACACCGGCTTGCTTTGCAAGCAACGATGACATAAAGTTTTCTTCGTCGCGTCCTGTCAAAGCTACAAAAGCATCCATTCCTGAAAGGTTTTCCGATGCAAGAACGATCTCATCGGAACCGTCACCTTTAATGATAAGAGTTTTTGGAAGTATCTCTGACAAAACAACACATCTGGAGTGGTCATTTTCTATAATTTTAACACGCATATCAGTTTCTTCCAATATGTTAGTGAGATAATATGCGATTCTCCCGCCTCCGACAATCATTACATTTTTAACCTTCTGGTTGCTTATACCAATCCTCTTTAAAAACTCCGAAATATTGGCCGGCTGCCCTACAACATAAGCAGTATCGTTATGCTTTATTGTCGTGTCACCTTTAGGGATAATAGCCTTACCGTCCCGAAGGATTGCACCGATTAAAATGGAAGAAGAGATATTAGTGGAAATATCCTTTAACTTCATATCCACAATAGGCATGCTATCGATAACCCTGACTTCTACCATCTCAACGCGACCCTTTGCAAAAACCTCAATGTTCATTGCTTGGGGTAAACGCAGCATCCTTGCAATCTCGCGGGCAGCAGCTCTTTCCGGATTAATAACCATATCAAGCCCCAGTTCTTTTTTTAGCAAGGTCAATTCATCAGCATATTCAGGATCTCTGATTCTTGCAATGGTGTATTGGGCTCCAAGCTTCTTTCCGGTAAGACAGCACACCATATTCATCTCGTCGCTTGCTGTGGCAGCAATTAAAAGGTCTGTTTTTTTAATTCCTGCTTCCATAAGGGTTTTTGTGCTGACACCATTTCCGCAGATACACATAACATCAAGATACTCGTCAGCTTTTTTTAGAGCCTCCGGATTTTTATCAATTATAGTTATATTATTATCTTCCTTTGACAAATTTTCAGCAAGGCTGTAGCCTATTTTTCCGTCACCTATGATTATTATTTTCATATATTATCCTCCATTTGCTATCGTTATTAGCCTTTGGTGTGTGTTATCCCTAGTGCTTGTTAGCTTAAGTAATAATTAGCCTATAATGACTTTTAACACACAGTACGTGTTAGTCTGCGGCAAGTGTTAGCTCGTGGCGCGCGTTACCCCAAGGAATATGTTAGCTTGTGGTGCCCGTTAGTCTGCAGTGCAAGTTAGCCGGTGAAGTGTGTTAGCACGAATCTATAGGATAAAAGAGTTATATTTCATATATTATTACACTGTAGTAACTCGTATTACCAAATAATAAAACAAACTATTATGAAAAACCACCTATTTCATAAATAAAATACCAACGTGGAGTAATTTTAAATACGATGATTTTTGAATTAATGCATTGAAATCATAGCATTTTATGATTGCTTCCCCAAAAGTCGTGAAACGACTTTTTCCTGCAGGTATATAAAATTTTTTTTGTGTAGTCCAAAATTAGCTAATAGCTAGTAATAATCGCATTATACAACCCCCCCAAAAAAAGATCAATCATAATATGTGCAAAATAGTTTTGCAGAAAACAAAAAGAAGTGTTACACTATGAAATAGTATAGATATATGCAAAATGTCTGATTTTTTCAACAATATTCTAAAAAACACTCGAATAATGGTTGATAAATGTCGACATAATAAGTATGTTCATATCTTGGAGGTGTAAAAATGGAAGGAACAGTTAAATGGTTCAATGCCGAGAAAGGCTTCGGTTTTATTGAAAGAGAAGGAGGAGATGACGTTTTCGTACATTTCTCCGCTATTCAATCAGAAGGTTATAAATCACTTGACGAAGGTCAGCGTGTTCAGTTTGATATTGAACAAGGTCAACGTGGTGCTCAGGCAACTAATGTAATACCTTTATAAAGGTAAAAAGGGGCATGTAGTATGCCCTTTTTTTCATTGCTTTTTTTCATAGAAAATTAACTTCCCTATACAATGGGATTGTAAATGCAATGGATAATATCAAATAGCTTGGCATAGAGTCTTATTAACAAATTTTTTATATTCTTACGGCAGTTACAATTAAGGAATAACATATGTAATACATTTCTTGGTTTTGTTGTCATTCGTGAAGAAACACTATATAATGCTCTTATGAAAATCAAAAGTTTTTTTAAGTATGTTGAAATTCAAACGAAAGCCGCCAGTATGATTCCATTTACTTTGGGTACGGTTCTGGTGTTTTATAGGTATCGCAGGTTTACGCCATTAAACTTTTTTTTAATGCTTTTATCCCTGCTTGCATTTGACATGGGAACAACAGCTATTAATAATTATATTGACTATAAAAGTGCTATAAAGAAAACCGGCTTTGGATATGAAAAGCACAATGCAATTGTCAGAGATAATATAAAAGAAAAGGAAGCGGTTTTTTCTATTGTTATATTACTGATGATTGCAACGACAGCTGGAGTGTTGCTTTTTCTGAACACAGATTATGTTGTTTTGTTTCTTGGAGCTGTTTCTTTTATAGTTGGTGTTTTGTACTCTGCGGGGCCTGTGCCTATTTCTAGGGCTCCTTTTGGGGAAGTATTTTCAGGTGTATTCATGGGGTTTTTAATACCTTTTATTTCTTTGTATATCCATATATATGATCAGAATATACTGACGATTTCTTTTTTGAATTATGACTTAACAATAAGTCTGAAGATTCTAGAAATCCTATCTGTATTTCTTTGTTCTGTGCCTGCAGTTACAGGAATTGCAAATATAATGCTAGCAAACAATATTTGTGATATGGAAGAGGATTTTGAAAATAGCAGGCATACACTACCTCTATATATAGGCAAAGAGAAATCACTTATTCTTTTTAAAATGCTTTATTATATCTCATATATTGCCGTAATTCTTGCATGTGCACTAAAGATTCTGCCTTATGTATCACTTTTGTTTTTGTTAACTTTTATACCTTTAAGAAATAATGTTCGAGCGTTCTTGTTGAAGCAATCAAAGAAAGAAACCTTTGCTCTTTCGATAAAAAATTTTGTATTAATGAACGTTTGCCTTATTTTTACTCTGCTTATTGCGTTAGGGTTTGAGCTGGTATTGGGTTGAGGAAGCAATTTAACAACGACTAACAAGAAGTCCCCTGCATCTAAGCTACATTACTTACTCCAGGAAACCCTCCTCTTTAGGTGGTGGGAGTATGTCACTCCCCATGAAGCGTAATTATGTTTGTTGCAGCATAATCCAAAAAAGATAAATGAGAAAATAAACAGGATTACACCACAGGAACATACTGGATGAATAAATATGCATAATGCAAAGCGTTACACGGGTAGCCTTAAAAAATTTCAAATAGATGGAATGTATAATCCAATGAAACGGCATAAATATTTCGGTGGGAACTTGTAAATATGGAGGACATAAAATGAAAAGTGAAAACATCACCTTTCATGGTGGGAAAGTTACCAATATGGAGAGGTTTGAAATATTAGGACAAAAGGGTCTTGTTGTATGGCTTACTGGTCTATCAGCATCAGGAAAGTCTACCATAGCTGTGGAAGCAGAAAAGCAATTAACAAATATGGGGAGAAGCGTATATCGCCTTGACGGTGACAATATACGCTTTGGGCTAAACAGTGATCTAGGTTTTTCCGAAAGGGATCGATTTGAAAACATTCGCAGGATAGCGGAGGTTTGTGCATTATTCCAAGATGCCGGGCTTATAGTGATAGCTTCCTTCATATCACCCCTATCCTCCATGAGGCAAATTGCCCGGGAAAAGGCAGGAAACAATTTTGTTGAGGTTTATGTAAAGGCGAGTGTTGAAGTATGTGCGAAAAGAGATCCAAAAGGTCTATATGAAAAAGCACTCAAGGGAGATATTGAAAACTTCACTGGTGTGTCCGCCCCGTATGAGGAGCCTGAAAATCCAGAGCTTATTCTCGATACTGAAAAAGATTCTGTTAAAGATTGTGTAAAACAGTTAATTGAAGAAATTTTAAAAAGATCGCAAATCGTATAAATATAAAAAAGAATTATCTAATCCAAAATTTATGGCACTGGCTTGATAAACATCAATCCTTTTTGTATTAATGTAATACTCAACGCATGGGATTCAAACAGCTCACCATCTGCATTTATATGTACAAGGTCAGGGCTTTCCATTGTTATAGTCCGGCAGCGACGGAAGGTGACTTCGCTCATGTTAATGTGGGTTCCTTTAATCAAACGGGGGAAAAAGCGGAGTATTTTAAGCCTTTTCAAACCTTGGATTATGCAAACATCCAGATATCCGTCATCAGGCTTAGCGTCAGGAGCAGGTAGCATGCCGCCCCCATAGTATTTACCGTTTGCAAAGATAGAAAGAAGCATGCTCGGCATTTCAATCTTTTCATCATCAAGATAAAATGTTGCACTAACATTTTTTAATCGTATTAAAGACAATAGTATGCCGCCAATATAAGCAAACTTACCTTTCATATATGGGAGTTTTTTAAGATACTGTGTATTTGCAACAACATCAGCATCAAAGCCGGCAGATGCGATATTAAGAAAATACCGATCATTCATTTTGCACATGTCTACCGGAGCTGCCTCTGCTTGAATCAGAGATGGTAATAATTTATACGGATCTGTCTGGGAACAAAAGGTTTTTAAAAAATCATTTCCTGTGCCGGTGGGAACAACTCCAAGACTTGCATTGGAACCTGCCACTCCCTGAAGTACTTCGTTCAGAGTGCCGTCACCACCTACCGCATATATTCGTATATTTGGAAACTTATGTATATAACTCGCAGCAATCTCAGGGGCATGTTTTGGAGCCTTTGTTATTTCAATTTTGTATGGAAGAGAATTCTTTTCCATTAGCAGCTTTATTTGCGGGATAATTTTTGCCGATTTTCCTTTGCCTGCTACCGGGTTTACTATGAAAAGGTGTTTCATATTTTAGCCTTTCTTAAAACAGCGTAAAACAACAATAATAACATTATACACGGATAATCAGCAATTCTCAAGAAGTTGCTTTGCGTCATTGTAATCACCGATGGTGCGTAGCACAGGAGTGTACCCACTGGAACGCTCCCCCTAAAGGATACCCCCCGCACAGGAGCGTACCCATAGTCTATAGTCCTATTTTTTTCTCCCGTGCATAATAAAAAAGGTATTGCTGCGCGATTCCTGCTAAATCTCCAAAGTAATCTTGTGAAAAATCCCTTATAGATTTTTCATCGGATTCTTTTTTAAGGTATAGAGCTTCAATCACCCTTTTTACCCATCGATCAATGGGAAATGCTGTTCGATCAATACCGCTGTACAAAAGCACACAATCTGCAACCTTTGGGCCAATACCCGGCAAGGAAAGCAGTAATTCGCGGGCGTCTGCTTTAGGGAGTCTATTTATATCATCCTTAAGCCCGGGCATATCCTGCAGCTTTTTAGCCGTATCTGATATATATCGGCATCTATAGCCGCCTCTGCATACGTTAAGACTGTCAATTGACGCAGACGCTAGCGAAAAAGTATTAGGAAATCCATATAACCCCATATTGCTATCTAAGGGCTTACCAAAACTGTGGCTAAGAGATTCAATAATTTGTTTTATTCTTGGAATGTTATTGTTTTGTGAAATCAAGAATGAAAATAGTGTTTCAATAAAATCTTGATTAAGAAGGCGTATGCCGTGACCGTGGACAACAGCTTCGCGCAAATGCTCATCCTTTTTAGCAAGTATTTTCTTTATAGCGTCATAATTCGTATCAAGATCGAAATAATTCGCCCATATATCTACAAACTCCTGCTTGTCCATATTAAAAAAAGTGCATACTTCGCCATCCCAGGACAAATTCAATATGCGTCCATGAGCTACACCGATCCATGAGCCATCGTCATATTGGTTCCAGCGAAAGCACTGCCCGCATAAAAAGGTGTGAATGGGGTCAAAGTCCGGTATTTTAACTATGAGGTTATTATTATTATCAGATAATATTTGGTACATGGGTCCACTCCTCTGCTGCTTGTCCTATAATGATAGCGTTCATATTAATTATATACCACTAAAACAAAAGCGAATTATCTTTTTTGTTACATTACTCAACTTCCTCTTAAGCTTGATAGTGGTGTTTTGAGACTGTGCCGACAAGTGCTCAAAAACTGTGGGTTCATTACCTTTTATGTAGCAATAGCTATGAAGGCTTGGAACCTCAAACAATTTGCTCCGGTGTAAGCAAACAATAGCCAAAACACCCGCATATGCAACGTAAATTGAAAGCAATCAGAAACCGGGATTACTGTTCACACCCTCTTTATTTTGAGATATAGCTATGCAATAACGGAAACTACACTTCATTTACAAGAGCACCTCTGACTAGTAAACAAAACGGGAAAACAGCATACTGGAATCTTATGCAAGATTTTTTTTAATTCACATGAGATTGTGATAAAATAAAACCGTAAAAATTGGTGAGCAAAATAAAATGCTTTGTTGCAACGAAAGGTGGTTATAAAGTGAAAGAGCGGATATACACCATACCTGTTAGTGAAGCTTTCAGAGAAGATTGCGAATGCCCTTTGTGCATTCTTGAAAATAATCTGGAAAATGATGCGCTTGAATATACATTAGGCCCTTCAATGATGGAGCCGGACAGCCGTATTGAAACGAATAAAAAAGGTTTTTGCCAAAGACATTTTATAAAGCTTTATAATATGCAAAAAAACCGCTTGGCATTGGGGCTTGTTATTGATACGCATTTAATGGAGCAAATCGAAATAATTAAAAAGCTTTATGAAAAAAGCGAGCCGGCAATACGAAAAGAAACAAAGACCGGTGCTATGGAGCAAATGCTTCAAGGCGTTAAGGGGAAAAAAAGTGTTACAACAGAATTTGTTCAAACCATGATTGACAAAATTTCAGAGCTTGAGGGAACATGTAAAATTTGTGATAAAATAAATTGGAACATGGAAAAGTTCATTGACGTCATTTTATATTTGTTTTTTAAGGAGCCGGATTTTAAAGATACCTTTATAAGCAAAAAAGGTTTTTGCCTGCATCATCTCAGAAAACTTATGGAAGGCTCTTTAAAGCACTTGAATGGAGCCCGGCGCAGTGAGTTTATAATGACACTGATGTCTATGGAAATAATACATTTGGAAAGAATAAAGGAGGATGTTAATTGGTTTACGCAGAAATTTGACTATAAAAATCAAAATGCACCTTGGAAAAATTCGCAGGATGCAATTCCAAGAAGCATTGAAAAAATATGCGGACCTTGCGATTTAAACCGATAAGTGTTGCATAATAAATTCATATCAAAAGCCAAGGTTGTGAAAGATATCGTACAGGTAATGTATCGCTATCAACTAAGAACACAATTGTTTTAGAAAACATCATAAGAAAAGTATTCACCTATGCCTTTCAAGGTTGAGGGGATAGGGGTGCGATGGGCAAGCCAAAAGTGTTAAACATAGTGTAAGCCGGGATAAATTTTGAAGCTCCCACTCCTATGAAGTGGCGGGGAGTTTACATTACAAATATTGCTGACAAGGAGAGAGATAATGCAAGATGGGAGATATACATTCGAAGAACTACTTGAAATAATGAAAACGCTCAGAGAACCCGGAGGTTGCCCCTGGGACAGAGAACAGAATCATGAAAGCTTAAAAAAATATTTCATAGAAGAGACATATGAGGTTTTGGAAGCCATTGATTTGAAAAGTCCGGATAAGCTTTGTGAGGAGTTAGGGGATGTGCTGCTGCAGGTGATTTTCCATGCACGCATAGCCGAGGAAAATGGACAATTTTCCATTGATGATGTCATTCATGGTGTCAGTGAAAAGATGGTGAACAGGCATGAGCATGTGTTTGGAAAAAAACATGCGGAGACGGCAGATGATGTTATAGACCTGTGGGAGAAGATAAAGAAAAAGGAAAAGGGAGCGACATGTCAAACTGATATTTTAAAGGATGTTCCGGCTATACTCCCAGCTTTGATGAGAAGCTACAAGGTTCAAGAAAAAGCTGCAAAAGTCGGTTTTGATTGGGATCATGTTGATGACGCTTGGAAGAAGGTTCAGGAAGAAACAGAAGAATTTTGTGAAGCATATAAAAGTAATGACATGGCTAAAACAACTGATGAACTGGGAGATCTGTTGTTTGCTATTGTGAACGTTGCTCGCTTTTTAAAGATCCAGCCGGAACTGGCTCTTACGGGAACAATCAATAAGTTTATAAAAAGATTTGAATATATAGAGACACGAAGCTGCGAGCAGGGTAAGGACTTAACAAAAATGTCTCTTGAGGAAATGGATTTGCTTTGGAATGAAGCTAAAGCAAAGCTTTAAATGGATTTAATAACGTACCGGATCACAAGTATATAGCCTGCAATGTAGTAAAACAAAGCTTTAAGCGGTTTTAGAAACCCTGGAGTGGTAGGAAAGCCTATACAAAAAAAGATAGGTTCTAAGAGCATTTGGAGCTATCAAAGGTACACAGCTTTTAACAATGACTAACAAGAAGTCCGCTATCTTTTAATAGGTGGTGGGAGTATGTCACGGAGAGGATAAAATAATGCGTATTGATAAGTTTTTAAAAGTAAGCCGAGTAATAAAAAGAAGAACTCTCGCGCAGGAGGCCTGCGACAGAGACAAGGTTACAATTAATGGGAGGGTGGCAAAACCGGGCTCAACTGTCAAAGAAGGTGATATTGTTGAAATTAGGTTTGGAGAAAACTCCACCCGATTTCGTGTGAAAAAAGTAGCTGAGCATATGCGTAAGGAAGAAACGGGAGAAATGATAGAGATCCTGTGAACGTTGAGCCATTTGCAAACAATTGAATTCACTGGGTTTAAAAGAAAATCCCGTTATCAAAACCTTTGAACATGTTTTCTATCTGATTCTCACCATATCGATAAAATCGAAGAAAGAAGATATCCAGACCAAGAGCCAATGGCGGCATCAGTAAGACGGGGCCAACGAGCGGTACCATACCGCAAGCTAAAGTAATAAGAGCGAAAACTACGACGGCAAGAATAACAACGCTCCATCTTCCGGACAAGGCCAGTCGTGCTCTGTATTTCAAATCCGCACGACATACCGAAGAGTGAAATTTACCCGGTACAAATTCCATAATACATGCTCCTTCCGCGATTAAACACAATGAATTTATTTGAAATATGGTTATCACCCGGAAAGCCATTTTGCGGCTTCCGGTAAGCAATCATAATACAATGCAAAACGAAATTTCATAAAAAATAATCCAGTGAAGCATATCCATATATTGCAAACCGCTTTTTAAATATATGATGTATATGTGCCTGGTCTGACTTTCCAAAGCTAATGGCACAAGCACAAATTCAAATATGCCAAATTTCTAATTCAACATATATGGTTCTTCCATGGCATATTGTTGCACACATTTTCATAGAATTTCAATGCATGGACATATTCAGGTGTTTAATTATTTTTGAGTTAATACAATAATATGGTTATTCACCAGAAAGTCAGACTTTCTTATGAAACTTAAGATATCTTAAATTTCATAAGCCTTTGAAACAAGGCTGTATAATCATAATACCATAGATAAATACGCTTGAAAATATAACAAGTCTGTGGGTGGTGGTAAAATGGCAGATGGCAAAAAAACAGTAGAGCAAGAACACCAGAATATAACTCTTCGAGACAGAAGAAAGCTTATTATAACGGGAGTAAACAACGTTGAAAGCTTTAATGAGGAATGCATTGTGGTAGACACTTTGCTTGGCCTTCTGGTTGTCAGAGGTATTGATATGCATATTAATAAGCTGGATGTAGAAAGTGCTGCACTTGATGTTGAGGGTGAAATAGGAGTTATTGAATACCTTGATCACACAACACCTCAACGTAAGGGCGGATTTTTATCCGGCTTATTTCGGTAAAAGGTAAAAACATGATTCAAGAATTATATGTTTTTTTAAGTGCTGCTGGGAGTGGTATGGCTGCAGGATTTTTATATGATCTGTTCAGGCTTAAAAGGAAAGCTCTAAAAACAAAAGCTTTTGCAGCGTCGATTGAAGACATCGTGTTCTGGTTGTTGGCAGCGCTTCTTGTCTTTATAACTGCATATGCCAGTAACCAAGGTGAGATTCGGTTGTATTTCTTTCTTGCCGTTATTTTTGGAGTCATCATTTATTTTTGGCTATTTTCAAAATGGGTTATACAAATATTGACTTTCTTAGTTAAAGTAATTCTTTGGCCTATTTCTGTTTTTATTATGCTTTTGAAGCCACCGGTTAAATGGTTAGGAAAGCAATTTGCAAAAGGAACAACAAAAACAAAGAGTCGGCTTAAAATAACCGGTATCAAAATGAATCGCCGGTTAAAATCAATGCGTCATATTGCCAAAAAGATATAGTTTTAACAACAGCTAACAAGAAGATTCGCACCCTTTATCATCAATAAATCAGAAGACCTACAGCTCTAAACCACCTTATTCATGATAGTTAAAGTGTAGGTATGGATGAATGATTTTATCAAATAGGGAACATAACCCCTGCCAAGTAAATTACGCCTGTAAGTGAAAATGCTGAAAGTATTGTGGAGACCATTACAGCCTGAGAACAAAAATCAGGATGATTATTAAACTCGACACTTATCAGTGATGTGTTTGCGGCAGTTGGCACTGAGGATGAGATCATCAATACTTGAGCCATGATTCCGTTAATGCCAAACAATGAAATTAGAAGCAAAGCGACAACAGGCCCGCCAATAAGCCTAATAAATACTGAAAGATAGACTGTGGCATTTTTAAGATTTATCTTTGTATGAGATAATTGGGCTCCTAAAGATAACAGGGCAATCGATACAAGTCCGTTTTTAACATAGACAAAGGCAGACCAAATAGGAATTTGAGTAAAGTCATAGGGCACAAGCTTCAGCAAGAACGCTGCCAAAATAAAATATAAGGCAGGCATTTTGAGAGCTTTACATAAAGCGCCTTTAAAGCCTGCGGAAGCTTGGCTGGCATTAAACACACCAACCGTGTTTGTTGTTATGTTTTGCACTATCAAAACAATTACCTGTATTGAAAGGGCGTAACCTAAATATGGTGTTTCACCGTTAATTATAAAATTTTTACTTGAAAAGACCAAAGTTATTAAGGGTATGCCAAAATTACCGGAATTATAAAACATTATTGAATTGGTAAAAGCATTTGTCCGTCCTTTATCATATCCGCGAAGCTTACCTATAATATTCCCAAGTAGCATGTTTAAAACCATTACTAATACTACCACGGCAAATGCCTTAATTATATCTGTTGGGAAATCGGTGGTATAAATATTGGAAAAAACAAAAAGCGGAACATAGATATAAAGATTAATTTTTGTTAGAGTTGATACATCCAGATGAAATTTTTTATCAAGTAGTATTCCTAAAATAATAAGTGTAAATATAGGAATCAGATTATTTGTGAGTATAAATAAAAATACGTCCATTTTTCTCCGCCTGTCTCTTATGTAAAGTTTCCAGTAGCACTAAAGGTAACACTTTTATGTCTAACGCATAATGCCTCAAATTGAACACCAAACATTTTAATGCTAACGATGTTTTTTTATCAGAAGGTTGCTTTGTAACTTTCTAGGGATAATCATATAATAGCCATAAAAATGAATTTTGTAAACCATTTTATTTCCTTGGGTACGCTCCAGGTTTGCTGGATTTTGCAGGCTAATGTGTAAATTTTCAAAATGTGAATATATCTGCAAGCCTAATTTCCAGCCCTTTAAAAACTTTGGACATCACAACCATGTCGCCAATATAGGTTTGATGATCTTCAATATCATGCTTTTCAAAATTGTAAATGCAGACCTCTTTTTTATCAGGGTCAACTATCCAGTATTCCTTAACATCAGTTTGCATATAAAGATCAAGCTTTTTCAACATATCTTTGCTCCTTGTGGATTTAGATAACACCTCCACAACAAGAGTGGGCACACCTTCATATTTACCGGATACGTCAATTTTATCAGTATCACATATAACAAGGATATCCGGCTGGACAACATTAATGTTATCTTTACCTTTAACCAATTTGACATCAAAAGGAGACACCAGTGGTCTGCATTTTTTCCCTTTGAACCAGTTGTGAAAAATTACAAGGAGTTCACTTACTGAGACTTGATGGTTATAAACAGGAGAAGAAAGCAGGTAAACTTCTCCGTCAATATATTCATATCGCAAATCTGAATTTTCCACCATCTTTAGAAATGCTTCATAGCTAACCTTCCATTTGCGATTAAAAATATAATCTGCAGCTTCCTCCGAAACAATGACCCTCTCTCCGCACGGAACAATCTTTGCAACATCATATCCATTTCGAGTTACAATAACATCCTCTAACTCCGATGCGATTTTTAAATATTTCCCAAAGCTATTCTGAACCTCTGTAGACGATACCTTCATAAAAAAGACTCCCTTCAAACCTTAGCAATTATATTTTTTAGAAGATAACAATATTATATAGTTTTATAGCTAAAGGTTCAAGTGGATAGCTAAGGAAAATATAATAAATAGCTAAAATAATTTAGCTATTTACCATAGTCAGGCGTAAAGCCCCTAGTTTTTAACTATAGGGATATAAGCCTGTTTTATCAAAAAACCAAGACCCCCACTTCTATAAGTGGCTTAAAAGCCACATATTAA
>ENA-UOOK01004218-UOOK01004218.1-fermentation-metagenome-genome-assembly--contig:-NODE-4218-length-15635-cov-15.268935_pt1 | contig 15635 bp, 8 predicted proteins | sample MGYA00245777_ERZ724023 | MGnify/ENA primary metagenome ERZ724023 (study PRJEB28704, sample SAMN03018312) | fermentation metagenome | biome: anthropogenic terrestrial biome; feature: soil; material...
CGGACCAGATACGAAAATAACAGACATAACATTTTTCACTTTCGGACCAAAATGCGACATTCTGCGAATCGAAAACCCCTTTTTTAAACACAGCTTCATTTTGTAATTCTTTCCAATGTATACCGTCTTCAGATACGTATGCTAATAAACCAATCTTGTCGACTCCCCCTAGACCTTTATATTTTTGATCAGGTCTGGCTTTTGGATTTTTATCAAGAAATGGACTGAAATTATGAGTAACAGGAGCAACATTAGCTAGGACAACGTTATTTTTTTTTGATCCTTGGATTGTATGGATTCCTAAGTTGGGTTTGTACCATTTTATTCCGTCTTTTGATTCTGCATAACAAGTAACTTCATTGTTATTCCCATCTTTACCCCCTTGTGAACCTCGGTAATACACCCTGTAAATATCGTTGTCTTTAATAATAGTCACATAGCCACAGAAAGGGCCCTCCCATGGTTTGTCGAAATTTAAAACGATACCCTCATCAATTGGAGGATGCAGTTTCAATTCAATATTAGATAACTGATCGATAAAAAAGTTGTCAATAAAAAGTTCTCGGTTTCCATTTAGAGCGTATGGTTTTTGTGCAACTAGTATAAATGGACTGATGAAATAAAATAATAATAAAATTCGATTGAATGTCATCCTGTTATGGTTATGATAAAATAACTATCGAAACATCACTGTAAAATATCACATTACTTTGATGTTATTACTTCGACCTTCCTGATTTTGATTGCTTTTCTTACTTCTCCATTTTTATTTTGGTATTTAAAATCGGAATAGATTAAGTGGAAACTATTCGGTCCTGCAGGAACAATATCAGGATAACCACATGACACCTCTCCTTGTAAATTTTCAAACGGCAGCATTTCAAACGGATCAGTCCACAATTCACCTTTTTCATCAATAGCAAATCGTAATTGAATTCCAGGTCTACCAGAAGCAAGGACAATAGATCCATTTTCTAATTGAAGCAATTTCGGTAAGACACCAGAATTCGTAAATGTTTTAGGCTTTGTCCAAGAAACTCCCTGGTCTGTAGAATGAGATACATACATTGGACTATTTCCTAATCCATCGGTTGTTCTCATTACACATAGGTAAATTCCGTTACTCAGAAGGACAGAAGCCGGTTCTGTATATCCTAAAGCAATACGTTTCATTCCATTAGGATCAGTTGTTAAATCCGGTTGGTAAGGAATTTTTCCCTGGTAATTCCAAGACTTTCCATTATCAGTTGAACGGTAGAATATCACTCCGGAGGGAGGAACCTTTTTATCCTTATCTAGATAAAAACCGGGATAGATACCTGCTAGAATAGAACCATCCGGTGTTATCTGCATATCTCCCCACCATACGACAGGGAACCAGCCCGAATCAATATACCTTACAGCACTTTGGTCATTAAGAATTGCTTTTTCAATTTTCCATGTATTTTCTCCCTTTTTCATTCTACTTAAGTATACACCTTGTAATTCTTGTGGCAATTCACTCATTTTATAGTAGATGAAAGTTCTCCCATAATTTTCTTTTACAGTAGCCAAAGAATCTGGCAAACTAAGGTCTCTTCTATTGATTGCCTTTGGTGTATAGACTTTGATCCTATCGCCGTTAGGTAATTCTATTCCACCAACTGATGGAATAGAATTATTAATTTCACACCATGTTTTTCCGTCATCATACGACACTACGCTCCTTGATCCTCCAACTAAACCGTAACTAGTAACAGCATCTTCTGCCATATGCCACGTCGCAACTAAAATACCATCAATTGTTTTATAAATACCCGGAAATTGAAAATATCCCCACTTTTCTGGTTTATTGGCAACATCGATTACAACCGGTTCATCTAATTTTACAGTTAGCACGGTTTTTCCCTTTCTTTTGTAATGAATAACTTCTTTTCCAAATGCGGGTATACCTTGTTTTACTCTTTCAGTTGATTTATACCCTTTCTCTTCCCATACTATTTGAGAATTAACTTTTAATGGGCATGAGAGGAATATGATAATTTGCAAAAAAAACAATATTTTTTTCATATATGATTACGTTTAAAAATAAAATAATGATTATCAGGTGTTTTTTTGAATTATTTGAGTTTGTAATTGACTATATGGGCTAATGAAATAATCATTTCATTATCTTTGTCCACATTTTTTTCTGGGATTGGTTTTCTTAAGTCGTGAATCCATGCGATTATTCTTGTTTGTGATTTAGCTTTTATTACTATACCCTTTTTTGAATCCACCCATTGTTCTCGTTTGAACAAAATTTTACCACCATGTTTTGAATAATAACGGTAATCTAAACCATTTACTTTGTTTATCAATTCATTAGGTAATAAATCTTGGACGGTGACGCCGAGATCATCTAACCAAATTTCGCCAGATGATCTCAGTAATCTGCAATTCATTCCATCAACCAATGTGTCATTAACATAGACAATCTCTAATTCATGCTTTATTGAAGGAGGTAGGTCAGACCCTCGCAATATTGGTATTCTCAAAGGCTCTATACTGTTCCATCTATCACCGGGTTTAAGTCCATTTGTAGGTAATAAAGGAATTAATAATGATAAATCTGGGGATAACCATTGAGCATCATAACTTGAAGAGGAAATTCCACTAACTTTACCTTGTCTTGATACTGTGAAATCAATATTATTGTTGTTATTTTCAGGAGGATTGTCAAACCATTTGAAATTTGCAATGTTTGCTCTCATGCTAAAAGCACTACCGCTTAATAATTTATTACAGGTTAATGTAAGATCAGCTGATCTTTCAAAATAGGGCATATTAGTTGTAGCTCTGGGAGAAAACATTTTGTAATAAGGGTTATATACCGTTGACAGACTATTTGATACAGGAATGGCTTGCAAGCCTGATATTTGTACTTCATACGTTAATGGTTCATTAAGCGAGAAATTAATTGGATTTACTCCTTGATCTGGATGAGAATATAAAAACAATTGTTTTAAAAAGCGGCTATTGTCAACCCAAGGTCTTGACATATTCCCGGTCCAAGACCCCCTCTCACCTATAAGGATAAATTTCCCTTTTCCTTGCTTAACCATTACTATTCCAGGTCCATGTACATTTCTGTCAGTATAAGAGGCATCCGAATTTACATTCAGCATTACCTGTGGTTGAATTGCATTGGGTAATACATTGATTGTGCAACCTGCACCATAATGGAAATAATCCACATCATAAAAAAAAGGATGTGCTTCCAGAATCTTGACATCCGAATAGTGAGTGTCATCATCATTCCAATCTAAACCGAAACTATTAACCAATTTCCTCAACTGAGTTTTCTCAAAACTCTCATGTTCTCTATCTGCAGTACCTGCATTTAACATGATTATTAAACTTCCTCCTTTTTTTACAAATTGCTGAAGGTTGAGAATCTCCACATCTGAAAGAAGTTTTGCGGAACTTACATTTTTTGGATTGTCGGTATTAATTATAACCGCAATGTCAATATTTGATAATAAAACGTTCGAAAAGGGTTCTCTACTCATAATGATTTGATAATCCTTTTCCAATGCAATATAAACAGGATCGAAAGTATTTGTATGAACAAAATCATCCCATCCATATCTTCCTTCATCATTAGTCCAACTGCCTGTGACGATGTAGTTTCCCACCGCGGTAGAAGGTAATGAATGATGATAATAATCAAAAAGTACTCTCAATTGTTTTGAGGGAGTCGAGTTATAAAAAAAATGATTATTTAAAATTGTATCAGTGACTTGTATGCCTAAACTTGAGAAAGCGCAGTCAATATGAGAAATCATAAATAATAGCATTATTGGAAATATTCTCTTCATATCATAAAATTAATTTTAAAAGATTATGTTCTGAACAATAAAACCTCATAGTCCTTTTGGGATTCATCAAATAATCCCAAAAGGACTATGAAAAAATTGTAATTAATTCAAATGTTGTACATAACTTTTTTTGTCTAGTAAGGAATTTTAAAAATTGAACTCGCAATATGTGTATTTATATTATCCGTTGTAATATAATACACACATACTATCGAATTGTTGGGTAATTCATGCATCACAGGGTAACCAAGATCGCTGGGGTTTCCCAGTCCATCGTTACGTATAATCAATTCTTTTTCAATATCCCATTTTTTTCCATCATCATTGCTTGTAGTCGCTCTTATCCCCATCGGAATTTTTCGTCTTCCATATATTGCCAGTAATCTGTCATCATGCAGTCTAAGTAAACTGGCTGGATACCCTTGCATAGGAGTCTTTATAGGAGTACTCCAGGTTAAACCACCGTCATTCGATTCAGATTGCCAAAGGTTTCCCTCAGGTACAGAACGCATTAAAACTATTAATGATCCACTGCTTGTTTCTAAAATTGCCGTTTCATTAAATCCTGATACCTCTAAATTCTTTACTCCGCTTTCGAACATGGGATAAACCACCCAATTCTGCCCGTTATCATCGGAACGAATGAAATAAATTTCATCTTTTCGTGAATCGTTAAAATACTTTTTTCTTCTGCCATATACTGCTCTAATCATTGCGCCGGAAGTAGTTGTAATATATGATGAACTGGTGTGATGATTCATTAAACCCGAACAGTCATCAGGGATTGAAATTGTTTTAGACTGCCAAGTTTTTCCATTATCACTGGACGTCCTTACATATGCTGCACCCAGGTAGGCAATTTGTCCATCTGCAGATGACATTACAATTCTTTGATCTTCTATGAGTTCATCATACTTGGCTGGATCGGTAAATATCCAACCTTGAGCTGCAGGAATTTTTAATATCCCTGATGACGTTTTCCATCTAATGTCAATTAGTGATTCACTGGTTTCTTCCCAGGTTTTTCCGCCATCATTACTTACTAATCTATGTGATTTGTTTTTGCCATCTAAGTGTGATCTACTGTAATTTACCCCAAAAGAGGTTCCAATCTTATATTCTCCATCCAACACAAATAATTCAGGAAAAGAGGCGTATCCTCCAGATTCTGAATAAACTACTATATGCTTAATGTCTGGTACATTTGATTGTTTCTCATAACTGTATGGTTTGCCATTTTTTAAAATAATATGTCCTACCAATGACATATAGGTTCCTGGTTGAGGTCTATTGTGCCATCCACAAATAAAGCTATACAAGCTGTCAGGCCATTTGGTCATACTAAAAGTATGTGAAAAGAAACCTTTTCGGCTATCCTCATCGACGTGACTGTTGTCATAAATATTTGGTGTGGGACGGTCATTACTACCCCCATTAAAGTACCAATATCCGTTTTCACTTTTAAAAAAATCTAATGTATTTGGAGGACTTCCTTCGTCAAGACGAATAAAAAATGAACCATTTTCAATGCCTTTTCCTTCAACTTGGATCGAAAACTTAGTCTTGCTATTTAATGTGTCTACAGCCTCTACTTTTACCAATCTTGGAGGGCCAGAATAATCAGTTGTTTCTGTATTTTTTTCTGTTTTTGATTCCTCTTCTATAGGGGTTTTTATATCTGTATTAGGTTCTCCAATTTCGGTGACTTTATGAGAACACATAATGAGGAAAAATGACATTAGTGAAATTTTTAAAAAAATGTATTTTCTCATTCTCATGTTGTGTTTTATTGATTAGTCTTTATTTCTACTACATTTTTTGTCAAAAACATGATGTAGGATCCTCCCATTCCAGGGCGATTGTGCCAGCCATATTCGAATGTATATGTGCCACTTTGCCAGTTTGAGGTATCGAAATTATGAATAAAAACACCCCTGGATGATGCTTCGTTTAACGGATGGTTCTGTAGAATACTTAAATTTGTACTTTGTGGAGTACCTCCATTCAAATACCAATAATTTCCCGATTGGAAAAAATGCTCGTTTGCACCGATAACATTTTTGCCTACTGAACGAAGTAAAAAAGAGCATTTTTCCACGTTTGCACCTTCCACAAAAACAAAGAACTGCAATTTATTACCTTCTTGAGTTACTGACGCTTCGATCAATTTTGGAACTCCTGATGCTCCGGATGTATTGTTGAAATCTATTGTTCTTACTTCAGTATAAAATGTGTCAATTGAATTTTTTGTCGGTAAATAGGCCGTCTGCCAAGTAATGTCGCCAGATACGTCTTCAATCATTGTTTTATTGTTACTTGGAGATATGAGGAGATTTTTTTCCTGACCTGTGCTATTTTTATATACCAATTTATCACCTATTGAATTTTGCATGGAACTTGACCAATAAATAATTGAACCAATTAACGGTTCGTTTAGTGTTGTTCTGATTGCTCGACTTCTCAATGTTGACAAATATTTGTCGCCGTAAACATTGCCGGAAAGGTTATATGCCACAGATCTATTCTTGGACTGTTCATTCATGGTGAAAAGCTCAAAGTTAATGTTTCCTTCTTCAAGATTGGAAATTACAATGTCCACGGAATCATTTACATCTTTTACAGGAATATCTACAACCAGAGAGTCTGTTCGAAATGACCAATAAACTAGCAATTTTTTAGCTTTAGGATCAGAATTCCAATAGCGTAATATTAACCGATTTTTACCAGGAAGAATCTCTGCAGAATCGACACGTCCAGTATATATGATTTCCCCGTTTTTTAAGTAATGATCATGTAGTTCATTCATATCAGAACAAGACATCAATATGAAAAAACTCGTTATCAAAATAAATATAGAATGGTAATATAATTTCATAATATAAACATTTTTTTGGGTTTAGATTTGCTCAAACTTTAATTTTCATCAGGATTGCCCCAGATAGTTATTTCCATCATTTGGACAACTGCACCCTGTCCCCAAGTTTCTAATGCTACAAAACGAATGTAACGCGCCGGAGGAGCTTCTAAAGGTACATTCCATTCTTCTCCATTTGTATGCGCATATTGTACATCTTCATTGGATACCTGCCCTAATGGTAACCCAGACGGTTTAATGGATTCAAAAGTGCCAAGATATCTCCAAGTGCTAAAATCTGCACTAACATTCGGACTGACCGATCCCCACAGTTCAAATCGTTTAGGATGTACGTAATCGTATATGATATTTGTTTCAGGTCTCTGATTTATCTTAAATCTACTTAATTTTGCAACTTGACCTAAATCAAAAGTAAATTGAAGCTCAAAATTAGCAAAACCACTTTTAATGTTATTGTTCCAAAAATTTTCTATATACCAGTTTGATGATGTATAAGCGTTATATGGAATTCCTGGAGGATTCCATCTTCTGAACCTTGATTTATCCAGTTCAGTCTCGAAAATAGGCAAGAAAGTGCCGGAGATTGTATCCGTCCTGTTTCCCCATCTATCTCGAATTGCAATTGAATAGATAGTTTCTACAGGTTCTTGACCCCTCACATTGGCTTTTCCAATACTGGATTCAGAGTAAAACCTATCTACTTCTCTCATTTCATCTTCAGTGGGAGAAAAAACATCAATTACAATTGGTGTCTTTGTTGGATTTTCCCATCTCAATTGTATTCCCCCAAAATCATTTTGAATTAATAAGGTTTGGAGTATAGAATAAATAGGAGCATCCAAGGGATGGATCATGACCGTAATGGGCGCAGATTCATTTTGACTTCTGTCCACTACTGTCAAAGTAACCGGCATTTCTCTTGACTTTCCAATGCCTACAATTTCAAGTTGATTTGAGTAAATAGACGATTTGATCTCCATTGGGGTTCCGTCGTCTAGTTTATAATTAGCTTTAACGTACAAAACATCATCTTCATCAGAAATGTTGTATGTAATTAATGCACCTCCTTCAATATTCTTCACAGCAGTATTGGTTACTTTTTGGGGAGGAATATTTTCTATAGGATATTGTCCTATCAGTTCTTCTTTACATGAACTAAAAACAATCAAAATAAAGAGTAAAATATAGGTAAATGTTTTTTTCATATTTTAATTTTTTTTGATAATTACCAGCCAGGATTTTGGACTAAATTTGGATTTACTAATAAATCTGATTCTTTTAAAGGCCATAATACATCTCTTATCGAATATTTTATATTATCGATAGTTACTTTCTGATAGAAATCACCCGGTTTTTCTCCTTCAATATTCCATCCCTGAATTGGTTGAGAAAATGTTTCCACCGCTAACCCCCATCGACGAATGTCCCAAAACCGATGACCTTCAAACATTAACTCTATGCTTCTTTCTTGTTGAATAATTTCACGCATCCCCTCTTTAGTTTTATATTTTTCCGGGAACGAAGAGTATGTACTCCATGATTCAGCTACACCGTTTAATCCAGCTCTTTGTCGTACTTTATCAATATATTCATAAACCATTTCGTTAGGCGCATCTAATGACTCATTTAATGCCTCTGCATATAATAAATATAGATCTGCTAAACGTATGATTGGCCAGTCATAGCGCCTATATACCCAGGATGATGTCCCAACGGTTGTTGTCATGTAATGTGATAGTTTTTTAATATAAAAACCCGTAATGGTGTACCTTTCAGTTCCTATTCTTCCTCCTTCCATCTGCCCTAGTAAGAACTTTAAAGGCCATTGTTCACTTTCTTTTGTGCGGCCTAACCCAAATAGCCATCCTCCATCTACTGCCAAACTTCCATAAAAACGTGGTTCACGGTCTACATGAAGTTTTGCCGTAACATGTCCCGGTTGTAAATAAAAACGATTTTCGTTGGTAACTGTAGTTAAACTGTACCTGCCTGAATAATCATAGGTTAAATCTTCGTTTATAGGAACACCATTAGACGAGTAGAACATCTCAGCCATTTTTAGTGTAGGTCCGAAGAATGGATATTGAAGGGTAGAGTGATCGGGGTGAAGCCGGGGAAGCGTAGCCCTTTGAATCTCATAATAATGATAATAGTTTCCAATCGATTTGCCCCATAAATGTTCAGTATTCCATTTATCCGTAATTATCTGACTAGGTTGAATAACCATTGCAGCTGAATCGGTAAGATTAAGCGACGGATTTGAAAAATAATACAGTTCATGTCCTGCTAGGTGGCATGTGTCAATTGCATTCTTGCAGGCTTCAGCAGCTTTGACCCATTTTTGAGGATCATAGGTCTGATTGAATAACTGTATACCCCTCTTATCAATCAATTGAGAATAATTTTTGTTACCATTAAATAAAGGACTTGCTGCTGTTACAAGCACTTTGGCTTTTATTGCTAATGCTATGGGTTGTGTTATCCTTCCCATTTCACTGACATCATTATCTATTTGTAAAGGCAAATATGGAACAGCTTCATCAATTAATTGAACAATATAATCCACAACATCGTCAACCGGATCCCGGAAAACAGCAACCTCCTCACTTGAGGCATACACCGGTAAGCTTTCTCGAACTATTGAGATTGGTCCATACATTTGAAGCAGGTAAAAATGTTGAAAAGCTTTGAGAAATTTCACTTCGGCAATCCATCTTTTTTTTTCGTAATCGTCCAAATCTAAAACTTTATCAATATTTTCAAGAAAAATATTACAATCCCTGAGTGCTTGATACCTTCCTCCCCAATAATCAAAAATGGGCGTACTTACATTATTTCCATGTCTCATTAAATCCCAACCGGGCTGTGCATAATTATTGGGATCCCTGTGATACCAGTTCTCGTCGCCACTCACTAGACCAGGCTCTGTGGAAGTTCCAAATGGTGGAATGTACGCATAACATCTAAAAAGATATTTCTCTGCTCTCTCTTTATCACTAAACGCGTTGTCGAGAGTTGCAATATTATCTGGAACAACATCCATGAAATCATCACATGCGTAAACAATGAATAAAATAAAAATAATACTTAAATATTTTCTCATAATATATTACTGTTAAAGAGTTATTTGAAAACCTAAATTCAATACTTTTTGTATTGGATAACCAAGACCATTCCCAGCCATTTCTGGATCCCAAAGTTTAAATTTGCTAAATGTCAACAAATTAGTCCCATTTGCATAAAAACGCAATGTCGATAAGTTAATTTTTGATGTTAGTTCTTTTGGCACTGTGTAACCAAGCTCTAAGGATTTTAGTCGAATAAATGCACCGTCACGCATAAACCAAGTACTACGTAAATTATTGTTTGAAATGGGCTCATCTGATAATCGTGGCCACAAAGCATATAAATTACGATTGTATTCTGACCAATGATTATCGGCATATACTTTTAGCAGAGCATTTTGCGATATTACTGATGAATTGCCGTCAGTGTCGATAAAAGGAGCGGTCGTGTAATTATCAATCCAAAAGGATTCTCTACCTACTCCCTGAAAAAAACAAGAAAAATCCAAGTTTTTGTAGCCCGCAGAAACGCCAAAGCCATATACAATCTCAGGCATTGTGGGGTAACCTATAGGTACAATATCTAAGGTTGATATTTTCCCATCACCATTGATGTCTCTGTACTTGATGTCACCTGCCATTACGTTGGATCCTTGATCAGGAGAATTTAAGACTTCGTTTTCATCAACAAATAATCTTTCAGCCACATATCCCCATTGCTGCCCAATTTTCTGATTAACTCTAGAAAGCCATGGTGTAGATGAGTAGTTCGGTTCTTCATATTTTTTATACTTACTTGTTGCATATGTAAAATTAACACGACCGCTGACCCACCAGTCTTTATTAAATATCTTGCTGTAATCAACGGAAAAATCTAACCCTTTGCCTTCTGCTTCACCTAGGTTTGCCAAGGGAGTAGCCCATAAACCCATGGTTCTGGGAATATATGATCTTGTTAACAAAATTCTGCTTCTATATTCACGGAAAAAATCTGCGATAATGTCAACAGAATTAAACAAATTTACTTCAAATCCAACATTAGTTTTTCTTGAAACTTCCCACGTGACATCCGGATTTTCATATCTTGTTACAGCAACAGAAGGCTTGGTATAACTAAACTCTGAACCAAATACGTAAGAAAACGAAGAGTTCATATCAACTTCCGATAAAAAAAAGAAGCGATTACTGGGCCCGCCGATATTGTCATTACCTACTAAACCATGTGTGGCCTTTAGTTTTAATTTCGGCATCACATTCTTTAATGATTCTCCATAAAAAGCCTCATTAGAAATAATCCAGCCTGTTCCAATTGATGGAAAGAAACCAAACCTCTGTTGCTTTGAAAAACGTTCTGATCCGTTATATCCAAAGTTAGCTTCAATGAAATAACGTTTATCGTATGAATATGTGGCTCTTCCGGATAACCCCAGATTTCTGTACGGTAATGATAGTTGAAGTGTTCCTGCATTTACTGTTTTTTTCTCTCTTCTGGTCCCAACCAGCAAACCGCTTACCTCATGTTTTTCATCGAACACTCCATCATAATTTATCGCAACTTCAGTGTATACAGTTGTTTCAATATTTTTTTGACCTTCACTGTAGTCTAAATATTCAGTTCCAGTTGCAACATTGAGCCCTTCTAGCATGTAGGTATCGGAATATTTATCGTAATTAGAAACTGAATAATAAAACGGATTATAGCTACGCGTTACATCGTTATAGGAATACCTGTTCTCACTATGTAGTCCTCTGATTTTAAGCCCCTCAAGCAAGAACCCTAAATCTTGTTTCAATTCAAACATTGCCTGCATAGTTGAGGTTGTATATTCTTTGTATCCTTTCACCATATCTGCGTAAGGATTAATGTAATTCCCTGTCCCAAAATTTCCGAATAGAATATGTTTGGAAAATTTATGTCCTTCATCAGGCGTATAAAAAGGAGGATACAGAACAGGACTTGTACGCATCACTTTGTTAAAAAGTTGAGAACCACCATCAATAGGTCCTTTGTAATCATCTAAAGTTGAATGTAACCTAACAATGGCTTCGGTTGTAGGGGTGATATTTATGTTTATATTTGAATGAATAAGATAACGTTTCAGATCGATATTGCTGTTAAAATTATTTCTTTTATCGACGTTTAATATCCCATTATCTTGGTTGAAAGTTGCAGCAATATAGTAGCGAGCAATTTTTCCACCTCCACTTACGTTTAGATTAACTCTGTGATTGATTGCGTTGTCTTTGAATAATGTGTTATACCAATTTACAGAAGGATAAACCAATGGATTTACATTAGATGTGGTTTTGTCGATTTTCTCTTGTGAGTAAGGTTGTATCCCCAAAGGATCTCTTGTAAGTACCGCTTCGTTATGTAACTTCATGTAAGTTATGGGATCAGCTAATTCAACCATTTTTGTAGGCGAGGAAACTGATGTTTCATATCTAATAGCTACTTGTGTTTTTCCTTCTTTTCCTTCTTTGGTGGAAACTAATATTACTCCGTTTGCACCTCTGGCACCGTATAAAGCAGTAGCTGTAGCATCTTTCATGATTGAAAAACTTGCAATGTCATCCACTTGAAGACGAGATAAATCATAGGAGGACATTTCGACTCCATCAATTAGGATTAGAGGTGAAGCAGCATACCCAAAAGTAGTCACCCCTCTAATGAAAAAATCAGCATTATCTTGGCCGGGTTCACCACTGCGTTGATATGAAATGAGTCCAGATACCCTTCCAGCTAAAGCAGTTGTAAGATTACTTGATGGAACCTTTAGCTCTTTTGGGTTTACGGTAGTGATGGAAGACAAAACGCTTTCTTTCTTTTGCTTAGAAAAAGCAACTACAGTCACTTCATCCAACTCATCTACTTTCTCAATCAATACCACATCCAAAACAGTATTATTCTCAACCTTAACTATATGAGACTCCAAGCCAACAAATGAAAACTCCAACACATCCGTTTGTTTTACATCAATTGCGTAATTACCATCATTATCTGTAATTACACCTCGTGAGGAGCCTAAAACAGTGATTGTAACCCCAGGTAAAGGGATTCCTTTTTCATCAACGACCTTACCTTTTACAGTCCGGTTTTGTTGGGTTACACTAGACTTTTCATTGGTAATGTCATTGGTATTAACAGCTGCCCGTAACGAGAAACCATTAAACAACAACATGAAGAAAAAAACTTGAATAAACAATTGAGTTTTTCGCATGGAAAACGTCATTTTCTTTTTTTTCATTTCTTGACAATATTTTTTATTCGTTCAAATTTATCTGAAACATAAATATGTAAACAGCTCTTATTTATTATTAATATTTTTTTTGCTTTAATGAGAAAAATAACTTTTAACAGTAGGTATTGTTTACGGTAATACAAAGTGTTCTCTTTAATTTTGTGTTCAATTCATAATGTTAAGTTAAATTTCAAACTTTCTATGCCTAAACCGCAATGCTTTTTGAAGATGTTAGATAAGATTTTTTGCAATTTCATTTTTCTATTAATTCAACCTCCTTTCGATGTTCTTAAATAAACAAGATAATTGTATGTATTATCGTTTTTCATTATTCATTTATGGGCTAACTCATGGATTTATTATTTTTTTACAAAAATAGGTTGTGTTAACAATATATATTTGAATTAAAACGAAAAAAAACTGACAAATAGCGTAAATATGAGATGGTATTGTGTTAAATATAGAGTTTGAATGTTGGAATATGTATTATTGCAGTACTTTTGTTGCATAATTAATATTGTCGGGTACAATTTTTTTAACAGAAAAATTGGTAATAAATGATAAAAGTTTTGGTGCTTATAGATTCTACTGCCGAGTTTAGTCGGCGTTTTCTGACCGGTTTAATTCAATACGCCAATGAAAACGGCCCCTGGATATTTTATCGCTTGCCTTCCTATTATAAGGCATTGTACGGTGAAGCCGGTATTGTGGAGCGAATTAAAGAGTGGGAGATAGATGCCGTTATAGCACAATGGGAGTATGAGGGGGTGGATTTTCTCGACCAACTTGATATTCCTGTTTTTTTACAGAGTTACAAAAATATTAGTGGGCGATTTTCGAGAATTTCCGGGGATTATATCGGTGCAGGTGTGATGGCTGCTCAGTTTTTTGCTAAAAGGTACTTTAAAAACTTTGCTTTTTACGGGAATAAAAATTTCTTCTGGTCAAGAGCCCGAGCAGAAGGCTATCGTCGTGAAGTTGAGAGGATAAAAGGGAGTTATTATTATTTTGAGTCTGAATTATTGGATAGTATGCAGTGGAGTCGGGAACATGTTGAGTTGGATAACTGGCTGCAGGGTTTGCCCAAGCCGGTGGCTCTGTTTGCATGCGATGATAACTTCGCTTTGCAGGTATCGGAAATGTGCAAGGTAAATAATATCAATATACCGGACGAATTATCTTTGCTGGGTGTGGATAACGATGAGCTGATATGCAACTTGTCGCATCCTTCCATTTCATCGATTATAACGGATGATGAAAACGGAGGATACCAAACAGGAAAAATGTTACAGAATTTGATCTTAAATAAAAACAACGTTCCTTTTAATATTAATATTGATCCCGTTCGGATTGAATTACGCCAATCTACAGAGAAGTACAATATTTCTGACAACTATATAAAAACGGTGATTGATTATATCAATGAGAATATCAGGCTTAATATCTCCATTGACAAGTTGGCTGAAATAGTCCCGCTTTCGCGCAGAAATCTCGAGATGAAATTCAAGGAGGCAACTGGTACTTCAGTCTATCAGTTTATATTGGATAAAAAGGTGGACTTAATATCTACTGAGCTGCTGACAACGGATAAGGATTTGTTGGATATTGCCATTGAAATGGGGTTTAATGATGTTAGAAATGTTTACCGGATATTTAAAAAAAACACAGGTTATACTCCAGTTGGTTACCGGAAAAAATATTTACAAAAATAATCACTCTCGAAAGTGATTAGTCCATCAATATCTTTTGATGATAGTCGGATGCCGGTGGATGCGCCTTTCGCTGAAAAAGTTTTTCCGGATTTCTCGATGCTTATATGAATCCGGTAACATTTTGTCTTAGTGTTTAACTGATCGGTGAGAATAGATGCAAATCTAGTATTATTGAAAAGAAAAAAGATTGTAAAATTGCTTAATCTAATCTTTATGATTAATTTTGTATAATAAATGAGAAAAATGAAATTATAAGTGCGTAAAGTTAATCATTATGAAATTTACAAAAATGCACGGGACCGGTAACGATTATATCTATATAAACGGTTTTGTGGAAAATATTGAAAATCTATCGGAGCTGTCCTTGAGATTAAGCGACCGGCACAAGGGTATTGGTTCCGATGGGTTGGTTGTGATACTGCCTTCCGAAGATTGTGATTTTAAAATGCGCATGTTTAACTCCGACGGATCGGAGTCGGAGATGTGTGGTAATGCTTCCCGGTGTATAGGAAAGTATGTTTACGAAAAGGGCCTGACCGATAAGACCGAGATTACGCTGGAAACGCTTGCCGGTGTTAAGGTGTTGAAGCTTTGGATGAACGAGGAAAATGAGGTCGAAAAAGTAACCGTGGATATGGGTATGCCTGTTCTGGATGCTTCGTCCATCCCTGCTGCTTTCAAGCAGTCTCCTGTAATAAAATGCCTTTTGCCGGTAAGCGACGATACTACCTATGAGGTGACAAGTGTCTCCATGGGAAATCCGCATGCCGTGCTTTTTATGGATAAGATAGATGAGCTTGATTTGCCAGAAATTGGACCGGTTGTCGAGCATTCACCCTATTTCCCTAATCGTACCAATACCGAATTTGTGGAGGTGGTTTCGGATCGTTGGTTGAAAATGC
>ENA-UOOK01004220-UOOK01004220.1-fermentation-metagenome-genome-assembly--contig:-NODE-4220-length-15629-cov-3.686079_pt1 | contig 15629 bp, 18 predicted proteins | sample MGYA00245777_ERZ724023 | MGnify/ENA primary metagenome ERZ724023 (study PRJEB28704, sample SAMN03018312) | fermentation metagenome | biome: anthropogenic terrestrial biome; feature: soil; material...
TTGAAATTATCTAGTCTTAAAAATAATCTAATATAACCCATTCTATCGTTGATTAAAGAATGTTAAAAAGAGAACTTCAAAAACAACAAGAAACCGTCAAGCCAATGTTCCTATTGAAAAACAAAAAGATGAAAAAATTCTTTATTTTATTCCAGGAATAACTGTTGCCCAAATTGCTGATAAACTTAATTTAAAAATTGGTGAGATTGTTAAAAAATTAATTAGCCTTGGTTATATGGTTAATGCCAATCAATCTCTTGAACGCGATATCGTTGAGATATTAGCTTTAGAGTTTGGCTATGAATTAAAAGATGAAATTGAAACAGATATTACAAAATTTGAAACAATGGACATTGTTGATGATCCATCAACATTAGTAGCACGTCCACCAATAGTAACAATAATGGGACATGTTGACCATGGGAAAACAACATTATTGGATACAATTCGTAACGCTCGTGTCGTAACTGGCGAAGCTGGGGGAATTACCCAACATATCGGTGCATACCAAGTTCGTCATAATAATGAATTAATTACATTCATTGATACTCCAGGGCATGCTGCCTTCACAGAAATGCGTGCTAGAGGAGCAGATGTTACTGACATTGTTATTCTTGTAGTAGCAGCCGATGATGGTGTAATGCCGCAAACAAGAGAAGCGATTGAACATGCTCAAGCTGCTAAAGTTCCAATTATTGTTGCCATAAACAAAATGGATAAACCACAAGCAAATCCAGAGAAAATTAAACAAGCATTAGGAAACTATAATTTAATAAGTGAAGAATGGGGAGGAAATACAATTTTCGTTCCAATCTCAGCTTTAAAAGGTACTGGAGTTAATGATTTGTTAGATACAGTTCTACTAGTATCAGAAATGGAAGATTTAAAAGCAAATCCTAACCGTTTAGGTATTGGAACTGTAATTGAGGCAAAACTAGATAAAGGTCGTGGTGTTGTCGCATCATTACTTGTTAAAAACGGATCAATAAAAGTTGGAGACCCAATTGTTGTTGGTAATACATTTGGTAAAATCAGAGCTATGCAAGATGAAAGTAGATCAGATATAAAAACAGCGCTACCTTCAAAAGCGGTTGAAGTTACAGGACTTAATGAAGTTCCAAATGCTGGAGACCGTTTCATGGTTTTTGAAGATGAAAAAACAGCAAGATTAGTTGCTGAACATCGTTCTATTAGAGACCAAGAACAAGCAATAAGTAACACCAAACCAGTTTCATTAGCAAGTTTATTCGATGCAATGGATGAAAATGAAAAGAACTTAAAACTTATTATTAAAGGTGATGTTCAAGGATCTCTTGAAGCCTTACGTACTTCCCTTGATAAAGTTGATGTTGAAGGTGTTAAAATTGAAGTTGTTAGAACTGCTGTAGGAACGATTACAGAAACTGATGTTTCTTTAGCGATTGCAAGTGGTGCTATCATTATTGGTTTTAATATTCGTCCTTCTTCAAAAATCATTGATTATGCAAAAGAAAAAGGTATTGAAGTACGTTTATATAATGTAATATATAAACTATTAGAGGATATTGAATTTGCTATGCAAGGAATGCTTGATCCAGTATTTGAAGAAGTTGTTACCGGGCAAGCAGAAGTTAGAGATACTTTCAAAGCATCAAAAGTAGGAACAATTGCAGGATGTTATGTTACATCTGGAGAAATAAAAAGAAATTCAGATATCAGGTTAATCCGCGAAAGCATCGTTGTATATACTGGAAAAATTTCATCATTGAAACGATTCAAAGATGATGTTAAAGAAGTACGAAGTGGATTTGAATGCGGAATAACTATTGAAAACTTTAATGATATTAAAGTTGGAGATGTAATTGAAGGATATCAAATGGAGAAAGTAAAATAATGCCATCATATAAAAGAGAACGATTAGAAAAGATTCTCGAAAGAGAAATCAGCAATATTATTTTTACTGAAGTTAAGAATGAGAAGCTAAAGTTTGTTACGATTACAAATGTTAATCTAACAGGCGACTTATCGCTCGCGACTGTATTTTATACAATCCTAGGAGACGCTGAAGAACAAAAAGCAACAGAAGCAGATTTATTAGATTCTAAAGGCTTTATTAAAGGTATACTAGGTAAAAGATTAGAAGTTAAAAAAATCCCAGATTTAAAGTTCAAATATGATGAATCATATGAACAAGGGAATAGAATTGATAATATCCTTAAAAATTTAGGAAAGAAAGAATAAAGTGGGTAACCCCACTTTTTTTATAACCAAACAACAATAATCATTATTGTCATTGGCTTATTTTTGTGGTAGAATATTTATAAGAGATGTGATGTAGATGAAAGACAAATTATTAACACTCCCGAAGAAGCCGGGATGTTATTTAATGAAGAATATAGATAATCAAATAATATATGTCGGTAAAGCTAAGAACCTATATAATCGTGTTCGTAGTTATTTTGTTGGGAGCCATGATGCAAAAACAACAAAACTAGTCTCATTAATTCATGACTTTGAATATATTATTACATCTAGTGAAACCGAAGCATTAATTTTAGAAATGAATTTAATTAAAAAGCATAGTCCAAAATATAATATAATGCTAATGGATGATAAAACATATCCATATATTTGTGTAACTGATGAAGACTATCCACGCTTAATATATACTCGTAATATAAACCTTAAACTCGGAAAGTATTATGGACCATATCCTAATGCAAAAGCAGCAAAAGATATTGTTGATATGCTCAATAAAATTTATCCATTTAGAAAATGTCGCATTATTCCCAAAAAGGAATGCTTATATTATCATATCGGACAATGCCTAGGGCCATGTATTAAAAAAATCGATCCTAAGCAATATGAAGATATGAGAAATCATGTTAATAATATTCTAAAAGGAAACACAAAAAACGAAATTAAACAACTAGAATTATTAATGCAAGAAGCATCACAAAAATTAAACTTTGAAAAAGCAATTGAATATCGCAGTCTAATCAATGATTTAAATGTCCTAACGGAAAAACAAAAAATGTCTGGATATGATCTTGATACAGATGTATTTGGATATTATAGCGACGACGAACATGTAAGTATTCAAGTATTCCATTTGCGTGATGGTAATTTAATTGAACGCCGTGGACATCTATATGATAACTTCGATAATGCCCAAGACATTTTTGAAGAGTTCATATGGAAATTTTACTTAGTGCAAAACAATCCATTTCCAAGTACAATTATCATTAGCCAGGGAAATCAAGAAGCTCTAGAAAATATATTAGAACGCCAAATTACAATTCCTCAAAAAGGGAAGAAAAAAGAATTAGTTAAACTAGTTGAAACAAACGCTAAAAACAAAATTGATGAATTAATAATGCGTAACGAAATCGCGTTTAAGAAAACAGATGGAGCTCTTAATAAATTATGTGAATTATTAGATTTAGAAAAATTGGATATTATCGAAGCTTTTGATAACTCTAATATTTCTGGTACTAATGCTGTCTCAGCGATGGTGAGTTTTATTAATGGAAAACCTAATAAAAAAGGATATCGAAAATTTAAAGTAAAAACAGTTACTGGAAGCGATGATGCTGGAACTATGTATGAAGTCATTTCTAGAAGATATAAAAACCCAGAAAACAATCCTGACTTAATTATTGTTGATGGTGGATTACCGCAAGTAAATGCAGCGAAAAAAGCATTGAATGAACTAAATCGTGATTTAAATGTTCTTGGACTTGTTAAAGACGATAGACATCGAACTGATTCATTACTTTTTGATAGTCAAATAATTGAAATTCCTAAATCAAGTTATGAATTTCGATTGTTAGAATCAATTCAAGATGAAGTCCATCGTTATGCTATTAACTTTTTCCATCAAACGCATTCTAAAAACACATTTACTTCGCAATTGGACAATATTAAAGGTATAGGAAAAGTTAAAAAAACCCAAATATTAAAAATAGTTGGGAAAGATAATTTCGAAGAAAACCTTCGAAAACTAAAATTAAATGAAGAGCAAATTAAAGAAGTATTAGAGTTGTTAAGTGGCAAATAAAATCCCAATAGCATATTATAATTTAGGGAGGGATTCATTTGCGATCACATCTTTTAACAACCCGAGAAAAAGAAATCTTTGATTTGTTAATTCAGAACTACGACACTTTAGAAATATCAGACAAACTAAAAATTAGCGAAAAAACTGTGCGAAACCATATATCTAATGTTATCTAAAAACTAGGTGTTAAAGGGCGTAGTCAAGCTATATTAGAATTGATAAGAATTGGCGAGTTAAAACTATAGGTAGGTAAAAATGAAAGTATATGGTAAGGTCTATAAAGTAAATCGAAAAGATAGAATTATTATGGTTATTATTAATAATAAATTGACATCTTTTCATATGTCAAATAAAAGTATGCGCGATTTTAAAAATTATTTACATAAATTGCCATATGTATTTTTAAATGTTGACGATGAAAAAGTTAAGAATAATGGAATGATTTATTATGAAATAAATTATTTTATTAAAATAATTGTCCCAAGATTAAATCGTAGTGATGTATACTATGATTTATCAATGATTAGGAAGGGAGTAAGATCGCTTCTTAACCGTGAACAAAAACGCTTATTTCTCGATTTAGAATTTACTTTACCAAATCATTCAAAACAAGTACCAGAAATCATTCAATATGGAATGGTAGTTGAAGATGAAAATAACAATACGATTTATGAAGATTCATCTTTGGTTAGACCAAACCGAAGAAGCTCACTTACACCAAGGACGCTAAAATTTTTATCTTTAGAATATAAAGATTTTAATAATGCATGTTCCTATATCGAATTTTATCAGTTATTAGAAAACTGGATAAGGGATCATGATGTTAAAATTATTGCTTGGGGAAAAAACGATATTCTTACATTAGAAAAATCGTTTAAAATCAACCATTTAAAACCATTGGATATTAGAAACAGATATATGAATCTAATGCAAATAATGAAGAATTATTATAATCAAAAGCAAGAGATGGGACTATTCAGTACTTATCAAGAGTTAACAAATTCTGAAGAAGTAGAACAAAGTCATAATGCCTTTGAAGATGCTTTAATAATGCGTGATATATATCACATATTTAAGAATAAAATTAATGAAGAAGAGAATTAAATAGTTCCTCTTAAGTTTAATTTAATATACTTACGTTATAATTACATTACTTCCTCTTTTTTTAATAATACTCATGAAAATTTGTGTAGTTAAATACAAAACCCCATATGTGGAAAATCCACTTATGGGGTTTTTGTTAGTTTATTTCCATAATAATTGGAATTATTATTGGCTTTCTTTCAGTTAATTCATATATATAATTACTTAATTCGTTTGAAATAAATCCTTTTACTGATGTAAAGTTAGGAACCTTATGAGTTAATAGATATTTATTCATCGTTTCTTCAGCTTTCTTTTGGATAATTGAAATTAGTTCTTCCGATTGTTTCATATAAATAAATCCACGTGAAACAATTGCTGGGGCGTTAATTTGGGTATTATCCTTAATTGAGAAAACAGCAGATACCATACCATCATCAGCTAATAGTTTTCTTTCTTTAATAATTGTTCCATCAATAATTTTAGCGTTTGTATCAATAAAAATATCTCCCGCTTTTACATATTCTTTAGAATATGCTCCATTTTTAGTTAATGTTAGGATATGCCCATTTTCTAGAATAAAGCAGTTCTCAGCAGGAACACCGGTTTGCATTGCTAATTCTTTATGTTTAGCTTGCATTGTGTATTCACCATGAATTGGCATAAAATATTTAGGTTTAGTTAGAACAAGCATTAGTTTCAATTCATCTTGTGAAGCATGGCCTGAAGTATGTGTATCTGTCAATGGGCTATTAATAATTACATTAGCTCCCGCTTTATATAATTTATTAATAATACCATTAATCGATTCTTGATTTCCAGGAATAGCTGAAGATGAGAAAACGATAGTGTCACCAGGGACAAGTTTGATTTGTCGATGTGTACCTTGTGCGATTCTCGATAGAGCCGCTAATGGCTCTCCTTGAGACCCAGTCGATAAGATTGTAATCTTTTCTGGTGGTAAATGTGGGAATTCTTTTGCTGTAATGATTGTCCCTTTAGGAGCTTTAATATATCCTAATTGTTGACCTACAGCTAAGGTTCTTTCCATACTACGACCGAAGACAATTACCTTTCTATCATTTGCTACAGATGCTTCAATAATCTGCTGGACGCGATAGACATTAGATGCAAATGTCGCAATAATAATTCTACCCTTAATCTGGGAGAAGATAGAACGAATGTTCACAGAAATCTTTTTTTCAGAAGGGGTAAATGTTGAAACATTTGTATTAGTACTATCTGATAATAGAAGAATTACACCCTTTGCAGCATAAGATGTTAACTTATGATAATCACTTTGTGGCCCCAAAGGTGTAAAGTCAAATTTAAAATCTCCAGTATGAATTATATATCCTAGTTTAGTTAAAATCGCAATCCCAAATGAATCAGGGATACTATGATTTGTTCTAAAAAATGAAACTTCAAAATGTTTGAATTTATAAATACTATCATCATTGTATTCAACTAAATTTATTGATAAATTAGCGAATTCTCTTAATTTGTTTTTTATTAAACCAATTGCTAAACCAGATGCATATACTTTAGGAATTTTAACCTCTCTTAATAAATAAGGGATTCCTCCTATATGATCTTCATGACCATGGGTAATAAAAAGCCCGACTATTTTATTTTCATTTGCTTTTAAATATGTGTAGTCAGGAATTATGTAGTCGATACCGTATGAATTATCAGGAAATAAAACTCCCGAGTCAATTATCACGATTTCGTCTCCACTTTCTAAGACATACATATTCTTGCCGACTTCTCCAAGACCACCCAAAGAAAAGACTTTGATATCGTTGTCGTTGAACTTTTCAACAAGCACTTTATTATTCTTTTGATTCAAAATAATACTCCTTTCAATTAATTCTCTTTATTTATTATACTCTAAAAAAGCAAAAAGATAAAGGGAAAAGCGTTTATTTACATAAGCCATATATTTAATGGATATTTTGTTAAAGTTTAGTACTTTATTGTAATAATAAGAAATGAAGAACTATGCTTGCTTTTTCATTTAATCAAAGTATAATACTATCGGTGATAAAATGAAGAAGAAACTAATTTTACTAGATATTGATGGAACAGTATTTGATAATAACAACCGATGCATCCATCCATCGACGATCACAGCAATTAAAGAAGCTAAAGCCAATGGACATGAAATTGTAATTGCAACCGGAAGAGCATATTTTATGCTTTACGCTATTACAGAAATTATGCCTTTAATTAATCATTTCATTTTAATTAATGGTCAACATGTAATATCAAATAATGATGTTATATATGAAGATACAATTAAAGTTGAAACAATGGAAGAAATTACAAGCACATTAAAAGATATGAATATTACTTATGGATTTCAATCAGCTTATGCTGAAGCTATAAGTGATATTAATGATAAAGTAAAAGAAACTTTCATTGAAATGAATTTAAATTTACCACCGCGTAATTCAAGCTTTTATACTGAAGAAAAAGTATATCAAATGTGGTGCTTCTGTAGTCCAGAAGAAGCAGTAGTTTTGAGAGGAAAATTTCCTACCTTTGAATTTATTAAATGGATGTCAGAAGGATATGATATTATAAAAAAAGGCCAATCAAAAGGTAAGGGACTGATAAAATTAATTAATCATCTAGGATTTGATTTAGCAGATACTATTAGTATTGGTGATGGCGATAATGATATTGAGATGATTCAAACATCGGGGATTGGAATCGCAATGGGGAATGCTACAGAGCGCTTAAAGGAAGTTAGTGATTACATAACTGACAATGTTGATGAAGATGGAGTTTACAAGGCATTACAATATTTTAAGGTAATATAAAAAAGCGCTTCAGCGCTTTTTATTCATCTTTTTTAAAACTAACAGGAATAGCATTTTCTGGAACTGCAAATGGATCATCATGATTTATGTGATCATAAAACAAAATTCCTGATAAATGATCATATTCATGTTGGAATACAATGGCAATATATCCTTTTAATTTTAACGTAGTTTCAACTACTTCTTTAGTAACGAAATCATACAAATGACATTTAGCGGTTATTCTTCGTGGCCTTAGAACTATGCCTTGAACTTGTCTATCAACAGAAAGACAACCTTCACCAGACTCTAAATAAGTTAACTTCTCGGAATGGGAAATAATCTTGGGATTTATTACCCCGTAATGATGAGAAAAACCTTCTTCATCATAAGCAAGAATAACGAACATTTTTTTAAGTATATCGATTTGAACTGCTGATAAGCCAACACCTGGTCGAATTTCATCTTTCAATGAAAAATCATCATCATATCCATTTAATAGATATTGATTCATTAATTCTAATATATCAATATCCTCTTGGGAAATAGGTAAAGCAACATCAATGGATTTTTTTCGTAAATGTTCATTATCTTCTTTTATTATATCTTTATATAGTATCATATTATCACCTAATATTATTCTACCACGTAAAAGCCATTTTTTCAAGAATATTACATGATTAAAAGGAGTCTATGACTCCTTTAATATGATTATCTAAAGCTCCATGCAGAACCTATAATTACTAATAATATGAATAATACTAATATCAATGCATAACTAGAACCTGTTCCATAGCCACAACCATATGCTCCATAGCCACAACCATATGCTCCATAGCCCATACCACAGCCACCATAATATTGTCCGTACATAATGTTACCTCCCTTCATATCACTTTAATATATGAATGTTTATTTAAAGAAGTTAGTAGTTTTACCTAAAAAAACATGCTTTTATTTATTTTGATTATATGATATAATTATATCAATCTAGAAATTATATAAATTTTAGTACAATAGATTTAAAATTATTACTTTAATGAAGTTTTCTAGGAATTTGCCTTAGATTTAATATGAGAAGTTATTTGGTTTGTCTTCCTCTATGTATCCGTATTCTGGGGTATCATGAATACGTAAATAACTTTCAATTCTTGAGACACGTTTAGCAAGATTGTTTAAACGACGACGATTTTCCATGATTTCAATACGAAATCTTTCCCCAGCAACTTGAGGATATAATTCTTGACCGGGCATAGCTTGCATTCCTGGTCCTGGCATCATCCCGCCGGGAAAAGGTTGTTGATTAAATCTTTGATCCTTTTTAAACATTAGATTCCTTCCTTTCATTTTATAATATGAAATTAATAACAATTTGTGATGGTGGTTTATGAGATTAGATAAATATTTAAGCAAAGCACTTCAAATTAGTCGCAGCGATGCTGAAGTGAAAATAAAATCTGGAAAAGTGTTAGTAAACGGAGAAGTAACTAGACAAAAACAGTATCCAGTGAAAGAAGAACTAGATATTATTATATATAATGGAAACAAAATAACATATCGTGAATTTGTGTACTTTATGATGAATAAACCATCGGGTGTAGTAAGTGCTGTACGCGATAGTGATGATAAAACTGTTGTTGATTTAATTCAAGAGAGAAAAGATGTTTTTCCAGTCGGTCGACTTGATAAAGATGTTGAAGGACTGCTTATTCTAACAAATAATGGTAAGTTAGCGCATCATCTAACAAGTCCAAAACATGAAGTAAAGAAAAGGTACTATGTTCAAACTAAAAACCCATTATCAGAAAAGGATATTATTAGTTTTCACATTGGATTAATGATTAGGGATGGTGATAATCACTTATTTCAAACAAAACCAGCACTGTTAGAGATTGTTGATGATAATTCATGCTATGTAACAATAACGGAGGGAAAATTTCATCAAGTAAAAAGAATGTTTGTGGCGATTGAAAATGAGGTTGTATACCTAAAAAGAGTTGCTATGGGAAATCTCAAATTAGATGTAGAATTGCCATTAGGTATGTATCGCAGCTTAAATGATGAAGAAATCTTTATTCTAAAAACAATGAGCAATTTTAAGATATAAGGAGACATATTATGAATACAATTCATATGATGATTGGAATACCGGGATCTGGAAAGACCACTTATGCGAGAGCATTAGCTGAAAAGTTAAACTACCCATTAGTATCGATTAATGTCTTGATAAATGTTCACTTAGATTGGGAAGATGATAAGATTATGCATGAAGCATATCGACTATGTGGGCAGTATATAGAATCAAGTGATGTTATTTATGATGCAAGAAATATAACCGTTGTAGAGCGAGAAGAATTTATCAATGAAGTCAAAAAATATGGAACTGATTTTAATATCAAAGCATATTATATTTCAGCACCAATAGATGTATGTATTAAAAGAGTAATTCATCGCAATGAACTTTCTGAGGAAAGATATTTCCCTCCCGAGAAAATCAGGGTTATTGCAGATGAATTAACCTTACCAAAAGATGATGAAGTTATAGAATTAATTACAATAGATAATTAAGTACAGTTTTGCTGTGCTTTTTTATTCACAATTTATGGGCTTAGATAATAAATTATAATAGGAGGGATATTATGGAATCTAAAATGGACCAGTTTCGTGAATTTGTAAATGCCCACCCTTTATTACGAGAAGAAGTAAGAAATGGTAGAAGAACATGGCAAAATATTTACGAAGAATGGGTCTTGATTGGTGATGGTGAAGATCAGTGGGGAGCGTTCACTCAAAAGACAACTAACGCAAAACCGGAAGCAAATAGTGTAAATTTTGATAGTATTAAAAGTATAGTTGGATATGTAAAAAAACTAAATCCCGATTCAATAAATAAAACCTTAAACACAGTACAAAGGGTAATACAAATTGTTCAAACAATTGGTGTTAGTAATAAAACACCTACAATACCAGGGCCAATGAGTGGAAAGTCAAGTATGTACAATGATTGGTGGGATTAACATGCGTGGGGATATCTTACAAAAGATTTATGCTAATGAACAATATTTAGAGTTTTTAAGAAGAAATCCAAAATGGTATTATTATTTAGATGAGAATCCCGATAACTATAAACTATTTGAACAAAACGCAAAAAAGGAATTGCGAATAACTTCCTATGATAAATTGGAAAGATTTAAAAAACAAGTAAACTTTGCTAGTGCTGTTATTAAATATTTTTCTAAATAGTTTATTTTCAGTATGCCTGAATAACAGGCATTTTTTAAAGTGTAAAGCAAAAACACTTGACAGGCAATTATCAATATGGTATAATAACCTAGATAATAAAGGAGGTATAAATATGGTCAAATTAAGATTGCAGAGATTCGGATCCCATAAACGCCCGTTCTATCGTGTTGTTGCAACTGATGCTAGAAACCCACGTGATGGTCGTTTTATAGAAATTCTTGGAACTTATCATCCTCTTGATAAGGAAAAACAAATAAAAATTGATGAAGAAAAAGCTATAAAATGGTTAAAAGATGGAGCTCAACCAACAGATACTGTTAAGTCTATATTTACAAAACTAGGTATTAACGAAAAGTTTGTAAATAGTAATAAGTAGGTGGGAAAATGGCAGAAATAAATTATGAGAAATTCTTAAGTGATTTAGTTAAACCAATCGTAATGTATCCCGATGAAGTTGTCGTTAAGATTTTTTCTGAAGAAAACGGAACAATAACATTACAGATTATGGTAAACGAGGCAGACTTGGGAAGAGTAATTGGGAAAAAAGGTCGTGTTGCAAATGCAATAAGAACTATTGCTTTTGCTTGTGGAGCAAAAGATGGGAAAAGACTGGAAATTTCAATAGACTCATTTTAAAGATTAGGCAACTAATCTTTTTTATTTTATAAGCGCGGAAATATTTGACTATTAAAAGCATAAATAGTATAATATGCAAAGATAAAGGATTTTTCACATATCTAAAATGCTATTGAGGGAGGATGTAATGAAACGAATTTTTTTGATGAATAATATTTCTGAAAATAGCGATTTAGAAAAAATCGAATTGGATATAATATCACAAATAAAGAATGCCACAGTTTTAATTAATAAGGAAAAAGGAATAATTACGGTAAATTCATTTAATGATGATGAAAATGAAAAAGCAATAATTGAGGAAATATTTAAGAATAATGATAAAAATATCCTCCTTGAAGAAATAGAAAAGCCACAAACATATCGCCGTGTTTTACTCCTTGAAGGATTAGACTGTGCCAATTGTGCTGCCAAGATTGAACGGATCGCAAAAAGAACTTTAAATCATGAATTAATATCAGTTGATTTTGCTACGGAAAGATTTATAATTGAAACTACTGATAAGGAACTCGCGGAAAATATTGTTAAGGTTATTCAAAGTATAACTGCAACAGTTGATAACAATATTATTGTGAATTCTAAAAGTACAGGATATAAAAAAAGAGATGAAGATGTTAAACTGTCTATTCGTGATAGGCTATTCTTTATTACCGGTGTTTCACTATTTATATTCGGGGTAATATTAAAAAACTTAATTATTAGGTATACTGATATCGAAATTCCTAATATAATTATTATTGGTACATACGGAATAGCATATATTTTACTTGCTCGTGACGTTATTATAACAGCAATAAAGAATATTATTAATGGAAGAATTTTTGATGAGAAGTTTCTAATGACTCTCGCAACTATTGTTGCTTTATTAATAGGTTATTATGAAGAAGCTGTATCAGTAATGATATTTTATAAAATTGGCGAGATGGTACAAGACTATGCTGTTAATAAATCTCGCAAGTCAATTGCATCTTTAATGGATATTAGACCAACCCATGCCAATCTAATTATTAATGGTGAAGTTTCTGAAGTTGATCCAATCGAAGTATTAGAAGGGGATATCGTCCTTGTAAAACAAGGAGATAGAATTCCTTTAGATGGAGTGGTTGTTGAGGGCGAGGCATCTTTAGATGTTTCGGCTTTAACTGGTGAATCAAAATATTTTGATGTAGAAGTTGGTTCAGAAGTAGTATCCGGTTCAGTTAGCACTAATGGAATGTTGAAGATAAAAGTAGTTAATGCATATGAAGATTCAATGGTAACGAAGATATTGGATATGGTGGAGAACGCCAGTAGCTTAAAATCAAAGTCAGAAAATTACATTTCTAAATTTGCAAAGTACTATACCCCAATTGTTTGTATTCTTGCAATTCTTTTAGGGTTATCACCATTTGTTACTGAAAACTATCCTGTATGGGAAAATTTCCAAGATTCAATATATAATGCTATGGTATTTTTAGTTGCCTCATGCCCTTGTGCTTTGGTAATATCAATTCCTTTAGGATTTTTTGGAGGTATTGGTGGAGCTAGTAGACATGGTATTCTTGTTAAGGGGAGTAATTATTTAGAGGCGTTAGGTAATGTTGGAAGTATTGCTTTTGATAAAACTGGTACACTAACAACGGGTAATTTTAAAGTTGAAAAGATTGTCCCTGTTATTGGTACAAGTGAAGAATTATTAGAGATTGCTGCTTATGGAGAGGCATTTTCAACTCATCCAATTGGTGTCTCAATTGTTAGCGAATTTGGTAAAGAAAAGATTGATGAATCTAGAATAAAAATCCATCCTAAATCTACAAAGTCAGGTATTCGTATCTATTTAGATGGCAATGATATTACTCTAGGTAATGATAATTATATGAATAAGATCAAAGTTAAACATTCAAGTGTTGATTCTGATGGTGTTGTTGTTCATATCGCAAAAAATAATGAATACTTAGGATATATTGTTTTAATAGATGAAATTCGTCCAGAAGCTAAAGGTGTTATTTCTCAATTAAAGGCAGAAGATATTGATGTGGCAATGTTTACTGGTGATAAAGAAGTAGTTGCTAAAGAAGTTGGAAGTTATCTAGGAATTGATCATGTTTATTATGAAATGACGCCAATTGATAAAGTGAAGAGACTTCGCAAGTTGAAATTACAGCTACAAGGAAAGAAAAAACAAGTATTTATTGGTGATGGTATAAATGATGCTCCAGTATTGAGTTCCGCTGATGTTGGAATTGCGATGGGAGGTTTAGGCAGTGATGCTGCAATTAAGGTGGCTGATGTTGTCTTAATGAATGATGATTTGACTAAAATACCAACAATAATTAAAATCGCCAAAAAGACAAAACGAATTGTTTTACAAAATGTTATCCTAGCTCTAACAGTTAAAATTATCGTACTATCAATGGCCCCATTTGGCTTATCGTATATGTGGGAAGCAATTTTTGCTGATGTTGGTGTATCATTAATTGCGATACTTAACTCACTAAGAGCAGCAAAACTAAAAAGAATAAAAAAAGTTTAAATGGAGTTTAATATGTATTTAGTAGGAGTAATAATCGGAACTCATGGAATCAAAGGTGAAGTGAAAGTAAAGTCAGATACAAGTTTTCAACGTTTTAATGTTGGAAGTACTTTATATTTAAAAAACAATGATAATATTCTGGAAATACATATTGACTCACATCGAGTACATAAGAATCTAGATTTAATTAAATTTAATAAATATAATAATATTAATGACGTTTTACAATATGTTGGTTGGGAAGTATATACAACCCACGAAGTCAAACTTGATGAAAATGAATACTATTATGAAGACTTAATTGGCTTAGATGTATATAGTGAAAAGCAGGAATTATTGGGAAAAGTTGCCGATATTCGTGAAGTTCCTCAAGGAGTTATTTTAGAAGTTAATAATGATGAAAAATCATTTCTAGTTCCTTTTGTTTCAGAATTCATTTTAGAAATTGATCGAGAAAAAGTCGTAATAAATGCGATTGAAGGATTATTATGAGAATTGATATTTTGACTCTGTTTCCAGAAATGTTTACTCAAGTAATTAACTCGTCAATTATTAAAAGAGCGATTGAGAAGGAAATTGTGGGTGTTTTTATCCATGATTTTCGGGAATTCGCGAATAATAAACATAAAAAAGTGGATGATACACCATATGGTGGTGGTGCTGGAATGGTTATTAGTGTTCAACCAATTATCGATTGTTTAAAAAGCATACCTAATTATGAGAAAGCCTTTAAGATTTTAACATCGGCATCAGGTGTACTTTTAAATCAAGAACGAGCAGTAAGAATGTCTCAACTTGATCATTTGATAATAATATGTGGACACTATGAAGGTATCGATGAAAGAATTGTCAACTATATTGATATGCAAATATCAATCGGAGATTATATCCTTACAGGAGGAGAAATACCGGCAATGGCGATTATTGATACGGTAATAAGACTTATTCCAAATGTCATTAGTGAAGATTCTATTGTTGAAGAAAGCTTCTCAGAAAATCTTTTAGAATATAATCAATATACTAAACCGCCTGTGTATGATAATTATAAAGTTCCTGATGTATTGCTATCTGGTAATCATGAAGAAATAAGGAAATATCGTCGTGCTTCTTCCTTAGAGAAGACATATTTATACCGTCCTGATTTACTTACTAAGGCTAATCTTACAAAAGAAGACTTACAAATAATGCAAGTGATAAAAAAGAAAAAGAATAATTAGGTTATTTCAAAATTGCTTGCGAAAGTAGTAAAGATGTGGTATAATTACATAGTTAAAATATTAGATGTTCCGCTGCTATTGTCATGATAGATATGAAC
>ENA-UOOK01004222-UOOK01004222.1-fermentation-metagenome-genome-assembly--contig:-NODE-4222-length-15623-cov-15.699961_pt1 | contig 15623 bp, 18 predicted proteins | sample MGYA00245777_ERZ724023 | MGnify/ENA primary metagenome ERZ724023 (study PRJEB28704, sample SAMN03018312) | fermentation metagenome | biome: anthropogenic terrestrial biome; feature: soil...
GCTGTCCTTAGTACGAGAGGACCGGGATGGACAGACCTATGGTGTACCAGTTGTCACGCCAGTGGCACCGCTGGGTAGCTATGTCTGGAAGGGATAAGCGCTGAAAGCATCTAAGCACGAAGCCCACCTTAAGATAAGATTTCCCATTAAGGTTCCTTAAAGAACATGAGGTTGATAGGTCGGAGGTGTAAGTACTGTGAGGTACTCAGCTGACCGATACTAATAGGCCGAGTGCTTGATCATAAAAGTCTAAAATGAATTGATTTGTTGTGCAGCTTTGAGAGAACTAAATTTCTCAAATTATCCGGTGGCATAGCACAGGGGTAACACCCGTTCCCATTCCGAACACGTAGGTTAAGCCCTGTGCAGCTATGGTACTATGAGGGTGACTTCATGGAAGAGTAAGCCGCTGCCGGGTTATTTTTAATAATGCAGGCGTGGCGGAACTGGCAGACGCACTAGACTTAGGATCTAGCGCCTTTGGCATGGGGGTTCAAGTCCCTTCGCCTGCACCATATATGGTTCACTAGCTCAGTTGGTAGAGCACATGACTTTTAATCATGGTGTCCGGGGTTCGATTCCCCGGTGGCTCACCATTTAGTTTATATGCAATTTATATGCGGGTGTAGCTCAATGGTAGAGTTCTAGCCTTCCAAGCTAGATACGAGGGTCCGATTCCCTTCACCCGCTCCACATTATGCGTTCATAGCTCAGTTGGATAGAGCAACGGCCTTCTAAGCCGTGTGTCGGGGGTTCGAATCCCTCTGGACGCACCATATGGTGGGTATAGTTCAGTTGGCTAGAGCGCCAGATTGTGGCTCTGGAGACCGTGGGTTCGAGTCCCACTACCCACCCCATATTCTAATATTATATTTTTGTTGGGTAGTAGCCAAGTCGGTAAGGCACGGGACTTTGACTCCCGGATGCGTAGGTTCGAGTCCTGCCTACCCAGCCATTTTTGAGCCACTAGCTCAGTTGGTAGAGCACATGACTTTTAATCATGGTGTCCGGGGTTCAATTCCCCGGTGGCTCACCAAGGGTCAGACGTTTAATTTTAAACATCTGACCCTTTTTTTAGTACCATAGAACAGAAAAGACAACAGGGTGTTAGACTTTAAGTATAATAAATTATGAATTTAAGGGGTGGGTATATGGGGGAAATATCAGAAAAAACATCTCGTGGACATTCAGTTATTTTACTTATTATAACAGCAATTATGTGGAGTACGGGCGGAGTATTAATAAAGCTTATAAAATGGCATCCTATAGCAATTGCGGGAGCGAGAAGTGCAATTGCCGCAATCGTTATGGTTGTACATACAAAAAAGCCTAAGTTTACATGGTCTCTTGCTCAGATTTTAGGAGCAATAGCTTATGCTTTGACAGTTATATTTCTTGTTTCTGCAACAAAACTTACAACTTCTGCTAATGCTATAATGCTTCAATATACGGCGCCCATATATGTTGCCATATTTGGATCATGGTTTTTAGATGAAAAGACTAAGTGGTATGATTGGATAACTATTATTTTAGTAATTGGTGGAATGGTTTTGTTTTTCATTGATGAAATAACCCCAGGAGGGCTTTTAGGAAATATACTTGGAGTATTAAGTGGTATAACATTTGGTCTGCTCACAGTTTTTATGAGAAAGCAAAAGGATGGATCTCCAGTTGAGACAGCACTTCTTGGGAACATTTTAACAGCTATAATTGGACTGCCATTTATTATAATCAACCCTCTGCCTGACAGTGGAAGCTGGGGCATATTGTTAATATTGGGCATATTTCAGATTGGGATACCATATATACTATACTCTCATGCTATTAAGCATGTAACCGCATTAGAAGGTATATTGATACCTATAATTGAACCCATATTAAATCCTATTTGGGTATTTTTAATAACGGGAGAGAGGCCAGGCTATTGGGCTCTTGTGGGAGGCACCATAGTTATAATATCTGTTACAGCAAGATGTGTTATACATAGCCTAAGATGGTCGAATATTGTACAGAGAGAATAAAGATAAAAAAATAAAAAATTAGTTTAACATAAATATTTTGGGGAATAACTAATTAGACATGAGGTGAGTTTTATGGCAAAAATAGAGCTTATAGCCACAGCTGCATTTGGCCTTGAGTCAGTTTTAGCTGATGAAATAAGAGGGCTTGGTTATAAAAATATAAAAGTTGAAAATGGGAAGGCTACATTTTTAGGTGATGAGACGGCTATTGCAAGGTGTAACCTATGGCTTAGGACGGCTGATAGAATACTTATAAAGATGGGAGAATTTAAAGCTGAAAGCTTTGAAGAGTTATTTCAAGGGACCAAATCTCTTCCATGGCCAGACTATATACCTAAAAACGCTGAATTTCCTGTTTCAAAAGCAAAATCAGTTAAGTCAAAGCTATTTAGCCTTTCAGACACCCAAGCAATTGTAAAAAAGGCTGTAGTAGAAAAAATGAAAGAAAAATATAAAACTGACTGGTTTGAGGAAAACGGGCCATTATATTCTATACGAATATCTATTTTAAAAGATATTGTAACTATTACAATTGATACAAGCGGATTAGGATTGCATAAGAGAGGCTATAGAAAGCTTAATAATGAGGCTCCCATAAAGGAAACTCTTGCAGCAGGACTTGTACTTCTTAGCGATTGGAGAAATGACAGACCATTTATTGATCCAATGTGTGGATCAGGCACCATACCAATAGAAGCTGCAATGATAGGGCTTAATATGGCACCAGGTGTCAGGAGACAGTTTGTATCTGAAGATTGGCCTATTATAGACAAGAGCGTATGGAATAAAGCTCGTGAGGAGGCAATGGACCTTTTTAACTATGATTCTGACTTTAAAGTATTAGGTTCAGATATAGATGGAGAAGTTTTAAGGGATGCAAGATATAATGCTCACCAGTTTGGACTCGATGATTATGTATTTTTTCAAACACTTCCTGTAAGCGAATTAAGATCAAGTAAAAAGTATGGGTGTATAATATGTAATCCACCTTATGGCCAGCGCCTTGGGAAAGAAAAGGAAGTAGAGATGCTCTATAGGGAAATGGGGAGCACATTTAAGATGCTTGATACATGGTCTTTTTATATAATAACTGGTTATCCTTTCTTTGAGAATATCTTTGGTAAAAAGGCAAATAAAAACAGAAAGCTATACAACGGAAGGATACAATGCTACTATTATCAATATTTTGGACCAAGACCACCACATAAAAAGTTTATAGACGCGGGTGTCGATAATGAGTAATATATATATTGACTTTATTATATAGCATTGGTATTATAAACATAATATAACAAGTTATATATGGTACTTAAAGGCTAAAAGCTAAAAGGAGGAATTTAAAAGTGGAAATATCTTTAAAGAATTTGTTACTAGCTGGTATAGGTTCAGCGGCTTATAGTTATGAAAAGAGTGTTACCATAATAAACGAACTTGTAAAAAAAGGAGAACTTACCGTTACTCAAGGTAAAGAATTAAATGAAGAGCTGAAGAAAAAAGTAGACGAAAATAAGAAAAATATAACTTCTGATAATACATTAACGGTAGATAGTTTAAAACAAGTCCTTTCGGAACTTAATCTTCCTACAAAGAGTGACCTTGATGATTTAAAATCAAGAATCGAAAAATTAGAGGATATGGAAAACAAATAAAATACCTTGTTAATCAAGGTATTTTTTTTAAGGATGAATATAATGGATAAGAATTCAGAGAGAAAAAGGTTAAAAGAAATAATATCTGTATTTGCAAAGCATGGTATGGATGAAGGCTTAAAAGGTATAAATGACCCTGTAAATATAAGGCTTGCAATGGAAGACTTAGGGCCAACTTTTATTAAAATAGGGCAGATACTATCGACGCGCCCTGATATTCTTTCAGATGAATTTATTCATGAGTTTCAGAAACTACAGGATAATGTTAAGCCTGAAGATTACACTGAAATCGTAAGTATTATAGAAACAGAGCTTAAAGGGTCAATTGATGATTTGTTTTTAACATTTGATGAAAAACCAATAGCATGTGCTTCAATGGCAGAAGTACATCTAGCAAAGCTTAAAGATGGAACTAGTGTTGTAGTTAAAATACAAAGACCTAAAGCTAAAGAGACCATGTTTGGTGATCTTGCAATACTAAAAAGGCTTGCTAAATTCATGAAGTTTACTCCGCAGAGCAGTGTTGTTAATCCTAATGAAATATTAGAAGAGCTTAGTGATGCAGTAGATAAAGAATTGGATTTTGTAAACGAATCAGAAAATATAAAAAAATTTTATGAATACAATAAGGATATAAAATATATAAAATCTCCATGGGTATATAAAAATTATAGTACAGAGCATATAATTGTCATGGAGTATATAGATGGAATAAAGATTGCAGATACTGAGGCATTAAAAAATGAGGGATATGATCTTGATGAGATTGGAAGGAAGCTTGCTGACAATTACTTTAAGCAGATTTTTCAAGATGGCTTTTTCCACGCAGATCCCCATCCTGGAAACCTTTTAATATCTGATAAAAAAATTGCATATATAGACTTTGGGATGATGGGCAATTTAGATAAGGCTATACAAGATAGATTCAATGAACTTTTATATGGTGTTGCAACAAGAGATATTGATATGATGACAAAATCAATCTTAAAGATTGGTATCAAAAAAGGCGATGTAAATCCAAAAAAGTTACATTCTGACATAGAACAAATTTACAATAAGTATATTGATACGGCACTTCTTGATATAGATTTATCTGAGATGATAGACGAGGTTTTCAAGGTATGCAGGGAGAACAACATTGCAATGCCAAGGCAGGTTACAATGCTTTTTAAAGGCGTAATGACAATTGAAGGAGTTGTTGAAAATATAGCTCCAGATATTAATATAATGGATGTTGCATTCCCATATGCCAAAAGGCATTTATTTGAGAAAAAGGATTACAAAAATGATGTTTATGAATATATAGAGAGCGTATACACTTCATTTAAATCAGGAGCTAAGATACCCTCAAGAACGCTTGAACTTATAAATAGTGCTTTAACTGGCAAACTAAAGATACAGATGGAACACACAAACCTAGATGATGCCATAGGTCAATTAAGCAGGATGATAAATAGAGTTGTATTTGGGATGATAGTATCAGCAATCATTATTGGCTCATCGATGGTAATAAATGCAGATGTAGGTCCTAAAATGTTTGGGATACCAATCTTTGGTTTTGTAGGATTTATAGGAGCAGCTGTTATGGGAATCTGGCTCATTATATCGATACTAAAATCAGGAAGGCTTTAATAAATACGAAGGAGTTGTAGTATGGAAGGGATTAGCATTACTGTTAAGGCTATATTTATCGGGCTATCTACAGGTTTGATTTTAGCACTTCCTCTTGGACCTGCAGGTCTTGAATCTGTAAAGAGGACTATATCAAAAGGCTATAAGGAAGGTATTTTAGTAGCATTAGGTGCTATAAGTGTGGATGCCCTTGATATTATATTGATTAACTTTGGAATATTTAATTTATTAGACGCAAGTAAAAGATTAGAATCATTATTTTGGATTATATGTGGAATAATATTAGCTTTCATAGGATACAAATCAGTAAAAGGTACAAAAAAGGGCGAGGATGGATTCAAACCGAAGGCTGTAAAAAGTGGCAAATTTTCATCTATGCCATATGTGACAGGCTTTTTAATAACCGTGTCAAATCCACTTACTCATTCATTATGGATTACCATGAGCGGTACAGTGATTAGGGCATGGTATTATAAAGGAAACGCTCCTTATATTGCTTTTATTTCCTCTATGATAATTGGAATGATAATTTGGCTTTTAATTCTTAATTACCTAGCATTAAGAGGGCAAAAATTTGTAGCTTCCTCTACATCTAAGATTGTTTCATTAATAATTGAATGGGCTATTTTTGGCATAGGAATAGTATTTATATTGTATGGACTTATAAAGCTTATATTTAACATTTAGATTGCCATAATATACTAGTTATAATATTTTATTAAATGTTCATAATAATAGCATGTAGGAAATGTTTTTCCTACATATTAACCTCCTCCAGATTAGGATTTAGCATCAAGGTATACATACATTGAAAGGAGGTGGAATATATGCCAGCAAATCTTAACACATCAGACCATAGAGGAGTTAGCAAGAAGTTTACTCAGGAAACAGCTAGCGAAGTAGGAGTTCAATTAGCAGATTATAATCCAGAGCTTAAGGCAAGAGATGCAGGACGTTTAGGTGGAAGAATAACACAGAAGCTCGTTAATGCAGGAAAGAGTCAGATGGGTGAATAATAACCATTTTCTAATATAATCAAAAGCAGGTGTATTAATCCTAAGGTGCTTTCAATAAAAAGCATGGCTATTAAGGATAACACCTGCTTTTATGTTTCTATGCTGAAAAGAAGTCTTGCTGCTAATATTAGGCCTAAAAGATGCATATCGTCCCAAGGGCAGGAAATATATTATATGATTTCTAATGTTAAAAATTTATAGTCTATATTGAAATATATACACCATATAATAAACAGAAAACGGGGCAATATAATAATACAAAGGAAAAAACCTTTGATAAAGAGATGGGGAGGTAATCATAATGCCTAATAAAGATTGGCTTATATCAGATCATAAAGGTGTTAGCAAGAAGTTTGTACAGGAGACTGCAAGTGAGGTTGGAGTATATTTAGCTGATTATAACCCAGATATTACAGCAAGGGATGCAGGACGTTTAGGCGGAAGAATAACTCAAAAGCTCGTAAGCGCAGGAAAACAGAACTTAGGTGAATAATTACTGATAATATATTAAAGGGTAGATTAAAATCTACCCTTTAAAATTCTTTATTTTTTATAAAAGGAATATTAAATGTTAGGTAGAATTATTACTTGTATTATATATTTTTAATGGATTTTGGTTTTGGGGGATATAGCATGCGCCAAGATAGAAAAACTAAATTTGAGTTTAAGAGAAAATATATTCAGTATGGAATTATTTCATTTGTTATTGCAACAGCTGTATTTTGCAGCTTTTTTCTAGTAAAGGATCTTGGCATCATATATGGTCATATATCAGTAGTTGTAAAGAAACTTTTTAATGCACTAATTCCTCTTTTCCTTGGGGCTATACTGGCATATCTATTTAACAAACCTGTTATGGCCTTAGAAAAAGCCTTTAAGAAAGTAAAAGGTAAGAGAATTATTAGCATCATAATTGTATATGTTATTATATTTGGAGCAATAGTTGGGATTATAAATTTTGTTGTTCCTAAGGTTCAGCAAAATCTAGTGCAGCTTATTAATAACGATTTGCCTGAGTATTCTAGTGTTATAAGGTATAATTTTGAACAGACTATAATGTGGGCAAAAGAAAAAAACATTACTTTTAATAATCGAAAAATAAATGATTATATTGATAAGTTTTCTAACGGAAGTTATATTGAGAAGTTCTCTGATATATCAAATATAGTATTGAATTGGGTTATTAAATTTGCAACAAGCATAACCCATTGGGTGTTTAATTTTAGCCTTGCAATGGTATTGGCATTTTATATGCTTTTAAACAAAGAGAAGCTATTGTACTCAATAAAAGATATTATTAATCTTTTTGTTAATAAAAAGTATAGTGAGAGGATATTTTACGAGGCGGATCAATTTAATTTAATACTTGGGGGTTACATATCAGGAGTACTTATTGATGCTATTAATATGTCTATACTAGCCACGTTAGGGTTGTTTATTATAGGTCATAAGTATTTTTTACTTATGGGCATTACCGTGGGGACATTAAATCTGATACCTTACTTTGGCTCTATAATAAGTACGGCCATTGGATGTACTCTTGGGCTTTTTCAAGGTATACCAACCGTGGTATATACTCTAATTGTGCTTATTTCACTGCAGCAAATCGACGGGAATATAATACAGCCTAAGATCATAGGAAAAAGGGTTGGACTAGGACCGTTATGGGTTATTACAGCAGTTTTAGCCTTTGGAAGCTTCTGGGGAGTATTTGGAATGATTCTTGCTGTCCCATTTACTGCCCTTTTGAAAACTATATTAGAGAGGCTAATACAAAAGAAAAGAGAAAAGGTTCAAAATGAACAGTTGGTAAATACTGCTCCAGAAAAAAAATAAAGATTATCTCTCCCTAAGCTCCTTAATAGTGAGAAACCATAAGGAGAGATAGCCCTACCTGCTTTGGGTTCTTTTAGTGGACATATCAGTGTCTTTATATGTTGCAAGTATATAGTCTTCATCCATATACTCAAATGGCTCTTCTTTTAGCACATCCTCTATTATACGTATAAGCCTTCCATCCTTAATACTTTTTTCCCTCTTTGCTCTTAGTTCAAATAAAAGTTCAACAGCATCGAGTAGGTTTTTAAACTCATAGTCTTTTACTCTATCTTCAATTTCTATTTGCTTCTTATGGAGATTGCTGCTGCTAAACTTTTCTGATTCTTTTATCATTCTATCTAAATCATCCATGCAAGGATCCTCCTAAAATATGTTTTATAATGCACAAGAATTATGAGTAAGTATTAGAGACCTAGTTGTTAAAACTGGCTTTTTTGTCTATTAAATTCTTCTTTTATCTCGTCCCTAATCTGGTCATGTGTTATTATATCATATCCTGTAAGAGCAAGTGCCTGGGCTGCTTTAATTGTATTATCAAGTGCAAACTCAGTCTGGGTTGCTTTTGCAAACTCTATTGTATGAGAAGGGACCCCCTCATCACATATTTTTATATAGGGATGGATTGAAGGGACGAAGTGGCTTACATTTCCCATGTCTAAAGATCCAAAGCTATTTCTTGCACCTTCAATATCTATTATTCCACATTCTTTTAAATTGTGGCAGAATATTTTAGACAAACTACGATTTGTAACTAGATTGTCATTAGACAATTCATAATTTCTTATTTCTAACTTTGCCCCCACTGCAGTAGCTGCTGCCTTAGCACAGTTTTTAACCTTATCAGCGACCTCATCTAATGTAGACCTTCTTATAGCTCGAACATAAAATCTTGCAACGGCTCTATGAGGCACTATATTTGCAGCTTCTCCTCCTTCTGAGATGATACCATGTATTTTTACATCAGACGTTACATGCTGCCTTAAGGCATTCACCATATTGAAGGTTTCAATACAAGCGTTTAATGCGTTTATCCCTTTTTCAGGCTCTGATGAAGCATGGGCTGGTTTACCTAAAAAAGTGAATTCGATGGCATCTACAGCAAGGGATGATCCACTTTCGCGAGTGGTATCGGCCGGGTGCACCATCATTGCAGCATCAATTCCATCAAACACACCCTTCTGGGCCATAATCACCTTAGCACCGCTTGTTTCCTCTGCAGGGCATCCAAGTACTACAACCCTGCCGCCTATGGCATCTATAACCCTGCTAAGGCCTATAGCTGCTGCTATACTGGCTACAGCTATAAGATTATGTCCACAACCATGACCAACACTAGGAAGGGCATCATATTCACACAAAAATGCTACACTTGGAGAGGTTTCTTTCCCAAAAGAAGCTATAAATTCAGTTCCTAAATCTAAGAAGTTTTTTTCTACTTTGAATCCATACTTTTCGAGGGTTTGGGCAAGCTGTTCCTGCGCTTTGTATTCATTATATCCTGTTTCAGGGTTTTCATATAGAAATTTGCTTATTTCCGACAATTCGCCTTTGATTGATTCTATAAATCCTACTATTTTCTGCTTCATAAAAAATCCCTCCTATTTTAACTATTTTGTGCTTTAACTTTTAATGTATACTTTATTTTAGATATTATTTATAATACCACAAAAATAAAAGTATACAGGCTCAATTTTTAATATTACTGAATAAAATAATACTAATAAGTCAATAATTGGAGTAGATATATTTGAGGTTGGTGATTTAATGGAGACTGGGGAAAAGTGCATTATTTGTGGCAGCGTTTCAGACTCTCTAGAGGGGATAAACATACTTGGAAAGTTCATATGTACAGAATGTGAAAGATCCATAGTAGATTGTAATATAGATAAGGTTGAATACGATAGATATAAAGAAAGTATAAAAGAGAATATTTGGGAAGACAATGTGCTTTAGCCTAAATTCATATGACTAAGAAGAATTAAATTGAAAAACTCCTGTATATATTTATAGGAGCTTTTCAATTTAATAGTAATATTAATTATTCTTCTTTTTCAAAGTCTGATTTTGGTACTCCACAAAGAGGACAAACCCAATCATCTGGAAGGTTTTCAAAACTTGTTCCTGGAGCTATGCCATTATCTGGGTCACCAATTTCTGGATCATAAACATACCCGCATGCTGTGCAAACATATTTATCCATGCCTATCACTCCTTTTCTACTGTGAAATCAGCTTATTGTATTTGCTGATTTAAACTCATTATACATTAATACAAAAAAATATGGAATATATATCTCTTAAATTATAGATAAAGAGGTGAATTTTATATAATTCTCGGATATAAGTATTAATTTAGGAAATATTAAATAGATATAGGTACGTTTTAATGCTTTTAAAGGGAAAATACGAATCTTATAGAATTTATAGTCAAGGAGGGTTCAAAATGATAAATAGTACGCCGTTATATGATGGATTAAAAAGATATATAGATGAAAATAATATAAACTTTCATATGCCAGGGCATAAGGGAGGGCATGGCATATTAAATATAAAGGAGAAACCAGATTTTAAAGATAATATATTATTGATAGACCAAACAGAGGTATCAGGACTTGATAATCTCCATCTTCCCGAAGGAATAATTAAAGAGGCTGAAGAACTTGCAGCAAGGGCATTTAGATCTGATTATACATACTTCCTTGTAAATGGAACAACCTGTGGGGTTTATTCTATGATACTTGGAGTTACAAACCATGGCGATAAAATAATAGTTCCAAGAAACAGCCATAGAAGTGTTGTTGGTGCTTTGATATTAGGAGGATTATGGCCAGTATATTATGAACCAGAGGTGGATTTTGAAAAGGGAATTGCAGTTTCAGTGTCCTTAGAAAAGATAGAAGAGGCAATAGAAAAAAACCCTGATGCAAAGGCGGTACTTGTTACTAATCCAACATTTTATGGAACATGCTCAGATATTGAGGCAATAGCAGAGCTAGTTCACAAAAACGATATGGTATTTCTCGTTGATGAGGCTCATGGAGCCCATCTTCCTTTTAGCAAGAAGCTTCCACTAAATGCTATGGATGCAGGGGCTGATGCAGCAGTATCAAGTACCCATAAAACCCTATCCTCATTTACTCAAAGCTCCATGCTTCATGTGAGGAAAGGCAGGGTAGATGTAGAGAAGATTGAGTTCATGCTTAGGCTTACTCAAAGCACAAGTCCTTCATATATACTTATGGCAAGCCTTGATCTTGCAAGGTTCCAAATGGAGGAACATGGAGAGGAACTTATAGATAACCTGCTTTATATGGTAGATGATTTTAGAGAAAAAGTGAGTCAAATACCAGATATATATTGTTTCGGAAAAGAAATAATAGGTCAGCATAATGTGGTGGACTTCGATCCTACAAAGATAGTAATAAACTTTAGAAACCTTGGCGTAACAGGAACAAGGATAGATGAGATATTGAGAAAAGAATATAAAATACAAGTAGAATTAAGCGACCTATATAATATACTTGCAATGGGTACTGTAGCAGATGTTCAGGAGAATTATGATGTCTTATACAATGCATTGGTAGATATATCCAAAAAGCATAAGGGGCAAAAAGAGATAAGAAGGATTCCAGACATCAAATGGGAAACGCCATACCAAGCCCTAAACCCTAGGGAAGCACTTTATGAACCAATGGAGATGATAGACTTTGAGAAAAGCGATGGAAAGGTTAGTGCAGAGATAATAGCACCCTATCCACCAGGAATTCCTGCGATTGTGCCTGGAGAGATAATATCAAAGTCTACTATTGAGAATATAAATAGAATGAGAGAAGCAGGAATTAAAATAAATGGGCCGAGAGACCAAAAGCTTGAAAAGATTGCAGTGATAAAATAACGGTGATAAAATTAAATTTAAAAGCAAAAAAGCAAAAACCGTAGGTTGACGAAAGGATGGGGTTTAATGAAGGGTAAGCTTATTGTTATAGAAGGACCAGATGGCTCTGGAAAAAGCACTCAGATTGATATTATGAGGAAATATTTAGAGGATAAAGGCTTTGATGTGGTTGAAACAAGGGAGCCCGGAGGAACCAAAATAGGGGAGAAGATAAGGGATATAATACTTGATACAGAAAATACTGAAATGGATCCTGTATGTGAAGCATTACTATATGCGGCATCAAGAGCACAACACGTATCTGAAGTTATAAAACCAGAGATAGAGAAAGGCAAGATTGTAATATGTACAAGATATATATATTCATCTTTGGTTTACCAAGGCATTGGAAGAGGCCTTGGAGTTGACATGGTATCTGCTATAAATACTGCAGCAATACAAGGAATGATGCCAGATCTTACCTTGTTATTTGATATAGATCCAGTGGTGGGTATAAAAAGGAAAATTAGTGATGGAAAAGCAGACAGGCTTGAACTTGAGGATATAAAGTTTCACAAAAAGGTATATAATGGATATAAAGAGATAGCTTCACTATATAAAGATATAAAGGTTATTGATGCATCAAGAAGTATAGACGAGATACAGAAAAGTGTATTAGAAATAATAGATAAAACTTTAGACATAGGGAGTAAAAATTATAGAGGGAGGTGATTTGTATGAAACTTGTAATAGCAATTGTCCAGGATGATGATTCTGCAAGTTTGCTTAATAAGCTTACAAAAGAAGAGTTTAGAGTAACCAAGCTTGCAACGACGGGAGGATTCTTAAGATCTGGAAATACAACTCTTTTAGTTGGAGTTGAGGATGAGGATGTGGATAAAGTAATTGGAATTATTAAAAACTTATGTGAAACAAGGAGCCAAGTAGTAACTTCCACATCACCAATTGCAGGTACAACTGGTGTATACGTTCCTTATCCAGTTGAAGTTTCTGTAGGAGGAGCTACAGTATTTGTAGTAGATGTAGATAGGTTTGAAAAGGTATAATATATAGCGTATGGGAGACTTACTTTAAGTCTCCATTTTTTTTATTAACTGTAGTTAATCATACTTCTTAACTATTCCCTCTTACCTATTACCTTGCATAATTAATATGATATAATTGATTTTGCATTGTGTATAATTAATATGATGTATACCCTATACTGTATGGAAGGATGATATGTATGGTGTTTGAAGATATAGTTGGCCAGAGCAATGCTATAAAAGTTATTAAAAACTCATTATTAAATAATAGGGCTGGTCATGCATATATATTTTGTGGACCTGATGGGGTTGGAAAAAGTTTAGCGGCATCTATATTTGCAGCTGCTTTAAATTGTAAGGAAGCAGAAGGTAATCCATGTAATTTATGCACATCCTGTATAAAAGCTAAAAGTGGAAACCATCCGGATATAATTGACTTTAAAACGGAAAGAACCATAATCAGGGTTGATGATATTAGAGGGCTGCAAAAGGATATGCAAAAAAAACCATATGAGTCGGAAAATAATATATATATAATACATGAAGGAGATAAAATGAATGAAGAGGCACAGAATTGTCTCTTAAAGACTCTTGAGGAACCTCCTTTATATGTTACAATAATAATTTTGGCAAAAAATGAGCATTATTTTCTTAGCACTATAACCTCTAGATGCCAAATAGTAAAGTTTACAAGAGCACCAGAGAAAGAAATTGAGGATTACTTAAAAAAGAATATGGGAGTTCTTGATTATGAAGCAAGATATGCAGCCTCCTTTTCAGAAGGTATATTGCAAAGGGCCAAAGATTATCTATCTAATGATGAATTTAAGGAAAGCAGAAATAATATAATAAATATGTGTGCCAGAATAAAGTCTATTGACAAGGCAGGTGCTCTTTCATACTTAAATTATTTTATGGATAATAAGAGTAAAATAGATTATATATTAACCGTAATGGTATCTTTTTATAGGGATATAATGATATATAAAGAGACTAAAGATAATAAATATATTACAAATATTGATAAAGTTGATATAATCAATAGAGAGAGCTTAAAGTATACCTATACTAATTTATATAATATTATAAGCGTATTAAAACAAACATCTGATAACTTAAAGTATAATATAAATTTTCAGCTTTCTATGGAGCTTATGCTACTTAAATTACAGGAGGGGTAAGTTAAGATGATAACGGTTGTAGGAGTAAGATTTAAAAAAGCCGGTAAAATATATTATTTTGATCCAGATGATTCTGACATTAGCTCTGGAGACTTTGCTATTGTAGAAACAGCAAGGGGGATAGAGTTTGGAGAAGTTGTAGTAGGGCCTAAGGAGGTTGTAGAGGAAGATATTATAGCTCCTTTAAAAAAGGTAATAAGGGTGGCTAGTGAGGAAGATAAAGAAAAGAATATAATGAACAAGGTAAAAGAAAAACAAGCCTTTGATATATGCCTTAAAAAGATTGAGGAACACGAACTTTCAATGAAACTTGTAGATGTTGAGTATACCTTTGATAATAATAAGGTTATATTTTATTTTACTGCAGATGGGCGGGTTGACTTTAGAGAACTTGTTAAAGACTTAGCATCAATATTTAAAACAAGGATAGAGCTTAGACAAATAGGTGTGAGGGATGAGGCAAAAATGGTGGGAGGCCTAGGACCTTGTGGAAGACCTATGTGCTGTTCTTCATTTTTAGGAGAGTTTGAGCCTGTTTCAATAAAAATGGCAAAAGAACAAAGTCTTTCTTTAAACCCAACCAAAATATCAGGTATATGTGGCAGGCTAATGTGCTGTTTAAAATATGAGCAGGATACCTATGAATGTATAAGGAAGCACCTTCCAAGGATTGGATGTATAGTACGCACTTGTGACGGAGAAGGCGAAGTTGTAGCAAACAATACTGTAAAGGAAAGCGTTAAAGTTAAGATGACTATAGGGGATGAAGAGGAGACGAGAGTCTATCCTATGACAGATGTTACAATAATAAGCGGTACAACAGAAGGAGAAGTAGTTGATGATGAAATAGAGCTTGAACATGATGAAGATGTATCCTCCGAGGAGATTAACAACATTTTAAAGGATTCATAACTTTGTTAGTCTCAACAAAGTTATAGTAAATACTTTTCATATTTATCTAATGATGATAAAATAGTTTGTGGACATGCTGTCCTTATTTAAAGGGAGGTGAAACTGATGGCATATAAAATTTCAGATGCATGTATAAGTTGTGGAGCTTGTGAAGCTGAATGCCCAGTAAACGCAATTAGCCAGGGAGATACAACTTATGAAATAGATGCAGATGCATGTATAAGTTGCGGAGCCTGTGCAGGAGCTTGCCCCGTTGGCGCCCCTGAAGAAGAATAATATATGTACCACAAAAAAGGCCTTTTAAGGTCTTTTTTTAGTGGGTCATGTTTTGAATAACTGTTGGTTTTTAAAACGGATATGATGATTGACTTCCGCTGCTCCAAAATGCCTATTTTTTTCAAAATAAGTAAAGCTGATAAAAATAGGCATTTAAGTCGCTGCTACAGTAAATCAA
>ENA-UOOK01004225-UOOK01004225.1-fermentation-metagenome-genome-assembly--contig:-NODE-4225-length-15615-cov-14.664589_pt1 | contig 15615 bp, 13 predicted proteins | sample MGYA00245777_ERZ724023 | MGnify/ENA primary metagenome ERZ724023 (study PRJEB28704, sample SAMN03018312) | fermentation metagenome | biome: anthropogenic terrestrial biome; feature: soil...
CAAATTTAACTACCCGATCCTGCATTTTGTCCAGATATTCATAAGTCTGGGGGACTCCTACAGCAACCCAAGTACACATTAAGATAGCATAGAGATACGCTAGAGAAAAATCCCTAAAAATCGGCATCTAATCAAAGTAAAAAACTGCTTATATTATTGGTTTGTGAAAACTTATTAATAATTATGATTATGCTCCTATTTTGCGAAGGTGGAGATAAAGAGCAGATATTGATAGGCCAAGAATTTCTGCTATTTGAGGCATAGTTTTATTTTCATTGCGCATATCTAACACAACTTCACTAAGCTTTTTCTGATACTTCTTTTCCAAATATGTTATACGATTCATATACTCTGGAAAATGGTAGTAAATAAAACCTTTGGATACGCCCAGTTTCTTTATAACATCTTTTGGCGATAATCCGTCTAGCAATCGTAATTCTGCAATTATCTCACCAAATGGCTTACCCAACTCTTTTTCCCATTTCCGCACTGTTTTCCAGTATTGTGCACCTTCTGATCTTGTTTTTTTATGACGGGTGTATTTTATGATTTTATTCATAGGTATTATACCCCAGCGATCCGGAATAAACGATGCTAAAGAAGGCGCCACATTATTTACCATCTCTTTCAGATTATAATTTAAATTAATTTGAATTTCTTCGTCATATACGATAATAGAGTCGATAACCTGCGACAACATAGTCTTTTTAATTGTAATATCAGCGGCAAGCAAAATCTTATCCCAACTACGCAAATCGTCTATAATTTCTTGCAGCAACTTCTCATCTAAAGGGGATTTAGTATCTGCCGGTTTTAATTCCGACAACCTTTCATTAGCATCGTTAAGCTGTTCTTGAATATTTTTAAGCTGTTCTCCTATAACTTCCTGTGGCAGCAGTTCATCCGCCTCTACTTCCCCTAGCAAAAGCCGGTTAAACTTATTAATATAATATTCTTTAAGCTTGCTTAAGCGTTTTATAGAGCTTTTCAATTTTATAGTTTCATCAGATTCTTTCTGCAGGGTTTTATTATATTGATTTTTTGCCTTTTCAAAAATTTCTCTGGTATCTAAAGTGAAAAGCTCAGCAAAATTTTCGATAACTACATCCAATACTAAATTATCTAAATGGTCAGCTCTCCAAAAGCCGTAAGTTGACTCACAAGGATATTTTCTCTTTTCGCTACGGCAGACATAGCCGCTTAGCTTATAATCTCGACTTTTGTAATTATGCGAAAGAAGTGGAGCGCCACAATACCCGCAGAAAACCAAGCCAGCCAGTAAACGATCGCTGGCTAATGAACGGGTGGATATGGGTTTGCCTTTTTTGACCTGCTTCCTTCTTTCGTCCAGTATTTCTTTTGCTTTCTGCCAGGTTTTATCATCTATTATGCGATATTTCTCGATTTTCTCTTTTGAGAAAAACCAATCCTCTTCAGGAATACTTTTAAAATACTTATCTTGATTTGAGGTTTTTCCCCAAGTGGGTATACCAATGTAAATAGGATTTTTAATGATATCTAATATAAGTGTATGGTCAAAAGGTTTACCGTTACGCTTACGCAAGTTGTGAGGAGGATTGTTTAGTATTCCACATATCCGTTTTGATCCATATCCGGATATATACAATTCAAAAATCAGTCTTACTAGTTTAGCTTCATCCGGATTTATCTCAATTCCTCTTCTGACCTTGCGTCTATTTTTTCCGCTTTTATCCTTTACTTTATTAATAACAGGGTCTTTATACCTGTAACCGTACGGGGCATTTCCTCCCATCCACATTCCTTCCTCTGCGTAAGAGCTCATGTGCTCATAAACACGGAAAGATGTGTTATACGATTCGTTTTCCGCCTGAAACCCCTCGATTGTCCGAACAAGCTTATCGCTAGGGGTCTTTACTACCAACGGTATACGCTTTTCGTAGTCCCATGGTTCCACGCCCAGATTCCAATAATCCTGGAGAATAGTAATATATTCCTCGCTTATACGAGAGAGCCTATCATGCTTAAAAAATACTATAACGTCGTAAAGATTTTTTTCTGCATCACTAAGCGTGGATTTGATTAATTCCCTGTCTTTTCGGGATATCTTATAGGCGGAAGAAATCTCAATGTATTCCAGAGGTTCTCCATTCACCATAGCCAGTTCCCAATCTGGCTGCTCATTGATCCATTTCAGTAATTTATCCCTCTGAACCGGGATGGGAACAGTATCATCACTATGGGCCTGCTTATATGTGCTCACTCTCATAAGGGGGGCAACCCTCTTTTTATTCCCCCCTTTATACCATTCATTTTTCTCATTACGTAACTGTTCTTTTTCCTTGTTGCTTAGCGGCATTTTTCTCCTCAATTATTGATTATTTGTCCATATTTATGGTACTTAAAGCTTTTTCTTTTCTTCAACTTGTTGCTGATATCGTTCCAAAACAATTTGAACGGCGGTATTTTCTAAAATATTTTTGAGAACTTCTAAATCCTCAATAGCTTGTTGCTCATTACTTTGCTGCGGATTAGAAGGCTCATTAAAACAGATATTTACAGTAATAGTCTGTTCAGTTTTAGATTCACTTAATAATTTTGACATAATTAATGTTTTATCCTCCTTTACATTCTTGGTATATAATTCCCGAAATAACAGTTTTTCAAACAGAAAGCCGAGATAAATCCCGGCTTGCCATGACAACCTATTCGGCCTTCTTAAGGCAATCTGAGAGAGACTTCTGTTTCAAATCATCCAACTCGGCCCAAAATTCCCCAGTCTTTATCAGAGAGCCTTTTACTTCTATAGGGAAAGCAATACCACTCGGGTAATGGGCCCAACCGTTCTCGTACTCTCCTCCGGCCTCTTCCAGGCGCGCGATAAACCATGTCATCGCTTCCTGGGTTTTGAGGTCGCTTAAAACAGGGCCTTGTATTGGGAACCAAAACTCAATACCGTTTCTTTTCTCCGGATATGAATAGCCGGCGCCTCGTAAAATATTCAAGCCGCGATTAACGTCGCCGGGTTTCAACCCGGTGGCAACTACAATAGCTTTAAACGGAGTTGCGCCTGCCCGTTGGAGAAAATCCAGTATTTTCCCTGCCTTTTGGGAACATATAATGCCCGTATCTGTGAACGCTCGCATAATCCTCTCCCCTTAAACAGGCCTAATCCGCAGGTGAAGCTTTCCTTCTTCCGGCAAAAAATTAGTCACATTGCACTTTACCTTTTGCCTTTTCCGTATAGTTCCCCATACCGGTAAAGAAGAAATACCCAGTATGCCCGGGTAAAGATCCGGTTCAATAAACACCAAATTGTTATCAACTCTTTGCACGGTACCAGCTATTATTTGACCACGCCGAAAACTGGCATTTTTCCATGGATTGGGGCGGACGGCTCTCAGGGACAGAAGGGGGTGATTATTATCAATAGTTATTACCTTGGCAGTTACGATCTGGCCAATTTGATACTGCTCACGCAGCGGCTTGGTATAGCTGATTCTGGCATCAAGATAAGGGATATCAACCAGGATCCCGCCTCCGATATCAACGGATAGAAATGGCTGTCTCCCATCAGGGTTTGGTTTGAACGCCCGGACGGAACACTCTAACAACTGCCCTTCCTGAAGGTTTAAATGTTCGCTTAGTTCTGCAACCGCCGCCTGGCGTGAACAGACAACCAGACAATTATCCTGGTCAATACCGAGTATTTTTAAATTGACCATCTGCTGGATAAATCTGATCATGAGAGCATGATCCATACCGGTTTCTGGTTCAGGCACTAATCCCCTTACTTGCCGATTAATATCAATATCCGGAAATGAGACGATCCAGGTTGGGGTCTCGTCAGGATAATCAATTGCCTGAACCAGTCCGCGGACTATCCCGCCCGTAATCATTTTTTGATGCAAAACATCAAAGATATCAGCTCGTCTTTCAAAACCTTCCGGCAGCAAATACATAAACTACTCCTCCTCAAAAAATATTTCAGTTCATAAACTCCAAATGATGATCAAGCCCTCCTTACCCTAAAATTCCTGGGGTTTTAACTGCTAAAATAACCATGGCTGCAGACAGGGGCAACTCTACCAGCGGATCCCCGGTAGTGAAGGGTCCCTTTATACGTAAGGGAATTGGCCAAAAAGGTGCTATCCCCGAATTTGTAGGGGCATCCAGCACTAAATGCGAAAGACTCCCCGCCATCAAATACGCCCCTGCCCAGTAATAATCCAACCGGATAATAAGACCGGAATAAGAGCAAAGGGCAATAAACAACAACGGGAGTAAAGCCACGGCAGCTGCAAACCATACCGTATGGGTAATAGTCCTGTGAGGAAATAAAATAGAAATAGGAATTGAAATAAAAGGTAATGCGCGTCCCAGAATACTTCCGGGATGGTCAATATCGGGCATCAGGCCGCCAATACCACCCAGAGCAGCTCCCATAAAAGGATGTCCGGTAATTACTCCCAGATGCGCCCCAACAGCAACACCGCATACAAAATGTGTTCTTCCCAGCAAAAAATAAACACCCCCTTACAAAGAAAAACCCGGAAAATCCGGGTTTTCATATCACTCAAACTTTAAAAAACTATAAATATTCGCTGCTGACTCGTGTGTCGGAATTTGAGCCAAATAGTTCATCTAATTCCGAAGACGACATTTCTTTCAGGGGTTTTTTGTCACCAGAGCTTACCTTAGATTTACCGCCGCGTGAACGCTCAATATCTTTCGGTTCTTCATCCGTTTCTTCAGGATAAGGCGGTTTTTCGACAAACAGAGATCTCGTTTCCACCCAATCTGCCGGCACGCTGGTACCGGCTTGCTTAATTTCCTTGTATTGAGGCAACTCTGTCCAGGGGAGCTTCTGCAGGTATATCGGCCGTTTGCCTCTGAGGATTGCAACACAATCGTCTTCTGGCAGCTGCAGCAGCTCATAATCCTTTACTACTGAAACTTCTTTACCGCTTTCCCGACGTTTTGAGAGTTTCAGCTTCATCCAAGGCATGCTAACATCTTTACTTGCTGTAACATGTTTAACTTCGGCGCCGCCGGCTAAAGGAGTAAAGAATTTAGCGGTATTAACATCATCAGCAGAAAGACAAAGCTTAATCGGTGAATTACCTACCACTGTTTCCCATTCATTGCCTCGCCTGTATAGGCCCTTGATCTGCCCAATATTCTGCAATGCGATCTGAACCATTATTCCTTTAGAACGGCCTACAGCGGTGACTTTGTCGATCTCCGGAACACGACCGATATTAGCGAACTCATCCATAATAAAGCGCACGCTCACAGGTAAACGGTCGTGATTCTGCTCAGCCAATTCATTTAAACGCTTGAACATAAAGCCGTAAAAAGGAACTAAAAGCGACTTAATATCGCCCTCAGTAGGAAGAATTAGAAACAATGCGGTTTTCTCCTTACCCAAGGAGTCCAAATAAAAATCGGATTGACTGGTGAGCGCCGCCAGCGGGCCCTTGGTAATCTCCCGGACCTTATTGCGAACCCCTTCGATATAGTTGGTAAAATGCCCTTGCGCACCCTTCCAGGTCTCATAAGCTTCTTCCGGAAGTCCGTTCGAAGAACGTTTTAAATACGCTTGCGTATATACCTGATCCAATGTTTCCTGGGGCCAGCTCAGCAATGCCATTGCTGACCGGATATGCTTCTGGCCCTGGGGAAGCACCCATTTTGCCAATGCAAATACCGATGCCAGGATGTTTTTCTCCCCGCCGCTGAAAAAAGCGTGATCATCACCTGCAGCGGCAATCAGCCAAGCAGCGAGGTCCAGTACCTCGTCGAAATCTTTACACTCCTCTATCATATTCCACCAAAGCGAATGGGCCGGGTCTACCACGTTAAAAGGAATTACCCGGTATCCCTTTTGTTTAAGCCAATTTGCGTTATCACTATACAGTTCACCTTTAGGGTCTGTGACAACGATGGAATGACCATCACATTCTGCGGCAATTATCAGGTCTCGGATAATAGTAAACGACTTACCGGATCCAGGGGGCCCGATGATAATCATATGCCCGGCGGTTTTAATTTTTCCCTTATTTGGCATTACTCGTACAATCTGTCCCTGTAGCCTTCCGATCGGTATCCCGCCGGCGCCTTCCTTGGGTGGCCCAAAATCACATTTATCCGCAAGATGGGTTAGATCAGCCCATCCTCCCTTAACTACTTCATCACCCCGGATAGTACCCGGGCCATGCCACCCCTTTTGTTTCCGGGCTAGATAAACAAGCCCCAGCCCTGCAATCGCTCCAGCGACTACTCCTCCCCTGCCGGCCTTATTTGCCGGATTATGTAAGGGCTGAAAAGGCGAATCATACCAGGACTGCCAGACCAATGCCTGGGGCTCGGGCTTACCCATCACATTGTGACCAAAATCCTGCACCAGAAAAATACCATTGGCCGTTATCCATCCAAAAACGAACGAACATAGCAAAGGAATTGATATCATTAAAGATATACGCCATAAATTCCCTTCAGAGAAACGGCACGCAAGGAGGCAAATAGCAGCTATAATTCCTAAGGTCAACGACGTTAAAGTCATAAACCCCAAAATAATCAAAAAAGCAATGTTTTGTCCATATTTTTGCCGTTGGTCGGCAGTTAAGTCCCGAAAAAAATCACGCATCATGCAATCCTCCTCTGCTTTCCGCAACTTGCTTTTTTTAATGACATAGGAGCAATACTCACCTCCTTCTTCTGTCCCGCGCCATACGTTTCGGCTTAGTTCGATATGCTTTATCAAGCTGCCGAATTACTTCCATGTCACCTGCATCTGGCCTGAACCACACCCTTTTACCCGAGTCTAATAAACTGCCCCAAGGTTTAATAAAAAGACATAGAGATTTCCCCGGTTGTTTACCGCAAGCCCAATCGTTTAAAGCCCCATGGCGTTCCTCAAGAAGATTGGCTACCTTCTCCGCTAATTCAAAGCCCCGGTAAGGATATTTATTAACAGGGGTCAAAGCCAGCATAAAAACCTTGGCCATATTCGGGCTGGAAGGAATCCCCCCCCGTCCCAACCAGGCCTTGGTAGTACTGGGCATAGGCAAATCATAATACCTGTCAGCAACGCCCCGCGCTTCCAGATTGCGTATGTATCTTTCTAAACTCGACATACTTTTAAACTGGCGGGCCTGCACTATCACGCCCTTCCCTCCTCACGAAGCCTCTTACGAACCCAGGAATCAGCTTTAGAAACTGAATTTAAAATAAACTGCTCCTGCCTTTCCGGCTCCTCGGGAAATATTGACTGAGCAAGCATATTCATTGTGGCCCGGCTGATAACCGCAGTTCTGATAGCCCAGTCAACGTAATCCTTAGATTCAAAATACAACTCAAGCGCTTTGGCAGTTGCCTGACTGAAATTAGTACCAGGGAAGATAGTTTTAAGTTTATTTATCAAGGCAGGTTCAAGATAAACTGTTATACGTTCTTTAGCCAAAATATACCCCCTTACTGATTGATAATATTGAGTCTGCGCCCCCCGGCTCGCTCCGCTTCGCCGCCTGGTCCGGGGCCTGGGCCCCTTCGGGGCGACCCGGCCTAGCGGCTCCAAGGCCTGGGGGCCCTCCCTGGCCTGGCTCCCGGGACCTGGCCCCTGGAATCCGGCCTGGGCCTGGTTTCCTGGTTACCGAGGACCGGGACTCGGACGCTCGGTTTTAATACTCTGCAGCTTCTGCGAGACGGCAGAGAACGGCGGCAAAAATGGCGTTTTCGGTAATTGTGCAGGTTGTGCTCACCTGCTAAGTGTTTAGGACTACCCGTACGGCTTTGAATTCTGCGTTGCAGTATGTGACTGGTATTTATGCTCATGCTCAGTAAGTATGGAACCGTTAACATGCTATTCATTGCCTCCCTTTTCGATAAAATATGATTCTAACTCCGTAACTCGCCGGTTCGGGGTCCTGGCGGTCTCCGACCGGGGCCGGGCTCCGGGCTCCGGGGACCTGGTTCCCTCCCTGGTTCCCGGCTCCGGGTCCTGGTCCAGGTTACTGGGAACCCGGCCTGGGTGCTCATTGTTTTACCGGGGATATCTTGCAGTAGCCTTAATCTACTGATTTAGCTCTTTTCCGGGTAAGTGCCACTGTGGAACCGGGAACGGGGCCAAGGAGAGCGCCTGGCCTGGACACCAAGGTTCCCGGGCACCTGGTTTGGTGACACCGTGGAACCGGGACGCGCCAAGGACCGGGGGGCTCCCAGGGTGGATGTTTCTAAAACTAAAGTTTTAGGTAGGAGACTAGGGCTGAGCGCTGGCATGTGAGCGAAGCTGACCCGGTGGCAAAAACAACATATAAAAAAAGGTTGTGATTTATACCACCAAGCAGCTATATATAATGGAAGATAGTCGTATAAATCACGACTATTAATTATTTAACCTATAAAAAGGCGCAGCTCACAAAACGCACAGTTCCCAAAAAGCAGAATTAGAGTATTGCAGATTGACATCTCGCAGGATATACGGGTCAAACTGCTGACCGCCCAGACAGGCGATTTCACCTATTGCTTCATCAACACTTAAAGGATTACCCCGGTAAGGACGCGACGATATCATAGCATCCAGAGCATCGGCTATAGCTATTATTCTGGCAAACAAAGGAATGCTCTTTCCCGCCAGATGGTAAGGATAACCCTTACCGTTCCAATGCTCGTGATGAGCTATTATGCCGGCAATTACATCTTCGTTAATAGTTTTTTCACCTTGTAGGATATCGGCTCCTGATATTGGGTGTTCCTTGATTACTTCCCACTCCTTATTAGTAAGTCTTTCTGTACTATTAAGTATGACCCGCGAGATATTGATTTTGCCTAAATCATGCAGTAGAGCCGACTGCTGCAAATAGTAAAGAACTGGCTGAGAGAGTGAAAGCTCCTGGCCGATGAAGACGGAAATTCGAGCAACCCTACGGCTGTGCAGATAGGTTGAGAAGTCATATGCTTTAATCTGGTTTAGGTATTTGCATACGATAGCGTCTATAATTTACACCTCCTTTGCCTTTGATATTTAATACATAAAAAAACCCCCGAAATACGGGGGCATAAGGCTATACTGTTTTATCCGTCACCAACGATATATCTTAAGGTATGAATTACTGATGAAGTATTTTATCTTCCCGCTGTTGGTGCAGCGCGTGAACAATGAAACATCCACAATAAAAAATAATGATTGTTCTGACACGCAGTATGGCTCTGATGCTTTTACTGCATTGTACTTCTTTGTATCAACATGTAGGCGGGCTCAGCAAGGGCGATATGCGCCCTATATTATTCCTCTGTTATGGGAATACCAAACATATACTGGAGAAGCAGCCGCAAGAATAAGAATTGATTTGGCATTTAAGGGAGGTAATACTATCGGCTCCGTATAGGGCCTCTGGCAAAGCCAAGACATGAAAGAGACTACAAAATTATGTCCGGCAGTCGTGGCCGATAAAAGCCAAAATATTGTTAATAAAAAGCAAAACAATATAACTGATTCTATAATTAAAATAATTACCTCTTTAGAACCAGCAGACAATTCATCTGTCCAGAACATTTCTTAAACCTCGCTTTCTATTGGTTTGGATGTGTTTTCCGGCTTTCAATACTTTGCAGAAAAACATAAACTGTTGCGGACAATATGATAAGAGAAACATAAAAAGATATGCCGTGCTTGCTTAGTGGATCAAATCTATTAAATAAATGCAATAAGCCGCCTAATACTCTGCGGTGACTTTATCCGGTTTATACAGGGCTACGTGCGTAAATACTGATCATTTTTTTATATCCGTAGGAAATACCTGACAATCTTTGAATAAGTACTTTGAAAGGTCACTATGGCTTAGGGGTCATCTCCGGCCCCACTGTAGAATGAACGTACATAGTTTGATATTCCGGCACTCCGCTTATAAACTGGGCAAAAGCAGACATCTTAACTGGAAAGCTTATAATCCCGGTCACTGACACTTTATCAATCGTCTCAGAATAATCGCTGTAATTATATGTGTAAGGTATATCGGAGGAATTGATCACTTTGAAATAACATATACTTACCGGCCCATCAAGCGGAGAATTTAAATAAGGCTGATTATTTGAATCCAGAGATAAATTCTGTCTTAAAGTTAAATTGAATGCACTCCAAGCATCGTCCGGCAAAATTTCGACCCGAGGATTATATGCGTCGGTCAAAGCCTCAATACTAATTTGACTGCTTGCCGCTCTTAAAGCAAGATTAAGGCTATGTTGAGCTTTTATCTTAGTGGCATATTGATTCGTTACATCTATTGCTAAGGCCAGCATTATAAACATAATAACCATTACTATTAGAGCCAATATCGTTACTGACCCTTTTTGATTTTTAATCATACGCTTCCCTCTTTTTTTGTATATCAAGGTGCAAAATACTCTTCACTCATTGCTGTTGAGTGCGATTTTAAGGTAAATTGTTTTTCTTGTAACACCCAATGAGCTAACGAATCAATAATAAATAATTTAAATTTGATCGGATAAATAACCTTAACCGACATCATACTACCGCGCTGGTACTTTACTCCTGGTGTCGGTGCACAAACAATGATTTCATCATCTGCTGTTGGTGAAGAACCTTCTGGAGCAAAAACAAACCCTTGTATTGCTTTATTACTGGTCCAGTGGGTTAAGTACTCAGCGGTCCGCTGCTGTACACTTAAGTTAAAATCTCCTTGCCGGGCTGCCTCAACTGCAGCTGTAGAAGCTGCATAATTTATAACGGCGTAATCGTACATAACAAACCCCATCTCTATTATCACAACGAATATTAAGAGAAATAAAGGTAAAACAAAAAGCATTTCTATAAAAGCTTGGCCCTTAATATTTTTCAAAAGCTGCACCTCCGTTCAGAGTCTTTAGTTTCGTACAAAAATCGGCTACCCAGCAAATAAATAAGGGTTGGACATTTGATTCCAGCCCTTATTTTGGGATACGCCAGGCTCCCTGCATGGGGCACCTATATAAAAGGAGCCGGGGCGCGAACCCCGGCCATATTATCACCAGCTTCTGGTCTGGATATATAACCTTTCTTTTACGTTGCCTTTTATGTCAAATGGCAACGCTGTTTCTTTGTTTGTGGCTCCCTTGCTCCCTATTATTTTTACATAGTAGGAGCCGTCATCCGGCCACCGGCCAGCTTGCGATACATGCTCGGGCACGGTGTGGGTTACCCGGAATTCATCCAATGCCGGATCATATATCATATTTAACGCCTCTATTTCCTGCCCGCCAGGCTTCCCTGCAGTGCTGCAGGAAGCGTCAAGATATATCAGATAGGCTGTCATTTTTTCTATCTGGTATTTATCGTCCGGCCGCCCTTTACGGTGAGCGTAGCCGGTAATTATCATATCCCGGGCCCGCTCCCCTATTCGAGGTATGACCTGGCCGGCTATCTCCCACCCTTCTCTTATGGTAATGGTTTTTGTGACCGGATCTGATTCAAAACCGTGGGTATCTTCTACGATCAGCTTAACTGTCCACACTCCCAGTTCTTCATCGGTGGGGAAAAGGCTCATTCTTAGAAAACCTGGTTCCCCCGCCCTCTGGGTAGTATAAGCCGACCAATCCGTCTGGCCCGGCTTTTTGTACTGCCAGTAGGCCATCTGCACCCGGTCTCCCGGATCTGGGTCGTAACTGCCGCTACCAGACGCAATAAATTCTTCATCCGCATATCCTTCTGCCGGCAGGGACAGTATGGCCACAGGTTTCCGGTTATCTACGACCTGTACGGTCTGGGTAAACGGTTCACTCCAGGCTCCCTGGCTGTCCTGTACCCGCAGGGTTATTACGTAGCTTCCTGTATTCGTCCAAACTACCGGGAAGGGATCAGGAACTGTGAGGTTTCTTACCCCTATCCCCTGGATATTCCACTCATAGTTGGTTATTTTGTCGCCATCCGGATCCATGCTGCAATCGGTAAGGACACAGTTCGTACCCTTCTGGACCGGGTTGGGATAAGCGGTAAAGCTGGCTATAGGCGGGGTATTTCTGACTTCTAAGTTTTTGGCGTCGGTCCAGTTGGACCAGGCGCCGTGATAGTCCTGCACCCGTAAGCGTATCTGGAAGGTTCCCTGGGACGGAAAAGTGCTGGGAGCCTCGCCGCTGGATATCCAGTCCCCTCCTTCCGGCCGGTACTGCCATTGCCATACCCGAATACCTTTCTTGCCGTCTGGATCAGTATTGAGCAGGTCGGGATCATAACTGGAGTCATTTATAGCCAGGCCGGCGCCGTTCATGTTGGTTGAACCCGACATGGTAAACGCGGCTACAGGTTTTCTATGTACCAGGACGGTCAGCTCCGCATCCGAACTGGACCATTTCTGCCCGGCTTTAGTATGGGGAAGGTATTCCGGATTTGTAACCGGCATATCCTGCGCCCGGCAATTTACGTAATAGGTACCTGTTTTATCGAAGCTCTCAGGCGGGGTAGACAGTATCTTCCCATGGATACTGCTATATCCCATGCTGTTGGATATGTCTAAGTCCCCAAGTTTATAGGGGTTCTGCCTGAATCGCCATTCCGTTTTAGCAGCGGGGTCATTTTCCGCATCGCTGTATTTGTTCAACAGGTCGAATTTCTGATTGACCAGCACCACGCAGTCAGCCCCGCGTTCCTCGTTGACCAAGGCAATTATTTTATCGGCCAGCTCTTGCAGAGGCCCGGGCATTGTGTCGGCAGTCTGCACCCAGAATCCGCCTTCTCCATTGTTGGCTATTTCCTCGGTCTGAAGTTTTGCTAAAGTCGGAGAAATGGAGGCAAATTTAACGTGGTTATTGCGCAGCAATGCTTCTATGTCTGCCTTGCCACTGTTAAAGTCCATATATGGACCATCTGTAACGGAAACTATAAAATTAAAATTGTTTGCATCCCATGAATGCTCATTCAGTATTTTATCTACGTATTGTAACCCCTGAAGTTGGGAATAACAATATAATTCTACTCCTATACCATCTTGCTCTTGTTTTTGTAAAAACAAATAATCTTCATTATTCCAAGCATATGAATATCCCTCAAATTCTTTTATAGTTTCTCCTGTCATTTTATTTACTAATAATACATTATTACCAGTTGTACTACGAGTTTTAATCACTATACAATCTTTAAACAAAGAGCCTTCCATTATGTCACAAAAATAATTCCCTTTAAGACTCAAAGCATCAGCATTATCATAAAATCTCTTTCTAGCAAACCCATAATTATCAAGTCCCGAAAACAAATTTAAATCATCCCATAAATTCTTCTGCCACAAAAATTGCCCATTCTTATAATACTTAAGTTTGCATCCCGTCGTAGTGGTGAATCCATACTCATCCCTAGTATAATCAAAATGAGTATATCCAAAAGAATTCTCTACTGGAAAGAATACAATGTCTCCAGAAACCCAATCATAATTATATAAAGTTCTCCTACTGCCCCACTCATAATCAGAAATACCAGATTCAAATTGAGGAGTTGGGAATAAAATAGTACTAGGTATAGACATAATATACTGACCATCATTATTATAAATCCTATAATCTATAGGTGTAATTCTACCTATACCACGCGCATCCCTAAAACAAATATAATTATCACCTAATTCACTAAGTACAAACGAAAAACGATCACCAGAATACATATCATTTTCAATATTATTTATCAATAACCAAAAATCTTCTTTATCATTAAAAACTATTAAACTAACATGTTCTTTTATTGTAAACTTCTTATTTTCTCTTATCCCATTTTTACTGTATGTAAATATTCCAACTCTATTATTGCCTAAGTACTTAACAGTAGCGCTAATATCAAAATAAAAATCTTCCGGTGGAACATTGTATTTAAAATATATATTATCTAAAACTTTATTAATTATTTGCCCATTATTTTGATTAATTATATATACAAACAATTTAGATGAAAAGGTACTCTGGGCTTCAACACCAGCAACCTGCTGATAAAAAACCATAGTTTTTTCTGGAGTCGAAATTATTTCTAATGGTCTATCAAAATTAGAATATACTGGTATACTAACTGAATTTACTAAACCTTCTTGCAAATAGACTCCCAAAAATCCACTTCTTGCTTTAATTTTATATTTTCTATTATAAGTGAAATCTTCCATTTCCAATAAAGAATCAGTTGGAGAAGATGCATCGTAATAAGATGGTGTATCTTTTCCATACACATTTGTATATTCTATAACTTTTTCTTTTTCTGGATAACTTACATAATCTGATTTACCAGTATCTAAATTTAAACTCTTCTTTTTTATCAATAAATCTAAATTAGCTTCCGATGTCAATTCATAGTTAAATACACCTGGAGTACTTGTCTCAACCATATTTGTAATAAAATTTTTACAATTATGATAATAACCACCGAAATTCCATTCATTGCGTTCCTTAAATACCTCAGCTAGTTCATCCCCAACCTTATTTATCTCAATAGTTGGGTCTACATAACCACCAATCAGTTTATTTATAAACTCTGCCTGGCCTGATTGCAGGCTGGAATACTTGGCATCCGATACCGTGTAATCCGTAGCAAACAGTACGTCTACCGGCACTTTTTTCTTGATATCGAATGCTACGGTCGGCGCCAGGTTGATTACTGTTATTTCCTTTTCTTCAGATACCTTATCTGAAGTACTATCGCTCTGGCCAACAACTATATCTCCCCATATAACGCTGCTTTCAGTAACCGCCAACTCGACCTTATACCGCCCGGTTTTGCTGAACCGGATTTTTGGGTTGGTGTCATTTGAAGAAACGGTTTCTAAATATGCCGATTTGCCGGATATATTGGGTTTAATTACTTCGTCTGCTGAATCGGTAAAGCTCCCGTTGTTATTCGAATCATAATACAGAGTCCAATCGCGCTGGGTTATCTCGTCTCCCAAAGATCCATCCGGCATACTGGTCTCGCTCTGGTCATATATAGTTAGCTGATTCCCTTTATAGCTGTTGCGCAGCGACTCGTTTGTCAGCCAAAAATCGGCCTTCGGGGGATTGTCAGGGAAAACCTGCAAAACCCGCTCTGCCCATTCGGATTCGTTGTCTTTGGAATCCTTTACTTTTAACCTGAATTTCCAATTCCCTGTTTTGTTTATTATCTCGTTAGTCTTGCCCTGCTCGTCGTTGAACAAATGAGACTTATTGAATGCATAAGGTATTCTATTTCCGTCAGGGTCGTAAATTTCCCATTCCATCTCGTCCCATCTAATTTCTCTTTCTAATGCTGCTTTGCTTTCGTCTCCGTTGATATGTACTTCTCTGCCTAGGACAATCGCATCACTCGACATGCTTATATTGGCTGTCGGGTTCGCTGGCCCCACTACAATACTCTGCTCACAGCTGTCGTCGTCTCCATCCTGGTCCTCTACTTCCAGCTCAATCTTATAAGTCCCTGCCGTATCCCACTTAACCTTCACTTCCGTACCTTCCGCACTTCCTACACCTTCTATATCCCACTCCCAACTTACTATTGATTCTCCGTAATCTTTGCCCCTATGAGTGCTTTTATCTTTTAGAGTTATTTCTTGTCCTTCAATAGCAGGATTAGGGCTGATTTTAAAGTCGGCTTCCGGCTCAAAATTTGGCGGCGCGGGGGGTTCCGGCGGCTCCGGA
>ENA-UOOK01004227-UOOK01004227.1-fermentation-metagenome-genome-assembly--contig:-NODE-4227-length-15613-cov-51.326841_pt1 | contig 15613 bp, 10 predicted proteins | sample MGYA00245777_ERZ724023 | MGnify/ENA primary metagenome ERZ724023 (study PRJEB28704, sample SAMN03018312) | fermentation metagenome | biome: anthropogenic terrestrial biome; feature: soil...
CGGTGTTACCTTTGGATTTGCTCATCTTCGCGCCATCTTTCAGTACCATGCCTTGGGTGAGCAGCCGCAGGAATGGTTCGTTGCCGTTTACCCAGCCCAGATCGCGCATAAATTTATAGAAGAAGCGGGCGTAGAGCAGGTGCATGCACGCATGTTCGATGCCGCCGATGTATTGATCCACAGGTAGCCAGAAGTCGGACTTTTCTGTGTCAAAAGGTAGATCCTTGTTATGGGCGTCGGCATAGCGGGCGTAGTACCAGGATGAATCCACAAAGGTATCCATGGTATCAGTCTCGCGTTTGGCGTCGGCTCCGCACTTCGGGCATTTCACGTTTAACCATTCGGGTACGCTGAGCAAAGGATTGGATGTGGTTTTGCCCACTTGCACGTTATCTGGTAGCAGCACGGGCAAGTCCTCATCCGGCACAAGTACCACTCCGCATTTGGGGCAGTGGATGATGGGAATGGGATTGCCCCAATAGCGCTGACGGGAGATGCCCCAATCGCGCAGTCGGTAGGTAACGGTTTTTTCGCCCCAGTTGTTTTTTGCAATCCAGTCCGTAATGACGCTTTTTGCTTCTTCGCTGGGCATACCGTCAAAATGGGCAGAAGACGCCATTATTCCGGGCTCTATAAAAGCTTCTCTCATGCTGTCCAAGTGCAGATTGTTTTCAGGGTTTTGGATCACGATCTTCATGGGGATGCCGTATTTTGTGGCGAAATCGAAGTCGCGCTGATCGTGGGCGGGAACTGCCATCACGGCACCTGTACCGTAGTCCATCAACACATAGTTGGTTATCCAGATTTGCACTTTATCGCCGTTTAGAGGATTGATGCAATAGCGCCCGCTGAAGATGCCCTCTTTTTCGGTTTCGGTACTGGAACGCAGTACTTTGTCCTCATTGATCACTTTCTTGCAGAAGTCATGCATGGCGTGGTTTTCCGGCTCTTCCTCCAACCATTTTTGGACCAATGGATGCTCGGGCGGCAGAGCCATGAAGGTTACGCCGTAGATGGTGTCAGGCCTGGTGGTAAACACGGCAATGCTTTCTTCCGTATCCGGCAGAGTGAATTCGATGCGGGCTCCTTCGCTTTTGCCGATCCAGTGCTTTTGCATGGTCATCACGCGCTCCGGCCATTCGATTACATCAGAGAAATCAAGCAGTTCTTCAGCGTATTTGGTGATGCGGAAATACCACTGCTCCAGTTCTTTCTGGATCACTTCACTGCCACAGCGCCAACAAGCTCCGTCTTCCACCTGTTCGTTTGCAAGCACTGTGTTGCACTGTTCACACCAGTTTTGGAAGCTCTTTTTCCTGTAAACCAAGCCGTTTTCATACATCTTTTTGAAGATATATTGGCCCCAGTGATAGTAATCCGGGCGGCAGGTGCTTACTTCCCGGTCCCAATCGAAGAAAAAGCCCATGCCGTCGAACTGCTTACGCATATTGGCGATGTTTTCCTCGGTGGTGATGCGGGGATGGGAATTGTGCATGATGGCATAGTTTTCCGCGGGCATACCGAAGGAATCGTAGCCCATGGGCTGCATTACGTTGTAGCCTTCCATCAGCTTCAGGCGGGAAATGGCGTCGCCGATGGCATAGTTTGATGCATGGCCGATATGGAGTACCCCGGAAGGATAGGGAAACATCGACAGAACATAGTATTTGGGCTTGCTGCTAAAGTCGGTGCCTTTTGCAATTTCACGATCTTGCCAGATCTTCTGCCATTTTTTCTCGATATCATAAAAGGGATAATCCATATTCAACTCCATGCGGCAAAAGCCGCTACATCTATATTTTACTGGAACTTACAAAAAGTTTGCTGCAGCGGCTTTTGTCAAGTGCAAATATTGGTGGCTTAGTCTTGAATGCCTGTTATCACCAGTTTACCGATGTCCCAACCACCTTGTTCAAGGAAGTGTAGAATTTCGTTGTAGCTATCCCTGTCCATGCGCGGACTGCGTGAGAGGATCCACAGATACTTCTGTTTCCGATCACTTACAACGCTGTATTGATAGTTCTTATCCAGCTTCACAATCCAGTAATCTCCATAGAAAGGCCAGAAGAAAGATACTCTCAGTTTGCTGTTGCTTTTGTCCACTGCATGCGCTTTTCCGGAGACCTGTTTGAGGATCTGTGTGCCGGCTTTGTCCTTGTAACTGGTGTTGATCACGATGATCTTGCCCTTCTTGTCCAGGGAATAATCCGCGGCAGAGAGGGCGGCATCTTTGGGCTGAAACTTTGTGGGGAAATAGGCATATTGATACCACCTTCCCAGATAACGGTTCAGATCTACTTGATCAACTGTCTTAGCTGCTGACAGCATGGTGACGGATATCAGCATAAAGACCAAGGCAATCATCTTGAATAGCATTGTTACATCCTTAAAGCATTTTAGGATAAAATAATGCCAAAAGGCAAAAAAGCAAAAGGGGGAGCCTGAATCCGGCTTCCCCTCGTGTGTTGTTAATACAGTTTATTCACTCATTTTCTTGTATTGTTCATAGCGTTCCTTGAAGAACAACGAGCTGCATTTTTCAAATTGCTCTGCTCGTTCAGGGAAGATACGGTGCAGGCGGCTATAGCGGTTTTCTGTTTTAATGAAGTCGGCAATGCTCATCGTGGGTTCTTTGCTGTCCAAGGTGAGCGGATTCTTGCCTTCCAGACGTCTCTGCGGATTGTAGCGATACAGCAGCCAATAGCCGGCTTCCACAGCGGCCTTTTCGTGCTTTTGGCTCATGCTCATATCGATGCCGTGGTTGATGCAGGGCGCATAGGCAATGATGATCGCCGGTCCGGGATATTCTTCGGCTTCTTTAAAGGCTTGCAGGGCTTGGTTTTTGTTTGCGCCCATGGCGATTGAGGCCACGTACACATAACCATAGTTCATCATCATCATGCCGAGATCTTTCTTGTTTGTGGCTTTTCCTGCTTCGGCAAAGCGGGCTATAGAGCCCATCGGTGTAGATTTGGAAGCCTGACCGCCGGTATTGGAATACACCTCGGTATCCAGCACCAGAACCTTGATCTTTTGATTGGAGGCCATCACGTGGTCCAGTCCACCATAACCTATGTCATAGGCCCAGCCGTCACCGCCGATGGCCCAGATGGATTTCTCCACTACGTAATCCTTTAGTTCATCCACTCTGCGCAAGAGTTTGGCACATCCTTCACAGGCATTTTCAATGGCTTTGGGCAAGAGGCTGCGGATCTTTTGGGCGTTTACTTTGGCTTGCTGATCTACGTCATCCCAATGTTCCAGACTGTATTTCAGCGCGTCCTTCAATTCAGCATCGATGCCTTTTTCCATCAGGGCTTCGAGGGCCAGCTTCAGCTGTTTACGGTGAGATTTCACCGCCAGACGCATTCCCAGACCGTATTCCGCGTTATCTTCAAAGAGGCTGTTTGCCCAGGCGGGACCGTGGCCGTCTTTGTTTTTGCAATAGGGGATGGTGGGGAAGGTGCCGCCGTAGATCGATGAGCACCCGGTAGCGTTGGCAACGATCATGCGATCACCGTGTAACTGGGTAAGCAGCTTGATGTACGGGGTCTCGCCGCAGCCGGCGCAAGCACCGGAAAATTCAAACAGAGGTTGTTTGAACTGACTGCCTTTTACGGTGGCTTCCTTGAAGTTTGCCAGGACATCGTTGGGGAGCTTTTCGAAGAATTCGTAGTTTTGCTGTTCGCCGGCATCGCGTTCGGTATCGATGGGGCTCATCACCAGAGCTCCTTTGGGGCATTCATTCACGCACACGCGGCAGCCTTGGCAATCGTCGATGTAAACCTGGATTTTGTATTGGTAACCTTCAGCGCCCATTGCTTTGAGGGTATTAAAGCTATCGGGAGCGGATTTGAGGTCTTCTTCTGTCATCAATTTTGCTCTGATTGCGGCGTGAGGGCACACAAATGAGCATTGATTGCATTGGATGCAGTTTTCGGGAATCCATTTGGGAACTGCAGGGGCCACTCTGCGTTTTTCCAATTTGGCAGTTCCGCTTTCCACATAGCCATCCAGCGGCATTTGCGATACTTTGATGATATCACCTTGCTCGCGCATGATGGGTTCGATCACGTCTTTCACAAATCCGGCGGCGTCTTTGGGTACCAGCTGTTTACGGGGGCCACAGGTGTCCGGAAGCTGTGCGGGAATCGGCACTTCCACCAAGGCTTCGTTAACTTTATCCACAGCGTTTAGGTTCATTTGAACCACGTCTTCGCCTTTCTTGCCGTAGGTCTTACGGATTGATTCCTTGATGAGGCCGATGGCTTCATTACGATCCATCACACCACTGATCAGGAAAAAGGCTGTTTGCATCACGGTATTCACTCTGCCGCCAAGCCCCACTTCATCAGCGATCTTGAGGCCGTCGATATTGTAGAATTTGATTTTGCGTTTGATGATGGTATCCTGCATTTCGCATGTTAGCTGGTTAAAGACTTCGTCCATGTTCCAGTTTGAGTTTAACAGGAACACGCCGTTTTCTTTGATGCCGTTCAAAAGATCAAATCTGCCGATGAATGCCTGATTGTGACAGGCTACGAAGTCCTCTCTGGCAACCAGGTACTGGCTGTGAATGGCTTTCTTGCCAAAACGTAGATGACTGCGGGTGATGCCACCGCTTTTCTTGCTGTCGTATTGGAAGTAGCCCTGTACATACATATCGGTATGGTCGCCGATGATCTTGATGCTGTTCTTGTTTGCACCCACGGTTCCATCGGAGCCCAGACCCCAGAACTTGCAGGATATGGTTCCTTCCGGAACGGTTTGAATGTGTTCGTCTAAAGGCAGGGAAAGCTTGCTCAGATCATCCTCGATGCCAACGGTAAAGCCATGGAATCCACCTTTTTGCATATGCTTGTATACTGCCAGCACCATATCCGGAGTAAATTCCTTGCTGGAGAGGCCGTAACGACCGCCGATGATACTAAGGTTCTTGCCTTGCAGCGCGGACACTACGTCCAGATAAAGCGGTTCACCGATGCTGCCCGGTTCTTTGGTTCTGTCCAGAACTGCGATGCGTTGCACGGATTTGGGTAAGGCAGCCAGGAAGTGCTGAGTGCTGAAGGGACGATATACGCGGACTTTTACCAGGCCCAGCTTCATCCCGCGCTCTTTATTCAGATAATCGATGGTTTCGCTGATGGTCTCGCAACCGCTGCCCATGGCAACGATTACATCTGTGGCTTCAGGATCGCCGCTGTAGTCGAAGAGATTGTAGTCGCGACCAATCTTTGCGCCCACTTCTTTCATGCATTCCTCGATGATCCCGGGGGCTTTGTCATAGTAAAGATTGCTGGTTTCGCGGCCTTGGAAATATACGTCCGGACCCTGCTGGCCTACTTTTACACGCGGTGTGTCCGGAGTGAGGGCGCGTTTACGGAAGTCTTCCACCAGTTTGTGATCCAGCATCTCCTTCATGGAGTCATAATCCACCACGTCGATCTTCTGCAATTCGTGAGAGGTGCGGAAACCGTCAAAGAAAAGCAGGAAGGGAATTGAGCTTTTCAGAGTGGCAATCTGGCTGACGATGGCCAGATCCATCACCTCTTGCACGCTGTTACAAGCGATCAGGGCAAAACCGGTGTTGCGGGCGCTCATTACGTCTGAATGATCACCAAAAATCGATAGAGATTGTGCTGCCAGAGAACGGGCAGTCACATAAAATACTGTGGGCAACATCTCACCGGCAATCTTATGCATATTTGGCAGCATAAGCATCAAGCCTTGTGAGGCTGTAAACGTGGTGGTAAGCGCCCCGGCTGAGAGAGAGCCATGCACGGCTCCGGCAGCTCCGGCTTCGGATTGCAATTCCATCACATCCACGGTGGTGCCGTAGATATTCTTGCGGTTTTCAGCTGCCCATGCGTCTGCAAGCTCACCCATACCGGATGACGGAGTGATGGGGTAGATCGCTGCTACCTCGTTAAAAGCATATGCCACATGCGATGCGGCACTGTTTCCGTCCATCGTAGCTTTTGTCTGTTTAGCCATTGTGGTAAACTCCTTGTATGCTATATTTTTTTGTTAGATAAAAATCACCTTTTGATATCACTCAATTTTCCCGGCGGGTTTGTGTCAATGAAAATCGGAAAATCGGTGCCAGAAGGGTTATAACAAGAGGATTAAGATTCTTTACAAGGCAGAATCGCCCACATACTTTGGCCACACATGCTCGCTAATCTTCTGCTGCTCAATTTTTGGATATCGGCGGTTTATGCAGCGTGTTTATTGCCGTCCAAGGCTATTGCTGAGGGCTATAAAGAAAATTGCCAGGATCGCCCCACCCAGATTGTAGATCATGTCCACCGGGTTGAAACTGCGCCATGGCACAGCTAATTGCAAAAGCTCCAAACAGATGCCGGCAGCAAGCACAATCGCCGAATACTTCAGTGCATCATATTGCTTGAATATGCGCACATGGTGAATTGCAGCCAAGACCCAGATAAAGGCAAAACACAGAATCATGATAGAATGCGCCAGATAGTCCAGACGAAAAACCCAAAGCATGTTTCTGTTCAGGCTTTGATTGGTATTGTTTCCGATGGGGATCACGTTTATCACAATGAGCACCAGCAGCCAGAGCCAAAACAAGTTCTTGATCAGATCCGGCATTTTATCCTTGAGTGAGCGCAAAACATTCTCCACTGATAGTCAGCCCCCTTATCCATGCGCAGAAGGCGCCCCGCAGGACGCCCCTGCCTCATGGCATTAGTAAAGAGTAATGCGTACTATTCCAAGCCGCTCATATACATCAGAAGGTCGGTAACCCGGCAGCTATAGCCCCATTCATTATCGTACCAACTGAGTATTTTTACCATATTATCTTTCACATAAGTGCCACCTGCATCGAAGATCGAGGAATGCCGGTTGCCCACAATGTCTATGGATACGATAGGATCGTCAGCATACATCAAAAAGCCCTTCAAGTAGCCATCCGCGGCTTCTTTCATGGCTTGATTCACTTCTTCCTTGCTGGTATTTCGTGCCAGATTTACACACAAATCCACCAGGGAGCCGTCCGGAGTGGGAACTCTAACGGCCAGGCCATCCAGTTTCCCTTTCAATTCCGGAATCACAAGCCCGATAGCCTTGGCAGCACCGGTAGTGGTGGGGATCATGCTCATCGCGGCAGCCCGGGCCCGGCGCAAATCGTTGTGCGGCAGATCCAGAATGTTTTGATCGTTGGTATAGGAGTGGATGGTGGTCATCAGACCATTAACAATGCCAAAGCGATCGTGCAATACCTTGGCGACCGGTGCCAGGCAGTTCGTGGTGCAGGATGCGTTTGATACGATCAGGTCTGTCGTTTTAAGATCGCGGTGGTTCACTCCCATCACGATAGTGGCATCCACATCGTCTTTCGCGGGCACGGTCAGGATCACCTTACGCGCTCCGGCCTTGAGGTGTTTTCCGGCCTTCTCTTTGGTTCTGAAGATGCCGGTGGCCTCCACCACATAGTGCACATCAAGATCTTTCCAAGGCAAGGTTTCCGGGTCTTTCTGAGCAAAGATCCTGATCTTTTTGCCGTTTACGGTGATGCTGTCGTCATCATGGCTCACTTCTCCGTCGAAGATCTTGTGAACGCTATCGTATTTGAAGAGATAGGCCAGGGTCTTGGCATCGGTGAGGTCGTTTATTGCCACCACTTCCACTTCGGGATGAAACTTGATGAAGGCGCGCAGGACCAGACGTCCGATGCGGCCAAAGCCATTTATCGCTACTCTTATCATATATCTCTCCTATAGTAAGATACTGTTGTTTGCGCTTCCGGAAACCAGGCAGAAGTTCTTCACGGTTTCCTGCATCTTGTTCTCGCCTTTGATGAGCCACTTACGTGGGTCAAATTTACTCTTGTTTGGCACATAAGCTTTGATATCTGTGTCCGGAGGGCATACGATGGCGTATTTCTCCTTTTCCCAATAAGCCTGAATCTCTTGCGCCATATCCATTTGATAGTGAGTGTCTTTATTGATCTTCACCACACCGTTCTTGATGGCTTCACGCTGTTGATCGTCGGTAAGACCGCTAGCGCCGTGCAATACCAGGCCGCGCTCCACATGGTTCTTGATCAACAGATCGTCGATCTCTTTTACCAAATCCAGGCGCAACACGATGTTTTCGCCCTTGGAGACGCCGTGATTGGTCCCCACACTGGCGGCAAAGAGATCCACATTGGTCTTTATCACAAATTCCAGTGCTTCCTCGGGATGAGTATAAAGCTCGGTATCAGAGACAATCTCATCTTCAGTCCCCTTGATGTGCCCGATTTCGCCTTCCACCAAGATGCTGTGTTTATGAGCCACATCCACTACCTCTTTGGTGATGCGGATGTTTTCCGCCAGCTGCTCCTTGGAGGCATCGATCATCACGGATGTAACCAGATTGTTCTCGATGCAATATACTATGAAATCAAAGTAATTTGGGGTAGCATGGTCGATGTGCAAACCAATCCCGCTCTTGGGAAATTGCGAGGCAAAGGTTTTGATCATCGTGGAGATCAACCGGGCTCCCACTTTCATGTCCTGACTTTCACCGGCGGCGTATTTGCAGGCGCCGCTGCTCATTTGCATCAGACCGTCGCTGCCCACGCTGTTATAACCTTGGACGATTGCCCGGATTTGAGTATCGAAAACAACATTGGATGCCATGATTCCAAAACGCTGCTGTTTGGCCTTTTGGAATACCTCTTTTAATTGTGATCCGCTTAAAAACATGGTATTTCCTCCTTGGGGATTGATCTTTAAGTCTTCATTACATATTATTATTCACATGGCTGCTCAGTCAAGAGAAATCTTTGTGGATCATACCCGATATTACGGTGAGCATCTGTCATGTTTCGCTGTTTTATGCTGGGCCTCTAAAAAGTGTCACCGAAAATTGCAAATCGGGGCACTAAAATTGCAAATGCCAAAACATATATATATCCAAGACTCCAATTGCTTCCTTACGTAATCCGTATTGGTGTATTGCATATATCATTACGGATTTATTCTCTTGATTTTGAAGCTGATAATAGTTACAAACAATGGACAAAATAGTGCCCGATTTGCAGGTTTTGGTGATCAGAGCTTGACCTCAGAGATGTATCCTTCAGATATCTGGATACCGGGTACTCTATTCCTCTCCTAGCAAAGGGAGACTCATACACCTTTTATGCGGTGGATAATCCACAGCAAAACCTGGTAGTCCCAGAGAACTATCTTCACCGCGATGATGCTGGAAGTATAACCTTGAAAAGCAGATATGATCTCCAATTGGCACCCATGAAGATCAAGATATTCAACATCCGGGGTCAAAAAGTTATCTCCTACCGGACGGCAACTGCCCCGGACCAATGGGTACAGCCATTTAAGAACTTTGCATCGGGTGTCTATTTTGCCCGTATCAGCACAGATAATGGAGTGACTACATCCCACAAATTCATTGTGGTCAAGTGAGTTCTGCGATCGTAGAGGGATATTCCCCGTTGGTTTCTGCTCCCAACCGGAGACATCACTGATTTGGTTTTGCCCGTTATCTTCTGTCGGATACCATCGCTATTCCTGTCGTCTCATAGTCGACACACATGAGACACCCGTGTGATACCCACGTATACTTATGCTGAATCGGTGTGTAACCCTTATTGAAAAATCAAATTGCTCTCAATGGATAATTGATGCTATCACATTTATGGCAAGCAAGATAAGACATAAACACCGGTTTTATTGGACTTGGACTGTCCCGTGTCAGGCTATCCAGTTTTATAACCAATAATCAATTATTCTACCTTTTTGGGAAGCAATGGACATTCCCCTGGGTTTTACAAAATCCATTGCAACAGCTACAATAAAATGATCTGAAAGATTTAGCATGTTTGGAATATATAACTCGTCTGGTTAATCATCTATTGGACTTGGACATTTGTTTAAATGAATGGATATGATTTTTCAGTGACTCTTTATAGCCTCCACGCTGTTCAAAATCGCCGTGCACATTATAGACCCTTGCGCCCGTGAAAGCCTCATGCTGCCCTCTCCAAAGTTCTCATACTTGTCCAAAGGAGCTGTTCATCAGGCTCCCGGCTGGGTTCAGATCACGCACAGGCCGGCTGAGATAAGGAAGGCGGAGCGCTTGACCCCGCCTTCAGCGATTTAGCGAGACTTTTTCTTGAATAAGTAGAGAGAATATGGCAACGGGTAGAGCAAAAGCGCCAATGCCAGCCAGGAACTGGCGATTTGCCAAGCGGGGTTGAGACTCAAAAAGCCCTTGATGATCAACAGCAATCCACCCAATAGAAAGGTGCGTGCCCCCACCCGGTGCGTTCTATGCCAGTTATCCTCATCCGAGATGGTCCAGGGAGTACGAATCCCCACAAAGAAATTGCGAGGCAGTTTGGGCAGCAGGTTCCCCAAAAACATCATTAAGAAACCGATGATGATAAGGACAGGATTGAAGGGCAGTCTGTCTGCACCCAGACTATAGCAGAGGCCGTAGATGTTCAGCAGCGCCAAAAAAAGTACTAGCATAAACGAGATGTAGGGCAATACCCGGTCAAATCTCTGTGCCTGCCGTTTGTATCTGGGCGAATAGTAGGGCATCAGATACAGGAATAGAAAGAGTCCGGGCACCAGTAGGACAGCTAAAAAGATAGCAGTACTTTTTGGTGCGTATCCGTCGATCACGCCTTTTGCATTCCAATGGATGGGAATTTCGGCATCCGCGGGCAGGGCTTGAGCGATGAATGCAAGGGCAATAAGATATACCAGCAGCAGGATGACGGTGCCGGCAAAGTGTTTGATGCGCTTCATGATTCCTCACTTTTGTTTCTCAGATTTACTACCCAGGCCAGAATGTCCTCGAAGATACTGGTGTTTAACCGGTAATAGACATATTGCCCCTTTTTGGAGCCGTAGATGAGGCCGGCATTGCGCAGTATCTTAAGATGTTCGCTGAGACTGGCCTTGGTGAATTCAAAGTATTCGGCGATCTCTCCCGCGCTGAGTGTGTCGTGAACCTTCAGCAGGTTGAGTATTCTACGCCGATTAGCGTCGGCAATGGCCTTGAACACGTTATCAGACATTAGGCATCCTTAGGTATTTAGTTAAATGCCTAATTAATGCGGGCGCCTGATTCGTCAAGTAGATTATTTGCTTGCTTGTATTTCTGGGGCTGATGAATTGATGAATTGGGACTTAAAACAGGAAATTGAGATTCAAGCGGGCTTGGGTGCCGCCCCATTGTTTCGTCTTTTTGCCCGGGCCTTGTGAGGGTTCGCCACCATCATAATCTAGGATTTTGCGCCATTTTAGCGGAAGCAATTGCGTTATTTCCAACTCGATCTCGCCCCCTGAATAGCGGTAGCAAAACTTTGGTTTTATCTCCAGATGCGCGTCCAGGTCTTCGGATACATCAAATTTGAGGCTCTCATAACTGAAGAGGAAGGGATAAAGCACTACTTTTCGGTTTTTTAAAAGAATATCGCTCTCCATAAAGTGATGATGATAGCTGATCGCTCCCCAAAATGCCGGTCCTTCGGCGTCGGGACTGGCACTGTGATACAATAAACCCGCAAAGGGAGAGCATGAATTGATGTGAAATCGTTTAATCCGGCTGCGATGCGCCAGGAAGGCATCCCAGGCGGAGAAAGGCCAGATGTCAAAGTACGAATCATCATCAATGAAGCTGTGATAGCTGTTTATGCCGAGAGTCCAGTCCAGATGTTGATTTTTACGACCTACATCAATTCCCAGTTTGAACAAATTGAGGTGATCCAGCTTACCGTATAGTTCTCCTTTGTATCTTAGCCGGGCCGAGCTGTAAAAATATGATGCCTGCAGCTTGATTTGCGTATTGTCTCCGGCTCTGCGTAGCTGTTCGAAATGAAGGCCATACATATTCAGGTCGTTTGCAAAGAGCGAATCGTGGAGGGTGGGGAAATATGCCGAGGCTTTGATATCGGTGCTTTTGTATTGGTCCACAAATCTCATCGTCAGATTGCTTTTCAGCCAATGAAAGGGAATGGAGCCCAGATCCCCGGCGATGGCATAATCCAGGGCGGCTCTTGCTTTGCGCGTCTCCAGGGACACCTGGCAGGATTTGCCTTCGAACGATGTTTCATATGTTATCCCCGCGCCCGGATCTTTTGCCAGCTCCACCCTGGCTTTGAAGCTGTGATTTGCGATATCTCTACCCAACTCCAAGCTGAGATAGCGGACAGGCGCGGCAAAATCCAGAATCCCGCCTTCATCCGTCAATGCGGAGATCTGGCCACGCAAGTTACTGTCGTAGTATCCACAGCTAATCTGATATCCACGATGATAAAACTCCCAAAGTGAATGTGAGTCATAGGCATAAAGGTAGCCTTCCGGCTCAGAGTCTGATGTTTGGCGGTAGAAATCGATGTAACGATTGTGACTCTGTATCCTGTCCGGATTATGAGCATGTACGAAAAGGGGATACATCAAAAGACATATCCCCATTCCGATAAGGACTTTTCTAGTCAAGTAATGCAATTAGTTTATCTCTGGTCATGTCCGGGAACACACCGCCCATAGTGTAATCCGGGAAATAGGGGTATTCATCTTCATCGATGGGTTCGAGATTGCTATCCGTAAACTCTATGGGATTGCACTCAGGCCGGTAATACTGGAATGTTACGTAATTGATATTGTCGATATATACCCACTCGTTGTTATAAAGGAAACTATGCTCATTGGAAGCCCAGCCGTATTCGTAGTAATCCAGCTCGACCCAGTTTTCCGCCGGGTTCCATCTGTGATAAGGCAGGATATCCCGGATATCGTTGTTTGAGCCGGAGAACAATTCGCCCAGATCCACCTGGAAATCTACTCCGTTCTCGCTCATGTTCTGGATTTCATTGAGCACGTTTTCCAACCATGTGGCTACATCGCAGATGCTGTTCCAGTTTTGCATGAAGTTGGGATCATTCTCATCGATATCGGCGAGTTCTTCGTTCATGTTGCTGATGTGTTCTATCTTCAGGATGTCGTCGCTCTGGTTGTCATCTTCGTCTTCGATGTAGTTCACACAGTTTCTGATGTCGCCAGCCGCACCGATAATGGAGCTGTGAATACTATTCAAATAGCTTTGTGAGCGAAGCGTGCCAAAAGCCGGATTGTTATCCAGATTGTGTTTTAGCAACTTTGCCATAAACTCCTGTTGTACAGCTTCCAAGTGCCTTTGGTTGTAGTCATCATCATACAATCTCAGGATCAAATTTCCATCATTCACGGTATAGTTAAACACTTGATCTTCTTGCACATATTCTACATCCAATTCATCAAAATCCTCGATCCAGGCATAGGAGTTATCTTCGTCCTTCAGGTCATAATCGTATGCCACCATCATGTTGAAGGCAGCGGCGAGCATCTTCAATCCGGCACTGTACAAATATATCTCTCCCCGATCCACTTCCATCATTTCTTCTCCAGTATCGATCAGGATTACGTTCGAATCTGCCAAAGCGACGGCGTAGTTCAGATGGCTGATGGAGGCTGAAATACGGGGCAAGACATGGTCGATCACAAAGTTTTGAAAGCGATGGATGGAGAGATTGTCGGATTTGGCAACATTCAGTTCTTTCATAATGAGATTGGGACTAGATGCCAGCAGCCCGATCTGATTGTTGAACAGCCTCTTGGGGGGACCTTCGGGCCTGCCGTCCAGCTCTTCAATCAATGACCACAATTCAGTATCGAAATTCAAACGGGCGATCTCAAGTATTGACAGACCCAGATGAGCCATGGGATTACTACTCTCGAGATCCAGTGATTCTTGAAATTTCGCTTCAATGGCGTCGAAATCGCTTTGCAGCATGATGTCTTCAGCTTCGGTGATTTCGTGATCGTCATCAAAATCCAAAATGAGTTGATTCAACATTTGCATACCTTCTCTGGCAGGGGGAGTTCCATCTTGATCGTCATCCGGTTTTGTGGAAGAATCAAAACAAGAAAACAGGAGCAAACTGCAGAGCAGCAAGGGCAAACAAAATAGCTTACATACGGGCTTTTTCATATCTCACCTCAAATAAGTGTCAGCATTGATGCTGGGACAAAATTTGCATCAGCTTTCGGTTATAAGTCTTGCGGCCTCATGATTGATAAAATAGTCAGAAACAATCAGTGTGCAAATTTTATATGCGAAGACCTTTGCACATCAGCCCTACAAAAACCCTCAACGCCCATCATCGAGCCCGCAAAAAAATAGTTATTGAAATCTGCAAATAATTCTTGACAATATAGATAGGCCTATTAATTGTCGTCCATCACAGCACTGGAGTTGACCATGAGAACAGACAAAATGACCCTGACCGATTATGAAATCCAGAACACCCTGGCCAAACTAGACCACTTTCTCCTACAGTTAGATGCAAACATCAATTGGGACAGAGTCAAAAAGACTCTGGAACCCCTTGATCCAAGCAGAAAGAACATCGCCGGCAGAGATTCCTACGAGCCGCTCAAGATGTTCAAGGTCATGCTGGTCCAGTCATGGTACGATCTGTCCGACCCTGAAATGGAGTTTTATCTAAACACCAATCTGATCTTCATGACCTTCTGCCAGTTTAGCATCACGGAAAGCAAGCCTGACCATTCCACGATCTGCCGCTGGCGGAACCGCTTTGCCGAGTCGGGTCTGTTTGACAGTATCTTCAGGGGTATCATGGCTGAACTTCATGACTTGGGTTTGGAGATCAAGCATGGCAAGATGGTCGACGCCACGCTGATTACAGCCCATGCCCGGCCGCGCAAGAGAGTCGTCATCGAGACCGAGCCGACGGGAGATGACGAGGCGGCTGCGATACCGACTTATGAGCCAAGCGAGGTCACGGTTGAGGAATCCCGGGATCCCGACGCACGCTGGATCACCAAGGGCAAGACCAGCACCTATGGCTACAAAGCCCATACCTTGGTCGATTCCAACGGCATTGTCGAAGAGATGACCGTCACCTCTGCCAATGTCCACGACACGGTCATGTTTGAGGAATTGATCGACAAAGCGCCACTGTCCGAGGGCGATACTGTCTACGCCGACAAAGGCTATCACAGCGAAAAGAACAAGGAAGTCCTGAAGCGGCGCAAGTTGAACGATCAGATCATGCACAAGAGAAAACGCAATGAGCCGGAGAATGCACAAATCGTCGAGCGCAACAAACGGATCTCCAAATGCCGCTACGTGGTGGAAAGGACCTTCGGTTCCCTGAAGCGCAGTTACGGCTGGAGCCGGACGAGATATGTCGGTCTATCCCAAACAACCTTCTACCTGCAGATGAGGGTCCTGGCTTTCAACATCAAACGGGGCATGAAATTGATTTCCCTCAACCCGGTATAGGGAAAATCCGTCCAGATTCTGTGAATTGGGTTTGAAAAATGGTAAAAATGGTTGAATTAGGGACTATCTCAGGGTAAAAATGGCTTCTTTTCTCGATCGCGGCGAAAAATCTTCAAAACTTGTGGATAACTACTCGAACTCAGCGCAATAGTGGCAGTCTGAGGCAATTACGCAAAGGTCTTATGCGATCAGTTCCCCGCTATTTTTTTACAGGCTAAATTGTCTTTGTTTGCCGCCTGCCATTTACCCCTGATTAAATCGACATTGAGTCCTCTAACTG
>ENA-UOOK01004230-UOOK01004230.1-fermentation-metagenome-genome-assembly--contig:-NODE-4230-length-15610-cov-6.077467_pt1 | contig 15610 bp, 13 predicted proteins | sample MGYA00245777_ERZ724023 | MGnify/ENA primary metagenome ERZ724023 (study PRJEB28704, sample SAMN03018312) | fermentation metagenome | biome: anthropogenic terrestrial biome; feature: soil; material...
CAATCAAGGAACAGTTCATTGAAACTTATCTGGCCCATAAGAAGGACATGACGACGAAAGAGATTATAGCTAGTGCCGATAAACTGCTGCGGTCTGTAAGGCTGGATTCGGAGCGCGTTCTAAAGTCCTATCCCCACGAAATGTCCGGCGGGATGAAGCAAAGGGTAATGATTGCCTTTGCACAGTTGCTGAATCCGACCATCCTTTTTCTGGACGAACCGACCACCGCATTGGATGTGATTACACAAGACTATATCTTTAAGATTTTGGAAGCGATACATGAAGAAAGAAAGACGACAATGATGCTTTCTACACACGATATCGCCGTTGTAGCCACCATATGCGATTACATGGCGGTAATGTATGGCGGGAATATTGTGGAAATGGGAAACATCTATGAAATGTTTGAGGAGCCAAGGCATCCATACACCAAATTACTCATCAAAGCTGCTCCTTCTCTCGTGGGCGAAATGCAGGAACGCACGGCGATTCCGGGATCACCTCCTGATCTGATGAAGAAAAGGAAAGGCTGTATCTTTGCAGACCGGTGTCCGCTGTGCGATGAAAAGTGCAGACGATTGGAACCTGAAACCGTTACGGTTTCCGAAGGGCATACTGTTGCCTGCCATAAAGTGAATAAGGAGACGAAGCAGCAATGATGAGTCAAGGAAATGGTGGTACTCCTATCGTCAGCCTTACCAATTTGGAAATGAATTTCTATAAGAGCAGAGGGCTGTTTCAAAAGCCTCAAGAACTGAATGTTTTACATCAGATCAACCTCTCGATTCGGGAAGGGGAAATCCTCGTCCTAGTGGGGGAAAGCGGAAGCGGAAAGACCACACTGGCAAATGTGATCGCCGGTTTGCTGCAGCCGACGGGAGGAACCTTTGAATTCAACAGGCATAAAATTTCTTCCATGTCAAAAAATCAGAAAAAAGAGTACCGAAACAGTATCCAGATTATTCAACAAGATTCCTATGCCGCGCTGAATCCAACGAGGACAATGATCAAATCCTTGGGAGATCCAATGCTGATTAAAAAATACGCAAATAAAGGAAACCTGTATCAAAAGGTTAACGAAATTCTGGAAACTGTGGAATTGGTTCCAACGGATCATTTCATTAACAAATATCCTTTTGAAATGTCTGGCGGGCAAAGACAGCGCGCATTAATCGCGCGCGCACTGTCTATGAATCCGAAACTTATCTTAGCCGATGAGCCTGTGTCTATGATTGACGCTTCCCTTCGGGTATCAATTCTAAATTTGCTCGCCCGTCTTAACCGGGAACGTAACATTGCGATACTTTATATTACCCATGATCTTGCCACCGCACGTTATGTCGGAAAAGATGGCCGTATTGCCGTCATGTATTTAGGAGAGATCGTTGAGACCGGAAATGTACAGGAAGTGTTGTCCAATCCACAGCATCCGTATCTGCAAGCCTTACTTTCCGCAGTACCAATCCCCAACCCATATTTGTCCCGAATGAGAAAAAAAATGATGATTACTGGAGCAGACCTGCCCTCTATTGCTCACATACCTTCCGGATGCAGATTCCATGACAGGTGTGTATATTGCAAAAATATTTGCAGAACACAGCCGCCCCAACCGGCTCGGCATGGCTCGTCCATAGTAGCTTGCCATCTTGTGAACGAATTGCCAAAGTTTGAGCTTTTTGAAGAAGATTTTAAATATGCACACAGGGGGAAATTATCAGAAAATGTTAAGTAATAACAATAGAAAAGAGAATGGCATAACGGATTTAGATGAAAGGATACTTTTTCTAACTCGCCCATACATGATATTCGCCCTGGTATGTTGGTCCTTATCCCTGTTTTGTGTTATCAACCTAAAAGATGAAGTAAAGTCGCCTCCGTTTATCTTGAGTGGAATAACATTTGTCTTAGATAGCGTGTTCTTATTTATCCTTTATTTTAAAGCAAAGCGGATAAGGAAATCGACAACAAAGCTGCCTCGGTAGAGTCGGGTTTGAAAACCGCATAGAACTCTGTGTAAAAGCCGAATAGAAGGTTATCCTTTCAGACAAGAGTGAGGGTAGAAAAATCGATTCTGAAAGGAAACTTTTTTTCAAGAGCGCCGTGTGGAAGAAGTTCTGAAAGAATATGTGGAGCAGGGAAGAGCAGCCGGGCCTCCGGTGGAAGAACTGCATCGAGGCGGCCGACCGGCTGCTATACCAGGCAAAGCAGAAAGGGAAGAACCGGCTTGTCACGCTGTAGGCCGGAAACGGGCGGCGCGTCCAGAGCCGCTTTTCGACGAGGAACTGCGCCCATGCCGACTGAAATGCGCCAAAGCGCTGCGGAATTTTTTGGCGGCTCAATTTTAAAACAAAAAAGCCGGAGCCGAAGGCCTTTTGAGACCGTTCGCTCCGACTTTTTTAAGCCTTTTCTATTTGTTTTTGGGTATGCCGCAGAAAGAACCCTGGATTCCCGTAGCTTCTTCGACGGTGCATTTGCCCGTCCGGGCTGTCACGAGAGGGGACTGCTGCACTGCCTGCTGCTGGGCGGGAGCGGTTTTCTGCACCGCCTGCCGCTGGGCGGGAACGGTCCGCTGCTGTTGCTGCGCGCCGGTCTGCTTCATGACCGAGGTGTCGAACGCCGGGTTGAACGCGTAGAAATTGCGGTCGTCAAGGCTATCCGTAATGATGCGCAGGCCCTCGCCGAAGCGCTGGTAATGGACGACTTCGCGCGCGCGCAGGAAACGAATCGCGTCGAGCACGTCGGGATCGTCCGTCATGCGCAGGATGTTGTCGTAGGTCGTGCGGGCCTTCTGCTCCGCGGCGAGGTCTTCGTGCACGTCGGTGATCGGGTCGCCCGTCACCTGGAGCGTTGCGGCCGAGAAAGGCATGCCGTTTGCATCGCACGGGAAGTTGCCCGTGGTGTGGTTGATAAAGTAAGTCGAGAAACCGCCGGAACGGATCTGCTCCTGCGTCAGGTTCCGGGTGAGCTGGTGGACGATGGTGCATACCATCTCCATGTGCGCGAGCTCTTCGGTGCCGACATCGGTCAGGATTGCCCGCAGCTCGGGGTACGGCATGGCGTAACGCTGGCTCAGGTAGCGCATCGAGGCGCCGATTTCGCCGTCCGGTCCGCCGTACTGCGCCATGATGAGCTGGGCGAGGTGCGGATCGGTGTTTTTGATGCGGATCGGGTACTGAAGACGTTTTTCATAAATCCACATAATTGTGTGACCCCCTCTCAAACATCCCAGGGCCACGGATTGGTGATCCATGCCCAGCGGCTTGTTTTTCTCTGGTTGTCGTTCAGGGGACCGTAGGCGGCTTCGTACTTCGCGGTGAGAGCCTGCGTTTCCCTGCGCGCTTCGTCCAGTTTTGCGGCCGCCTCGCAGTCGCCGGGGTGAGAGTCGAGATAAAGATGCAGGTCGAGCGCGCAGAAGCTCGATGCGGAAATCTTCCGGAGCAGCGCTTCCTGTTCGGTCATTTCCCTGCACCTCCTCCAAGAAACGGTTTGTCGAGTTCCGGGAAAACGGTGCCGCTGTTCAGCGCCTTTTCCGGCGGATAGATCTGCCCGAACTGCTGAAACGGAATATAAGCCATCGCCACGGGGGTTTCCCGCGGGAAGGGCGTCGGATTCGGCGTGCAGTCCTTCCCCTGGGCGCCCGCTGGCGCAGCATTGACTGTGTTGCTCATGGTTTTTCTCCTTTCGTTTTTAAGAGAAAATGGAATAAAACTTGATTCGCTTTCATAATATGCAGGAAGGATTCCCACCGTGAACCGCTCCCCCGCGCGAAAAGCCGGGGGTTCGCATTTTGTCCGCCCCCGTTTTCGGCGGGGGGATTCCGCGCCGGCGGAGTTCGCGGCCGTGCCGTTCTTCAGGGAAACGATGGAAAATCGCCCTCTCCCGTCGGGGCGGGGCCTGATTCAGCGCGGCGCGAAAAGAGGCGGATTTTATAGAAGCAATGGCGAAACTGTCGTAAATCCAGTATAAAGATTACAAATATTTTAGAAAAATTTGTTTCTATTCTTGTTTCATTCACAGGAAGACCATGATATACTATATTCAAATCTAAAATTTGGGGGGCTTATGGAATGGATCTCGGCATTCGCTTTTTTCTCATCTTATCTATCGTTATTTCCGTGATTGCGTTCGCGTTCGCGGCGTGGTTGAATCAATGGGTGAAAAGCCGCCCGTCCTCCAACCGAAAAATCGCGGCGATCGGCGGCCTGATCCGGAACGGCGCATTCACCTTCCTGCGCAAGGAATATGCGGTGCTCGCCAAGTTTGCGGGCATCGTGGCGATTCTCATCCTGCTTTTCCTGCCTCATCCCATCTGGCAGGGGAACGTCGTTGAAAACATCACCATGACGATCGCGTACCTGTGCGGCACGGCGTTCTCGGCCGTGGCGGGCGTTGTCGGCATGCGCATCGCCACCGTTGCCAACACGAAAACGACGGAAGCTGCCCAGAAGGGCATCAAGCCGGCGTTCATGTCCGGTTTCCGCGGCGGCGCGGTCATGGGCATGGCGGTTGTCGGCGGCACGCTCCTCGGCGTGGCGCTCGTGATGCTGATCACGGGGAGCACCACGGCCCTGCTCGGCTTCAGCTTCGGCGCCAGCTCGCTGGCCCTGTTCGCCAAAGCCGGCGGCGGCATCTACACGAAGACCGCGGATATCAGCGCGGATCTTGTCGGAAAAGTGGAGCTCGGCATCCCCGAGGACGACCCGCGCAACCCCGCCGTGATTGCGGATAACGTGGGCGACAATGTGGGCGACGTCGCCGGCATGGGCGCGGACCTGTTCGACTCCAACGTGGCGTCCATGGCGGCCGCGCTGGTCATCGGGGCTTCGCTCGACAAGGCGGCGGGCGGCGGCTGGAAGTACTCGGCGATGGTTTTCTGCTATGCTGCGATCGGTCTGCTCGCCTCCATCGTCGGCGTTGCCACGGCGCGCATGGGCAAACGCGGCAACCCAACGCGGGCCCTGAACTCCAGCACCTATGTCACAACCGCCGTTTTCACGGCGCTGACCGCGCTGGCAACCTGGGGGTTCCAATTTGAGTGGCGCGTCTGGGGCGCCAGCATCGTCGGCCTGCTCGTCGGCGTCGTCATCGGCATCGCGAGCGATTATTTCACGGACGACACGCGCAAGCCCGTACATAACGTGGCGAAAGCCTCGGAGTCCGGCCCGGCGTTCACCATTCTGTCCGGCGTTTCCTACGGCTTCCTCAGCACGCTTCCGTCCATGGTCGGCATCGCGATTTCCGCCCTCGTGGCCTATAAGCTCTGCGAGCCTCTCGGCGGCGCAAACTACGCGATGTACGGTATTTCCATGGCGGCCGTCGGCATGCTTTCCATCGTCGGCATGATCGTCTCGAACGACGCGTACGGGCCGATTGTCGACAATGCGCGCGGCCTTGCTGAAATGGGCGGCCTCGGCGACGACGTGCTCGACGTCACCGATGCGCTCGACAGCGCCGGGAACACCGCCAAGGCCATTACCAAAGGCTTCGCCATCGGCGCGGCCGGCCTGACCGTCATCGCTTTGCTCGGCGCGTTCATCAGCCAGGTCAATGTCGCCGCGGCGGAGCTCAACCTGCAGGGCCTGACCGGCTTTGACATTATGGATCCGATCGTCTTCTTCGGCCTGCTTGTCGGCGCCGCGATCCCCGCCATCTTCTCCGCCATGCTGATGCTCGGCGTCGACCGCAACGCGCAGCGCATGGTAAGCGAGATCCACCGCCAGTTCCGCGAGATTGTCGGCTTGAGGGAAGGCAAGGAAGGCGTTTCCCCCGAATACAACAAGTGCATTGAGATCTCCACCGTCGGCGCGCTCCGCGAGCTGATCCCGGCGGGCCTTGCGACCATCGTCGCGACCATTATCGTCGGCTTTATCGGGGGCGTGCGCGCCACCGGCGGGTTCCTGTGCGGCAATATCGTCACGGGCCTCTTCCTCGCGCTGTTCATGAGCAACGCGGGCGGCCTGTGGGACAATTCCAAGAAGTTCATCGAGTCCGGAAACAACGGCGGAAAAGGTTCCGACGCGCATAAGGCCGCCGTCGTGGGCGACACGGTCGGAGATCCGTTCAAAGATACGGCGGGCCCCTCCATCAACACGCAGATCACGGTGGTCTCGCTTGTTTCTTCCCTGATGTCCACGATTTTCCTGACGACTTCCCTGATCCACTGAGTCCCTGGTTCACTGAGGGAAGTTCGACCGTTTTTGCTCGAAGAGGACGGGGCGTCCCGCAATTCTTTGCGGGACGCCCCGTGCCGTGTCTTCGCCTTTTTCCGCCCCTCAAAGCGGAGAAAAAAGAGTTCGTGCGATTTGTTTGACATCGCCGAAAAGGTGTGATAAAATCTATCTGCACATATGTATTAATGTAATTAGTACAGTTAGAACAGAAAGCGGGCGAAAACAATGTTCGAGCTCAATTTCCAGAGCAGGCTGCCGATCTATGAGCAGCTTTACCGGTCCGTTGCCCGGATGGCCGCGCTCGGCGTGCTGGAAAAGGGCGATCCGCTTCCAAGCGTGCGCGCGCTGGCGCAGAAGCTCGGCGTCAATCCGAACACGGTGCAGAAGGCCTACGCCATACTGGAACGCGACGGGCTCATCAACACGGTGCCCGGGAAAGGCTCGTTCCTTTCCGGCGACCTTTCCGCGCTGGAAAAACGCAGGGAGCTCGCCGCCGGAAAGCTCCGGGACGCGGCGGAGGCCGCCCTGGAGTGCGGCATGACGAAAGAGGAGATCCTGTCGGCGGCGGCCGACGTATGCGACAAGGGGGGAAGCGTGAAATGATCGAGGCCAGAGGTCTTGTGAAAAAGTTCGGCGAGAAGACCGCACTGGACAACATGTCGTTCCGCATCGGCGGAAAATCGGTCTTCGGGCTGGTCGGCTCGAACGGGGCGGGAAAATCGACGTTCCTGCGCACGGCCGCCGGCATTTACCGGCCCGACGCGGGCAAACTGCTGATCGACGGCAGCGAGCCGTTTGAAAATTCCGGCGTGAAGGGCAGGGTGTTCTTTATCCCGGATTACCCGTACTTCCTGCCGCAGTCGAACCTGGCGGAGATGGGGAGCTTCCTCGCCGCCGTTTACCCGCGCTGGGACTGGAAGCGGTTCGACGCGCTGAACCGCGTCTTTCCGCTCGGGGAGAAGACGCGGATCTCCACCATGTCGAAGGGCATGCAGCGCCAGGCTGCGCTGATCTGCGCGTTTTCCGCGCGCCCGGATTACATCCTGATGGACGAGATCTTCGACGGGCTGGACCCCGTGATGCGCCAGCTCCTGAAGCGGCTCGTTTCGGAAGAGGTGGCCTCGCGCGGCGTGACGGTCGTCATCGCTTCCCACAACCTGCGCGAGCTGGAGGACCTGTGCGACCACGTGGGCCTGTTCCATAAAGGAGGCGTCGTCTTCGAGAAGGACCTCGACGAGCTGCGGCTCGGCGTGTGCAAGGTGCAGGCCGTTTTCCGCCCGATGCCGGAACGCTCCGCGTTCGCCCCGCTGAACATCGTGAAGTGGGAGACGCGCGGTTCCCTCGTGAATTTCGTGGCGCGGGCGGGGCGCGACGAGGTGCTCGCCAAACTGAATACCATGAATCCGGTGTTTGCGGAGGCCCTGCCTCTCACGCTGGAGGAAGTCTTTATCAGTGAAATGGAGGTGGCCGGCTATGACATCGAAAACATCCTTGCCGACGCGGAAAAATGAGTTCCGGCAGACTTTCCGGTGGGCGCTGAGGAAAAACGCCGGCATGACGGGCCTGCTTGCGGCGCTGCTGTTCGTCTGCCTGCCGATGATCCTGCTGCTGGCGCTCTCCAGCGGCGAACGGTACGCGGGCCCGGAACGGACGGAGACGGTCTGGAGAAACGGGATCGCCACCCAATACGCGGGTTTCCTGCATGCCATGATCCCGGTCGCGGCGGTGTCGCTGCTGCTGCTGTTTTCCGTCGTGCTGTGCGTCCGCCTGTTCGGCTATATGCAGAACCGCCGCAGCGAGGACCTGTTCCACGCGCTGCCGGTGGGCCGCGTGCCGATGCTGCTGGGGCGCTGGTGCGCGGGCATGGTTGCGCTCGCGCTGCCGGCCCTCGGGAACTTCGGCGTCCTCGCGCTGATCGCGCTCGCGTACCGCATCCCGCTCTTTGCCGGCGGCATGTACCTCGGAACGGCGCTGTGCTGGCTGCTGCTGATGGCCGCCGCGGCGTTCACGTTTCTCACGTTCCTTTCGGTCTGCAGCGGCAGCGTGATGGACACGATCCTCTCCGCGCTCGGCGTCAACGTCGGCTTCCCGGCCGCCGTTTTCCTGAGCCAGAGCCTGGTCCGCTACACGCTTCCGGGAGCGTACAATGCCGACCGGTTCAACTTCGCCGTGCTTTCGCTGCTGGCGCCGTTCCCGGCGGCGTATCTGCCGCATGTGGGGGAGGAGCCCGTCTGGTTCCTGCCGTGGTGGATCTGCGCGACCGCCGCCCTGCTGGCCGGCGCATGCCTGCTGTACCGGCGGCGCAGGAGCGAATCGGCGGAGGACCGGTTCGCGTTTGCCGCCCCGAAGATCGTGATCCGCTTCCTGCTCACCGCCTGCGGCGGCCTGGGCCTCGGGCTGGCCGGCATGTTCATGACGGGGAATATCGCGATGTTCCTGCTCCTTGCGGCGGCCGGCTCCCTTGTGGCCCACACCGTCGTGGAGGCGGTCTACTCGCGCGGATTCCGCGGCATGAAGCGGAGCCTGCGCTGGTACGCAATTTTCGCGGTCTGCTTCGCGGCGTTTTACGGCGTTCTCGCGACGGGCTGTTTCGGCTTCGACACGCGGGTCCCGGACCCTTCCGAGGTGGAGAGCATTTCCATCGACGCAGCGGGCTTTTCGAGCTCAGGCGGGAGTCAGGTTTACCGGGCCGACCATGACACCGGTTTGATCTCCGGCCCTCCCATTCCGCTGGAGCCGGTCCTGAAAAAGCCGGAGAGCATCCGCGCCGTGCTCCAGTTCCACCGCGAGCTGGTTGCGAAGTACCGCGCGGAAAAATACCCGTATGTTCCCCAGCAGGGGTACTGGGGCGTTTTCACGCTGCGCTACCGCCTGAAGAACGGGAGCACGCTGACACGGTCGTTCCTCGACTCCTCCGGATTTTCAGAGTGGATGCAGGAAAAGGAAAAGCCGCTTCTGGAAATGGAGGAGTACCGCGAGAACAACGACATGGTTTTCTTCCTGCAGCCGGACGACCTTCTGAGCGTGACGGTTTACAGTAACAACGGAAACAAAGGCTCCGAGTATCTCCTCGGCGACGGCGCCCTGCGCGGCGAGCTGCTGGACGCGCTCAGGAGCGAGTATGATGCGGACAGAAGTTCGGACGGCGGCCTGTCGCTGAAGGTGCGGGAACCATTCCGGCCGGACGACCGACTGCGGGAGGCGCTGGGCGGCTATTCCGGTGAGGTCGCCGTGGGAGAGCCGTCCTATTCCTACCGCGCGGACGGCGAAGTCGCCCGCGTGCTGAAAGAGATTGCGGAAAAAGAAAAGGTGTACGGTTTCGTGGAAAATACCGGTCCGGCCGGGTGACTCATCCGCGGCGGGTTTGGCGGAGGACAGAAAAAAGAGGCGTGGGCTTCCGGGTTACCGGACGTCCACGCCTCTTTTCCACGTTTATTTCACGCCAGAACCTCGCTTGATTCGTGGGGGAAAGAAGCGGAGAGCGGGGATGGATGCCCCGACTGGTCAAAGCGCATATCTTCAAGGACCTCCGGAAGATTTTCCGGAAAGACGGAGCAGCGGCGCAGCTTGTAAGCCAGATAAACCGTCTCGGGAAGTTTCTGCGAAACGTACTGTTCCACTTGCTCTTGTGAGTCGCCGTTTTTCTCCACGATGCGGATGCAATAGCCGTCGCGGTTGTTGCCGCAGACGTAATACCTCAGGCAGACGCCGGAAAGCTTTGCACACCCAAGAAACTTGACCATGATGACATTTCTCCCTCTCTTCTAGGTGAATAAAATTCACAAAATTACTAGGAATGTCATCATTTTATTTCAAAATAAATCCGAAATCAAGCAAAATATAGACGATTTTGTCGCGTTTCTAAAAAACGCGCAAGGGGTTAGGTAAGTTCCCCTAAACAAAATAGATGTAGTGGTCGTATAAACTACATCCCGTATAATGTAAAAACAAGCAGCGCGCATAATACACCGAGGACAGAACCGGCGATTGTATCGGACGGATAATGTACAAAAAGGAAAACGCGGGAGAACGCAATGCTGAACGCCAGCAGGAAAGCGGGAACCCCCAGCGGACGGCTCGCCATGCAGACGATGAAGGCGGCCGCGAAAGAGGAGGAGGAATGGCCCGAGGGGCACGAGTAACCGGAAGGCGTTCGGATCAGAAGCTGCTTGCCGGGGAACGCGACGAACGGGCGCGGCCGCCCGATGATGGGCTTCAGGATCTGGCTCGTGAGGAACGCGAACGACATGGAAAGCATCATCATGAGCGCATAGCGCTTCCCGCGCGGGTTCCAGATCATCAGCAGCAGAAAGCCGTACCACACGGCGCCGCCGTTGCCGATCCGGGAAAGCGTTTTAAATACGATATCCGTGATTCTGTTATGAAAATGGTCCTGCACATAATTTAAAATCGTAATATCCATCTTAACCGATCCTCCGAATCACTGCATCGATTGACGTTTATACGATACAGTATATTATACCATAAATCCGCTCAGTTGCGAATATACATTACCAAAAAACTGGAGATGATATATTTGGAATGGCAGAGTCTCCCAAAGGAAAAATGCGCTGAAAAACTGGGAACCAGCCTGCACACCGGACTTTCCGAAAAACAGGCCGCACGGCGTCTGCGCCAGTCCGGCCGCAACGAACTGGAAAAGCCGAAGAAAAAGAGCCTTCTGGCACGTTTCTTTTCCCAGTTTTCGGATTTCATGACGATCGTCCTGCTGATCGCGGCGGGCATATCCTTTGCCGTCTCTCAGACCCGCGACGGGACCGACGGCCTTTCGTCCATTATCATCCTTGCGATCGTAAATGTCAACGCCGTGATCGGCGTGATACAGGAAAGCCGCGCGGAGCGCGCGATCGAGGCGCTGCGCAGCCTTACCAGCCCGCGGGCCCATGTGGTGCGGGACGGGAGGGAGAAGGAAATCGCCGCCGCGGAGCTTGTGCCGGGCGACCTTGTGGTGCTGCGTGCCGGCGACCTTGTGCCCGCCGACCTGCGCCTGACGGAAGCGGCGGAGCTGTGCATGGAGGAAAGCGCCCTTACCGGCGAAAGCCTTCCGGTGCGCAAAAATCCCGAGGCGGTTTTCGCGGAGCACACGACGCTCGGGGACTGCCGCAACATGGCGTTCTCCTCGTGCGCCGTCTCTTCCGGCCGCGGCCGCGGCGTCGTGACGGAAACGGGCATGAACACCCAGGTGGGCAGGATCGCCCGCATGATCGGCAGCCAGCAGGCGCCGCCCACGCCGCTGCAGCAAAAGCTGGCGCAGACGGGGAAAGTCCTCGGCACCGCCGCGCTTGTCATCTGCTTCATCATCTTCGGCATGGGACTGTTCCAGCGCGTGGAGCCGCTCGAAATGTTCCTCATCGCCGTCAGCCTCGCCGTGGCCGCCATCCCCGAGGGGCTGCCCGCCGTCGTTACGATCACGCTGGCCGTGGGGGTGCGGCGCATGGCGGCCAAACGCGCCATCGTCCGCCGGATGCCCGCGGTGGAGACGCTCGGCAGCGCGAGCGTGATCTGCTCCGACAAGACGGGGACGCTGACGCAGAACCGCATGACCGTCGTGGAGCTCAGCGGCGGAAACGGGCTGCTTGCGGCGGATTCGCCGCAGGCGAAAAAACTGCTGCGCACTGCCGCTCTCTGCACGGACTGCGCGTACGAGGGGGAGAAGCCCGTGGGAGACCCGACGGAAACGGCCATCGTGCGCGCCGTTCCGCGCGGCGTCTTCGAATCCGACCGGAAGAGGCTCCCGCGCGCCGCCGAGGCGCCGTTCACGAGCGAGCGCAAGCGGATGACGACGATCCACCGCCTGCCGGGTGGCGGCTATCTGGCCGTGACGAAGGGTGCGCCGGATATTCTGGCGGCGCTCTGCGCCTCCGGCGGAGCCGCGGGGGAAAGCGCCGCGATGGCCGCCCGCGCGCTGCGCGTGCTCGGCGTGGCCGTGCGCAGGCTCGACGCGCTGCCCGCCAAGCCGGAGGACGCGGAAACCGGCATGACTTTCCTCGGGCTGATCGGCATGGCGGACCCGCCCCGCCCGGAGGCCGCGGAAGCCGTGGCGACCTGTAAGAAAGCCGGCATCCGCCCCGTGATGATCACGGGGGACCACGCCGCCACGGCGGCCGCCGTGGCGCAGCAGCTCGGCATCGCGGAAAACGGGCGCCAGGTGATCACCGGCGCGGAGCTGAACCGCATTTCCGACGCGGAGCTCCGCCGGCGGATCTACGACTATACCGTCTTCGCGCGCGTCTCACCGGAGCATAAGGTCCGCATCGTGCGCGCCTACCAGTCCCACGGGGAGGTCGTTGCCATGACGGGCGACGGGGTGAACGACGCCCCCGCCCTGCGCGCCGCGGACATCGGCTGCGCGATGGGCCTTTCCGGCACGGAAGTGGCGAAGGCGGCTTCCGACCTGATCCTGACGGACGACAATTTCGCGACGATCGTGGCCGCCGTGCGCGAGGGCCGCGGCATCTACCAGAATATCCGCAAGACGGTGCATTTCCTGCTCAGCTGCAACATCGGGGAGCTTCTCGCGGTGTTCGTCAGCTTCCTGCTGCGCCTGCCGCTGCCGCTCACGGCGATCCAGCTGCTCTGGGTGAACCTCGTGACGGATTCCCTGCCCGCCCTTGCGCTCGGCGTCGAGCCGCTCGACGCCGACATCATGGAGCGCAGGCCGGTCCGCCGCGGCGAAAGCATTTTTTCCGGCGGCATGACGTTCAACATCGTGGTGGAGGGGTTTCTGATCGGCGCCCTGTCGCTGCTTTCATACAGCATAGGCCGCGTCTTCTTCGACGCGGACCCCGCCTGCCCGGTCGTGGGCCGCACGATGGGCTTCGCCGTGCTGAGCCTTTCCGAGCTCGCGCACACCTTCAACGTGCGCTCGGAGCGTTCCGCGTTCGACCCCGGCCTTCCGGCGAACCCGAAGCTTATCCCCGCCGCGGTCGTATGCGCGCTGATGCAGGCCATGGTCATCGTGCTGCGGCCGCTGGGCGGCATCTTTGAAACGGCGGCCCTGAACGGGTTCCAGTGGCTGGCCGTGGCGGCGCTTTCGCTGGCCCCTCTCGCCGTGGAAGAGCTTGAAAAGGCCATCCGCCGCAGGCAAGCGGCGCGCGGCGGGCGAAAATTTGGCCCTTGCCAATCCGCCGGGAAAAGAGTATGATAATTAATAAACTTAAAGCGGATCCCACCTGCGCGGAGGCAAAAGAAGAAGCGCTTCGCCTTTGCGAAGCGCTTCTTCTTCCGGGACGGAATTTACTTTTCTCTGCCCAGCAACCAGTCCACTGAAACGTTCAGTATTTTGGACAGTGCGGCCAGCTCATAGTCAGTCACATAGCGAATCTGCCCTTCCAATTTGGAAAGACCCGAGGCGTTCATGTCCACGCCGTTTACCTGAAGCTGAGCAAGGAGCTCTTTCTGTTTCATGCCCTGATTTTTGCGGGCTTGCTCAACGCGGGCACCCACCAAGTTGCGGGTTCCTAATGCTTGTTTGCGAAGTCTCAATTCGTTCATCTCCTCATAGCGTATTTCGTTCGCATTCCCATTTTTCCACAAATGCTTCTCTTTCCGGATCTTGCCGGGACGTGGGGGAATCACTAAAATCCGATTTTTAATCCGGTCGATTATTGTTAGTATAATATTTCTTTCGTATTATTACAATAAAAAATTGGATTTTTTCACATATTTCGCAATTTATTTAAATCTTGTGCGATTCGCTCCTGCTGTTTATTATTTTCACCGAATCATTTTATCTTATTCCGGAAATTTTCCAGGTTTTTCGCTGGCATTCCATAATATGAATGCATCCTATGGTAGAGTCACTGAATCTCAATCATTTTTTCGCAGGGAGATGGACGTTTTGAAAAAAAATGAAACGCTAAAGACAAACCTGACCATGCTGACGGATTTTTACGAGATCACCATGGCAAACGGTTATTTTACGAACGGATTCCGCGACGTAACCGCCTACTTCGATATGTTTTTCCGCGAGCTGCCGGATAACGGCGGCTTCGCCATCATGGCCGGCGTGCAGCAGATCGTCGATTATTTGGAGCACCTGACGTTCACGCGGGAGGATATCGATTACCTGCGAGGCTGCGGGATCTTCGACGAGGAATTCCTCCGGTATCTGGCGGATTTCCGGTTTTCGTGCGACGTCTGGTCCGTGCCGGAGGGGATGCCGATTTTTCCCGGCGAGCCGATCATCACGGTACGGGGACCGGTCATCCAGGCGCAGTTCGTCGAGACGATGATCCTGCTCACGGTGAACCACCAGAGCCTGATCGCCACGAAGGCGAACCGCATCGTCCGCGCCGCGGCCGGCCGGCCGGTGATGGAATTCGGCTCCCGCCGCGCGCAGGGGCCGGACGGCGCCATCCTCGGCGCGAGGGCCGCGTACATCGGCGGTTGCTGCGGAACTGCCTGCACCATCTGCGGCGAGGAGTACGGCATCCCCGCGCTCGGCACGATGGCGCACAGCTGGGTGCAGCTTTTCGACAGCGAGCTGGACGCTTTCCGCGCCTACGCGCGGGAATATCCGCAGTCCTGCATGCTGCTGGTGGACACCTACAACGTGCTGAAATCCGGCCTGCCGAACGCCATCCGCATTTTCCGCGAGGAGGTCGTCCCGCGCGGCTTCCGCCCCGCGGGCATCCGCATCGACAGCGGCGACATCACCTACCTTTCCCGCAAGGCGCGGAAGATCCTGGACGACGCCGGCTTCCCGGACTGCAAGATCTGCGCCTCCAACTCGCTGGACGAGTACATCATCCGCGACATGCTGGTGCAGGGCGCCCGCGTGGACAGCTTCGGCGTGGGCGAGCGGCTGATCACCTCCTCCAGCCACCCGATCTTCGGCGGCGTCTACAAGCTCAGCGGCGTCGAGGACGCGCAGGGGAACGTCGTGCCGAAGATCAAGATCAGTGAAAACGTGGCGAAGATCACCACGCCCGGCTTCAAAAAGATTTACCGCCTGTACGACCGCGAGACAGGCAAGGCGATTGCCGACGTGATCACCCTGCACGGCGAAACCATCGACGACGGCAAGCCCTACGAGATTTTCGACCCGGATTATGTCTGGAAACGGAAAACCGTGCAGAACTTCCGCGCCGTCGAGATCCGCGAGCAGATTTTCCAGGGCGGCCGGCGCGTCGCGAAGGAGCGCCCGCTGCCGGAGATCCAGAGCTATTGCCGCGGCCAGGTGGACACGCTCTGGGACGAGGTCAAGCGTTTTGAAAATCCGCACCACTACTATGTGGACCTTTCGCAGAAGCTTTGGGATCTGAAGCACAGCCTCATTTCCAAATATTCCAGCTAAGGCGCCGCGTTTGACTTTTTTTCGGTTTTCGGATAGAATAAGTATTACCGTGCGAGCAGGCCGGACGGCTGCGGACGAGGCGCGAAAGCGACCGCCCGAGGAAAGTCCGAGCTCCACAGGG
>ENA-UOOK01004236-UOOK01004236.1-fermentation-metagenome-genome-assembly--contig:-NODE-4236-length-15589-cov-2.507210_pt1 | contig 15589 bp, 12 predicted proteins | sample MGYA00245777_ERZ724023 | MGnify/ENA primary metagenome ERZ724023 (study PRJEB28704, sample SAMN03018312) | fermentation metagenome | biome: anthropogenic terrestrial biome; feature: soil; material...
GCAAGAAATCCCTTGGGCTCCTTTTGCGGCCCCAATCTAACTTTTTGCGGGGATATTGCGATATAATGAATAAAATATCTCCGCGTTTTGCGCGCGTTTGCGGTTTTAAAATTTATTGCATCCATATAGGAGGTGCCCATGCAACCTTGTATCGTAAAGCAGCCTATCCATAACGCGAAGGGTGAGCTTTGGGCCTATGAGCTATCCTATAGCAACGCCGCCGCGAGCGGTGTGGGGCAGCCGGGCGATGTGGAGGCGGCGACGGCCCTGCAGGCCCTGCTCATGCAATGCAATACGGAAAATTTTCTCGAAAACAAGATCGCCTTTGCCTATTTCACCGCAAACCTGCTGCGCCGGGGCACGCCCCGCATATTTGCCGCCCAATCCCTGGTGATCGAGATCGACCATGATTTTTTGCTCCTGCCCGACGCCATGAAGGTGGTTAATGCCTACCATGATGAAGGCTACCGCGTGGCCTTAGTGGGTTTTGACTTTAACGCCATGTATCTATCCGCCCTCAATACGGTAGATTATGTTAAGCTCAGCTTCCAAAGCCCTTCCTTCAACCATAAAAGCGCCGTGGAAGTGCTGCGCGAGCTAGGCAAGGAGGTCATTGCCTACCATGTGGATTCTGCGGAATCCCACAGGCGGGCCGACCAGCTTAGCATCCGGCACATGCAGGGTTCCTACATCGCCAGCACGCTGCCCACCACCCTTCGTAGCCTCAATCTGATCCCGGGCAACTTTTTCCGCCTGGTGGTGGCCATTACCAGTGAGGAGCCTGATTTTGAGGAGATCGAGGAGATCATCGTGCGGGATGTTACGCTCACCTACTCCCTGCTCAAGCTGGTCAACTCCGCGTTTTTCGCCCTGCGCACCCGGGTAACCACCGTGCACCACGCCCTGGTCATACTGGGTCTTGAGCAGCTCAAGCAATGGATCTACCTGCTCAGCTTCAACCCCGACGGCAAGGCTCCCATCGAATTCATCAAAGCCTCCCTTTTCCGGGCCAGCTTTTGCGAGGCGCTCTGTGCCGGCATGCAGGATATGCCCATCTCCCGTTCGGACGCCTATCTCATGGGCCTCTTTTCCACCCTGGGCTCCCTCTTGCAGGTGCCGCTGGAGCAGGCTTTGGCCGAGCTTTCCCTCCCCGCCGAGGTGCGGGACGCCCTCCTGACCGGCGAAGGCCGCTGCGGCATCTTATTTAAGCTGGTATGCAGCTATGAGCAGGCCGATTGGCACCTCATCTCCGAATATGCAAAGCTGTTGGATATTCCCCAGGATACGCTCTCCCAAAAATACCTGGTCTGCATGGATAAAGTAAGCGATATCTGGAAGCAGATCACGCAGGTTTTATAGGCCGGCATAGGCGCGTTAAGTTAAAAAGCCTCTGAGGCCAATCGTGGGTGCGAACAGGCGCTTTCTGTAAACCTAAAAAGTGGCTACAGCCACTTTTTTGCATACTGAAAAGCCCCGGCAGTACCGGGGCTTCAAAGAGCTTAGCGATGAACAAAAACCTCCCAATGATATATACTCAGAAACGGTCTGGCCAGCCGGTTTGGCATTGAAATAGGCAGAGTGACAGGAGTTCAGCGTATTGGATCCCGCATCACCAAAAGTCGCCACATCTGTACGGCACCAATGCCAAAGGAGTCCAAAACCATTAAAAAACGTTTCATTGGGGTTGAACGTCCAGGCGAATGGCCGTTTCCAGGGCAACCTCCATCATCTGCTGAAACGAGGTTTGCCGCTCTTGGGCGCTGAGAGAGGTGCCGTTCAAAATGTGATCGGAAACGGTACCTAGGGCCAACGCGCGTCCGCCGTAGCGGGAGGCATTGAGATAGAGCGCCGCCGCTTCCATTTCGATAGCCAAAATGCCCATGCGCTGCCAGGCGGTGTTCGCCTGCAAGGCCTGGGGGATATCTTCCTCATCCGTGTAAAAATATTGGCTGGACAACACATTTCCCACATGGGCATTTGCACCCAGATCACGGGCCGCCGACACACAGGTTTCCAGCAGTGTAAAATCTGCAAGCGGCGCCAAATTACCAGGCGTGTGGAACTGGTTTCCCCAGTTGGCGTCTGTGCTGGCACCCTGGGCAATGACCAAGTCACGGAGCTGAATTTGGCCCTGAAGCGCACCGGCCGAACCAATACGAATAATGTTTTTTACGCCGAAACAGCAAAAAAGTTCATGGGAGTAGATGCCCATAGAGGGCATTCCCATGCCGGATGCCATGACAGACAGGCGGACGCCGCGATAGGTGCCGGTATAGCCCTGAATGCCGCGTACGTTGTTGACGAGAACCGCGTCTTCAAGATACGTTTGCGCAATATATTGGGCCCGCAGAGGATCGCCCGGCATTAAAACGGTCTGGGCAAAGTCAGCGGGGGTTGCATGGATATGGGGGGTTGGATACTGCATAGGGGCCTCCTATTCCTTCAAAAAGCGGGTTATGATTTTTTGAACTTCAAAACGAAGTTGATCCACATCAATTGTTAGGTAAGTGCCGTTTTCATATAAAATTTTCCCCGCAACCATGGTGAGCGACACATGGGTGCTATGGGCTGCGTAGAGCAAATTGGAAAGAGGATCGATGTCCGGAAGCCAGCATACTTCAGATGTATCAATCACAATGAGATCCGCCTGTGAACCGGCAGCGATTATCCCGCAGTCCGAAAAGCCCATCGCCGCCAAAGGGGCGCGGAACACCATCTCAAAGCATTTTGATAGCGGCAGTACTGACGGGTCGCCCTGTGTACCCTTTTGAAGCAGTGCGGCAAAGCGCAGCTCTTCCAAAATATCTTGATTGTTATTGCTGGCAGAGCTGTCTGTTCCAATGGCTATGCGGACACCGTGGGCCAGCATGTCGGCCACCGGGGCAATCCCGCTGCCCAGCTTCAAATTGCTGCGCGGGCAATGCACCACACATGCATCCCGTGCGGCGGCAAGCAAACTATCTTCCTCCGTGAAATGGGTGCAATGTGCCAGCAGGGTATTGTTGTGGACGAGGCCAAGCTTATCCAGCACTTGCAGCGGGGTGTTGCCGCCATAACGGGCAAGGCTGTTTAGAAGTTCCTGGCGGGTTTCGGAGACATGGACATGAACCGGCATGGGTGACTGCTCGCAAAGCTTTGCGATTTGTCGAAGCGTTTGGGCGCTACAGGTATAGATCGAATGGGGGGCAATGCCGATTTGGATCAGGGGATTACTCTGATACTTCTGCGCCAATGCCTGTACTTGCGTGAAGAGATCGGGCGATTCCGACAAAAGCTGGTCGGTTATGGTGGGGGTAATAAGCGCACGCATACCGCTTTGCTCCGCAGCCTCCGCCACCGCATCAGAATGAATGTACATATCATTGAGGCAGGTGGCGCCCCAGCGGATGGACTCAGCCATGTTGAGCAGGGCGCCCCAGTAGCAGCTGTCATGGGTGTGCTTTGCCTCAAAGGGCCAAACCGACTGCTCCAGCCATGGCTGAAGGCGGCGATCTTCACCGGCGCCGCGCAGCAGACACAGAGGCGAATGGGTATGGGCGTTGACGAATCCGGGCAAAAGCAATCCGCCCCGGCAGTCGATGATGCGGTCAGCCACAAACTGGGCAGGCGGTTGGCCCACAAACAGAATACAATCGTCCTGCACGCCGACAGCGCAGTCCTGCAACAGCGTGAACGCGTCACCTGCTTTGCGTAGTACGCGCGCGTGGGAAAATAAAATGTTCATGAGGGTGCCTTTTAGTAATGCAGCATACTTTGGCTGACAAAGCAGTCAATATCCCTGGGAACAGGCTGAACGCCGTTATGGAGTTTGCTGCGGTCGGTGGCAATGCGCGCACCACAGCAGGCTTGCAGTCCCAGCCCCAGATCCATAATGGAGATGGGGTTGCCGTCGCCGGCGGCTAAATTGAGCGGGTTTGCTTGCGACAGCAGGAAAATATGCTTATCCTGATAACGGAGCAGCTGCCTGCCGTTGCCAACGTCTTCCACACACTCGGCAGCCTGGATGAGATCCTCTGCGTCAATTTCAAATCCGAAATGTCCGGCATTGCAGACAATAGCGCCCGAGCGCAGGCAGGGGATATGTTCTTTGGTGATAATATGGAAGCGCCCGGTGGCGGTAATGATGATATCGGCCTCGCGGAGCAATTGCTCCAGATCATCGCTGACGTGATGACCATCCACCTTTGCCTTGAGCAGATATACAGGATCGACGTCATAAACGCTGGTGTGGGCGCCCATAGCACGGAACTTGTTCGCAATTCCACTGCCGACCCAGCCGTAGCCGATTACCAGGGTGCGCTTGCCGCCCAGCAACAGGCTGGTAGAACGCATAAAGGCGTCTAAAACGGATTGACCCACGCCGACTGCATTTTCAAGCAGTTTTTTTAATGGAGAATCATCAATCACGATGACAGGAAAGGGGATATCCGCGCCGGAAGCATCAATCAGCAGGCGACCGGTGCGGGTCTCTTCGTTGGCGCCCAACGGAGTCCAGGAACGGTCCTTTTTGCAATAGGAAAGAATCAGGCTTGCGCCGTTGTCCAGCAGCAGATCCGGCTTTTGCTCCATGACCATCTCCAGGTACTGCTGATGTTTCTCCATGGTGCCGGCCTCTCGTGCCAGCACGGTGATTTACCGAGGCACCCTACAAGATAAACATGCTTCGCGCCGCCGGACAAAATGGCGTCAATCCAGTAGGCTGTTTTCGGCTCAACGTGCAAACAGATGGCGATGGTAAGCCCACGGAAGGGCTGCTCTTTAGAAAACGTTTCCTTTAATTGGGTGATCAGGGGCATTTGTTCCATAAACCAACGCATGCGATTTGAACCGGCTTCCGCCAATGCGGGATTGTCAATAATCGAATTCATAATTCAGGTTCCTTTCAGCAAATAATGTAGACAAATGATGTCGACTTCTAAAATTATAGAAGACCTGCTATAATAATCCGAGGACATATGTCCAGTAATCGCAAGGAAACAAGCCGGCGCAGGAGGAGAGCCATGCAGAGTGAACACAATTTAGCGCGCTTGCGTCAGTATGCGGAGCGGTTGGGATTTACGGATATGCTCACGCCTGAGGTGGAGGCCGGGGCAAGAATCGTGACCTATCAATCTGGGCAAATGATCATGGAGACCGGAGATGCCATTCACCATATTTTAATTTTGGTAGAGGGGTCGCTGCGGGTGTACTCCATTTCAGAACGCGGAAAACTTGGCATTGTTGCGTTGGCCAAGCCGCCGCAGCTGCTGGGAGATATCGAATATATGCAGGAAGTTAATGCACTGCACAGTGTCCGGGCGGAAACCAAGGCTACACTCATTAGTTTCCCCATTGCAGATGTGCAAAACTACCTGTCCGGAAGCATTACCTTTTATCGAATGATTTGTAATAACTTAATTGATAAGCTGTATAAAACATCCGGCGATTACTCCCGAACCCTGCTATATCCGGCTAAAAACCTTTTTGCGCGGTATTTGCTCGACAGGATGGACTCAGAATGCCTGGTCCGATTCAGCGCCAGCGAAGCATCGCAAAATCTAGGAATCACGCCCCGGCACATGAGCCGCCTGATTACGGCGTTGGAGCAGGATCAGATCCTGCGGCGGGAAAGAACCAAGGTTCTACGGATTTTAGCGCCAGATGCCTTGGAAGAACTGACGTACTTATAACATCATCATCTGACTTAAGGCCATACAGAAAACTTGCATAGCGGGTATAGTTTGTCGATGCCGCTATGCAAGTTAATTTTTCGTAAATTGTTCATCAAATATGCAGTTTTCTAACAACATCGGACATATGTCCTGTTCATGCAAAAAATGTGAGGTTACAATGAAGCAAAAGAAAGGAGGCGTGAATGTGTTTATAACCATGCTGGGCGTTGGCAATGGATTTTCCCGCGGCGTGCATAACAACAATGCCCTGGTGGAGTGCAATGGGGAAAAGACCATGATCGACTGCGGCATTACAGCGTGGGAAAGCTTAGAGCAATTGGGACAGAAGCGAGAGAATGTACACTCGATCTTTGTGACCCACCTGCATTTTGACCACGCCGGAGGCCTGGAGGAAGCGGCACTCTACAGCCGTTATATATCCCATCAAAGGATACGCCTGATTGTACCGGCACCCATGAAACAAGATCTTTGGGACCATTGCCTTTGCGGTAGTCTTTTGAATCCGGAAGGCGGCTGTCATGCACTGGAGGACTATTTTGATGTGGAAGCGCCGGAGGAGGGGGAACCCTTTGCGCTATGCGGGGGTGTTTCTGCTGTCTGGTTTCCGACTAAGCATGTTCCAGGCAAATTCAGCTGCGGCGTGCTGGCAGAGAACCACTTCGCCTTTACCTCCGACATGCAATGTGATCCGCCATTAATGCAGCGTTTGCTGCAGGCAAGGGTGCGAGTGATCCTGCATGACTGCCAAATGGAGAACCAGGCGCCGACACACGCGTCTTATCAAGAGATTCTGACCTATCCCCAGTTGGTGAAAGACAAGCTGTTGCTGATGCACCACGGGCTACTAGTACCACCGAAGGACACACAGCTGCGTTTTGCGATACAGCATCAACGGATGGATTTGGATAGCGATGAAACCGAACGTGGGGCATACGCCGAGACGGAATTGGTGCAAAAGACCATTTCTTATATGAAGCAAAGGCAGCGGGCGGAGAAGACCGGGCATGACTGGTATCACACGAAACGCGTCTATGATACGGCGATGCGATTGGCTCAGGTTTCGCCTGAGCAGCCAAACCTGCAGACAGTAGCCCTAGCAGCCCTGCTGCATGACATCGATGACTGGAAGTTTAACGATGGCAACGAAGAGGCTGGTCCCCAGGCGGCAGCATCTTGGCTCAGTAGCTGCGGTGCATCCCAAAACCTGATTGAGGATGTCACGAACATCATTCGAGACCTTTCCTTTAAAGGAATGGGGGAAATCAAACCCATGTCCAGTATTGAAGGAAAAATTGTGCAGGATGCGGATCGGCTGGATGCAATCGGCGCCATTGGTATTGCGCGGACATTTGCCACGGGTGCAGCATTTGGAAACTACCTGTTGGACCCGGAATTACCGCCGAGAAGAGCGTTGCGCCGCGATGAATATGCCGACCGCAATGTTCCATCCACAACACTGAACCACTTTTACGAAAAGCTGCTCAACCTTGTATCTCTGATGAATACCAAAGAAGCCCAAGCAGAGGCCGTGGGCAGACAGCAGTATATGATTTCCTACCTGCAGAAGCTGTTTGCCGAATGTAGCATGACCGATGGGATTCATCAGCAGCTGCTCGAGGACTATTGCAAGAATTAAGGAGGAAATAAATAAAATGAAGAGACTGAGTATTTTGGCACTGGTGCTGGTGCTTGTCCTTTCCGTGTTTGTCGGCTGTGCAGCCGACAAAACGCCTGCCGATCAAGGCCAGGCGGCCCCCGTAACCGAGGAAGAATCCAATCCAGCCGATGTAGCTTCCGGTACGGATTTGGATACGGATTCGGAATCGGAAGCAAAAGACTGGAAAATTGCCATGGTGGCCGGCGGCGCCTTCGGTGACAACGGCATGAACGATGCCTTTTTGGCTGCTATGAAGCTGTTTACCGAGCAGAGCGGCATTGAGGTTACCAGCGTTGAGGTCAATGACTTTAGCGACCATGAAAGCTATGCGCGCCAGTTTGGCGAAGAAGGCTATGACATGGTTCTGATGGCAGGTACCGTGTCCGACATCATGCCCGCTATTTTGGAGGACTACCCCGATACCCATTATGTGCTCAACAAGGGTACTGTCGATGGCTATGAAAACTGCACCTCTATCCAGTTTGACGAGCCGGCAGCAGGGTTCGTTGGCGGTGCTTTCGCGGTCATGATGAGCGAGTATCTCGGTGGCGGAAATAAGGTCGGCTGGATCGGCGGCATGCGCATTGCGGATCTGGAGCTGTGCCGTTACTGCTTCTCGGCCGGCGCAGCCTATGCAGGCGGCGAGGCGAATGTGGCCTATGTGGGTGACTTCTCCGACATCTCCAAGGCGAAGGAACTAGCGCTTCAGATGTATAAAAGCGGCATTACTTTGATCCAGGCCTTTGCCGGCGGTGCTGCCAACGGTGTGTATCAGGCGGCCGAGAGCATGCCTGAGGGATATTATGCCATGGGCGCGGCTACAGGTCAGTATGATCTATCACCGGATCGGATTTTGGCATCCCACATCATTAAGACGGACGAGTATTTTGCAACGGTCTGCCAGGAATTTGTGGATGGTACTCTGGCTTCCGGCATTGTAAAAGTCGGTCTCGAATCCGGTGCTACCGGCATTCGCCTGTCTCCCTATCTGGGCGATTTGATCCCGCAGGAGATTCAAGATTCAATGGCAGAGATTGAGGCAAAGCTAATCAGCGGTGAGATTGTGCCTCCCACCACGGAAGAGGCATTGAACGATTACCTTGCCTCTCTGAACTAATTTCAACACATTATCAGAGGGCCTCTGAATCGCATGTAATTCCGAGGCCCTCTGATTTGTGGGATATGGAGGTATGCCAATGGAATATGCGGTTGAGATGTGCCATATCACAAAGCGTTTTCAATCTGTTTTGGCAAATGATGATATTTCCCTTCGAGTCAAACCTGGCACGGTTCACGCAATTATCGGTGAAAACGGTGCCGGTAAGACTACCCTGATGAATGTTCTGTATGGACTTTATAAACCGGATGCCGGCCAAATCTTCACCTTTGGACAAGAACGGAACTTAAAAAGTGCTACCGATGCCATTGCATGTGGTATCGGAATGGTACATCAGCACTTTACATTGCTTCCCCGTCTTTCCGTGGCAGACAATGTGGTGCTCGGCTGCGAGCCAAAAAGAGGGCTGCGTTATGATCGTTCTGCGGCCATAGAGCGTGTCGGGCAGGTATGCAGCAAATATGGTATGCAGGTTGAACCGGAGCGAATGATCAGTGAAATCTCACTGGGTATGCAGCAGCGGGTAGAAATTGTGAAAACCCTTTACCGTGGGGCGAACATCATTATTCTTGATGAGCCGACGGCCGTTCTGACTCCCCAGGAGATTGATGAGCTTGGCAAAACCTTGGAGCAGCTGAAAAACAAGGGCAAAACGATTTTGATCATCACCCACAAGCTGGAGGAGGTAATGGCCTTCAGCGATGATATTACGGTGCTACGAAACGGCCGCCATGTGGTGACGGTCTCAAAAGATGAGACGGACATCCCCAGCCTGACAGGGTATATGGTGGGCCGTGAGGTACATCTGGGAGGCACCAAGCAGGAGCATCCCTTTACCGAAGAGCTTCTTGAACTACAGGATGTATCCTGCAGCCGGGACGGAAGACCGGTTCTCAGCCATATTTCACTCAAGGTGAACCGGGGTGAAATCCTGGGAATCGCAGGCATTGACGGCAGCGGCCAGACGGAGCTGACGGAGCTGATTGCAGGGATTCTGCCGTGCGATAGCGGAACAGTCACTTATCAGGGCAACGACATCACCCGTCGTTCCATCGCTGAGCGGAAGAAGGACGGTATCGGCTTTGTTCCGCAGGATCGCCACCGTCACGGATTGATTCTGGACTTTTCTGTGGAAGAAAATCTGCTTTTGGGCCTACAGCGTGAACCGCGGTATATTCAGCACGGATTTCTGCAAAACCGAAAAGAAATCCATGCGGTGGCCAAGGAGCGGATCGAAGCATACGACGTACGTCCGGCAGACAGCGGTGCAAAAGCGTCCCAGCTGTCCGGCGGCAACCAGCAAAAGATTATCATTGCGCGTGAAATGGGCAATAAGCCGCAGATCATGGTGGCGGATCAACCGACGCGTGGTCTTGACATCGGCGCGATTGAGGCCATTCATCACACTCTGGTTCAGCATCGAAACAGCGGCGGCGCCGTGGTGCTGGCATCTTTGGAACTGGATGAAGTGATGATTCTCAGCGATCGTATCGCAGTGATGTATGCGGGAAGGCTCATGGGAATACTTCCCGCCGCGCAGGCTACCAGAGAAAAAATTGGCCTCATGATGGCAGGAGTCGGCGATGCACCGGAGGTGAAACCTTGAAAGAGATGGATACAAAACAAATAAAGGCATTCAGAGGGATCGGAAGAAAGCAGGTCATGGATATCATCATGCCGTTCTTTTTGGTTTTTCTGGCGTTCTTATTAAGCTCCATCTGGATTACGTTCATGGGCAAAAATCCATTGGAAGCATTTGCGACCCTGTTCAGGGGCGCCTTCGGCAGTGCCACAAGCTTTGCCAATACCATTAAAAAGTCGGTGCCCATTGCCTTTTGCTCCTTTGCGGTGATCGTGTCCATGAAGGGCAATGCCTTCAACATTGGCGCTGAGGGACAATTGATTTGTGGCGCCATCGGCGCCACACTGGCCGGCGCACTGTTTCGCGGACTGCCTGCGCCCCTTCATATTTTTTTATGCATCGTAGCCAGCGCGTTGTTCGGCATGCTGTTCGGCCTGTTTCCGACCATGATGCACCGGTTTCGCGGTGTGGATCTTCTCGTTATTTTTCTGTTGATGAACAATGTGGCAGAGTATTTTCTGCAGTATTTTGTCCTGGATTTGTTCAAATCCCAGAATGCGCTGGTGCCATCCTCCCGCGCCATTGAGAAAACGGCCGAGCTTCCGTATTTGATTGGCCCGCCGTATCGCATGACCATCGCAATTATCTTAGTGCTCATCTGCGCAGTGGTATTGACGTGGTTTTTTAACCGAACCGTAGCCGGATATGAAATGAGAGCAGTGGGACAAAACCGGCAGGCAGCTCGGTATGCCGGAATCCCCATCGGACGGTATACGACTATGGCGTTGCTTCTCAGTGCCATGCTGGCAGGCATAGCAGGCGGCCTGGAGGTCTTAGGAAACTACCACTGCCTGTATACCGAGATCTCCCCGGGCTTTGGCTACGACGGTATTCCCATTGCGCTGCTATGCAACGCCAATCCGTTGCTGGCGGTGATCGGAAGTGTAGCCTTTGGCGCCTTGCGTAACGGCTCTCTTGCCATGCAGGCAAAGGTTGGTATTTCCAGTGAAATTGTAAACGTGATTCAAGGCTCCTTGATTCTGGTGATTGCAAGCAACTATTTTATTCGATATTTGCTGAATTGGCGTAGGAGGGCAAAATAAATGGATGAAATTTTAAGCTTACTGCTTTCGGTGATTCGGCTATGTACCCCGATCTTCATTGCCGGTCTGGGCAATATGTTCTGCGAACGCGTGGGCGTTCTGAACCTGGGTGCGGAAGGCATGATGATCAGCGGCGCGTTTATGGCAGTGCTGGGTTCCTTTCTGACGGGTAGCGCATGGTGCGGTGTGCTATTTGGGCTCGCGGGCGGCATGATTGCCGGAGCCATTCACGCGCTGATTTGTGTGGAGTTTGGCGGATTGCACGCCATCAGCGGTTTGGGGTTGACGATTTTTTGCCGCGGCGTGGCAAAATTTATGTGTGTAGCGGTATTTGGGTCAACCTACTCTCCAAATGTTCAAGCCATACAGACCACAGAGCTTTTTGCGGGCGTACCCGTGGTAGGCCAGTGGCTGAAACAGCTGTCCCCATTGGTATACCTGGCGATCATTCTGGGATTTTTGGCACATTATGTGATATTCCATACAACGTTTGGGCTTCGGGTTCGGGCTTTGGGCGATAATCCCCGTGCGGTGGAAACCGCTGGAATCGATGTTTGGAAAATGCGATTCATCGGTGTGTTTATTTGCGGGTTGTTGTGCGGCTTGGCCGGCGCTTATATGGGCCTTGGACAGTTGGATCGCTATTTTGACGGTATGATTAGCGGGAAGGGTATGATCGCGGTCATTGCAGTTAAAATGGGAAACTGGACACCAATTGGAATCGCCGGTACGGCCCTGCTGTTGGGAATTTTTGATGCGATCCAGCTGAAGCTGCAAATCAGCAACACACTAAATCTATCCCCGGAGATGCTGGCGATGGTCCCATACCTGGCAGGTATCGCGGTGCTGTGCATGAAGAAAAAGCAGGATGGCAGACCAATGGCTTTGGACACGATCTATCTGCGCAATCGCTATAAATTCTGATATTGTTAATGGTGTGGAACTGACATTACAAGAAGGACAATTCCATTAAGCAATGGGCTGAGCCCCCTCGCGGGGGCTTTTTCTATGCACCGCTATGCTTCTATTTGGGTCGCCGCTTCTTCGATCGGCTCTTCGATCTGTTTCTCTGTAGCTTCTTTGATCATTTCCTCGGCCGGCTCCGGGATCGCTGTCTCCGGCCCGTTTGCCTGCTCGTCGTATGGCATTCCCACCCCTTTTTCCGCCGGTTCTACGATGGCTGCTTCTTTTGCTTCCTCCGCGGCGGATTCTATAGCGGCTCCCTCGGCGGCTTGTCTTCTTGCACGCGCCGCAGCCCGGGCGGCCTGTTCCGCCTCTTCGGCCAGCTCCTGCGCCGTCTTTTCCAGCTTAAAGCGGTGCAACAGCTCCTCCAGCGCCTTGGCAAGGCCCGCGAGCTCCTCGCTGGCGGCCGCGCTCTCTTGGGCTGTAGCGGAGTTGGTCTGCACAACGGCGGAGATCTGATCCACGCCCTGCCTGACCTGGGCAATGGCCTGGGCCTGCTCATCGCTGAAGCGGGAAATCTTATCGATATCATGAATCATGGCCCGGGCCTCACCCACCACCTGCTCCAAAGAGGAGGCCGTGAGACCGGCAATTTCTGCGCCGCCCCGCACGGCGCTTACGGTGTGCTTGACCAGATCCGCCGTGCTCTTGGCGGCTTCGTCGCTCTTGGCGGCTAGGTTGCGCACCTCGCCCGCAACCACGGTAAATCCCTTGCCCGCAGCCCCGGCCCGGGCGGCCTCGATGGCCGCGTTCAGCGCCAGAATGTTGGTTTGGAAGGCGATATCCTCGATCACCTTGGTGATGTTGGCGATCTGACCCGAGGCGGAGCCGATCTCCTCCATGGCGGCGGAGAGCTGGCGCATATGGTCGTTGCTGGCGGCCACGCCCTCGTCGGCCTGCTCCACGAAGTTGTTGGCGATCTTCACATTGGTATCATTTTTAGCAGCATGCTCGGCAATGATCACCACCGAGGCGTTGAGCTCCTCTACGGAGGAGGCCTGCTCGGTGGAGCCCGCGGCCAGGGCCTGCGCCCCGCTCGAAACCTGGGAAGCGCCGGTATTCACTTGCTCGGCCGCCGTGTTGATGCTGTGCAGCGTATGATTGAACTGCTCCACGATGGAGTTCACCACTCGCATAACCTCTTGATAAATACCTCTGTGCGCGGTCGTATCAATGGTCACGCTCAGGTCGTTGCGCTCCGTGGCGTCGCTCAGCGTACGCACATCGGTGGCGACCAGGCTGATGGCCCCTACCGCCTTTTCAATGGAGCGGGCCAGCAGGCCGATTTCATCCTTGCTCTTGATTTTTGCTAGGCTCTCGGTTACGTTGCTGTCCACTTGACCCAGCTCGATGGCCGCAGCCGCCTTGGTCAGTGGGTCGATGGGCTGGGTGATGCGGGAGATGATGACCAACAGGATCACAGCCGCCGCCACCGCGCCGATGATACCGGTTGTGAAGCCCACCGTAAGGGTGGTGGCGGTGGCCGCATTGATCTCGCTTACGGGCGCTACGGCGCAAACCAGCCAATGACGATCACCCAAGGAAACCGGCGTGATGATGTAGCGGCTCTCGTAGTATCCCAGCTCTGCCGAAAACTCATCGAACTCTTTGGTCTCACCGGTATTGAGCGCCTCGGTGAGCAAAGCGTCGTGTTCGTCATTCCACATACCATAGAGGGACTGGCCTATGAGAGAAGCGTTGGGATGATAAAATATAGTTCCGTCCGAATCTGCCATGAAAAGATAGCCGGTATCGAAGAGGGCGGCCCCTTTCAGATCCTTCACTAGGGTATCGACCAGGATATCCATGCCGACCACGCCCACGAACTCGTTGCTTCGGATCAGCGGTACCACCATGGAGGATATCATTACCTGCCGGCCCCCGACATCAGAGTAAAACGGGTCGACGACGGTTTCCTCCATCGTGTTTTTTGGTACCAGATAATAATCACCCGCGCCCTCAGTTTCGTAATCGGGCATCGGTTCAATGACGACTTCATCACCATCGCCGTGGTGCACATAGGGGATGAAGCGGCCTGTTTCATCACTATACTTGGAGTTGACATAGAGGGAGTCGATTCCATCGTATGCATCGGGCTCCCAGATCGTAAACGTGCCGAAAAGGTCGTCATTTTGTTCGAGCACGATCTCCAAAAGGTTGGTATCGGTTGTGCGGCTGGTATTTCTACCGAACTGCGAGAAAACTGGGCCTAGGGCCTTGGCGCTATTCCAGGCCGCGTTCAGCTTCCCCTGCACATCGTTGGCGTACTGCTTACTCATGGAAACCATCAGGTCGGAAGATAGCTCCATGGCTTTTTGGGAAGAGAGCGGCAACACGAGCGCCAGGATGACACATACCGTCAGCACAAGCAGCCCGATAGCCGGGAAGAGGATCTTCTGCTTCAGCCCAAAGCTGGCTTTCACACCGAGATTCTCCGCCTTTGACTTTTTCATTCCGGGTACCTCTATCTTTCGTTTATATTTAAAGCTCGTTCGTTTCATAAATCATCACCGCTCAATATTTGCCCAGGTCGGAATCCGCCTGGCCATCGGCCAAGAGGAAATCTTCCTGTGCAGGGCCGTTCTGCGGCAGGGCCTCCGCCCGGGGCGTAGCTTCCTGCGGCTGGAAAGCGGCGGATGCGCCGCGTGTATCCAGCTTGAATTTGCCTACCTCATCGCGCAGCGTAGCCGCCTGGGCGGACATTTCCTCGCTGGTGGCGGAGTTCTCCTCCGCCGTGGCGGCGTTGGTCTGCACCACGGCGCTCACCTGGCTAAGGCCCTGCTTCACCTGCTCGATGGCGCCCGCCTGCTCGGCGCTGGCCTGCTCGATCTTGCCAAAGCTCTCGGTTACCTTGCGCGTGCTCTCGCCCACGGCCTGCAGGATCTCCGCTGTTTGCGCCGTGAGCTGTGTGCCCCTAGCCACGGTATCCACGGAATTCTGGATAAGATCCGCCGTCTTCTTGGCGGCCTCGGCGGATTTGGCGGCCAGATTCCGCACCTCGTCGGCCACTACCGCGAAACCCTTGCCGGCATCACCGGCCCTGGCGGCTTCAATAGCCGCGTTCAGAGCGAGAATATTGGTCTGAAAAGCAATGTCGTCAATGGCCTTGACAATTTTGCCGATTTCTTTGGAGGTGGAGGTAATCTCGCTCATCGCTTCAAGCATCTGCGTCATATATGTATTGCTCTCTTCGATTCCAGCGGCGGCATCGCGGGACATTTCGCTGGCTTTCCCGGCTTTCTCAGCGTTCGTGCGACTGATGTCGGCAATATTGGAGACCGTTGCGGAGAGTTCCTCAACGGCGGAAGCCTGCTCGGTTGTACCCTGTGAAAGTGTCTGGGATACAGCGGAAATTTGGTCCGAGCCGGTGGAGACCTGATCTGCAATGGTAATATTGAAAAATGGAAGCGGCTGATCAATTCTTATACACTGCGTGTGCTGATGAGTTTGTCAAAAAAAGAAAAAAGGATTCTCTCGTACAGCACGCGCTCGTTT
>ENA-UOOK01004237-UOOK01004237.1-fermentation-metagenome-genome-assembly--contig:-NODE-4237-length-15583-cov-15.997295_pt1 | contig 15583 bp, 17 predicted proteins | sample MGYA00245777_ERZ724023 | MGnify/ENA primary metagenome ERZ724023 (study PRJEB28704, sample SAMN03018312) | fermentation metagenome | biome: anthropogenic terrestrial biome; feature: soil...
ATAACTTTTGCTTCCCAAGCAAATATTGGGGGTTCGATTCCCCTCGCTTGCTCCATATTGAATGCATAGGTTTGATACATAGTTATCAGGCCTTTTTTCTTTGGCAGAAAGGGATAAAACTCCTATCCGCCAGTTTTATAAAGTGATATAGAGACCCTGAGTAGTCAAAAGATAGGCTATTTTAAGGTCTCTTTTTCATTTTATATTTAACTTTTGAACGATTACTCAACTTTTGAACGATTAGGGCTAGTTTTGAACGATTACTCAACTTTTGAACGATTTGAGAATAAAGATAAATAAAATGGTATTTATTTGGCATCTTATGGATTAATTGATAAAAAAATGTTATAATATTGAGTAGATATTTACACTTATAATAGGAGGTAAGTATGGATTATCAACGATTAGTGAAGGAATTAAGAGTGAAACTAATATTATCTCAACAAGAATTAGCTGATTTATTAGATGTTTCTTTTGCATCAATAAATAGATGGGAAACGGGCAAGCATGAGCCAACAATAAAAGTAAAACGAAAGATTGTTGAACTTTGTAAAGAAAATAATGTTGAATTAGAGGAGAAATAGGATGATTACATTAATTGATAAATTAAATAGCAGAATTAAGAACGACGACTACTTCCTAGATGAAAACAAGGAAATAATTAGGGAAAAAGTAAAAACAGCCTCTCTTAATTTGGATGAACACTTGATGTCAATTTTATTAAGTGATGAAGAGTTTAAAAAAGCGTTCTTTATAGAGAAGAATGGAATATTAGTTTTTGATAAAGTAAAGTTTTCATGGATTATCAGCAATAATAATTTTTTACCTGATAGTTATACTTCATACAAAAATAAAATTGGTTTGATAGATTCATACGGGGATTTTCTAAAGAGTAAAGACGATGTTGTCTTATCGTTTCCGTATAAAGATTGTGTGTTGGAGTTTGATTCTACAAAAGAAAATGAAGATAGAGATGAAGTTTTTTTAAATGAAATTTTATCAAAGGATTATATAGACACGCTACTATCGCCTAAAGCATTTGAAAAACCAGTCCTGCATGAAAAAAATGGTAATAAATCGGTTGATAACTATAATGGTGAAAATCTAGTTATAAAAGGTAATAATCTTATTAGTCTTTTTTCTTTACTACCTAGATTTGAAGGTAGAATTAAGTGTATGTACTGGGATATTTTATACAACACAAATAGTGATAAAGTACCATACAACGATAAATTTAAACATTCGTCATGGTTAACTATGATGAAAAACAGATTAGAAGTAGCTAATAGACTTCTAAAGAATGATGGAACAATATGTATTCAATGTGATGATAATGAAATGGCATATCTTAAAGTTTTGTGCGATGAGATTTTTGATCGTGACAATCATGTGAATACAATTTGTGTCAAAATGAGTGAATTAAAAGGTTTTAAAATGGGGAATTTAAGTAATAAGTTTCCTAAGTTAAAAGAATATATTTTAATTTATGCAAAAGATAAATCACAAGTTCAACTAAAAATTGAAACAGTTGAAAAAGATAATCTTGAATCCTATATGAAATATTACAATAAAAGAATAAAAAATATAAATGATCCTTGTGAACAATGGGAAATAGAATTAGTTGATAGAAACTACGATAAAATAGCTCATGCTGAGGAGATGATTTATATTGTGACTCGAGATTCGAAAATTGATGAAGCTCTCCCTGTAAATCAGTTTATAGAAAAAGTTGATTCTAATGGAAAAAAATCTTATATAATTTATGATGGCAGAAAGATTAACACTGTTCTTTTCTTAAGTGATTATATAAAAGAACCAGTGGGTGACATTTGGATGGACATAAGCACTATAAATATAAATAAGGAATCTTCTGTACAACTACCAAACGGTAAAAAACCAGAGTCATTATTAAAGAGAATTATTTACTCTCTTACAAATGAAGGCGATTATGTTCTTGATGCCTACTTTGGAACAGGAACAACCGGAGCAGTAGCAATGAAAATGAATAGAAAATTCATAGGTTTAGAACAACTTGATACACATTATGAAAAATCTATTAAACGCTTGGAAGAAGTTATAAATGGTGATAAATCAGGTGTTTCTGAAGAAGTTGGTTGGAATGGTGGAGGTAGCTTCGTTTCATGTGAACTTTCAAAGTATAATCAAAATATTATAAATGAAATAATTAACTCCTCAAGTGAAAATATAATGGATTTATATAATAAAATCATTAATTCACCATTCTTGTTAAACTATAGAGTTGATTTGGTTAACATGAAGGAATTTAAAAATATTGAAGAATTTAAACTCTTAACTCTAAAAGAAAAACAGAAGGTATTAATTGATATTTTGGATAAAAATATACTATATGTAAATTTATCTGAAATTGATGATGAAAGTAAGGAAGTAACTGAAGTGGACAAAAACTTCACTAGATCCTTTTATGGTGAATAGTTATGGCATTTCTATACGAAAAAATACGAACACTAAAAGAGGCAGGAATTTCAGCAGAAATACCACAATTTTTACTTGATAATTTATCTAGTAATATAAAACTTCGTGATTACCAAAAAGAAGCGATTCATGATACTATTTTATATCTTAATAGTAATCTATCTAAAAACAAACAAACACATATTTTATATCATATGGCTACTGGTTCTGGAAAAACTGTAATCATGGCTATGAACATTTTGTATTACTATAATTTAGGATATAGAAACTTCTTATTTTTTACTAATCAAACTAATATTGTTTCTAAAACCCGAATAAATTTCCTTGAAAAATCATCATCGAAATATTTGTTTAACGAAACTATAAACATTAACGGTGAAAATATTAAAATAAAAGAAGTAAAAAATTTTGGTGAAGCAGATAAATTTGCTATTAATATTTGCTTTAATACAGTTCAAGGAATACATAGTTCACTTAGCTTAATTAGAGAAGATTCACTTACTTTAGAGGATTTTGAAAACGATAAAATTGTACTTATAGCTGATGAAGCACATCATCTCAATTCCACCACTTCAAAAGACAAAGTAGAGAATGAAGAGAATGCAACTTGGGAAGATACAGTAAATAGAATATTATTAGCCAATAGAGATAATGTTTTATTGGAATTTACAGCAACATGTGATGTCCAAGATATAAATGTTAAAAGTAAATATCTTGACAAGATCATATATAATTTTGATCTAAAAGAGTTCAGAAAAGCGGGCTATACAAAAGAATTTATGAACTTACAAAGTAGCACGACAAAATGGGGTAGAACTTTACAAGCGTTAATTTTAAGTGAGTATAGAAAACTTGTTTTTGAAAATCATAAGATCTCCATAAAACCAGTTGTATTATTAAAGTCAAAAACGATTAGTGAATCTAAAAGTTTTTATAATGAGTTTCATGATAAACTTAGGATTTTATCTCCGACTGATATTGAAGATATAAGAATAACAAATTCAAGTAATGAAATATTTGCTAATGCATTTAAATTCTTTGATGAAATAAAATTGACGAATGATGAATTAGTTGATTTAATAAAAATTGATTTCTCTGAATCGAAGTGTGTTAATATGAATGAGTTAAATCCAGAAAATGAAAAAATTGTTAATAATCTGGATGAAAAGGATAACCAACATCGACTTATTTTTATAGTAGATAAATTGACTGAAGGCTGGGATGTATTGTCTTTATTTGATATTGTTAGATTATATGAAACTCGTCAAGGTGGTCCAAAGGGGACTGTATCCAAATATACAATAAGCGAAGCTCAGTTAATTGGTCGAGGAGCAAGATATTGCCCATTCCAATTTACAACAGAACAGTCAAGAGACAAAAGAAAGTACTCTGATTATTCAAATCCACTATCTATTTGTGAAACTTTATTATATCACTGTATGGATGACTCAAGATATATAGATGAAATTAAGCGAGCGCTAAAACAAACAGGTTTACTACCCGAAACCGAAACAAAAAAAGTAGTTTATAGATTGAAAAATGATTTTAAATCAACCAAGATATATCAAGAAGGTTTTGTCTTCTTAAATAATAGAGTTGAAGTTGGAAGAAGTTCAGTTACCTCCTTGCCTGAAAAAATACGAACAATGGGAAAAACGTATAAATGTAAGTCTAATGCATCTTCATTATCTGGGTTATTCGAAGAAGATAAAAACTTATCTAGATTAAAATATACTGATTTGACTCCAATTAAATTTAAAGACATTCAATATAATATTATTTATAAAGCTTATAGATGCTTTGATTTAACATTATCTTTTGATAAATTAAAAGAAAAATTTCCGCATCTAAAGAGGGTTGAAGAGTTTTTGACAAGTGAAGAATACCTGGGTAACTTTCCTATAACTTTTGTAGTTTTAGAAGGAACTACTCCAAGCATTGAAGATCAACTAATGGCTTGCAAGGAAGTTCTGCAAATTGCATCTGATTATGTTCAAACCATTGAAGTTTCATATAAAGGAACAACTGAATTTTATGGTAGACCTATTAGAGAAGTGTTTACTGATCGTATAAGAAACATTACAGTCGAAAAAGATGATGAATCGTGGGGGGCAGGAGTTTCGCAAAATGATAGTTTGGTGAATAGCACATATCGTATGGATTTATCTGATAAAAATTGGTATGCATATAATGATAACTTTGGAACAAGCGAAGAGAAGAAATTTGTCAAGTATTTCAGTACAATGGTAGAAGAATTGAGAAGAAAATTTCATTCAGTAATCTTGATTAGAAATGAAATACAGGTTGCAATTTATTCATTTGAAGATGGTTTTAAATTTGAACCTGACTATGTTCTTATTCTAAATAAAGAGTTTGAAGAAAAAACATCATCTGGAAAAAACAATATCTATATATGCATGTTTATTGAACCAAAAGGTGAGCATTTATTAGAAAAAGACAAATGGAAAAACACGCTATTATTAGACCTAGTTAAGAAAGGCATTCCAGTTGTGAAATTTGCTGATGATAACGAATATCGAATTTGGGGTTCTCCATTATATAACGAAAATCTTACAAAGGGAGACTTTATTACATACTTTAACGATCTACTTAAGACAGTATAAAATTTATAGTTAAAAGAAAAAGCGACTTAGCTCAATTACGAGTTAGGCCGCTATTTTTTTATTCGGGAATATATTCCATAATGTCTTTAAAATCACATTTCAGTGTTTTGCAAATCTTAGATAAAACATCTGTTGTCACATTTTGACCCTTAGTTATTTTAGCAATGGAAGAAGAACTAACGCCTGAGAGCCTTATAAGCTCTTTTTTATTTAATCCTTTATCAATAAGTAACTTCCATAATTTGTTGTAACTAATCATTGTGTTGCTCCTTTTTTACCGAATGTAAATCCGAATAATTCATTACCACCAGAAGAAATTCTTAGAACTTCACACTCTTTAATAATCTCAACTGTATGTGGTGTATAGGATTTATCTTTGTCGATAGAAACGAATATTTGTTTATTCGTGCTTTTATATATTTCAAAAATTTTCTCAATACTCTCATTTGAAATTTGTTTTAATAAAACGGAATCATGAATTAATATTGGGAGTACTGTAAGTTGAAGAGTTGCAATATCCATCACAATTAACCCTTTATAGTTTGTACCAGTTCCATCATCATCAGGAGTATAGAATTCATAGCTTTTTGGTGTTTTTACGTGGAAATATGGTGTGTTGTCGCCGTCTGGGAAAATATAAGTATTAACTATTCTCATTTGAGTATTAAGCTTGTTCTCAAGAATTCCAGTTTGTACCATAGTATCCTCTGTAAGCCTCTTATCTTTTGTTTTACAATCAGCAGATAACTCATCTAGTTTCTCATATTTCTCATTTTCAAGTTTTAACTTTTCAATGGTTTTATCTATTTCTGAGTATTTCTCAAGTGTTACAGTTGAGACATTTTTTACTTGCGATATCTCGGAGATTCTATTTTCAAGGTCATTAATCTGATCATTTAACAAGTTAATTAGATTCCAAGTTTTCTTTTCACTATCTTTGACTTGAGACATCATGATTGATGAGATTTTTTTATGAAACTCTTCGATTTCATATAGTTTTTGAATGTTTAATTCTGGAAAGAAGACCTTTAACTCTTCAAAATCTTTAGATATCGTTTCACGATTATCTAATTTATCCTTCTTTAAAATGTCAAGTTTTGTGTAATATTTTCTTCTTTGACGTTTAAAAGTTGAAAGTTGTGCTCTTAAGTCGCTGATTAGGTCTGCTTGTGTAGAATTTAAATCTAACAATCCTTTCTCACTCTTTTTAGCTAATTCTCGTTTTTCTTTTTCGAGTTCGTTAATGTGTTTTTTGTTTTCTTCATATTTGGTTTTATTTATTTTAGGAATATATTCATACTTTTGAGCATCAGTGAAGGCAGACTTTTTCTCACCAGCTTCTTTCGCTTCTTTGCTTGCTTCAGAAATCGGGCCAAATAGATCATATAACCTAAGAAGGTTTTCAATGGATTGACCTTCAGTCTGATTATTAAAAGATCTTAATGGAAGTTGTTCATTCAAGTTTTCTCTATTATATATTCTTAAATATAAAGAGACCATCGCTCTAAAAGTTAATGAGGTAGGGTTTGAGTAACTAACATTTAACCATCTAAGAAACTCAGATTGTGACCAGGATTCATCTTTCTTGTTGTAATTTCTATCGCAAACAACTACGATATCTGGGTTTGAGGTTGATCTGCAGAAATAGGATATTTTACCATTAAACTCAAAGGCAAAGTATATTTCATGATCTCCAACATTCCTAACAACAGTTTTTAATTTATCAATGTAGTCATCTCCACCAAAACAGAAGTCGAGTGCCATTAAAAAAGTTGATTTACCAATTGAGTTTGTTCCAGACTCAGAACCATTAACAACATTAAGTCCTCTGTTAAAAGTTATCTCTTATAGATTTGGCTTTGTGAAATCGCAATCTGATTACTATGATGAAGAGAATGATCTTGACGAATACTGCATCGTTGCTCATAAGAATGAAGCAGATTTTACAGAACTAAAGAAACAAATAGTATCTAATGAAACACTCGCTAAAACTATTGATAAACTAGGGTTATTTAAGTACATGTATTTAGGTGATACAGACCTAGAAAATTCAAAGTTCAAAAATAATCTGATAAAAGTTAAGGCGGATCTTTTTGAAACTATACTTGGTGCAGTTGCAATAGACAGTGATTGGAATCAAGATGAACTTCAAAACGTTGTAGAGTTTATGCTTCAGATAGATGACTTCCTAGCAGATGTCGATACTGAAGAGCCAAGACCATCAAAGTTTCAGTTAGAGAATGCGGTGACTACTTTAAAAGAGCTAGCAGAAAAAGGTAGATGCTCCATTCCTGAATACTATCAAGCAGAAGAACAAGTGTTGATGAATGATGGAAGATTAATGTGGAAGTGTACTTGTTACATTAGAAGCTGGGCCATGAAGCACACTGCTTATGCAACGCCGAAAAAAGAAGCCAAGAGATATTCTGCTTATTTAGTACTTTGTGATTTCTACGGATTACCTGATGAATTTAGTGAGGAGGATTAAGTTATGAGTAAAAATCATGGAGTTTCTGGAAAGACTCATTCTCAGCAACAATTGAATAATTATGCGAATCAATGCAATTCAAATAATGCTGCCAATCGAGCTAATAACAATAATCACTCTAATCAATTAAATCCAAACAATTCAAACTATCAAGGACAGCAAAATAATAAAAAATAATTAAAAAGTTTCATGCCTCTTTCCTAATTAAAAAGAGGCTTAATTTTTGATTTAGCAAACATATAATTTTTAAATTATTTGAGAGCGAACGTAATTTGATAGTTATGTTTTCTCTCTTTTTCTTTATTTTTAAAAAATTATAAAACTTTTAGTACAAACACATTGACAGCTTTCGATATAAGTAGTAGAATATTATCATATCGATAACTTTCGATATCATATCCGCATATAATATTAAGGAGGTTAAGTTTATGGCGTATACATATTCTGAATTAGTACCAATCATTAAAGCTATCTCAGATGAAACCAGATTAAAAATTATTGATATTTTATCGTGTGGCGAAATGTGTGCATGCGACATTTTAGAACTAGTCAACGTTTCACAATCAACTTTAAGTTACCACATGAAAATGCTAACTGATTCTGGATTAGTTAATGGCAGAAAAGATGGTTCGTGGATGAGATATTCAATTAATAAAGAAAATGCAAAAATGTTTCTATCAAATTTAAATAATCTCGTAGAAGAAAAAGAAGGGTGTGTTTGCAATACTATAAAATCACCTTCAGAAAACCATTGTTGTTAAAGGAGGATACAAAAAATGAGCAAATTAGAAATTTTTGATCCAGCTATGTGCTGTTCAACAGGTGTATGTGGGCCCAGTGTAGATCCTGAATTATTACGAGTATCTACAATCGTAAACATTTTAAATAAAAAAGGGTTTAATGTTGTAAGATATAACTTATCGCAAGAACCTCAAGCGTTCATTCAAAATCAAAAGGTTAGCGAATTGCTAAAAAGTAAAGGTTCTGAAGTTTTACCAATCACACTTCTTAATGGTGAAGTTGTCAAGTCAGGAAGTTATCCTTCAAGAAAGGAATTTTCAGAATGGCTTGGAATAGATGTAAGTGAACTAAATTCGAATATCACTCAAAAATCAAAAAAATGTTGTTGTGGTGACAAAGTAGGTTCTTGTTAATGACGGATGATTATAAGAATTTTAAGGTTGAAGATATCAGTTTAACAAAGTATCTATTCTTTACAGGCAAAGGTGGTGTCGGCAAAACTTCAGTATCTTGCTCTATAGCTGTTTCATTAGCCGATAGCGGTAAGCAAGTATTACTTATAAGCACAGATCCTGCTTCCAATCTTCAAGATGTTTTTGAAACTTCAATCGGAAACAAGGCAACAAAAATTACTAAATGTACTAATTTAGATATTATCAATGTAGATCCATTAAAAGCTGCTGAAGAGTATCGTGAATCTATCATTGGACCGTATAGAGGAATATTCCCAGCTGATGTCCTAAGAAACATGGAAGAACAGTTATCAGGTTCATGTACAGTTGAAATTGCTTCATTTAATGAGTTTGCACATTTAATTACAGATGATGAAATAAAGAATAAATATGACCACATCACCTTCGATACAGCTCCAACTGGGCATACTTTACGTATGCTTGAATTACCATCTGCTTGGACTAATTTCTTAAATGAAAATACAACAGGTGCATCATGCTTAGGACAATTGTCTGGCTTAACTAATCAAAGAGAACGATACCAAACTGCTGTTGATACTCTTTCAAATGAAGCATTAACAACCATGTTTTTAGTAACTCGTCCACAGGTATCACCGATAATGGAAGCTAATCGCACGAGTATTGAATTATCTGATTTAGGGATTAGAAGTCAAGTGTTAATTATCAATGGGGTACTGCGAGAATCTAATGATGATATCTCTGAAAAGATGGTTCAATTACAAAAAGAATCATTATCCCAAATGCCAATGAACTTACAAAATCTCAAAATTTTTACTATTCCACTTAAATCATATAATGTGACTGGAATAGAAAAGGTGAGAGAGTTCCTAAAAAAAGATAATACAATTACTACAAATTTAGAATATACAGAAGCAGAACAATTTAATAAAATACAAGTATTAATTGAAGATTTGTACCAAAGTGGTAAAAAAATTATTTTTACTATGGGTAAAGGCGGAGTTGGTAAAACTACTATTGCTTCTGAGATTGCTAAAGGACTCGTAGCAAAAGGATTAAAAGTACATCTTACGACAACTGATCCAGCAAATCATCTTGATTTTGTCGCTCATGAAATGACAAATCTTTCAACATCTCATATAGATGAAAAAGAAGTACTAAAGGATTATCAAAAAGCTGTTTTAGAAAAAGCACGTGAAACGATGAGCGAAGAAGATGTGAAGTACATTGAAGAAGATTTAAGAAGTCCATGTACTCAAGAAATAGCTGTCTTTAGAGCGTTCGCAGAAATTGTGGATAAGGCTGATAATGAAGTTGTTGTTATTGATACAGCTCCAACTGGTCATACATTGTTGTTGCTTGAATCAACACAAAGTTATAGTAAAGAGATTAGCAGATCAAATGGTGAAATTCCCGAATCAGTATATAAGTTGCTTCCTCGATTAAAGAACGAAAAAGAAACTGAAGTTGTTATTGTTACTTTGGCTGAAACAACACCAGTATTTGAAGCTATACGTTTACATGAAGATTTGCAAAGAGCAGACATTCATAGTAAATGGTGGGTGGTAAATCAGAGCTTACTTGTAATTAATGTAAGTAATTCAATTCTAAGAGCAAAGGCAAAATCTGAAAAGGAATGGATTGAAAAAGTAAAGAATGTGTCAAATGGGAACTTTGTAGTAGTTTCATGGCACAATTAATTGAGGAAGTTATGGAAAGTGTAAATTCAAATAAAGGTATAAGTTTCTTTCAAAAATATCTAACTGTTTGGGTAATAATTTGTATGGGTATTGGGATTTTAATTGGAAACTTCATACCTTCAGTACCAGAGTTTTTGAATAAATTCGAATATGCAAAAGTTTCAATACCAGTTGCTATATTAATATGGATAATGATCTATCCAATGATGATGAAGGTAGATTTCCAAAGTATCAAAAATGTGAAAAAGAATCCAAAAGGGTTATATGTAACGTGGATTACTAACTGGTTAATAAAACCATTCACTATGTATGCTATTGCTTATCTTTTCTTCTTTGTTATCTTCAAAACATTTATTACTCCAAATTTAGCTACCGAGTATCTAGCAGGTGCAATATTATTAGGTGCAGCACCTTGTACAGCAATGGTATTTGTTTGGAGCCACTTAACAAAAGGTAATCCTGCGTATACTGTGGTTCAAGTAGCAACAAACGACCTGATTATTTTAGTGGCTTTTATTCCAATTGTTAAACTACTGCTTGGAGTAAGTAACGTTACTGTTCCCTGGGATACTTTAATATTATCCGTTGTTATATTTGTTGTGGTTCCACTATTAGGTGGTTTTCTAACAAGATACTTTGTTATCAAGAAAAAGGGAATCGAGTTTTTTGATAATAAATTTATTAAGAAGTTTGATAATGCAACTGTGGTTGGTCTTCTTTTAACATTGATTTTACTATTTATGTTTCAAGGAGAAGTTATTGTCAACAATCCAATTCACATCTTATTGATTGCAGTACCATTAGTAATTCAAACATTCCTAATTTTCTTCATTGCCTATGGTGCAAGTAAATGGCTTAAATTACCACATGATATATCAGCACCAGCGGGAATGATTGGAGCATCTAATTTCTTTGAGTTATCAGTAGCAGTGGCAATAGCTTTATTTGGGCTTAACTCTCCAGCAGTTTTAGCCACCGTAGTTGGTGTATTAACAGAAGTACCAGTTATGTTGATTCTAGTAAAGATTGCTAATAAAACTAAGCACTGGTTTCCAGAAGAAAACAGGGAGCATGGCAAATGAAAAAATATAAAGTAGCTTTTATTTGTGTTCACAACTCATGCCGTTCACAAATGGCAGAAGCAATATCTAAACTTTTAGCTTCTGATACTTTTGAGACATATTCAGCAGGAACTCATATAAAGAATCAGATAAATCAGGATGCAGTTAAGGTAATAAAAGATATCTACCATGTCGATATGGAAGAAACGCAAAAGTCTAAATTAATTGATTTATTACCAGATATTGATATCATTGTGACGATGGGATGCGAAGTTGAATGCCCTTATTTACCATCATTGCATCGTGAGGATTGGGGTTTAGATGATCCAACAGGCAAACCAATTGAGGTATTTATTGAAACAGCAAAATTAATAGAATCTAAAGTTATTGATTTAGTAAATAGAGTAAAAAATGGTTTAATTCCTTAAGTAAAGAGGGGATATAAATGACTACACTTAAAATTTAATGGAAACACTAAGATGTTGATGGTGAAACATGTGATAGATGTTATGACACTGGTGAAAATTAATATCACGAAGTAAAAAGACTAAATAGAGTTCTAGGACCAAAAAATATCACTGTTGAGTTAATTGATACTAAATTATCTACTCAGGATATGGAACAATCAAATAGTCTCTTAATTAATGAAGTTCAAATAGAAAATGTAATAGATATAAAAGTTTCAACTAATTATTGCCAATCATGCCCTACCCTAGTGGGGAAAGATTCATATTGCAGGACTGTTATATATGATGGAAATGAATATGAGGATATTCCTGCAAAAGCAATACGGCAAGCTGTTTATAAAGTTTTAGGTTTGGAAGAAAGCAGCGATGATCAAAAAGGTCAATCTTGTTGTTGCAAAGGTAGTAATTGTTGTTAACTTTTTAATGGCTTTTTAAGGGTGCACGATTTGTAATCAAGGGTGCGTGATTTCTGCTAGGGGTGCGTATTTGTATTAAAATAGGTAATCAAAGCCAAGTTGAATTGAACTGACTCCCAAAAGTTGGAGATAAGGTATAATAATCATACCTAATCTTAAACAAAGGAGTCTTTTTTTATGAGATTAACATTAGAAGAAAAACTAAAGATGTGTGAGGAACATGTTTTAAACAAAAAATCTCTATCGCATATTTCAGAAGATAACGGAAATTATGATATAGGAAATTTAAAGTATTTAATAAATCTTTATAAGAAATTTGAGAAAGATGTTTTTTTAAATCGGGAAGATAAAATATATTATAGAGATACAAAACTATTAGCGATTTCAAGAGTATTAAAAAATGGAGAATCAATAAGAAGTGTTTCTTTAGATTTAGGTTTATTAGATCCAACTATACTAGGCGGATGGTTAAAGATTTATAGAGCTAAAGGAGAAGCAGGAATAGAAGATACTTACCCTAGAAAGAATTATGTTTTAAAAGATGAAAGAGCAAAAATAATAGTTGATAAAAAACTTATTGAAGAAAACCAAAGATTAAGAGCGGAGATAGAGTATTTAAAAAAATCTCAATCCTTAACCCAAAAACTAGAAGGTGTAACAAATAAAGAAAAAGCTTTAATTGTTACTGAGTTAAGGAAAGAGTTTAAAATAGAAATCCTTCTAGAAATAACAGGAATGGCAAGTTCAGTATATTATTATCATTTATCATAGTCTAAAAAAGAGAAACCAGATAAATATGAAGAGATTAAAAAAGTGATAGATTATCTTTATAAAGACAAACATAAGAAAAGAATGGGCTATCAAAGAATTCATATAGAACTTATAAAGTTAGGCTATCATATTGGCAAAAACAAAGTAAACGATATAATGAGGGAAAAGGGATATCTTAAGATTAAAAAAAGAAACTGGCGCAAATATAATTCATATGAAGGTGATATGGGAGGAGTAAAAGTTAATGAAATGAGTCAAAATTTCAAAACATCTTTTCCATATGAAAAAGCAGGTACAGATATAAGTGTGTTTCCTTTGGATGAAGAGTCAGTTTATCTATCGCCAATTATTGATTTTGATTCACGTGAAGTACTAGCTTATAAGGCAGGAAAAGACGTGAAAATGGATAAAATAATGTTAATGTTAGATGACCTTGAAAAGATACATGGAAATAAAATAAAAGGGATGATGATCCAATCTGATCAAGGAGTGCAATATCAAAACTCTAGGTATAGAGAACGTTTAGAAAAGTTAGGAATTATTCAATCAATGAGTAGAAAAGGGAACTGTTTAGACAATAGTCCTACTGAAACTTTTTTTGGAAGAATGAAAGAAGAAATGTGGTATGGCCATGAATACAAATATAAAAATGCTGATGATTTACTAGCAGCAATTGATGAGTATATAAATTACTATAATACAACAAGAATAGTGTCTAAATTAAAAATGAGTCCTGTTGATTATAGACATAAAATAATAAATGAATTATAATAGGTGTGGATTAATTGATTTTATCTCCAACTTAATAGAGTCGATTCAATTGCAGTTGGTGGAGCCGTGCTTTTAATTGGAATTTTGAATTTATTTACTTATAGAAGAAGATAATAGGGTTAGAGATTATTAATGTTAATAATTTGATTTATAGATGAAAAGAGACTTCGATTTTTAATCGAAGTCTCTTTTCTCTTTTTAATATTATAATTTTTTAAGTTAATTCATTCTTTTTTCTTCGTTGAATAAAAGCATTGATTTCATAGTAACCTTTTAAAACAAAGTATGGAACGAACATTACTAAGTAAAGAATAAGGTTAATATCTTTGCTATAACTTAAAACTAGGTGAATGAATAATAAGACATAAATAACGTAAGCTATAGATTGTAGTAAACGCCAATTTTTTAAACTCATTTTATTGCGAATAGTCTTAAATGATGTAATAAATAAAGGAATCATTAAAACAAAGGCAATAAAGCCAAACCATTCAAGTGACCTTGTGCCATCAATCCACTTTACTATATAAAGTAACGCGTGTGGAGTAGAGACGATAAAACCAATTATAGAAAATTCTCTTCTTAGCCCCATAAATTTTATTCTGAGTTTGTTTTTATTTGGTAATGCGCCAGTAATCATAACGATATAAAAGAATGCTAAACCAAGAAATCCTCTCATAAACGGTTCAAATATCGGCTTATCTTTTAAGACATACGATAAGATAGATACTAAAACTGCAATTATATAAATCTTTACGTTATGTTTCCTAATAAACGGACCTGCAAATAAAGCAAGTAATGTCAATATTATCAAAAATGCTGCTACTATCATGTTATCCTCCTTAAATATTTAGTAGTTGTAAATAATTTTTTAAATAGTCTGTTTGTTGTTCACGTGTAAGTTGATGATAGATTGGGTTCTCTTCTATAACAGCGTATCTTAATAAGAGTCCAACAATCATATGGGTGAAATAAACAGGGTCCAAATCAAGATCATGTTGCGCAACATAGTTTTTGATGTTATCAATGATTTGATTTGAGATAATCTTTGTAAAAGCAAGATCTTTAGGCAAGTTATGAGATAGTGTTTCTCTTATTAACATTTTAATTAAGTTGATTTCTTGCGAAATAACTAACAGTTTTTCATGTAATAAGGTCATTGTAAATTCTTTTAAATCCATCCCTAAGTTTAACTTCTCACTTTCTAAAAGAGAAGAGCCTAAAGCTTCCTTAACTGTTAAAATGAATAAATTGTGTTTAGTTTCAAAATGACGAAATAAGGTCATTTCAGAAACTCCTGCGGTTTTAGATATTTCAAGAGTAGTTGCGCTTTTATACCCTTTTTCAGAAAATACTTTTAAACCGGCTTCGATAATAAGATCTTTTGTACTTTTCAAATTCCCACCATCCTCTTTAATTTACACTGTTAAATCAACATAATTTTTATTTCCTTTAAATGTAACTGCTAATAAAGCAGGTAAAACAAAAATTGTCGATAGTAGTGCTAATGATAAATTGACTACTGTCATTATACCAAAATTAGATAGGATGAGGAAATCAGAAAAGATTAAAGCACTGAATCCGCCCATCGTAGTTAATGCTGAAACTATTATCGGTTTAGACATACTAGATAAAGTGTTTTGGATAGCTAACTTTCTGTCT